>Ga0315268_10001250_pt1 | contig 29130 bp, 33 predicted proteins | sample C1_top_MG_FD_204535 | JGI IMG/M metagenome (GOLD analysis project Ga0315268, IMG submission 204535) | Sediment microbial communities from Yellowstone Lake, YNP, Wyoming, USA - C1_top | ecosystem: Environmental > Aquatic > Freshwater > Lake > Sediment | place: USA: Wyoming | collected 2017-08-01
GCGCCTATCAGAATTCTTTTGTCAGCCTTGCTGATTCTCAGATGGGTTGCGTCAGTGTTCACTGAGACGAGTTTGCCTCCGGTTAAGCCTCTTTCCTTGACCCATGATAGTACGTTGCATCCGGCTCCACCGAGACCTACGGCTACAATTGAAGGCTTAGCAAGTATGGCGTATTGTTCTATTTTTTCGTCTTCTTCTGAGAGAACTGTGGCTCCGATTACGCTGGGAACTGCTTGTTCTGTCTTCATGTTTGTCCCTTTAAGTTATATTCACAAGGGCGAATATAAGTCTTGCGTCTTACTACTCATTATACGTTCTACAATATTAGGCTTTTCGGAATACACCTTATAATTGTACATGCCCTTTTTTTAACAATGTTAAGAAAGGTGAAGGAAATGGGCAAACTTGAATTGATGAAGAAGTTCTCGGGCACGTTCGTTGGAAACGGTTTCCACCTGATAATCAGAGAAGCCGGAAACAGCTTTCTTGTGCATACGATTGAGATCATTCAGAAAACTGACGAGACATGTCCAGTTAAGGCAATCCCAGTAGGCGATTACTTTTTCCGTCTTGTAGCTGAAGACGAGCATGGAAAGGAAGCGTCAATTGTGTGCGACTGGAGCCAGGAACTTCTGCAAAACCTGTTGGATAGTTACGCAATAGCGAGAGAAGCTGGACACACACAGATTGAGATGTTCAGAAATCCCATGATGAACGATCCGAACAGTTGGATGCTGAAGTCGAGAGGCCTTGAAGAACAACCGAAACCAGTGCAAATAACCTACATTTGCTAGCAACAACACTCCTCCGTATTCAAGAGGAAACTCGGAGTTTTCCAATTTTTACATTCGATAATTCGATCGATCGACGCATGCAATGTAGTTCATTCCTATTTTTTTCGGATCTTAACGCGTTATTTGTATGAATTTTGGGTCTAAGTTTGTGTGCTTAGCGTTTTCTCTGTGGCTTGATCTCAGCGATAACGCGTGTTCAGGTAAGCCCGCGCGTTTATAGAAAGAAAAGAGTGCAGTTATGGGCGTATTGGCTGTAGTATGGCGAATTGGTTTCCTTCAGGGTCGACGGCTATCGCAGTCCACCCTACTCGTGGAACTTCTTGTTTCGGAACGATGATCTTTCCGCCGAGCTTCTTGATCTTCTCAATGTATTCATCAGCCGACTCGACTGAGATGTAGATAACCGGCTTCATGTCTTTCGTCTCCTTAGTCTTCTTGTACAAGCCCCCGTTGACACCTGGCCGCACAGGTCTCATCTGCTTGTCTACTGGCACAGTGCCCAGAAGCCAATATGCCATGGGTCCACTCATGTCTTCACTGCCCTCCTCGATCTTCCACCCAAAGACTCCAGAATAGAACTTCTTCAGTTTCTCAGAGTCGTTTGCCGGGATTTCAAAATGAACAACCGTGTGATCTATCTTATCCACCATCATTTCAGTAGACAGAACATCTCGAAGCTAATTAAGTTATCCTGATGCAAGGTCATACGAGCGCGCGCCAAGTCACTTGTTACATTTCACGTACTTTCCAGCGCGCGCACTGCATAGGAAAGAAAGCAATAGGCAAGATGAAAGGAGTGTTCAAAGACAGAAGCAACCTGCTAAGCGTACGAGAGGCAGTAGACTCGTGTGAATCAAAAAATGAGAGGGGGCTGTTTTTTAGCTAACCCTAATGCTCCGCCTATGATTTCAATGATCGTTCCGACTATTAAGCCGCCGCCTGTGAAGATGCTCAGTATTCCAAAGATTAGTACTAGGATTCCGCCTAAGGTTTCTTTTCCCGGAGTGTAGATCAGGTAAGATCCTATCAGAATGAGGACTCCGAATGCGAGACCAATCGCGCCGATCGTGGTGAGGAATGTTCCACCAAGAACGCCCTGGGGAAAATCGCCCATTCCTAAGCTGTCTAGGATATCTTGAAATCTTGCCGCGATAACTATTGAGCAGTATGCCGTTTAGCAGTACAAGCACGCCGGAAATCAACGATACTGCAAAACGGGCTGTAGCTCTTTTGACTTCAGTTTTTGCTTCCAAAAACATCTCCTAACGATTGCTTATCCATCGCATGTTTAAGATTTGCATGTTCGAGCATGCGCATTTGCTGTTCAGATAAGTCTGCGTTTAGCCGGTTCTTTTTGCTCCGCAGTTCGGACAGACGGTTTCTGTTTGGGGCATCAGGCCTCCGCAGTATTTGCACGGTATCATCACTACTTCGCGGATAATTTCCTTCTCCCTGACGACCGAGGCGGCACTCGGCTGAGTTACTTGAATCTCCGTTGTTGAGCTGGTTACGTCCGGTCTTCCCTCAACAGCAATCACGCCCTTGACAGTCCACGTGACTGTTGAATCAATGCTTTTGAACGTCGGCCTGCCACCGGCAGGAACGTTAATTTTAACAGGGTAAGTCTGTTGGAAGCCAGGGGACAAATGAACTGGGCCATTTGCCACCGGTTTCCCAGAATAAAGTGTTGAGGATTCCCTAGCTTCTTTTAGAACATTGCGGTTGACCGACGAATCAAACATGTACTTCATTCTCTTTGCGTCTTCTACGCATTGAATTTCACATCTGATCTCTTTTGCATCAACCTCTTCTTCCGAGGTGACCGTCAGAGTTCCTTGGGCATCTTCTCCCAAACCGTAACTGCTCTTGTCAAGCTGCAGCGATATCCTTGCCTTCGGCGAAGTCATTCTATCCTTGAACTTCTTGAAAAACGACATGCCAACATCACCAATCCTATACTTATCCCTAACGATTGGATATACCTTACTTCTACACCGTGTGAATCTAAACTACTTATACAGATTAAACACTTTTCATGCTAGGAATCAACTCTGAAGAGCATTCAATCAGGCTTAACGGCATCGCCGGTCCTTACACTTGGGATATTCTGGAACTAGGAGTAGAACAGTCTTACCGCAAATAAGAAGAGGAGAAGAAGATATGAAAAATGGAGAGAAAATGAAGTCTACACCATCTGCGACCATTGACGTGAGGATACCTACTGAAAGGCAGATACTGGAAAACCCTAGGCGTGCAGTTTTCTTAGGTGGCGGATGGGTTGATAGCTCAAGTCCCAACGTCATCAATCTTTACTGGCACAGACGACAGAACCAGTTCACCGTCTTCAGCTTGCTACAGGTCTTGGAGCATGAATCTATTCATGTTATCCTAATCAGAGTCATCGATCTAGAAACATCGATGAAACTCGACAACATCCATCGGTGCGCATGCGTTCACGTGACTGATGACAAATTGGTTTTCGTCAACGAGGTTCGAATTAAGAAGTGGCTGTTTCCGCCCTACCTTGAGGAGCCGAGCGAAGACCTGCTTGACTAAAAACGTCAACGCGGAGCTTGGCGAGCAGGCTGCGAGACTTTTCGCATACGAAAGCTCTATTAGTAGATTCGTGGGACGCGAGAGTGAGGACATTTGACAAAGAACGAGATAAGGCTTCAGTATTCCGGTCTCATCATTTTTGCAGCTCAAATGCTCAGTGTAGTGACCGGCGTTGCGTTCACGCTTCTGCTTACGAGAAACATGACGAAAGAAGAGTACGGTGTTTGGTCGAATATTTTTGATTTAGTGGGGTACTTTCTGATTTTTGGTGGACTGTTTCCGTTTTGGGCAACGCGATTCGTTGCTCGCGGAAAAGAAGGAGCAGTGAAAACCGGGCTTCTTGCAAATCTGATCTTTGCGCTGGTTTCCATAGCAGTTTACATTCCACTCATTCCGATCATCACGGGTAGGTTCAACATCAGCGGAAAATACGTAATCATGTACGTTGTTGCTTCCGCGCAAGTAGTCAACTTGTACTTGATTAGCATGCTGGAATCATGTATCCGCGCAGAGAAACCACAGGCATTAGGGTACGGCTTGCTGATAGAGGAAGTGTGCAAAATCTCCTTGGCGTATCTGCTGATCGTCGGATTTCAGCAACTGTTTCTCGGCGCGATGCTGAGTTTGATATTCGGCGTTTCGTTTCAAATAGTATACTACATAAAGCTAGAGTGGAAGGGCTTAAGGGCAAGATTTCAATGGGATTACGTAAGAGAATGGCTGAAAGGTTCGATTGCAAACCTTTACAATTCAGTCGGAACCCAGATAGCGGCTTTTGCTCTCATTCTGCTCTTCCTCTACGGCGGTCAAGCGGCAAGAGGAGATTACCAAGCAGCGATAACGTTTGCAAACATTGTCGGTTACTCTTCATTCCTCGCTTTTGCGCTGTATCCAAGACTCTTGGCCAAAGACAGTCTCGAAGACATAGCTTCTTCGCTTAAGACGGTGCTGATGTTCGCGATCCCGATGGCGGCAGTGGCCATAGCCATGTCCCAGTCACTGCTAACAGTTCTGAACGTCTCGTATAGCAATGCTTCACCAGTGCTTTTCTTTCTAGTAATTGACGCACTGGTGCTACTCTTGTCACAGTTCTATACCTCTGTGCTTTTCGGGGTTGAGAACTTGGATGAGAAAGCAAAAATACCACTCAACAAACTGGTCAGAAGCAAAATATTCAAAGCATTCACTCTTCCCTACATTCAAGCGGCGATCGCCTTACCAGCAACATACTATGTCTTGACAAGGTCTACGGTTGGCACATCCGTGCAAGCAGCAACTTACGTGGCAATCATAAACCTAGCAACTCACGTCCTCACCTTTCTTGCTCTATACGTAATAACGCGGAAATCCGTCAGAATAGTCGTCCCGTGGAGAAACGTAGCAAAATATATCTTCGCATCGGCCATTGCTGCAACGATGTTATACGTGCTTCCCCATCCGACAACTCTAACTTCGACATTTGCCTTCGTAGCAGCTGGCGGAGCAACATGCGGAGCACTAATATTGGCAATGGATAAGGACGCAAGAACACTAGCTGGCTTGATATGGAGAGAGATCGAGAGCAAGTTTCCAAAAAGCGCACACCAGCAACACGTCTAGTCTTGCAATGGACCGGTTTCCGAGCCTAGGTTGATCACGTTTCAAACTACGTTCCGCCAGCCAAAAGTTTTATGATAACGTGTGTGAAACACTGTTCAAGCATTTAGGAGAATGACACAGCTTGGATGTTGTTGTTTGTGTTAAACACGTACCCGAAACTGCTGAAGCAGAATTGAGAATCGACGCATCAGGAAAAGCCATCGACAAAACAGGCTTGGTCTACGACATCAACGAATGGGACGATTACGCCTTGGAAGAGGCTGTACGCCTCAAAGAAAAACAAGGGGGCACTGTGACAGCCATAACCATAGGCGCCGACGATTCAGACACCACCCTTAGAAAATGCCTAGCCCGTGGCGCTGACAAGGCCATAAGACTGACGGATCCAAAATTTGGCGGCTCAGACGGTTACGCAATCGCGAAGATTTTGCACAGTGTGATCAAAAACCTGCACTTTGACATTATATTGACCGGGATGCAAGCCGGCGACGATGGCAACGCAATGGTCGGCCCGATTCTTGCTGAAATGCTCAAGATTCCACATGCGACGATGGTTAAGAAAATGGAACTGGGAACGGGCATGGCCAAAGTGAACCGTGAACTCGAAGGCGGCTTGGAAGAACAGGTCGAAGTGAAGTTGCCAGCGTTGTTCTCGGTGCAGACAGGCATCAACGAACCACGGTACGTCTCGATCATGGGCATCCGCAAAGCCATGCAGAAAGAAATCAAAGTAATGACCTTGACTGACACCGGGCTGGCTGAAAGTGACGTTGGGGAACTAGGTTCATGGTCCAGAATAGAAAAAATGTATGTGCCACCCGTGGAGAAGCAAGCAGAATTCCTCAAAGGAAGTCCCGAAGAAGTTGCAACTAGAATTTCTCAGATTCTTAAGTCAAGAGGGCTGATCTAGAATGGCAAAAATCTTTGTTTTAGCCGAGCATCGGCAGGGACTTGTCAGAGATATAACCTATGAAATGCTCACAAAAGGCAAGCAACTCGCGGAAAAGACGGGCGCAGAACTGACTGCGGTGTTACTGGGAAAAGACGTTAAGGAACACGCCAAGACGTTGGCAGAATACGCAAAAAGTGTCCTGCTAGTTCAAGACGTGAAGCTTGAGAACTTTAACTCTGAAGCCTACAAAAGAGTCCTGTCAAAACTGATCTCCGAGCACAAGCCACTGCTTGTCCTGATGGGACACACGTCCTACGGTGTTGACTTGGCTCCAAGGCTTGCAACCGCCTTGAACCTGCCGCTTACAACAGACTGCATAGACCTGGGATTTGAAAACGAAGCACTCAGTGTAACTCGGCAAATGTTCGGAGGGAAAGTCAACGTTAACGCCGCAGCCCGAAAGGCCGAAACGTACATCGTAACCATCCGTCAAGCAACATTCGCGCCGCAGAAACCGACACCGCCAGCAAGCGGACAAATCATAGAAGTCCCCTCGCCGTTGACAGAAGACATAGCTGAGAAACGCTTCATCCAATACGTTTTACCGCCGCCAGGCGGCGTTGATATCACTGCTGCGGAAAAGCTAGTAGGCGTCGGCAGAGGAATCAAGGACGTGGCCAACATCCCCCAAGTTGAAGAGCTTGCCAAAACCTTGGGCGGCGTCCTAGCATGCTCACGTCCAATCGTGGACAAGGGCTGGCTGCCAACGGACCGGCAGGTGGGCACGTCAGGCAAGACCGTGAAACCGAAGCTCTACCTTGCCCTGGGCATAAGCGGTGCCTTCCAACACGTCTTGGGAATGAAGAGCTCAGACCTGATCATAGCCATAAACAAAGACCCCAAGGCACCGATATTCAGCTTCGCCGACTACGGTATAGTCGAAGACTTGTTCAAGATTGTTCCCGCTCTAAAAAGCAAAGTATATGAAGTTCAAACCAAGAAAACATGCCCCTAGAAGGAGAGACAGACGAATGGACTTCAAACTGAACGATGAACAAAAAGAGATAACACGCGCCGTCCGCGAATTCTGCACAAAGGAATTCACGCCAGAGCTTGCGTTGGAAATGGATCAAAAAGAAGAGTTCCCGATGATGCTCTACAAGAAGGCTGCACAGCTCGGCTTCACAAGCATGCGCATTCCCCAGGAGTACGATGGACAAGGATACGGCGTCCTTGAAGACTGCTTAGTAGTTGAGGAAATGTGCCGCGCAGACCCTGGCTTAGGAGTTGCAGTGTCGCTCGGAAACCTGATGGTTCCAGACGTGCTGCTGAAACATGGTAACGAAGAACAAAAGAAAAGGTACATCCCACCGCTTGCAAGAGGCGACAACATAGCCGCGGCAGCCTTCACAGAGCCGGAACACGGCAGCGACATAACACGCATGGACTCGACCGCCAAGAAAGATGGAAGCGAGTGGATCATCAACGGAGCAAAAGAATTCATAACGAACGCTACCCACGCCGACACCTTCATCATTCTGTGCCAGTCAGACCCCAACGTACAACCATCACACAGAGGACAAAGCTTGTTCCTGGCTGAGAAAGGCATGTGCGGACTGGAAGCAACCAAACTTCATGGCAAAATGGGAATCAAACCGTGCGTCACAGGCTCACTTGCAATGAGCGACCTGAAAGTACCCGAGACTCATGTCGTGGGTGAACTCGGCAAAGGCTTTTATTACACGCTTGAGCTTTTCGACGGCACACGCATAACCGTTGCAGCGCAGGCAGTCGGGATGGCACAAGGCGCGTTTGACCGGGCCGTTACTTATGCAAAAACACGAAAACAGTTCGGACAGCCGATAATTAACTTCCAGGGAATTAGCTTTAAACTTGCAGAAATGGCGATGAAAATTGAATCTGCACGTCTGATGATGTACAAGGCAGCATGGCTTTACGATAAGGAAAAACCGAACCCAGTCGCGACCTCGATGGCAAAAGCTCATGCAAGCCGCATGGCCATGGAAGTAACGGACGACGCAATCCAGGTCTTCGGGGGATATGGCTACCTAGCAGACTACCACGTTGAACGCTTCCACCGATGCGCAAAAATAACCGAAATCTACGAAGGCACGAGTGAAATGCAGAAGTACACGATAGCCAATTACCTGATGAAGCAACCCTAAAACTCCCGCTTCTCTTTTTCACGTTGCCAGCAAACGTTGAGTACACATTCAAAAGTTTTATTATGCCCATTTTCTTTTCACGTTAGAGTATGACATGGAGGAAACATTTTGACACTTGCGAAAACAAAAAGAGCGGCGGTTGTCGGTTCCGGAGCGATGGGCCACGGAATCGCTGAGCTGCTCGCCATGGCAGGCTACGATGTTGTAATGGTAGACGTGAGTGACGAACTTCTTCAAAAGGGCAAAGAGAAGATCAAATGGAGCTTGGACAAGTTCGTTGAGAAAAAAAGAATCAGACAGGAAGACGCCGATGCTGCATTGACACGGGTGACCACGACAACAAGCTATGAACAGGCAGGCAAAGACATAGACTTGGCTATCGAAGCGGTTCCGGAAATCATGGATCTGAAGAAGAAGGTGTTTGCCAAGCTCGACGAGGTTTCACCCGCGCACGCAATTCTTGCTTCTAACACTTCTGCGTTAAGCATAACGGAGATGGGCAAAGCAACCAAGCGCCCAGACAAGGTTGCCGGAATGCACTTCTTCAGCCCGCCACAACTGATGGCCCTCGTTGAAGTCATAAAAGGGGAAAACACAAGTCAAGAAACGATGAGCACGATCTCTGAACTTGCCAAAAAACTCGGCAAGACCACCGTGATCGTGAAAAAAGACGTCCGGGGCTTCATAGTGAACAGAGTGCTAGGAGCCGCGTTCAACGAGGCCTTCTGGGCACTCAAAAGAGGCGAAGTCACAAAAGAAGGGATAGACGCCTCAGTCAAATACAACGGCGGCTTCCCGATGGGATGGTTCGAACTGGCAGATTTCGTGGGCTTAGACATAACATACGACGTCGGAAAAATATTGTACGAAGCCTACGGTGAAAGGTTCAAACCATGCTCAGACGTCATTGATCCACTCATGAAGGAACACAAGCTCGGACAGAAAACTGGCGTCGGCTTCTACGATTGGACGAAGGGAAGACCAAGAATCCCGTTCAACCTGCTCGACGAATATGACGTAGACCGGTCATGGGCAGTTGCCGCAAACGAGGCGGCGTGGCTGCTTCACGACGACGCTGCAAGCCCTGGAGATATCGACACAGGAATGAAGCTGGGCACCTACTGGCCCTCAGGCCCATGCGAATACGCGGACCGTACGGGCTTGGACGCAATAGTCAACAAGCTAAAAGAACTTTACAGTAAGAACAATATGGAAATGTATAAACCATGTCCACTACTCGAAGAATACGTGAGCAAAGGCTGGACCGGCAAAAAAGTTGGAAGGGGATTTTACACATGATGTTCGAACTGACGGAAGAGCAACTCCACATGAAGAACGCCGTTCGAGAATTCTGCCAAAAAGAATTCAATCTCGAGATGGCGTTAGAACTCGACAAGAAAGAAGAATACCCATTAGACCTGTACAAGGCAGCTGCCAAACTCGGTTTCACGAGCCTCATTTTTCCAGAAGAATACGGAGGACAAGGATGCGGACTGCTTGAAACATGCATTGCGATTGAAGAAATGTGCCGAGGCGACTCATCCTTGGGCGTGGCCATCTCAAGCGGAAACTTCGGTAGCGAATTCATTCTCGAGCATGGAACCAGAGAGCAGAAAGAGAAATACCTGCCTCCGATATGCAGAGGCGATTTCCTGTCTGCAGCGGCTTTCACCGAACCCAACGTGAGCGGAAGCGAGATAACCAAAATGGAAACGACGGCCACGAAATATGGAAACGAATGGTGGATAAACGGCCAGAAAACCTTCATCACAAATGCAACCTTGGCCAACTTCGTCGTCGTGCTCACTCAGACAGACCAGAAAATCAGACCGACGCACAGGGGCGAAACACTGTTCGTGATTGAGAAGGAGACGCCTGGCTTCGAAGCCACCAAGCTGCATAACAAGATGGGCATCAGAGCATCCACGACGGGCGAGCTCAACTTTGACAACGTCAAGGTGACTGACTGGAACATAGTCGGGGAACTGAACAAGGGCTTCTACTATTCAATGGAGTTTTTCGACAAAACCCGCGTCGGCGTGGCAGCTCAAGCCGTAGGCATGGCTCAAGGAGCCTGGGAAATCGCGTTCAAATACGCCAAACAACGCGAGGCGTTCGGCGCGCCAATACTGCAGCACGAAGCCATCGGAATGACGCTCGCAGAGATGGCTACAAAAATTGAAGCTGCAAGGCTGCTCACGTACAAAGCCGCTGCACTGGTCGACGGGGGAAAACTCGATCCGATGGCAACAGCCATGGCGAAGTACTACGCGGGTCACGTTGCAATGGAAGCCACTAACGCCGCTATACAGACACTTGGCGGATACGGGTACTTCGGAGAATACCGCGTTGAAAAATACCACCGAGACGCGAAGATAACAGAGATCTACGAAGGAACAAGCGAAATCCAGAGACTACAAGTACTGAAGTATCTCCTTAGCAAATACTAAATCATATATGGAAACAAGAACAAACGTAGATTAGGTGATGTTGTTGAGCAAAACGTATGAAACCATCAAAGTGGAAAGGGAGCAAAACACGTTATGGATAATCCTGAACAGACCGCAGAGACTGAACACGTTCAACGACGTTTTGGTCGAAGAACTCGGCGACATGCTGGACACCGCTGAAAAAGATCCAAGCGTCAAATGTGTCGTAATAACAGGCGACGGCGACAGAGCCTTCAGCGCAGGCGCAGACGTGACCATGTTTGCGAAAGCCACACCGGTCAAGGCAGAGGAATTCTCAAGAGGCGGACAGCGAACCTTCGGCAAAGTGGAAGAAATGACTAAACCTGTCATAGCCGCAATCAACGGTTTTGCACTTGGCGGAGGCTTGGAACTTGCGTTAGCGTGCGATTTCAGAATAGCAGCCGAACACGCTGAGCTCGGAAGTCCCGAAATAACCCTGGGCCTAATACCCGGCTGGGGCGGAACCCAAAGGCTTGTCAGAATCGTAGGTCTAGCAAAAGCCAAGGAACTGATAATGCTTGGAAACAGGGTTAAATCTGATGAAGCGTTGAGAATCGGCTTGGTTCACAAAGTCGTGCACTACGAGAAGCTGCGAGACGAAGTGCGAGAATGGGCTAAGAAGCTGTCTGAAGGGCCGCCGATCGCGATGAAGTACGCAAAGCACGCGTTGAACTTTGGAACGCAGGTGCCTCTGGAAGTCGGCTTGCGACTTGAAGCAGGACTGATGGGCTTAGCCTTCTCCACAGAAGACCTCAAGGAAGGCGTGGAAGCTTTGCTGTCCAGACGCAAAGCAGAATTCAAAGGCAAATAGCATAAAAACATCCATTTTTTTTTCATACGTCACGTACAAATTAGAAAAGGCGTGCTCAAGATGAGAAAGGTAGCGGTCATAGGTATCGGCAACTCAAAGTTCGGAGTGAGAAGCGATGTCACGATTGGAGAGCTTGCTTTTGAAGCCGTTAATCCCTCTCTCAGAGACGCAGGCTTAGAGGCGAAAGACATTCAATTTGCTGCGCTAGGCTCCGTGGGAGCCGGAGCATGGTACGAGGAACTGCTTCCCGCCGTTGTAATCGCTGAATACTGCGGTCTGACAGGAGCAGGGCTCGTTCGGTGTGAAGCAGCCTGCGCGAGCGGCAGTGCAGCGTTCTTCACTGCTTATTCAGCAATTGCCAGTGGTCACGCGGACATCGTGATGGCGCTGGGCGCTGAAAAAATGAGGGAAATCGATTCGGCTACAGCCATGGAATGGATTGGAAGAGCAGGCTATTACACGTGGGAGTTTCACAATTTCGGCGTAACTTTTCCCGCGTACTACGCGTTATACGCGAACGCGCACATGGCCAAGTATGGAACAACTGAGGAAGACTTGGCATTAGTGGCTGTGAAAAATCACAAGTACGCTGCATTGAATCCGATTGCACACTTGCGGAATAGGGTAACGGTAGATGATGTCTTGTCATCCATGGTCATAGCTTCGCCTCTCAAGCTGTATGATTGCTGTCCTTTGACAGATGGCGCATCCTCACTTATTCTAGCCTCTGAAGAAAAAGCAAAAGAATTGAGGATTGAAACGCCGATATGGGTGAGTGGCATCGGCTATTCCTCAGGAACCGCAAATCTGAGCAAACGACCAAACTTTGTAGGACTAGAAGCAAGTGTGCTAGCCTCTCAGAAAGCGTACAAGGCTGCGGGAGTCACGCCGGATCAGGTTGATTTTGCAGAAGTACACGATTGCTTCACAATAGCAGAGATAATGGCCTATGAGGACATTGGGCTCTGCCGCAAGGGTGAAGGAGTGAAGCTTCTGCGGGAAGGGCAGACTGAAATCGGCGGCAAGATACCAGTGAACATGGACGGGGGACTTAAAGCCAAAGGCCATCCGATAGGCACAACCGGATGCTCAATGATGTACGAGCTCACCAAGCAGCTGAGAGGAGAAGCTGAAAAGGGAAGACAAGTGCCTCTGAAAAACTACATTGGACTCGCGCACAACGTCGGCGGGACTGGACACTACTGCTACGTTACGATACTGCGGAGGTGAAATGAATGTCTTCGATGCCATCAATAAAATCAAGAGAGATCAAGATTGTGCAGGAGATCCCCACAAGCAAGACCTTGAAGTTCTGGGAAGGCCTAAAACAAGGAAAAGTCTACGCAACCAAGTGCAAGGAGTGTGGAAGGATTTTCTTCCCGCCCAACACTGACTGTGCCGACTGTCTTTCAAAAGACTTGGAATGGGTTGAGCTCAGCAACGAGGCGGAACTTGAAACGTTCACCCACGTAGTGATAAGACCGACAACGTTTCAGCAAAACAAACCATACACCGTGGCGATCGGAAGGCTGAAGGAAGGCGTGAAAGTGCTTGCATGGCTGACCGGATTTAAGCTTTCAGAAATCAAGGTAGGTATGAAAGTCAAACTCGTGGCGAAGACGATGCCTGATGGAAACTCGACTTACGAATTCGTTCCGTTCGAACCTCGATAAGCACCGCCTTCACGATTGCCAGAATCCACTTTCCTCATCCACTCGATCGTTTTACCTATCAGTTCACCCTCTTTTTCGGCGTAACTGTGATCTGCAGACTTGATTATCAACAGAGTCTTAGGATCATGTGCTGACGAAAAAACCTCGCGCGCTTCATCCACACCATGGATATCGTCTGCATCACCTACCACTATCAACACAGGTAGCTCGTTCAGTTTTGAAATAGCTTCGCACTCATTCAGTTTCATGAGTTTTTCACGCACGTATTTCAGGCGCAGTCTTATCCCGAAAACTTCCATCTTGAAGAGGTTCGACACATTCATAACCCGGTCCACCCGGGAGAAGAGCAGAAACAGGTACAGACCCAACCTGCCTCTTGTACGCTTGATAAATTTCTTAACGTTGTAATCATGGTTCTTAGGCGGCGACCACAAGACGAGACCCTTGACCTCAGGCTCATTTTGAACAGCATAAAGCGACACCGCAGCACCCAGGCTGTGGCCTACGACAAAGACACTATTGGGCAAAACCTCTGACCTCGACGCCAAGTAGTTTAGTGCGCATTTTACGTCTTGCTGTTCACTTAGGCCGTAATCAAATCCTCCCGTGCTTTTGCCGACCCCCCGAAAATCAAAAACAAGAGAGACAAAGCCGTTTTCACAAGCTTCTCTGGCAAGTTGCGCATAGATCTTCAGGCCATGATAGCCTCGCGCGTCCATAAAATGACAAATCAGCACCGCAGACGCTGGGGGCCTGTCTGGAATGTACAGTTCGCCAAACAGCTTCGCTTTTTCACATTGAATCCATGCTTTCTCGATTTTCAACGCGTGGCCCATCCGTGGAAAATGTTAATACTTCCTTGGATTGCATGTATTTAAAAATAGTAATGCATTCAAGATACTATATTCTATTCTTCTCAGTAAAAAAGGAAAATAAATGGCTAGTTCTTGTCTAAGAAAAACCCACTCTTCCACCTGTATCTGCTATAAATACTGCTTCTATCCACCCATTTCCATTACATTCAGGACAACGAACCCTAGCACTACCTAGACTTTGAGGATATCTTTTCATTACTTTCTCTCTTATTCCTTCACACGTAGGACATAGAACTTTGATCTTAATTTCTTTACTCACTCTTCTTACACCTCTTTTCTTAAGGCTTGGTGTGTCCTAAGCGTCCTATAAGTCTAACCCTAAATAGAACGAACGGCAAGACCGAGACAGAAACCTTAAATTCTGTTCACTTTGAACAGAAAGTGATGGTTTTGAATGTCTAAGGTATTGACCGAGAAAGAACAGAAAGCATATTTACTAAGTAAGATTGGAGAACCAGTTCACTTCACTTATCCAGAACCACCTTACCATTTCAAAGGAACATTGAAAGACAGATGTGTAGTGAATGATGGTGGAAATGCCTCAGTAACTTACTGGAATATGATAGACCTTATTAAGTTTGAGAACCAAAAAGAATACTGGCTAAGAATAACCTACTATAGATACAAGAAAAAGGCAATACCACCGAAAAAACGCATAGGATGGGTTTTTGCTGGTCAGACTTCACTTTCAGACCCTATTAGCCATTTCGAGGAGTTGTTCACTACAACAGTCAAAGAAAAGGCGTGGATTAGACCGTTATTCAAAAAGATCGTGAAAGAATGTGCTAAAGAATTGGAATAAGAGAAAAATTTGACAAAGCTCGGTCAATTTCTCTCAAAGACAAAAATCTTAAATCTGCACAAAATCAGCTAGGTTAATTTCTTTCCACATTTCGAGCAGAAGACCGAATCAGGTGTGTTTTGCGTTCCGCAGTAAGGACAAAATGAAGTGCTCTTGCTAACGGGTGGTGGTGTTTCAGGTATTTTCTTTTCTAGCTTAAGCATGTAACCGATTGTTCCCAGCACTCCAGAACCAAAGCCCAAAAACAAGAAACCCATCATAAGTAAAACCAGCATTTCATTAAACGAAGATACAAATTCAGGATTAACAGCCTAAGGTATTCCAAGGAATGTGCTATATGCAGAAGGAATATTGATACTTCTTGATACGCCAATCAAGACTATACCAATTATGATGAAAACAATCGCTACGACAAGAACCTGATGCGAATCCTTCATAAATGCAACCTAAAATTACTAGGGTTCAATCAGCTTATATCATTTTACCTCTCAAGAAATCTTATATCTGCACAGCAACGAAAGACACACCAGAGGTTTAAAAATGACGGATAAAGAGAAGCGGGTAATATTAAAGAAGTGATTGAAATGGTGGATGATAAAACATGGAAAGAATTGAATAATGAGATTGAGAAAATAAGCGAAGAGTATGCAAGATTAAAGAATACACCTAAACCATTTGAAACTACAAAAGAGAAAGAAGTGAGAGAAGCACAATTTCAAAAAGACAGACGTGAAAAATGGGAAAAGTTTGACTCTTTTAAAACTGATTTTGAGAAAAAGAGAGACTATGTTGTAAAATTGAGGAAAGAATTAGAAGCCATGAAAGTTAGAGAAAGAAAGAATGAATTAGAACAAAAGCTGAAAGACCAAACTTCTATTACAGAGAAAGAACTTTTAGAATTACAAGCTCTAACACGACTCAGAGAAGAATATGAAAAGGAGAAGGATTGAGCATTAGATATAGTACGATGCGTATAATTAATATTTAAAAACAGGGCTGTTTATGTCTTTCAAGAAAAAGAAGATCAAAATTGGCGCTGATAGGAACGAATCAGCCGAGAGAGTGTGGTATAAATCTTGGCCCGCTGATGTTCCCAAGCATATTGATTATCCTGAAATTCCCCTTTCCGACTTGCTTAAGAACACAGCCAAGGACAGTCCTGCTCAGCCCGCGATAGTCTATTTTGGCAAGGCAATCACTTACGGAGAGTTGGATGCGGCTGTTGACAAACTTGCCACTGCGTTCAGTGATTTAGGCGTGAAAAAGGGCGACAAGGTTGCCCTCTTTTTGCCTAACATCCCCCAGTTTGTGATCACGTATTATGCTGCGATAAGGATAGGCGCAATCGAGACAGCTATTAGTCCTTTGTATAAAGAGCGTGAAGTCGAGCATCAGCTGAATGATTCCGAGGCTGACACGATAGTTGTCATGGATGCGCTTTACCCCATTCTGGAAAAGGTTTTGCCTAGGACCAAAGTCAAAAGAGTAATAGTCACCAGTATGAAAGAGTACATGCCAAGCGCCCTAGCTTTTCTCGGGTCACTAATGAAAAGAATTCCCTCACACAAGGTTGAACGTAAACCAGGCACCTATTTCTTCCAAGAACTACTGGGTAAGTACGAAGCAAATCCCCCGAAGGTCGACATTAATCCCAAAGAAGATTTGGTGGCTCTTCAGTACACAGGTGGCACTACAGGAATTTCAAAGGGCGCAATGTTGACTCACATGAATCTTGTGTCAAACGCCGTCATGTGTGCCGAGTGGCTAAGAGGCGTGAAGGGCGACGAAACGTTTCTGACTGTTCTGCCGCTGTTTCACATTTACGGAATGACGACAGGCATGAATGCCCCCATCTATCTGGCTGGAAAAATGATCATGCTTCCACGCTTTGACGCGGTAGCCACTTTCCAAGCGATCCAGAAGCACAAGGTCACGGTTTTCTGCGGAGCCCCAACAATGTACTCGATGCTTCTCGCTCACCCAGACTTGAAGAAGTACGATCTAACGTCAATACGCTTCTGCATCTCTGGCTCGGCCCCGCTTCCGCCTGAAGTTCAGAAAAAATGGATGGAAGTAACGAACGGCGTTCTAGTAGAAGGCTATGGACTAACAGAATCCTCACCAGTCACGCACTGCAATCCTCTCGACAAGTCACTCAAAACCGTGAAAGTAGGCTCGATAGGTATACCTTGGCCTGACACCGACGCGAAGATCATGGACATGGAAACTGGAACAACAGAACTCGGTCCAGGCCAAGAGGGCGAACTAGTGGTCAAAGGCCCGCAGGTAATGAAAGGGTACTGGAAGATGCCTGAAGAGACTGTAGACGTCCTTAGAAACGATTGGCTCTACACAGGAGATATCGGAAAAACGGACAACGACGGATACTTCTACATCACCGACCGCAAGAAAGACCTGATCAAATATAAGGGTTACAGCGTCTACCCGAGAGAAATCGAAGATGTCATCTATGAACATCCAGCCGTGAAGCTCTGCGCAGTCGTGGGCAAACCCGACCCGGTTGCAAGCGAAATCCCAAAAGCGTTCATAGTTCTGAAAGAAGGCAAGACAGCGACAGCTGAAGAGATCAAAGAATTCGTAAACAGCAAACTCGCACCATACAAAGCGATAAGAGAAGTCGAATTTCGAACCGAACTGCCTATGACATTGGTGGGCAAAGTGCTGAGAAGAGTACTTCAGGAAGAAGAAAAACAGAAGACTGCAAAAACCTAGATAATTACCCTCTTCTTGTACGCATGCACGCGCGGCACGTTGTAAGACATGGGGTTATCCAAAAGACAATGAAACCCTCCGCAAACCCAGATTAGTACAGTAACGCCAATCCCCTAGTTCATTTTCCCACAGTCCTATGGTATTTTAGTAAACGCGCGCTAAAGGGAATTAACACTCACCGTTCCGAAAAATATGGTGTAAACGCGCGTTGAAGGGTCTGATTCAATACATCGTTATCAATGTGGGACGTGCGCTATCGAATTGACCTTCAGGTGGGGAAATCTCCTGCTACGCTCGTTCTTCTTCGTTGATTGTTCTCTTGATTTTGTGGCTTTGCACGCGAGCTAAAAAAGAAGGGAGGTTAAGTGCTATTCTACGTTGTTTTTCCGAAGTCTCTAGCTACTAGTGAAATGTCAAGAATGTTTACCAGCTCGTCCTTGTTCAAGTCTGCTGTTTCATTCCAGTTCGGATCTCCAGGCTTGGAACCAAAGGCTTTTGCCACGATTGATATGTCTAGGATGTTTACTGTTCCGTCTTGGTTGAGGTCTGTTGGCGGCATAATTTCATAAATACTCACGTAGGCCTGCCACTTAGCTTCCTCTTCTTGCGTTGTGGAATTCACCGCATCCACATCGTAGGAAACATACAGTCGGTTCCCATGAAGTATCACCCACGGCCTTCCTCCCATTTTGTTATCTGAGCGAGTGAAATTTGTGACAATCCGGTCGTGCACGAGGTCCCAATTGCGGTCAAATACCGCGAGGTGTACGTTCGGGTACACCGGAAAGAAGGTTGGCAGAGTTCTCTGGCTGGTGTTCAGGTAAGCGACGTAGAAATACTCACCATCAAAGACCATGCCCTGTGACCAGTGGGCCTCCTGTCTCAGGGCCTTCATTCCGAGATATTGCCAATCACTATCGTATTTCATCATTACCAAACCACCAGTGTAAGAGTCAGCCGAGACAAAATAGTAAACGCCATCCACAAAGATGATGGACGACCCACAGATATGCGGAGTATCGGCAAGGGTCATCATGCTAATTGGCTGCAAATCTGGTGAGAAAAAGCGATGGCGGGTTGAAGACCCAAGCTGCCATATTCCTGAAGGGTTATACTGGTCAGTAATATCAAGCTGCCCGTTAATGTATGCAACCATCGGATCGGTGGGTCCCTCATTTGGTTCCTCAATTGCAACAGACGCTTCAGTCAACATCGCCCAGTTGATAGCGTCGTACTTGGCCACTCGCCAGCCGTATGGGCCTCCCCCGTCCTGGGGGACGAAGGCACAGTAATATGTGTTGTTGACCATGACTGAGCCCGAATCACCTGCCTCACTCGCATTGGGGTACCAGACGAGGAGACCAGTTTTGCCGGTCTCCTGCATTTCTACGCTATATTCCTTATAGGCGTATCCTGCTCCCAGAGATTCCCCCGGCTGTGTACTGGCTTTCGTTCCAAATGTTACAACAAAATGATTAGTTGCAGGAACATAATTGATTCGGGCGAAGCAGCCGGTCAGGAAATGGTTATCTGGCGTAACCTGAACAGTACGAATGAACTTCAGAAGCCCTGGCTGTTCAGCCCGCACAAGCGCGGGTGCGAGCAAGCCAGACTGTGTCGAAACTAACGAAGTCAATATCAAAAGTGACAAAACTGACATCATCACTATCGTCCTCTTTGGCATTTTGCGCTCGCGCTTCGGCAACAGATCAACCTGTTCCCGCCTGATCTTCTCCAAGCCTGCAACCACAGCTTTCTTCCTTGGCATAGTCTTTCATCTCAAGGGAAAAATGCTTGCGCGCGCTACTGCTGCACGTAATAATATGTACAATTCAACTTTATAGTCTGTGGAACAACGTTCTATAGCATCGATCGATCAGAGAGAGAAAGTCGACACGCGTCTTTCCAGTTTTGACTAATCGATACTTTCTGCTCATTTCCTCGAAGCTTGCATCCATGATGGCTTGACATCCTCTCTACGTCTTGTTTGCAGCGTGCGTGCCCTTCAGCTGTTCATGTTCTTTTTCGACTTTTTTCTTCATGACCTCGAAGTAGCCTTCAGCATCAATAAGGTTCTCCTTGTCTGACTCAAAGTCTGTCAGCTCGATTTTCAGGAACCAGCCTTTGCCGTATGGATCTGAATTGGCCAGATCAGGCGAATTTACCAATTCATTATTGACTTCCACCACTGAACCTGAAACAGGCGATATGACGTCCAGAGCAGCCTTCACTGATTCAAAAGACCCGGCTTCACCGAACTGCTCAATCACGGTGCCGATTTGTGGGAGGGAAACAAAGATTATGTCACTCAGCTTACTTTGCAGGTAGGACGTTATGCCTACCTTGGCAATATTATCTTCGATTCTCGCCCAGAAATCATTTTCATTGTAGAAAAACCCTTTGGGAACTGTGAACGTCCATTTGTCAACCTTCAGCTCCAAATACTCCATGCACTTCACCTTGAAAGCTGATCCACCAGCGCCGCGACTTCTTCAGCTATCTTGGCAACGAGCTTCTCTCCTTCGTCTCCAAGGTCGGTTCGTGACCGTGGCTTTAGCCCGTACTTCGCGATCATTTGAGGCAGAAAGACTTTGGCTCTCATCATGCCATGGTTCCTAGATATAATCTTCGTGGCGCATCTTTCCACGCAGCCGTCCAATATGATGGAAGGATATTTCTGCAACAGATTCTTGTACTCTCCGACCCCTGCGGTCAAAGATGGAATGCAGATTAGGAATGTTTTTTCAGGTCTCAGTTCGTCCACAACCTTGTAGGCGACCTGTCGAACCACTGTTCCAAGGGCTTTGCCCATGCCAGAGCAAGCCACTATGGCAACTTTCTTGTCACTCACTCTTGTTCACCTCTGCGAGTATCTCGTCAACCTTCTTCGCGGCCATCTCGCCCACTATCTCGGCAAGTTTCATTCCTTTCGGCCCAAGCTTAGCTCTAGACTCCGGCTGCAGGTCTTTGTGCTCCTTAAGAACGTCTTCAACGTTAATGACGGCTTTGATCCTCCCCTTCGCCTCGTTGACTATCTTTTCACAGCATTTTTCTCCGCAACCATCGATAACCAAAACTGGGTTCTCTTTTGCAAAGGTCACGTCCTCTTGAACGCCGCCTATGAGAGCTGGAGTGCAAAGCAAGACAGTCTTGTCTGGCCTCAGTTTTTCTAGAACATGGTATCCTGCGTATCGGGACACTGTGGCAAGCGGTCGGTCCATGCCTGTGCAAACAGCAACGGCAACTTTCTTTTCTATTGATATGCTACTCTTCTTCCTCCTTTACTCTGTCTATCTCCTCAGTAATGTGTTTCATGGTTTCTTCGACAAGCTTCTCGTCTTGAGGTTCTATTCTGCTTTTTGATTTGGGTTTCAGATGTTTATGTTTTTCTGCAATGTCTGATATGACTATTGATGATTTGGGATGCACTTTGCCGTACATTTGGACACCTTTGGCGGCACACATCTTGTTACAGCCGTCAACGGTTATGCAAGGATTGTCCTTGACGAAGTCTCTCTCTTCTTGTCCGCCTGCGAGAAAGAGAGGAAGGCAGATTGTTACGACATCGTCGCGTTCCTCTAGTATTCTTCGAGTTGCTACGCGGGATATCATTCCTTCAGGAAGCCCCTCTCCGCTGCAGGAGATTAAGCCGATCTTGGGTTTGATCTTCAACTTTTATCTCCTATGATCTTGGCGATTTTTTCCGCTGTTTTTCTTGCCAGTTTCTCACCGTCGGGTCCGATGTCAAGCACGGTTCCAAGCTTAAGCTTCGGATTCTCCCTAATCACATCCAGAATCCTGATATCTCCTTCGAGTTCTCCGTGATGGTGTTCAACATTTTTCTTGGCACATTGAGCAACGCAGCCGTCTAGGGTTATGCAAGGGTTCTCTCTTATTTTCCGCACAGTCTCCTCATCTTCGATTGTGAGCAAGGGAAGACAAATAGAATCAGTATCATTCGGCAACAGTTCCTCGGTTACGATGTACGTGGCTCTACGCGTTATAGTTCCCAGTGTCTTTCCGATCCCGCTACACGGGATGATTATGTACTTACTTTTTTTCTTCTCGGACACTCTTTATCAGCCTCAAGATTTCCTTTTTCTCTGGAAAACTCAGTGCGTCCGCTGCGCAGACTTTGGAGCATGCCCTGCAGAACACGACGCAGTTGTTCGGGTTTTTGACTGCGAATTCCTTCTTTTCTTTGTTGTATTCGAACACTCCATGGGGGCAGAATCTGAGGCATTGTGGGTCGCCCTCGCACTGGTTACATTTTACTTTATCGATCTTTGGGCACCAAGGGATTTGGCTTCGTGGAACTCCCATGTATGTTTCTTCTGTCATGCTTGGCCCGCAGTCTCCAAGGCTTTCTTCACGATTTCCAATGCTTTTTCTGTAGTCATGTTCCTGACGTCTAGAGGAACCAGATCCTTATTTATGTCAAGTCCAGCTTTCTCAAACGCGTCTCGAAAGAGCTTTTTCTGCATCACTGCAGCACATCCGGCTATGAAATATACTCTGCCTTTTCGGAGAAAGTCTGCAAAGAACCGTTCTCCATCCTCATCGCAAAGCATAGGATGTATGAATGCGTATTCAACAGGATACTCGGCTCTTACAGTGTTCACGAAGTCCCACATGTCTAAATCTTTGAATCCACTACACTTTCCCGTGCACACACAGAATATGAAACTTGCCTTCTTTTTCTCCACGGATTATCCCTCTACTCATACAGTTCGTTTTGTTTCTTTCACACATTGATAAACAGGTTGACTATATAGCAATATTTAAATATTGCCATTAACGTTGCCTTAAACATGCATTCAAAGACAGGTAAACTGGTCAAGTTCAAAGCAAAGATCTTCAATGCCCTTTCGGACTCGACGAGACTTGAAATCCTCGAATTCCTACGCACCAGCGAGAAATGCGTGTGCGAAATAATCCCGCATGTTGGACTGATCCAGCCTGTGGTATCCCGCCATTTGAGAATTCTTAAAGACTGTGGGCTGGTGAGGGACAGAAAAGACGGCAACAGAAGACTCTATTCAATTACAGATCGCAGAATATTTGAGATAATTGATGCGGCGACCCCCGAGCTGATTGGTACTCTTTCAAAACGTATCGTTGAGCAATTGGTTTGAGGGGTGTGCTATTAGCTTTTTCACTGAATGAAACAGAGGCGCCTAGGTGAGCATTTTGAACGGTTCAGACAAAGAACAAGAATTGCGAGAAACAAATCTAGAAAACGGGTTGGACGCTCAAGAAGTCCAGAAGAGACTTGCGAAGTATGGGTACAATGAGATTCCTGAGAAGAAAGTAAGGTTTCTCGTAAGGCTTGGAAAACGTTTCTGGGGTATCGTACCGTGGATGCTTGAAGCCACCGCGATCGTTACTCTACTGCTAGGGAAATATGTACATTCGGTTGTTATTGTGGCACTCCTTCTTTTCAATGCAGGAATGTCGCTGTGGCGAGAGAAAAGAGCAAGAGCAGCAATGGCCGCTCTAAAGCAAAGACTAAGAATTCAAAGCAGAACAAAAAGGGATGGAAAATGGTCAACCATCCCAGCCAGAGAGCTTGTCCCAGGAGACCTCGTCAGGGTCAGAATAGGAGACCTCTTACCGGCAGACGTAAAGATACTTGATGGCGCACTTGGCGTTGATCAATCAGCACTCACCGGCGAATCAGTAATCGTAGAAAAGTCCGCTGGAGAAATAGCCTATTCAGGATCAGCAGTAAAGCGCGGCGAAGGTACAGGTCTAGTCGACGCCACAGGAACAAAGACCTACTTTGGAAGAACCATTTCACTGCTTGAACTCGCAAAACCAAAACTCCACATGGAAGCGGTCACAGTTAAGGTTGCACGTCGACTTGCCATGATAGTACTTGCCTCTCTTCTAACAGTCTTTGTATACGCTATTTTGACAGGGTTTGAGCTTGCCGTTCTGTTGCCACTCGCAGGCGTGCTGCTTGTAGCTTCAGTGCCAGTTGCTATGCCGACCATGTTCACCATAAACATGGCGCTTGGCGCATCAGTGCTTGCAAAACAAGGAGTCCTCGTTACACGACTCAGTGCAAGTGAAGACGCTGCAACAATGGACGTGCTGTGCGCAGACAAAACAGGAACAATTACGATAAATGAACTCTTTGTAGAGGAGGAAGTGCCGCTTAACGGATTTAGCGAAAGCGATGTTTCACTCTATGGAGCACTCGCATCGAAAGAAGCCAATCAGGATCCCATTGACATAGCATTTCTGACAGCAGTAACAGAGGCACATATTCCATTGGACGCTTACTCGCAGACGGAATTTGTGCCCTTTGACCCAAAAACCCGAATGACAGAAGCTACCATCCAGAAAGATGGTGAAACATTCTTTGTAGGAAAAGGCTCATTCGACACAATATGCACTGCCTGCAATGTATCAGAAGCTAACGCAAAAGTCCTGCTCAAGCTTGCTGAGGCTCTCTCTGCGAAGGGGCTAAGAGTAATCGCTGTTGCCAAGGGAGCTGACCGGAGCAGGCTGCAATTTGTTGGTCTTGCAGGCGTAGCCGACAGGATAAGGGAAGATTCGCGTGAGATATTAGACCAGATTCGTGAGTTAGGTGTAGCTGTCAAGATGCTTACGGGTGATTCCCTTCCGATTGCAAGAAACATCGCCCATCAAATAGGCCTAGGTGATAAAGTCAGTACGATGTCTAAGATTCAGGAAGCTGAAACTCAAGCGAAGCCTCTTGACTCAACTATCGAAGACAGTAGCGGCATCGCTCAGATTTACCCTGAAGACAAGTTTACAATAGTCAAGACTCTTCAACGCATAGGACATGTGGTCGGAATGACAGGAGACGGCGTAAATGACGCACCCGCACTAGCGCAGGCGGAAGTTGGAATCGCGGTGAAGAACGCGACAGACATCGCCAAAGACTCTGCAAGCGCCGTGCTCACTGTCGAGGGACTAGGAGGAATAATAGCCATGATAAAGACGGCGAGGACGATTTACCAGCGGATATATAGCTGGGCGTTGATGATGGTTGCCCGAAAACTGCATATCGCCGGGTTCATCGTTGTGATGCTGTTTCTTACTCACTCTTTAATGTTGTCAATAACTGGTACAGTGCTACTGCTTTTCTTAGGCGATTTTGTTTCGATGTCTATATCGACAGATAACGTGCGGTTTTCTTTGAAGCCTGACACGTTTGATGTCTCACGGTTGTTTGGAGTCAGCGGGTCGTTAGGCGTGTTGATGACGATTGAAAGTGCAGTTTTTACTGTGGCTGGGTTGTCATATTTTGGGTTGATTGGGAACGTGGAGAAGATATACACTTTCGGGTTTGCTTATCTGAATCTTTCAGGGGTATTCACTCTTATGATTGTTCGTGAGCGGGACTATTTCTGGAAGTCACGACCAAGTAAGATATTGAGCATTACAGTTATCGCGGAAATCCTGTTGGTGATGGCTATCTCTATCTTAGGTATCTTAGAGCTTGCTCCACTCGGCTACATGCCTGTACTCGCAATCTTGGGCTATACGCTGTTAGTGACGTTTCTGATCAACGACACCGCCAAAGTGTACCTGATACGCAAATTCAAGGGCAATTCGCAACGATACTCAATTCCTGTCGGCACAGCAAAAGCAATAGTCTCCAGAGACAAGAACAAAGTGAGACAAACCTGAATCACCTTCACAGATTAGAACGCCTCAGCGCCAGCGCGATGGTAGCGCGCGCAGATAGATTGGAAAGCTTTTCATCGTTCATGACCAGGAGCGAGGTCAGATGCGACTAAAAGTTCCACTCTACAAACAGACGACAGATTTCACGTGCGACGCAAGCTTCTCGGTTCATGGAAAAATCCCAAATAGAGGAATTGAAAGGGGCAGGACGACATTCAAACTCTTGGGTCCGAGTGAATACCCGCGCCAGTAAGTTCCATGTCAACAACGATGACGAAGGAAAGGAAGTTGTTTTTCGTGCATGCACTCCCTCAAGTTTATAAGTGCGAATATGATATCATAGGTGTATGATATTATAATGCGGTGATGTTATGTCTCAACAAGCGACGGCGACAAAGGTCAGGTTTTTCATGGCCTTTGCCCATCCGATAAGGTTGCAGATCCTCGAAGAGCTTAAAGACGGGGAGAGATGCGTCTGTGAGCTGGTGCAGTCAGTCAAGGGTGCAAGCCAATCGCAGGTTTCGAACCATCTTGCATGTCTTGATGAGTGTGGGCTGGTGAGCTCGAGGAGAGAGTGGAGAAAAATATACTATAGGCTTGCTGATCCTAAGATAGCTCGATTTCTGAAGATTGCCGATGAAATCGCTCCGCGAGTCGCTTCTAGAATCGCGGTGTGTCCTGACATTGCTCCAAATACTGGACAAGAGGGGAGGTGAGAGTTATGACTACTGAAAAATTGACTTTGAAGATTGCGAAGGCAGAAGGCGCCCCCTGCGCGTGTGGTTCATGCGGAGACAGTTTTCAAAAGACGGCTCTCGAGCGTGCATTGATGAGGTTAACTGGCATTTCCAAAGCCAACTTCGACACGATAGGAGGCAAAGTAAAGATCGAATACGACTCAGAAAAAGTCAACCAGCCAAAGATAACTGAGCGTCTGGAAAAGCTCGGCTACCGAATTGAGAACACAGGAGGAGTCTCGTGAGAGAATACGTTAGAGGAACAGTTCTGCTCGTTCTGGGCGTAATATCTACTGTAGCTAGCTGGCTCATCTTACAAACCAATGTAACATATGCCTCTGTAAGCGGCATTGCTCTTGCTTTTATCGCCGTTGCCTGTGGTTATACGATTTACGTCACAGCCCTTCGACTGCTGTTCCGTAAGAGGATAACTGTCCAATTGTTTGTGACCGTTGCAATCGCTGCCTCGATAGCGGCTGGCTATTACATGCCCGCAGCGACAGTGGTGCTCATAATTCTAGCGGGAACAACTCTTGAAGACTATGTCTTTTATCGGACTAGAGGCTCGATTGAGAAGCTCGTCAATATGAGTCCAAAGACTGCTCTTGTACGTCGAGATGGAACGGAAGTTGAAGTAGCAGTGGAAGACGTCACGTTGGGCGAAACCGTGCTGGTAAAGCCTGGCGACAAAATACCGGTTGATGGAACCGTGATTTCAGGATACAGTGCTGTTAACCAAGCCGCAATAACGGGCGAATCAATGCCTGCAGAAAAGGCGAAAGGCGATCAAGTTTTTGCGGGTACCATGAACGGAAACGGGGTTCTGGAAATCAAAACCGAAAAGATCGCTGAGGACACTACAATCGCTCACATCATTCATCTGGTCGAGGAAGCAGAAGAGAAGAGGGCACCGATACAGAATATCGCAGACAGATTCACCACCTACTTCTTGCCCTTCATATTGACTCTTGCAGCTGTGGTGTTTGCAGCTACTTACTTTCTAGTTGGTCTGCAACCGGCAATTACAAGAACCGTATCCATCCTTTTGGTGGCGTGTCCCTGCGCATTGGGAGTGGCTGTCCCAGTTGCTGTGGTCGGGGCCATTGGCAACGCGAGCATGAACGGCATAATAATCAAAGGCGGCACAAACATCGAGAAAGTAAAAGATGTGACATCGGTAGCAATCGACAAAACCGGAACATTAACCATCGGTGAACCAGAAGTCGTTGAGATAAAAACCCTGAACAACTTTTCAGAAAGTGAGGTAGTCAAGTATGCGGCAATTGCTGAAAAATTCTCTGAACACCCGATTTCAAAGGCTGTGACAGCGAAAGCTGCAGAGTTAGGGTTAAGCGTTCCAGATCCAACAGAGTTCAAGATTGTACCTGGACGCGGAGTTGAAGCCTACTATGGAAAACAGCAGATTTTGATCGGAAAAGGCATGGTGGACATGGCATTTACCGAGGAAGAGGACAAGGTAATAAGCGCATTTGAAAGCGAGGGAAAAACAGTGCTCCCCGTCGTACTGGACAAGCAAGTGATCGGCATCATTGCCGTGGCTGACACCGTGAGAAAAGACTCATCTGAGGCAGTACAGCGGCTCAGACGATTAGGAATCAAGACCGTTATGCTGACGGGGGACAACATGAGAGCTGCTAAATCCATTGCTGGACAAATAGGCGTTGACGAATTCTATGCGGAGCTTCTGCCAGAACAGAAGGTCGAAATCATAGGGAAAATGAAAAGTGGCAATGTTGTTGCCATGGTGGGTGACGGCGTTAACGATGCTCCAGCATTGGTCAACGCAGATGTTGGATTTGCGATGGGAGCGGCTGGCAGTGATGTGGCGATTGAAACGGCTGACGTGGCATTACTCGGAGACGATTTAACAAAGGTCGAGTACACGATTAGATTGAGTCGAAAAGCCTTCAGCAAAATGAAGATGAACATAGCTTTCTCCATGGCTTGGAACGCCCTAGGATTGACTCTAGCATCAATGGGCTTATTAGTGCCCATCTTGGCTGCGGTTCTTCAAGAAGCCGGCTGCATATCTGTTGTAATCAATTCTGCCCTTCTATTGCTGTACAAGTAGAGTCAAATCCCCCATTCTCCATTTTTTGCGTGATAGACTTGCTAGGGGCAGAGTCTGAGCCCAAACCCCAAAAATCACTCACCAGTTTGTTATTCCGTCAATATCTCATAGGAAGATGTTATTTTAACTGCGTTCTTCAGCATTCCTCCTACCGAGCAGTATTTTTGTTCAGAAAGGCTTATTGCGCTTTGAACATCCTCTTTGCTGATGTTCTTTCCTTTGATGATATACTTGAGATGGATGCTGGTAAACACTCTTGGCGGTTCATCTTTCCTGTCAGCCGTCATCTCCACCAAGTAGACTGAGAAATTTTGCCTTTTCTTTCTCAAAATTGATACAACATGGTAACTGCTGCATGCAGCTAAACTTGCTAGAACATTCTCCATTGGCGATAGTGCAGTCTCTTCTCCACCATTAGGTATGGGAGCGTCAAAATTAACAGACAGCCCTTTTTCATTTTTCGCTATGAAACGATAGTTTCCTTGCCAAGCTAGAACCATCTTCTTTACCGAAGACATGAGCTTTCTTCTAGTATTGGATCACAAAAATCTTTCTGATGCTGGATTCTCAACTCTGAGTTTGGGAGCAAAACCTATACTAATAGCGCCCGCAGAAACATCTTGCAGCAATTCTCCTAGCGCGCCCGACTATGCCCAAAAGCTTGTTTGCATCAACTACGGCCCTAATCCGGCGGTCGCATTGTACACTAGTCACGGCTATACAAAAACCAACTCTATCCGTAATTGATCGGTCGACCTATTTTTCGGTATTAACGAGGCTAAATAGGGTTCTGTGAAATCGACTGTTACAAGATATCAAGAATGAAAAAGGTTTTTGTTCAATTGTATTTTGACCGTGTCTGCTCATCTGTCAGCACATGCTTGATTCGTTCTTTCCATTCAGGCGATTTCCAAGTTCCCAGGGCTTCGTGTGTCAGGTAATATTTCTGTGGAATTGGATGTGTTCCGATGACCACGTCTATATCGTATTTCTGCTTTACAAACTCGCGCAACTGGTCAATGTAGGGGCAGGGTGGATAACCCACGACCATCCCTGTGGCAAAGTGAACTACTTCAGCGCCGTTTTTCTTCATTTCTTCGATACAATATTCAATGTTTCCCCCAGGGCATCCTCCACAAGTGGTGTATCCTACGAGCTTCACTTCCTGATCGGCGTACAAACTGAAAGCTCCTTCCTTGTTCTTCAATGCTCTTAAGCATTTGCCGCCGGCGCAAGTATGGTAACGA
>Ga0315268_10001251_pt1 | contig 29123 bp, 23 predicted proteins | sample C1_top_MG_FD_204535 | JGI IMG/M metagenome (GOLD analysis project Ga0315268, IMG submission 204535) | Sediment microbial communities from Yellowstone Lake, YNP, Wyoming, USA - C1_top | ecosystem: Environmental > Aquatic > Freshwater > Lake > Sediment | place: USA: Wyoming | collected 2017-08-01
CCGATAGCTGACTGCAGATCACCTGCCGAAGTAGCAATAGACGGCGGACAGTCAGGGATTTCCGTGGGATTTACAACTGGCGGTGGAGGCGGTGGAGGCTGAACAGGTGTGTATTCCTCAACGCAATGACAGGCCACACAGGTGTAATCCTCTTCGCAGGTTCTTTCACTCGGTCGTCTTGAGCTCGGATCACAGTCTTCCCCAGGATCAAGTTTATGATTTCCGCAACCCTCTTCAGGCACACACCCAGGATTTGTCGGGCACAGACATGGCCCTTCAACAAGAGGATCATCGCATGCACGAACTTGGCCAGTGCATACCGCTCTCAGCTTGGTTGTATGAACGAAATAGTTGTCGCCCTCTTCTACCCCCGCATCCGCAGGATCGGCATGTCTTGAAGAAAGTTGTTCCTGACTGAACTGTAAAAGGCCGAAGTAATCAGTGTTTACTTGCAGGCGGGCACAGTTCAGGTGGGCGCAATCCAGAGAGAAATTCTCTGCATTCGGGTCAGCGCTTTCCAACGGAGCCTGGAGCTCCATTGGCTTGCCATCTGCATCAAGAAGGACTACGGTGTTGAGCTCACGGTCAAGAACCTGGGTGAGGTTGACATCGCATATGAGGTCGCCGTCATGGCAGTCCTCTTTTGAATAGTATGGATTTCTGATCTTCTCCCCCTTCTCATCCAGTAGGTAATTGCCTTTGTCATCCATGAGATAGGGATATGCCTCTGATTGTTCACAGTTTCCATCGTTCCGAACAGGAAGATACGCTCTTGGAGGGCAGGGGGCGCATTCTGGAGCAGCAACATCGGCGACAGCATCCTGTTGGACTCCAGCATCGCAAGTTTTCGGCCCTTCTGTCTGTGGTGGGCATTGGCTCATAAGGAAAAGGCTAAGCGCAGCTGCAGCAGACACTCCGCCCATTATGTAACCTGACTTTGTATTTTTCACTTCGTTTTTAGCACGATCCAAATGCCTTTTTTCAACCTTTTCAACCATGTGCACACCTCAGCTTCCGGTTTTCTCCTCCACCATTCGCCTATGATCCGCCTTGAGGGCCTTGACTATCTCATATCCTAAGCTCAAGTCGTCGCTTCGTTGATCACCTATTGTGTCTGCCAGCAGGCTGATCTTATCTGGGTTCCTGTACCTGGCACCGTCTCTATCGAAGATAGTGTCTAGTTTCCTCCTCAGAAGATGGTCATCCGCGCATTCCCTTCTAAGTGCGACGAGCCTATCATCAGGATGATCCGAGGGATTTACAAATTCAAGGAGCTTTGCCGCAACCACTGCTGCTTCGGCATCTGCGTAAACGTATTCGTCGAAGTTTTCTATGATTTTGCGGGTGAGCCCCACTTCTATCGTCATTATGCTTTTCATGGTACCCTGAGCGATGAACGAATCAAGCGAGTCTAAAAGCGATGGAGTGTCTGAAAGCAGGTCTATAAGCGCCCTACGCTCATTTTCTGGCCAGTCTTTCGGTCTGTCCTTGGCTATTTTTCGGACGCTATCCTTCATTGCGGTGAACTGATCCACAACTTCCTTGAACTCTTTTGGATGCTCATGCCTGGCTTTTTCAACGTTCTCATAATGCTCAGCAAGCCTGCGCGCCTTTACGTGCCTTATTAGCTCTGGCACTACAAGAGCTACCGTAATGATTGCAGCATAGGCGCCAATCACATAGTTAACTGTGGTTTCCCTTGCCCAGCCCAGAACGTCCTGCATGAACTTATTCAAGCCTTCAGTAAAAGCATTGAATGAATGGGAGATGTGCATGGCTGCAGTAAAAGTGGCAGCGCCAGCCACTGCCCAGCTGAATGGATTTCGCATAAGCCGTTTGAACCAATTCCCTTGTTTTCCAGGTGTAAGAGAGTAGGATGAAAGGTCCTCCGGTTCTGAGGAATTGGGCGCTTCAACAGATGTACGACCTGTGAGTCTTTCTGGTGCAGATGGCAGAAGCGCGGGTTCACTGGGCAATGCGGCAGGAGAGGCAGCGACGGTCGCATCATTGGGGGTTGCCCCAGCGTCAGTGATTATCGATACACTTGGACGGATTGGAGCCTCTGCAGAAGTTGAAAAAGGATCGGGCGTGGTTTCTGGTGGTGGCAGCGGGGTAGCGATGCGACCTGCTGGAACAGGAACTGCTGGCGCAGTGGCTCTATCAGAAGGTGAATCAACTTTTGGGGCGGGAGCAGGAAATGGAGGTAGAGCTGGGGCTTTGGCTGGTTCTTTCTTCGCTGCAGCTTTCTTTGTTTTTCCCAGCAGATCATCAATTGGCATATTGTCAAACCCCAAGCGGATAAACCTTACCCACGACCATCAAGTTCACTGCCCTTCAGCTTGAATTCTACCCGGCAGAAAGAATTTGCAAGGATATTGCAAATTGGTCTCACCGACAGAATAGTTGGATGCGTTAAGCCCTAATGCGCTCCATATGTCCGCGCCGCCTTGGTAGGGGCTGCCAGCTATTGTCGCAGAGTCGGCCCTGAAGGTCAATGAACCATTGGGGGCTACCACGAAAGTGAACCTAAAGGTCATCGCCTGTTCTGCGCTGGCACCCAGAAGGGGTCTCATGGTAGGGGAGTTCCGCGTTAGCGCTCTGCCGATAGCTGACTGCAGGTCGCCTGCCGAAGTAGCAATGGACGGCGGGCAGTCAGGGATTTCCTGGGGGGTTGTAACTCGCGGTTGAGGCGCTATGACCGGCGTTGTACTTGTCTCGGCTCTCCTTCCGCTCCTCTCCGGACAGTCAGCCGCGCAATGGAAAGGTGAATCCTTGTCACACTCATTGATTTCTAGTGTGTCTACCCTATACCCCACCACCGTGGTGCCATTTTCAGCATAAATCGGAAGCTCTGCCGCAAAGGTCAGGCGATCTATCTTATTATTGCCGCAGAGGAAATCCACCGGACAAGTTTCTGGCGTTTCGGAATCCCTTTCCGTCACATCCTGGACGCGAACGCCATTTTCCTCTCGTGGTGCAGAACCGGTCGCTGGCAGCTGGTGGGTCGTTGGATCAGGCTGGACTTTGGTCTGCCTGATGTTGTCTCCGCATCGGCCACAGCTGACTTCATCGTAATTCGGCGAGTGACGCCAGGCTTCTCCCTTCTGGACTTCGCAGCGAAGGTCTCCCTTCACAGGAGCAGCTGGAGCAGGAGCAGTCTGGGTAACGATTCTTTCAGGACCCGGGACCTCCACCCTTTGTGGTACGGGCACCCTCTCTGTCCTGGTTTCAACCATCGGGTCGCATCCGCGATAAGTCGCATATCCGCTAACGCCCGCGGCTAGAACAAGCGCGCTAACAAGACCAACTTTCCTTCCGACACTTTTTGAAGTCATATCAAGCACCCTCCGAATTCAGATTCCTTCTTTTTCTAACAAATGAATAGATTGCCATCGCGAGCGTCACCACCGGCGCTACTACCCCCGCGATCACGAGCCCGGTCATGTCCTTTGCAAGGCCGACGCTAATCGCAGCAGGCGAGGATGTGATCCCCACGCCAGCGGCGAGGATTTCTGGCCAGTATGTGCCCAGCACGTCACCTGCCTTTTGTTTGACCTCCTGCGTCCTCTCGCCAAGGCTCCTTGCCCCTTCAATCACGGCTTTCACAACATCCTTCTTCCTTGAAAGGGTTATCTTGACTGAGTCCTCGCCGTAGAAGGATTGGGTATCCCCTTCACGGAGCGGAATCTTTGAAACTGCTTTGCCCTTCTTATTTATTATGAACATCTTTGCGCCATCCTCCTCGCCACCGTATGAAACAGAGTAGCCATCAGCAAGGGAAGTCGTGTCCCCTTTGAACTCTGATTTCACGGTCTTGGCCGGAGCCTCTGCGGGTTTTGGTCCTTTAACCGCTGGAACTCCTAGCGGGGTTTTTGTGGCGTCAAGTACCGGTCCCCAGCCTCGAGCTCTGCACAGCGGAGGCGGTTTTGCAGCCGCTTTCGCTGGAGCTGGTGTTTCTCCGCTCGGCTCTGCTACCACACCAGAATCGTCTGGCTTTATCTCCACTGGTTCTTCAGCCGCAGCTGGAGCAGCCGCGGGGGCTGGCTCAGGAGGAGCCAAGCTTCCTGCAACAACATCAGCTGAATCCACTGGTATTGGAGGGGAAGACTCGGCCGGCCTAGCCGCTGGTGCGGCAGGAGCGGGGATTGGTGCAGCAGGTGCCACAACTGGCGGAACCACAGGAGCTGGCGCCTCTGCCGGAGCTGGAGCCACTACTGGAGCAGGTGCTGGTTTCTCTTCTGGTACTTTAACAAATCCGGATGCGCTTTCGAGCCCGGATGCGCCTCCGAGTGCCTGCGCAACCACGGCTGGCGAAATCGCACAAGTCTTGCCTTCACCAGATTCACCAGCATATCCTGGAGGAGGCCTTGGCACAGTCGCAACGCCAAGCTTGCCATCAGGGCCTTTGGTTACAAGCACCAGCGAACCTTTGGCAGGTGCATCTGGAACCTTTGGTAGAGCCAATGCGTCCGCAGGTTTTGCAGCCGGAAGTGCAGCGCCCATCGCAGGTTCAGCTGCCGGAAGCTTTTCTGCCGGCTTCGGCGCTTCTTTCACAACTCCCTTCCTTGTCCCTTTCCTTAATAGATCATCAAATCCTGGCATATTTATTCACCACCCGAAAGTTTCTTGGCGTTGGTCACCACCAGCTTTGCCGCGGCTTTGCTGTCAATCCCGGCAAGGTTAAGTGCTGACACAGCCCTTGCAGCGTATTCCTCATTCGTAAGCTCCGTCAAAAGGTAGTTCAAGGTCGCTTTGCCAAATTTCTCCTTCTCCAGAAGAGCGCTGAATTCTGTTATGAAGTCTTTGCCTAGGAGGGCCAAAACGAGCTTGATTTCCATATAGTCGCGTACGATCTTTTCCAGGACCTCAGCATTTTCGTAGCCTGGACCAAGGCCATGCTGCAGTGAGCGGTGCGAATTGCGGATGTATTCGTCGATTCTTTTGATGGCCGCAACCAGAGCTGGGATGCTGCCTTTCGGCTTTTCATCTTCGCCCAATGCTTCATCGAGCATACTGACCAGGTCTGCATTTATCCTTCTCAGGATTCCCAGCGGCTTGCCTTCGTCATCTACTGCATCACTGAACAGAAGTTCCATGCGAGCTTCGAGTTTTCCGACTCTGCCACTGTCAACTTCTTCGGTTTCAGGATCGACCTGGCCTGTTCCGAACAGTTCTCTCCTGAGTTCGTCGCCTCCTTCCTGTATGACAGTTGCGGCAGGCCTGTGTTCCAAGGTCTTGAAACGCTCATCATAGTCAACAAGGTCTTTATTTATAGCTCGCAGGATTCCCAGCGGCTTGCCTTCGCCATCTACTGCATCACTGAACAGAAGGTCAATCTTAGCTTCGAACGCTCCGATCCTGCCAGTGTCGGCTTCGCCGGTTTCAGGATCGACTTGGTCAGTTCCAACAAGACCGGTCAACTGCCCCTGTAATGCTTCGACTGTTCTCTTCAGCGGACCTACGGCAGCATCGAGTCCCTGTTGCATAAGAGGTTTCAAGGATTCAAGCACCCTGGCTGCAGCCTTGGCTACAAGCTCTTCAACAGAGACTTTTCCGTTTGCCGGAGGAGCTACCGCCGGCGGGGGGATTGATGGCCGCCTCGCAGCTTCAACTGGAGGCACAGAAGGCCTAGTTGGAGCAACTGCTGGTTTTGGAGTTGCTGCTGGTACTTTTTCTGCCGGTTTGGCCTCTGCAGGTTTTGCAGGTGCCTCTGCTGGTGCAGGTTTGGCCTCTGCAGGTTTTGCAGCAGCTGGTTTCGGTTCTGCCGGCTTGCCGAAAGGACTGTGCCCATCGAGATCGCGAGCCATTGCATCAAGTTGTTCTGGTGTCGGAAGTGCGCGCGGAGCTGGTACTGCTGGTTTTGCAGCAGCTGGTTTCGCTTCAGCTGCGGCTCCTCCCAGAAGAGCCTCGGCGACAGCAGTTGTCTTGCCCTCATCCAGAGGTGCTGCAGATATTCTACGCAGAGCCTCGGGCGATACTCCGCTCCTCAGCTGGTCCCTAAGCGCCTTAAGTCTTTCTCTTTCGGTTCTTGAATCAACCATTGTGTACACCCTCCGCACCCTCATTTTTCTTTCCAAGAATCATATCTATCACATCTGACGTTATCACGCCTTTCATCTGAAGAATATCAAGAAGAACAACAAGCCTATCGCCAACCACGCCGATATCATCTTTGGTTTCGCCCAGCTTGGTTTCCACAGCTGCTGCGGCCTGCTTTGCCGCTGCGGCTTCAGATTGAGCCCTTTCAAGCTCATTTGAATGGCCCTCATTTGCGCCCTCTACAACACCGCGTGCGTCTTCGAGATGCTGCTCTGCGACCGAAGCGGAACCTTCTGCCTTTTGTGCTGCATCCTGGGCTGCCTTTACAGCGCCCAAAGCCTCACCCGCACTGTCTTTCACCGCGTGTAGCTCAGAAACAAGGTACTGCATCAGACTCGCTCCGGATTTGGTATCATGACCTACAGTGCCATCGTCTTTTACAGTGGGCACATCTGCCGTAACAACATTTCCTAGCACTTTTTCTATTTCCTGGCGGGCCAGCGCACCGAGTCGTTCGGACAAGCCGATCACAAATTTCGTCATGGCCTTGAAGGCATCAACTCCGGTGAGTATTGTCTTTCCGTCAGGCGAGAATATGAGCCCATCAAGCAGGGAGGCGGCTTTCTGTGCATCAGCAGCGCTATCCCCGGCAGCTTTGTTTGCAGCATCAAGTCCGTCCTTTAGTTCCTTGCGTGCTTGAGCAGCTTCGCCTTTTGCGTCGCCGGCTTCCTTCTCTGCCTTTTCAGCAGCGGCCTTCGCGCCCTCTGCAGCCGTCTTTGCACCGCTCGCGTCAACTCTTATTGCTCTGAGGTCTCCCTCAAGCTTCTCTCCGAGCGCTTTCGTCCCTGCATCACCACGTTCCTCGACAAGCTGGAGGCCTTCGGACATCGTTTCTCCTGCCCTGCCGAGCTGCTCCTTGAGCCTCGGGACGACAGTTTCCTTCACTGATTTAGGCTGTGGAACGACGGCATGACTGCCATTCGTGCCAGCTTGACCTGCGGGTTTAGCGCCAGAACCTTCCACCACTCATATCACCTCATAATCATCATTCTAAAGTGTTGCATTGTCTATTTTAATGGGAATATATATTTAAATGTTTGCTTTGATAAACGTTTGTGGAAATTTCACATCCCCTCCTCTACAGCTCTCAGTATCAAGGTCTTGTCATCGTCTTTGCTTGGCCTAAGGCCGCATGAACAGAGGGGCTGGAAAGGGCCTCTGTCGTTCCGGTGCTCAACCAGATCCATGATTTTCAGGCGCGCAGCATTGAGGTCGCTTGTTGAATCAAGGACAATCTTGTACTCGTGATCACAGAGAGGAACCGCTATGCCATCTGAGTTGACCTTTATCACATCGCCGTCTTCCAGGATGAATGGCTCGTAGCCCATGTCCGTATTATTAATATGTATATGGCGCAGGATTGACCCAAGGGCAGACATGACACGATGGCGGTTCTTTTTCAACAGTTCTGGGGGCAAGCGGTCGACATATGGCTCATTGGCCAGGCTATGCCCCCGGCTGGTGAAGACAAGCTCGCCATCGCGCAATACGCTGTAATCGCTGTCTCCGGCATGGATTCCGTAAAATAGCCTCCCGTACTGGAATGCAACTGCGCCGGTGGTGCCCATGCTGTCTCTGGCTTCAGTCTCTTTGTTGTAGTCATGATCCTTCATCTGCTCTGCGCTTATGACAAGGTCGATAAGTACAAAAATGCGGCGGACATCTTCTGGATGCTTTATCCATCCTGCAGCGGCAACCAGCTCGAAAACCTCCTTTGCCATTTTGCTTGCCACTGCGCCGCCTTGGTGGCCGCCCATACCATCAAACACGGCATCAAGGATGATCTTCTTCCCATCGCCCAGATCAACCACTATGGATGTGAATGCATCCTCGTTTACTGGCTTATAGCCCCCATTGGTTTGGAATTTTGGTCTTGAGATGCCTTTGGTGTAATCAACCGTACCGGTCGCCTTTTGTACCGGCATGCCCAGGAAGTCGAGCAGCGTCGCATACTCAGCTTCGGCCCGAACCGCTTTGTTCAATTCGCTCAGAGACAATGCGGAGTATCGATCTTCCCTCTTATAATATTCGAAAACCTTGAGGAAAAGAGGTGGATAATAGGAGCCCCCATCGGGATCCTCAACCGTCTTTTCTTTCATCGCATTCGATAACTCTACGACATCATCCGCGAGTATGGCCTTCAATGGTTTTTTGAAAACACCTGCCAGTATTTTCTTCTCATCATCTGAGTATGTCACTTCTGTAAGCGGGAATCTAACTTTGTGGATAAGGTTGGCAAGGGTGAGCACATCATTGCGGCCCTTCTGCCAGTATGCCTCCCTTTCCTCTGGCGTTGCGGCAGCCATTTTCTTCCCAAACCAGCCTATGGCTTCTGAAGAGACATAGGCCGGACTGATGCGGAAGGCCTGGGCCACAAAAATGCGCTGTTGATTGGTGAGTAGGTCGGATTTTAGGACTGCCTCAAGTTTCTGGTCAGGTGAAGCTTCAAGCAACCCGCAGAGCCGATAGACCGACTGCCATGCGCTGGTATACCTGTCAAGGTCGATACGCCAGTCGGCATCTGTCCAAAGAGAAGCAAGGAAGTTCCGGACCATAAAATCCCGGACTCCTGGGTGAAGAGCCATAAACTCGCTAACATCAGAAGCAGTGCATTCTCCGGTCTTGTGGAGCACCTGAAGCACAAGCTCTTTCTCGCTTTTCATCATATCTTTTACGAAGTCTACTGAGGTCCTTTTCCTTCCGACTATGATCCTCGCAGCATCTTCGACAGACATCTTCCTTTTGCTGGTGAGGTAGTCGACCGCGGTGAATTCCCATCTGTGCTCAATGGGAGCGCCCGGGCTCCCCCTCTGTAGATCGGTATAAAGAGAGACGAGGCTTTTCGCTCTGCCATCTTCCTCGACGCTCAAAGGACGCATGAGTAGGTCTCTTTCCAAATCGACCGGGTCATGGCCAGAGGCTACGGCAGTTGCAAGCGCGTCAATTGCCGCAAGATATTTTTCCTCGGCGGCCTTCGAGGCATCAGACGATATCCCTTGGATCATGAAACTAAGGAGATTGCTCATTGCCAGGCGTGCATCTTCCATCAGCAGTAATGCTTCTTGTGTCAACGGTTCTTCAACTTCCGCAACAGAGACTTCCCCGACATCAATGGTCTCTTCAATCACATCCGGGGGTTGAGACGTTGCTGGCTCGGGAGGGACCTCTTCCGAAGCTTCAACAGCTAGTGGCCTCGCAGTCAGGTCTGTCCTATTAAGCAGCATACCCGAGGTTACAAGGATGTCTGAAATGGACCTAGCCGTATCCCTTGTAAACAGTTTTGGCAAGGGTTGATGACAGTCGAAGCATTGGGGCCAGAGTGGAAGATTAAGAAGATCGCAATTAGGGCAGAACGCGCCGGGTATAAGTCTTGAAAGCTTTAGAGCAATTTGTTTGTATTTTTCTTTCAGCGTCTCAAGCTGTTTAGGATCCTTGGTTGTCACCAATTCTTTGTGATAGAGATCCTCTGTTCCGCTCAGCTCAGCCAGCGTTTGTTTTATTTTTTCCAATAACTCCTGAGGAGAATCAAGAAGCGGTGGCGGGCTGGCCATCCTTTTCCTCGCGCTGTACTTTGCGAGGGCAGTTATGGGATTGGCTGGACAGTTCAAGCCAATGCGGTCGGCCTTGCTCAGCTGTCGGCCTCCGCTATCAGATGCGCCCATCTCTCCCAAAATTTCACCTGTTTTAATCAGTATTTATTTGTGTTAAAAGGGTTTATAAAGTGATTTATTTTGCATTTTTATGCTGTGGAAAAACCAGGCGGGAAAATCACGGATGAGGGATCTGGAAAAACAGGCCGACGGCATATCCGGCGAGCGCAGCCGCACCGCCTATGAGCATGAGCTCAAGCCCTCCTTTCAGCCATTTTCCTGAGGTCAGGTGGCTTTTGTATGCGCCCAGCACAAATAGGACAGCGAAGGAGAGGGCAGTACCCACGACCGTGGCTTCCGTAGTTGGAAGGAAGAAGTAGGCGGTTATGGGGATGAAAGAGCCGACGATTGCGCTGAAGCCGACCAGAAGGCCCTGCCTGAAAGGAGACATGCCTTCCTTCGGGTTCTCTATGCGCAGCTCTTCGCGCATCATGGTCTCGAGCCAGACTTTCTTGTTCGAGCAGATCCGGTCTACGACCTGGTCCAGGAGTTTTCCTGAGAAACCTTTCTGGCGATATATGTCCTCAATCTCTTTCCGTTCGACATCGGCGAGATGCTCCATCTCATCTATTTCCTTTTTGCGCTCTGACTCGTAATGCTCGGCCACTGCCCTGCTGGAGGTGTATGCCACGGCCGCCATGCTCACGCTCTCTGCGAACGTGGCTGCAAGTCCTGCCAGGAGGACTATCTGGCTGGATGCGGTTGCGGTAGCGACACCAAGGACTATGCCCAGGACATTAACCACACCATCTTGGCCGCCAAGTATTATGTTGCGGAAAATCTCTCCACGCCCAATGCGGTGCGGCTCTGCCAGCATGTGCCCCGCCATCGGGTCGTTTTTTGTGGATTTTTTCATCAGTCTGACTCACGGCTGCAAATTTATTAAGGCTTGCGGGCATTATGTCCTCCACATGGGCTCGTAGCTCAGTTTTTTCTTGCCAGCCGGTTCGCGGCATGCAAGGACCAGAGCACCAGCAGAGCGCTCCGTTCGCAAAAACTTACTGGAAAAGTTTCGGGATTCGGAGAGGCCGGGGGTGCGAGTCCCCCCGAGTCCATTTTTTCGTCTTCTGCCTAAAGCAAAAATTCAGATCTTCCACTGCTGAACAGTTCCTGAGTCGTGAGAATTCGCTTTCTGCTCTTTAGCTAAAGCGACCTGGTCCTGGGCCCATTGGGCCGCCATCAGCCTCAGACGCTTTCTGAAGAGATTCACGGATGGATCAGAACGGGCTTCCAGGTGATTGGCCATGGGGCCAAGGCTCTCGCGGTAACGGAGAAGAACGGCAGCCTCAAGGCTTGTGATATGAAATTCGGTCATTTTCGTCCGGCCCGAAAGTGTGCTGGGATCCAGCTCTCCGGAAAGAAGCGCCCTGAAAGCCTCAAGAAGCTCGGTTTCTCGCCTATCTATGATGTGGATTATTTCTGCGGCGGGCACTCGTTCGGGAGGATCCTTTGAAAGCGGGAGTTTTCCATCATCCACACGTATTTTCTGCAGTTCTCCATTCGCTGAAACGAAATCAGCGCGCCTGATCATCCTGGGCAGAACGGCAAGCCCGTTGTTTATTTCTATGAGCGGGCTCCACGCATCATCATGCACTCCATTGATACGAACACGTTCCCCCCCTCCAAGTATGGTGCCTCTTACGACATAGTTTTTGACACCGCCAGCTTTAGGCCCACGCGCATAGTCACGATATTCCAGTATCGGGGTAAGAATCCACGAATCATGCGGCTCAATCAGCACACCTTTCGCTGGTGCGCCAGCCAGATTTATGTCAGAGATGTCGCGATGCTGTATGAATTTCAGGAACAGGCCTTCATCAGTCACACCAATACAATAGAGATATTTTTCTGAAGCAACGAGAAGGGTAAGGTGCCTGCCATAGGGGTCCTCGGGCTTTCCACACCACCAGTAATCGACAAGTGTTTCCGGCTTAACGCCATAGCCATGGGGATCGAAAGGTGGAACCTGGTCTAGCATGGAATGCTGCAGAATCTGCTCGCTGGCCGCTATAATGGCAGAGCCGGTCATAGCACAGCTAGAGTTCGAATGGCCACGATTTATGGACAAATCGGCCAGGTCCAATGGCGAACCGTCCGTATCCCTGAGCTGAAGCGGATGGACGCCATCGCACACCTCGTCAAGCTTCCTTTGTATGCGCCAATCGAAATTCTGCAGGTGCTCGGACGGGCCTTTCCAATAAACGTCATAGAGGTATCCGGCGAATCTGCGCCAGCAGTCCTGGGATTTTGAACGATAGGCGAAAACGAGCTGGGTTTGCTTACCTGGTTCGCTGATGTATAGGGGAATGGTATCGTAGGGGTCTGAACCGTCTACCGACTTGGGGCGGAGAAGCCTGCCGATGCCGACCACGTATTTTCCGATTGAGATGGTCTCGCTGATGGTGAACGCTTCGGGCTGCCGGCTAACGATGGCAGCCATGCGACTTTCATGCGCAGCCAGGGTAGAAGGCACGTATCTCGCATCCAGGGACAGGTAACCAGGCAGATTCCTTGGTTTCTTTGATTGGCTTGTGAGGTCTTCCATAGAGACCGGAACGACCTTGAAATCCTTCGGCAGCGTGCCAGGAAGCAGGGCCGCAGGCGCGGCAGCAGGACTTGTCAGGGTCTCATCCAGCAGAACAGACTGGCATCTCTTTTTGGCGCTGTATTTCGCGATAGCAGCTATGGGATCACGAGGGTTGAGATGATCTGGCAGTGGCGCACGGATGCGGTCAGTCAAGGCACTCACCTGTTGTCATACATAGCAAAATATGTAAATAAGGATTTTTAAATATAATGTAATGCACGGGAAGAAATGGGATCCTAGGTTTCCTTCAATGGAGGGCAATAGGAGAAAATCGAAAGCGAGAAGACGAAAAGCCCGATGATAAGGGAGAAAACAGCATTCGCAGTCAAGGCGAAATTGGCTATGGCGACTATGACGGCCATGATGCCGAGTGAGAGTTTTTTTGTGTCATACTCTTTTCTCATTCTCTTGTATTCAGGCAGGCATTCTTTGCATATCGCGAGATGTTTTCCTTGGAACTTTGCGAAGCCAACCAGGGCGCGCGCTTTCCGGTATGTTGAGAAAACTAAATCGCCCTCGTCAAGCTCACTGCCCCGGCTCACGTTTTTTCTGCAAAGACTACAAATGAAAGGTGCTTTCACGCCCATAGCGACACACCGCACGACAGTTTATGAGCATTAAACAACAAAATCTTTTTATAATATGCCCATTTTAACAAAGATTCAGACCAAAATTGTTTATTATAACAAACATGATGGGGAAACATATAAAAATACAACTGTTGATAAAAAATATCAGGAGGTGGGATAAAATGAGAGATCTGATTAGGGCTGCGCTTTTGTGCGCAATGCTCGCAGCTGTGAGTTTCGCGGGTAGTTCCACAACCGAGGATAGCCCGCTCACAACACCGTGCAGCGGCACTGACCTGAAAGGTTTCGTGTGCAACATAAAGGAAACGCTTCTCTACATCGGCCCGATGATATCGGTCATCGCCCTTGTGCTGGGCGGCATCCTCTACATAAGCGCGCAGATATTCGTGAGCGCTGAATCAAGGGGCAGGTACCAGAACGTGGCCACCAGCCTCATAATCGGCGCCATAGTGCTGGCTGCGCTGGTGGGCGGTGCGGTATCGATATACGAAGCCACCAAGGGTCTCCTTGTCTCAAGCAGCTGAGACGTCACGGGTGGTCTGAATTTCTACAGACCTTCTGGCGGAGTTCCCCGGAGGCGAGGCTAGCGGAGGCGACGCATTTCTCATCGCCTTCTATGCCATAATATCGATGACCGTGCTGGTCGGCATAGCCTATCTCCTGGGGAAGGTCCTCCAGCAGCGGAAATTCGAGGATTGGGCGAAGAAGGAGTTCCTCCAGGTCATCATCAGCGCTGCGCTGGTGGGTGGCCTGGTGTTCCTTTTCCATCCGACCAGCGGAGCGCTCATAACTGTGTTCAATGGTCTTATAGGCCCTGAAACGCACTATGTCGCCACCATCTCAGGGGCTCCGATATCATATTCATCTTCCGAATGCGGTCTCACAGGAATTGAACCAAACACTGTGATGTGCTTTGCAGTGAGCTACCTCACCGCGCTCAGCGGCCTCATTGCAAATGTCTTCTCCACAATATTCACCCTGAATTTCGTGCTTGACCTGCTCTCAAAGCTAAGCTTCGATGTCATAGTCATAGAGATAACGCCGCTCAGCGGCCTCAACTCTGTTGTACAGGTGTTTAACACCATAATGCAGTCGCTGGTTTTCCTCGGAGTCACGGTCGGTGTAGAGATAGCATTGATGAAGTTCATACATTCGGTGGGTTTGACGGTGCTGCTGCCCATAGGGGTGGTATTGAGGTGCTTCTTCGCAACCAGGAGGATAGGCGGCGCGCTGATGGCCATAGCAATAGGCCTCTATGTAGTCTTCCCGCTGGCAATAAGCCTGAACGGTCTTATGGCAGGCGAAGCCTTTGACGATTCGATTGCGCTAATTGAAAAGACATTGAATGACGTCAATGCAGTAAGCCCCGCGAGCATTTACACCAATTCTAGCGCGATATTGAATCCTGAGGCGTGGATGGATTACTTCGGCAGGATGGGAACCAACATAGACACGCTTTCGGACGATCTGAAACAGCTTCCTGCGATGTATTTCGACCTCATCTCAAGTTTGGTGGTCCAGATAATTTTCCTGCCGTTCCTTTCGCTCATGATAACCGTGATAGCGATAAAGGAGCTTGCCATGTTATTCGGCGCCGAGATAAGCCTCGGCAAATTCGAGGTATGAGGAGGAGGGGTACCCATGTTCGAGGATATTATGACCAACAAGAAAATGGCGATAGGGGTCATGTTCATGCAGCTGGTGCTGCTGTTCCTGATCATAATCCAAGGGAACTGGGTGCTGTCGCTTGTCGCACTGCTCAGCTTCCTGGTGGCAGCGACCATATGGAGGTTCGGTTATGTGATAAAACCGATGCTCTGCAGGCAGGCGCACGTGGTGGAGGGATTCGGAAGCTATGAGATCCCTCCGAGCCAGGATGTCATAATCAAGAAGAACGGCAGCAGGTACTACGCAACCGCATACCTCATGGTGAACTTCTCGCAATCCTCGACAGAGAAGACGCCGGAGCAGCTTGCCCTTACCAGGCAGAGCTATGAGCGTGCGGTCTCTTCCCTCAATTACGTGTATAAACTGTCCAACATGGTTTGCCCGGTCGACCTAAAGGCACATGTCGACGTGCTGAAGGAAAGGAGGGGAAAGGCTGAGACCCGGCTTTCAGAGCTGCTCAGCCTCCCGCCTAGCGCGAACCAGGCGGCCGAGATAAGCAAGCTCAGAAGGGAGATAGAGTCCTATGACACCCAGCTTGAGCGCATCCAGACCGGAGAAAGACCGATGAGGGTCATCAATTTCGCCAGCACTTCGGCAGCAGGAGAGACCAAGGATGAGGCGATGCTCAAGGCAAGGCAGCAGGCGAACGAGCTGAAAACAGTAATATCGAGCACCATGGACACCGAGGTCACGGTGCTCGGCGGGGATGACATGAAGAAATGCTTCGAATGGGATTACGCGCTTCCGAACGAGCAGCAGTTCGGGGACATAGCATACTGAGGGGATAGGATGGCTTTTGAGGAATATCTGCAGAGCGGTTCGCCAGTCAAGCAGACTCTGCTCTCAAACAGGGAGTTGGGGGCAAGGATGCTTTTCACCCATCCTCCAGAGCCGCCGGCCCGCCTGCTCATGAATGACCCGTCCGATTCGATATACATAGGAAGGACGAAGGTCATGCACGTGCCTTTCTACTGGACTTTCAAGAACCTGACCAACCCGCACATGGCGATTGTGGGGGTCACAGGCGCGGGGAAATCCTATCTTGTGAAGACCTTCCTCACAAGGGCCGCGATCGTCTGGAACACAAACGCCCTAATAATCGATTGGGCGGCGGAGTACGTTGACTGGGTGGAGCAGGTAGGCGGAAAGGTCGTGAGGCTGGGTGAGGAGAACGCGCTCAACCTGATGGACCTGGGAGGGACCTCGCCTCTGAACAGGGTAAGGCAGATCATGCGCACGCTCGAGATACTGAGCGAGATGAAAGGCAAGGATGATGAAAAAAGGGTCCTTGAGGAGGCGCTGGAGCAGGCGTACACAGAGAAGAGATTCGTGCTGCATGAAAGAGGGCAGGATTCCAGGGAGCCGCCTACGCTGAAAGATGTGGAACGGATACTGTTGAAAAAAGCCGAACGCGCCGACTCGGTCTGGATAAAGGAATACACGCTGAATGCCGCCAAGATGATAGGCAGGTTCACCAAGAAAGGCGCGGATTATTTCGCAAGGCAGTCCACGCTCAAGCTCGAGGATTTCACCAAATCAGGCCTTGTGGACATCGTCCTCAAGAACCTGCCTGACGAGGACTTCCGTGTCCTTGCCGGCCTTTCCATACTCCAGTACCTCAAGGAGAAGATGAGAGATGAGGACTGGTCTCCGACAAAGGGCCTTAAGCTCTATGTGGTCCTGGACGAAGCCTGGAAGATAGCCCTGGACGAGAGGAGCGATGCCATAATGATTGTAAGGGAGGGAAGGAAGTACAAGTTCGGACTGATAGTCGCTTCCCAGAACCCGACTGACATAAATGAAGCCATATTCTCCAATGTGGGGACAACGTTCATACTGAACCTGAAGTTCCAGAGGTTCAAGGATTACGTGCGCGGCTCATTGCGCTATTCAGATTACATAGCAGAGGCAATAGAGAAGTTCGGCGTTGGAAATGCTGCGGTGAATCTCGCATTCTCTGAGAAGACCGAGTTCCCGAGGACGTTCCTGATAGACAAGATACATGGGGAGGATCCGCTTGTCAGCGTCGTGCTGGCGCTTTCAGCTGTTGGAATGAAGGACCACGTGCTCGACAGGAACGAGCTGCGCAGGAAGCTGCTCCATGAGAACGTGGGCCAGGCTGCCATAGACCATCTTCTGGAAGGGCCGGCGAAGAAAGGGAAGTTGGAGGCGGCCGAGCTGGTGAAATGGCTCGAAACGCATTCTTTCAGCAGGAAGAGGACAACCGACCTGCTGCTCTATCTCGGGCTGGAGATGGCGGCAGTCAAGAAGCTGTTCAAGGCGATGAGGAGGGAGAAGGATGAAGATAGAGATAAATCCGACTGAGCTGAACAAGGTGCTCATATCTGAAGGGCTGAGCGAATCCCAGGTCCGGATCATAGGCGCCGAGTTCAAGAAAAAAGACGGGGTCATCTCAGATGACGAGCTCCTTGAAAAGCTGATGGAATTCAACCGGAGCACGTTCTCCATAATCAGCATATTCGAGAGGGTGGGGATAGGCAGGGACACTGCGATAAGGCTCATAGCTCACAAGGAGAAGAGCAGGCTGGGCCACATCGCAGAGGTGGTGACGCTGGAGGTCGAGGACTGATGGTACTGATAGACGCATTGGGCATTTTCAGGAAGAAGGAGACGGCCAGGAAGAATGGGGAGAAGCAGCAGGCAGAGCGCAAGAGAGAGATGCAGCGCCTTTCTGTCGACGGCAAGCTCAAATGCACGCTCGCCGAGCTCAGGGGAAAACTGAACAGGCTCTCGATTTTCACCGCATTCTCTGAAGGGGAAGGCGGAGGGCTCAAGGCATCGCTGGTGGAAAGCACTGACAGGAACAAGAATCCCTATCTCTTCATGGACTTCACATTCGGAAAGAAAGGCCTGGACATCGGGTATTCCATAACTCCAGAGGTTAAAAACCCGTCAAAAAGAAGCCTTGAGGTGGCGCGCACCACATTCATCATGCTGGCTCTGTTGGAGTCCGAAGGTGCGTTCATCCCGGAAAAAGGGCAGGTCTATCGCATGGTCGTGGAGTCGCTCAAGCTATGCGACGATTTCCTCGACTCGGATGGGATGAAGCTCAAGTACGACTTCGACCGCCTGCTTTCCGAGAGCGCCCTCATGAAGACCGAGCTGGCCGAGCTGCGGAGGGAGAGGGAAAGCCTCAACTATCACAGTCTGGAGGTCGAGAAGAAGAACCAGGCGCTGCTTGAGCGGGTAAAGCAGCTCGAGACGCTCACGAACAAGGAACTCGACGAGGAGATATTGAGGTGGGTTGAGGAGCACAGGGGCGCCCTTGACGAGGCCAAATTCTGCTCGAGTTTCAAGATCAAGCGCGCGAGGCTTGAAGAGAGGCTGGACTCGCTGTCCAAGGCGGCGGTGATACGGTTTGTCTGAAAGGATAGAGCTGAGCGCGCTCAGGAAAGGCAGAAGTAAGAACGGGGATGATGGCGAGCACCGGGTATACAAGCTGTCCATACTGCAGCCGCTGCCAAGGAGCAAGGTCATAATAACACGGGGTGGAAGGAGATGAACTGGAAGGGTGCGTTGCTCGTTGGTGTGCTGCTCTTCGCTTTGCTCATAGCCTATGCCGCCCTAGCCCCCCCTAAAACCGAGGTGAAGGCGCCAGAACCCTACGGGCCGATGCGCTTCACTGCCTATGTGCAGGAGGAAGGCATCGTGGATTCCAGCAACGGGGAGCGTACTGGCGCCAGGGCATATTCCACTATCCTTCTTGATGGAAACAATACCTTCCAGGCCAACATGACAATGCTTTGGCTGAACAAAAAGCCAAAGACCAACATCTATTCAGTGACAAACTACCAGAGGAGCGCGCTCCAGGACAAGATGGAGGCAGAACTGGAGCAGGAGCTCGCACCCTATGGCATGGGGATAGAGAAGGTGACGCTCGATGAGGTCATGAACAAGAAGGACTCGGTCATATTGCTGTTCTCCAACGCGCTCCCATCAGAACTGACAGGGGGTGGGCTCGCGGAACTCTCAAATGAGAACCTGGTCATCTACTCAGGCCTGCCGTTCACGGTATCTACCAGCCTCATAGGAATGCAGGAGGAGCAGAACACAAGTGTGTACAACACGCTAAACGTCACACTTGACAAGTCGGGCAAGATCACTTCAAGGATTGGAAGCCCAGGCCCGGACCTGGTGGATGGCAGCGGCTACCAGATGCTCAGGTATGATGAGGGAGCGTTGGTCGTATTCCCTGCGCCTGCAGGCAGCACCGGAAATGCGGCAGAGGTCATGGCAGATATAATAATACACGATTCCTGGCAGGAGCCGGTCGCCTCAGACAGCTTCTCGCAGAACCTCTCGACCGAAGCCAGGAGGGATTTCAAGTTCACGGAGACCTATTTCTCCTCCGAGAGCAAGGAGAGCGGCGCATACATGAGGCTCATCCTAGAAGCGGCAGGTCCGAACGAAAGCGTCCGCCGCATCTTTGACCGGGCTGGCCTGGAAAAAATGGAAGGGCAGCTCCAGATTCCATCTACCGTCCGCAGGAATGCCGACCTCGCCTACAGGTTCGAGCTCAGCGAGAACAGCACATATCCGAAACAGTACCAGTTTGCGCTTGCCTTCTACAGAGATGGGACTCATGTTGATGAGAAGGATCTTGGGTATATGATGATTCAGACCATAGGAGTCGGCGAGGATAAAGTGACCCAGAATCTTTCACCTGGCGATTATGTAGTCAGGCTTGAGGACCAGGGAGGACAGGCGCATGCCCAGGCCTATCTGCACATACCTGATGTGAAGGTCAGGCTCGCTTCAATAATGGATGACACATACACATTCACGGTGCGGGTGGATGGTGAACCGGCGCCTCCCACAAAGGGGTCTATCACAGTGGATGGTGGGAGAGCGCATACCTTCAACGTTGATAAGAAAGGCGAAGCCAGGCTGCCTATACTCCTCGGACCAGGCAGGCACGAGTTTCTGATTGAGATGGACGAGGAGCAGTATATTGTTGCCTACAGCGTCAAGAGCGATGACCAGTACTTCATGCTGTATGCCAGCGTGGTGCTCGGCCCGCTATTGCTGATCGGCGGCTATTTCCTCAGGCAGGGTGGCGTGAGGAAATGGGGCATAGTCAGCCATCCAAGGCACGACGGCGGAAGCACCACAATGACCATCGAAAATGATGATTTCCTGAAGATATTCACAACCATCCAGAAGGAGAGGGCGGCAGGCATGCCGCTTAACGTGTCAGACCTGAGAATCGGCTTCAGAAGGTTTGTGACCAACGAGGGCAGACCGGTTTTCCTGACAGATTCGAACATATACCGGCTTTTGGAGAGTGAAGCGAGGAAAGGCCGCTTCGTGGCTTATGAGGATTATTTCATGCCGGCTTCACAGATGGATGGGAAGCCCATCGAATACTGGGCCGTGAAGAGGATGATCACGGATTTCTTCATAGAGAATGGCATAGATTATTCAAAACATGCAAAGGCAGACTTGAGCTTCGACAGCGGCAAAAAGATCCTGCACATATACAACAACGTGGACATGAAGATCGTGGCCCAGCTCGCGAAAAATGCAGACAACTACATAATATTCCCTGACCGCAAGAGTCTGACTGCGTTCAGGGACAAACTGATGGAGTACGATAAGAGCAGCATGGGCGTCTATCTCCAGCTTCTCTACGGGAGGGTATTCTGCTATACGGTGAATGATTTCATAACCAGCGTTGGGCGCATGACATGAGAAGACTGCTGGCAGTCCTGCTGATCGTGAATATTTGCTTCTCTTCGCTCATCAATCCTCCTGTAGCAGAGGTCGATGCCAATAATACCGCAATTGCGCCTTCAGAATCGCAGCTTCCTCTCCATGAGAACGTGCTCCAGGTGGAAGAGCGCGAGCCGTCGCTTGATAACCCCGCCTATTTTGCCTATGCGAAGATACTGACGCTAACCCCTGCAGTCAACTGGAGCGTCACTTCAACGATGCATCCCAAGGCGGTATGGATCGTCGCAGAGAAGCACAAGGACACGATAACGGTCAGATATCCTAACGGAGACTGCCCTGACACCGTCATAACAAGGAACTTCAAGGATGCTGAGATAGGGTCAATCACCCTGAATTTCACCGCGGAAGGTCTTGCTGAGAAGACTGCCGAGGGCATGGTCTTTCACAATGTTTCTGAGGAGAAGGCAGTATTCTTCACCTGGTTCGACATCGATGAGAATGTTAGCCTAACCCATTATGAGAATCCGGCCAAGGCGCCGTTTGAGGAGAACACTTCCGTAGTCTGCATGTTCGCATGCGCTTTCAGCGACCTCATTTTCAGCGACCCGACCTGTTTCGACTGTTATTATGATGCTCTGAAATTCGCATCACCACGGCCTGAAGGGGTGTATAACGCAACTGTGAGGAACATCACCATAGTCAAACCACAGCTCAAGGTGGGGCTGAAAGGGCAGATCCTAATCAATTATACTGAGCATAGGGACAGTTGGAGCGAAAATGAAAAGGGCAACTGTGAAAAGGATGACAACGAGGATAGGGAAGGCGTCGTCTCAATACCCCTTTCTGATTACCAGGAATACCTCATCCTGAATCCGAAGATGTCTCTGCTCTCCATTTCCCCTGGCCTCACGAACATGACTGCGAACACACCAGACATCGTCGACTATTCACTAGTGCTTTTCTCCAACGCTCCAATCTACAAAGTATACCAGAAGATGGATAACAAGACCGCAACGCCGGTATACGGATACAATTTCGATGTGACAAATGACAGCTATGGTACGCAGTTCATAGTCGCGAACCAGATAAACGTAGTTGGATTTGCAGAAGGAGACCCGGAGGCAGCGAACAATTACACTGGAGAAAGCGTGTTGAGATACTACCTCAATGGGACATATCTGCTCAACCCCCAGAATTTCGTGAACCAGACATACAACTATTCTTTCGTCTATGCATTCAGGGAGACGTTCTTCAACATGACAAAAGGCCCTCATCAGGGAGAGAGCATATTCTTCGACTGGTTCGGTGCCAACCATTCGATGAAATCGGACATAGTCGTTTACAAACCGACCACGCTGCAGCTATCGCTTAGGGAAGTGGGAGAAACAAGCACTGTAATTGTCTTTCTCACATCAGAAGGAGAGCCGGTTTCAGGCCAGCCCGTCACCATAACCGCAGGAAGCCAGAGCCGGACCGTGAGGACGGACGGCTCAGGCATGGTAAGCGCCGAGTTCCAAAACAATTTCAGCTCGGTCACTGCCACCTATGCTGGAGCAGGAGACCCGACATACCTGCTCGGTTCAATGGCCACAAGGATGAAGATGCAGTCGCTCCAGTTCGGGGACATGGGCCAGCTGGATTTCTCTGCGGGCATGTCGGTTTTGCTTTTCTTCGGCGCCATGGGCGCCCTTGCCCTGCTCCAGTTCAGCAACCTGGCAGGGGGCTTCTTGGGCAGGTCGCCACTTTCGATGTTTGGCATAGGCGCTTTAGGTGACAAGAAAGGACCTTCAAAGGCAGAGTTGAAGAGAAAACAGAAGAAGCAGCTTGTCAAGCAGATAATATTGGCGGTGGTCACTGGGGGAGCTGGTGCCGCTGCAGCTGGTGGCGGGGCGGCTGCAGGGGGCGCGGCCACAGCAAAAGCTGGCGGAGCGGCGGCTGCAAAAGGAGGTGCGGCCGCAGCCAAAGGAGGGGGAAGCGGACTGACTAAAGAGATGAAGGCAAGGATTGAGCTTGGGGGAAAAGGAAAGAAAGGCAAGGATTTCGATCTCGGGGGAAAGGACCTGAAAAAAGCAGTGCCGAAAAAGATGACAACGGGGGCGGCGGGAGAGCCGGATAAAAATCGGGATCCCTATGCCATACTTAAAAACTCCATGAAAAGAGTCGATAAAGAAGTCTGTAAATCGGTCGCTAAAAAATTCCAGGATGTAAGAATCGAAAAAATCGATGAGCTCAAACAGCATCTTAAGAATAATGATATCAAAGACAGAGCGACGCTGAGGAATTCGGTCAACACGCTCTCAAAAACAAAACTGCATGTGGTCGAGCAGCGGGTTTGGGAATCAGAAATTCCAAATCTGGCTTCGGAAGCGGGCAAGATAATAAGGAACCCGGCAAGGGCATACGGTTTCTATGATCCTAAAATGAACGAGATATTCATTAGTGAAAATAGGGCAAAGGAGCCCATCGGGATGGAAAAGACACTGAGGCATGAAATAGACCACGTCGTTTGTAAGTTCTCCGAGCCAATTCTAAAAGAGGGACATGCGGACAAATGTGCACTTAGGGACATGATGTCCCTGGGATTTGACATCGACGAAAAATATGTCTCTTACACATATTCCACAAAAACATATGGGATTATCAGCGAATTGGCCAATGGAGAAGACAGCGTGGGCCATGCCGCCTATGGCGCTGGGTCGAAAGAACTCAAAAATATAATAGAAGAAAGATACAAAGAGCCGAAGAAGATGGAGGAACTGATAAACGCACATGGTGAGGCAGAAGCGAAAAGGATAATATCAGAACTTCCAGATAAACTGGATTCGATTATGAAAGAGCGATTGCTTTTTGCGGGGGACGCACTGGATCACGCAGAAGCACTATTAAGGGAACTCGAACCGAGAAAGCATAAGGAGATTATGCGGAGGCTGGGATGATGAACAAGGAGGATGAGAAGTGGGTCATTTCAAAGCTGATGGAGCTCCTAGACACCTCAGAAAGGACTTTGAGGTTATCACCGGAGGAAAAGGAATTTTTTGTCCGAGAAATGCTTGAACGTGATAATGCTTTGGAAAGGCTAAAAGGCGAAAAAAGGGTTCTTGCTGTGCATCTTGAAAGGGTGCTGGCAGAAATTGAGGGCCAAATGCAGCGCAGCCCTGGCACCACATTCAGAGAAAGCATTGGAAAGTATTTCGAGTGGGGAGAACTCGAGAATCGTCTGGCCGAGCTCGAGGAGGAGATATCCATAATCAAACCGGCTGACAAGGAAACACTCAGAAGAGTTAGCGCCAAGTTCAATGATTTCATAGAAGAAACTGGAGATAAAAACCCGAAATTCGTGGAGAAGTTTGGGGAACGGATTAGTGAGATTTATGGCGACCTGATGGCACTAGGCAGCGGAGGGAAGCGCGGCAGCACTAGAAAGATAATGGAAATTGGGGGGAAGAAAAGAGATAAAAAATAGCCGGGGGGCAAGGCCAAAAAGAACGTCATGAAAATACGCGTGGAGGGTAGATATGACATATGAAAAAAGCCTCGAGGTAGGTAGAGAGTTATTTGATGAGTATTCAAAGGGCATAAAAAATGAAGATATCGAATGGCTCAGGCAAAGGATAATCGAGGCACATCCGGCTTGGAAGGAATTTAAGGATAAGAGCCAATTCGAATATTACGTTTTAGATGAGCTCAATAGATTTCTTTACGCCATACAGTATAGGAAGCCAGAGAACCTAAGGACTTTTGCAGAAGAAGAACTGAAAAAACAGGAGTACGATCAGAGGCTCTCGGAAATAGCGAAGCAAATCACTGCCCTGGAACCCGGAGATGAACGTGCATGTGATGTGCTTAGAGAAAACCTGTACAAGCTACTTGACAAAGCAGAAAGAGAATTCCCCGGCTTCAAGAAAGGCAGGGCAATGATGATATCGGAATTGCGTGGAAACATCCTCGCTGTGAAAACAAAGGGGCGCATGGGGAGCAGGGCAATGATATCACAGATGAGTAAGAAAAAGAAGAAATCAGAATGAGCCAGTTGCTGGAGCGACAGCAAATACAATAAAGTCAGGTGCCACAGCAAAATACACGGGAGATTCGGCAAAAAGAGATGCCGAATAATACCCTTTTTATGCCTTATCCTCCTTAGATTGTCAGAATTCTCATGATACCGAACATCTACAAGGGAGACTACCGGCTGCTTGTAATACCTCCACTCCTACTGATAATCGCTTCAATATTCTTCATACCTCAGATAAAGATGGGTGTTGACTTCCAGGGAGGCACGCTCATAAGCCTCTCCCTGAAAGGCGCGGTGGGTGCCGATGAGCTCCAGGCAAAGCTCCAGGAAGAGGGATTGGATGCCAAGGTCAGGGTATTCGAGACCGCGGTCGGCTACAAGGCAGAGATAGAGGTGCCCCAGAGCGACGACCTGGTCAGGGCAGAAGAGCTCAAGGGCGAATTCAACGAAATTCTTCCGAAAGTCACACAGCTGGAAGTGCTCGCTTACCAGAACCAGAGCTATAGCGCTGAATACACGACAAAGAAGGCAGAGCTCGACGCCCTAGGCGATGAGATGTTCGGGCTTGCGCGAATGCAGCGCAGCCAGCTCAACATAACCGGCATAAATGACCTTCAGAAAAAATTCTCGGAAGCATATTCCCAGGTTTACAAACTATACCAGGAGTCCATATCGCAGCCGATAAACAAGCACGTGGAATACGAGTCCATATCGGTGCAGACCGTTAGCCCCGTGCTCTCCACACATTTCATAGACAAGGCGCTCAATGTGGTGACACTTTCTGCATTCCTGAGCGTCATCCTGGTGTTCCTTTTCTTCAGGACCTTTGTACCTAGCCTTGCGGTGCTTATGGGCGCGGTCGCAGACATCACAATAGCCCTGGGGGCCATGGGCCTTTTCGGAATTCCGCTCACATTGCAATCGTTCGCCGCGTTGCTGATGCTCATTGGATTCTCGCTTGACACCGACATACTCCTGACAACCAGGATGCTGAAGAGGAAGGGGGATCTGAGGGAGAATGCCTATGACGCGATGAAAACCGGGCTGACCATGAGCATAATGGCCATGGTGGCATTCGGCACGCTTTTCGTGCTTTCAGTCATGACCCACATATCTACCTACTATGAGATCTCGGCAGTGGCCCTTGCAGGGCTTGTTGGGGATATGTTCGCCACCTGGGGGATCAATGGCGTGGTGGTATTGTATTATGCCGAGAAATGGAGGAAGAGCTGAATGCATTTTTACACCGACAGGAAATTCCTTTTCCTTGTCCTGTTTTTCATGCTTTTCGCAGTCGCCATAGCGCTCTACCCGGTTTTCTCCGGCCTGTTCCTCATATCTGCGCTGATCTTCTTTGGCGCTTTCTCACTCATATGGAAAGAGCCCCACATAAAATTGTCTGGCATGGCATTGCTGGTGCTCCTCGCGCTTTTGAACATCTATCTTAACGGCTTAAAATTCGGAATAGATTTCGTCGGTGGTACGCGAATCCCCATAATACTTGACCAGGAAGTCGACCAAAATACCATGAACGACCTGGTGCAGACCATAAAGAAGAGGGTGAGCGTCCTTGGCCTGACAGAGGCAAAAGTGCAGGCGGTTGGCACCACTGAGATAAATGTCGAGATACCGAGCAATGATGAAACAGCGATAGCGCTGATTGAGAAGACGCTTGCGCACCAGGGAGTCTATTTGGGCGTTGTAGACGGAAAGGTGGCGGTCAATGGAGAGCACATATTCTCTTCATCCATACGGTCGCTTTCAACAAGCGAACTTGCGCAGCAGGGGGCCGACTGGGGGGTAGGGTTCGCAGTGGACCGGGAAGGCGCAGAGCAGTTCGCGGATGCGGCGAAGGGCAAGGCGGATTACCCGGTATACATGTTCCTGGACAGGCCGTACGATGCGGCGGTGTTTTATGAGGAAACCCAGTTCAAGAAATATCTACCTCCTGACTCGGGCCAGAAGGAAGCACTCAAGTCGCTGAACGACGCCCTTGCGCTTGAAGGCGACGACATGCCAGCGTATGTGCTGACGGATGGGCAGACCGACCTTACAAACATCACCCCCAAGACCAATGAGACCCAGGCATTCATATCTGAGAATGCGTCCTCTGGGACAAAAGCGGCACTCGCAAGCCTCGGATTCAAACTGGTGGAGGTACCGGAAAGCCAGATCGCACCCGAATTCCAGAGATCGAGAAGCGGGGTGCTTGTGCTTAACAAGCTTGAGTGCTCTGGAATGCTGAGCGCGCCCATACTGAGCGGCGGTGTAACCACCGGGGTGCCAAACTACAACTACATTGTCACTGGCTCGGTAAGCGGTGCGAGCCAGCAGGAAAGACACGATGAAGCAACGCAGAAGGTGAAGAGCATAGAGTCCATACTCAAGGGAGGGTCGCTCCCGGTGCAGATATCGCTCGGCTCCAGGACAAGCCTGCCGGCTTCGCTCGGAAGCGAGTTCCTGAAGCTGAGCCTCATAGGCATAGCGTTCTCGCTCATAGCCATCGCAGTGCTTATCGGAATCCGCTACCGTAACATAACCGCGACCCTGCCCATCGTGGTCATCAGCCTGGCAGAACTGTGCGTGCTCCTGTCCATCCTGGGTGCGTTCACCATCGACCTGGCGGCAATGGCAGGCATAATAGCGGCCATAGGTGTCGGTGTCGATGCTCAGATAGTCATAACAGACGAGCTGCTGAAAAGGGACGAGCACACGACCGCTGAGAAGGTTGGTTTGGCCTTCGGCATAATAAAGACCAACGCCATAGTTGCCATATTCTCCATGGTCCCCCTCTTTTTCTCTGGGCTGGTGGAGGTCATAGGATTCTCCATATCCACAATCCTCGGCGCCCTGCTCGGCTATATGCTCACAAGGCCGGCCTATGCAGCCCTGGTTGAGAAGGTTCTTGCCACAGAAAGAAAGGGAACGCAGAAACAGCCGGAAGGAAACTGAATCTAAAAACATCTTTATTAGCCCCTTACAACTTGTTCTATAACCCGTTAAAATTGCCAAATGATGGTAAACTATGGTTTTAAAATACTTTTGAAACATAAAAAATGCATGAATGAACCGCCCAAGCGAGTAAATGGAGACGCGAGAGTGACCCCTCCACCGCCACGAAGGAAAGCGGAACTAGACGCTCACAAGAAGGATGAGTCAGACCAGTTCATAGGCAAGACCATTCAAAGCCCCCAGGGCAACAGATATCGTATTCTAGAAAAGCTCGGGGAAGGAGGAATGGGCAGCGTATACAAGGCAGAGACAGAGGGTACGACCGAACTCGTCGCAATAAAACTGGTCATGGGAGATAGCAAAGAGAGCACAGAGATATTACGGGAGCGTACAAGACGAGAGGCTGAAGCGCTTTATCATACCAGGCATAAACACGTCGTAGAGCTGGTGGACTACAACCTTCATGGGGATAATCCGTTCATAGTGATGGAATACCTCCCTGGGAAGTCCCTCAAAGAGCACCTGGGGGCAAATGGCATCCCCTGGGAAAGCACGGCAGGCAGAGTTGGGGCCAAGCTAGTTCTCCTACAGACGCTGGAGGGGCTAAAGGCCACGCACGGAAAGGAGATAATCCACCGCGACATAAAGCCAGGAAACATAATGATTTTACCCAGCGGAAAAGTCAAACTCATTGATTTTGGCCTGATAAAACAAAAAATGCTGGAAGGGGATATCCACAAGACGTTCACACAAAAGGGTTTCGCGATGGGCACGCTTACGCACATCGCACCAGAACAGATAGGGGGCAAGGCCGAAACACGTTCCGATATCTATGCGATGGGCGTGGTAATGTTCCAGCTTCTCACCGGGCAGCTTCCCTTTGATCCTCCTCAAGAGCCTTTTGGCGAGAAGGATGATACCGAGGCCAGACAAGTCAAAATAAACAATAGAGCGTTGGCGCTGCTGGACTGCCATCGACTTGCGCCTCGTCCAAAACCAAGCGAAACAAGGCCGGACCTTAACATCCCTGAGGTCCTGGATGCCATTGTGCTTAAGGCGATGGCGAAGGACCCGAATGAAAGGTTCCAGACTGCAGGTGAGATGGCGGCTGCCATAAGGGCATGCAACTTCGAATCTTCAACCAGAAAAGGGATAAGTACACGCGATGCAGAGTTCAGGAAAAGGACTAGGAAGGGGAGTAGGATAAAGGCGGCAGTGGCAAGCGTTTTGATAGCTGGCGGCCTTGCGGCCATTGCCTATGGCACAAACAGATATGCAGACCGCATTCTCGCGATTTTTGGGCACCACCCCGCAAGCGCAGTGGCGGACGTAGGACGGCCTGAGGCAGACGATGCAGGCCAAAAAGAGGTTGCCGATGCCGGGGTTACTGAAGCAGAAGCACAGGAGATTGTGGAGGCCAAAGCCGCATATCAGGCAAGAATCGACAGCGATCCTTCAGGCGCAGCCGTGATCAGAATTGTTGACGGCACTGAAACCAATGTCGGTCAGACTCCATTGTCAATTGACCTTGAAGGCGAGGAGACATTCACCATCAGGAAACAAGGATACAAAGAGCAGCAGGTGACCTTATCCCCTGAGGCTTCGGAGAGCAGCACCAGGCTCGAACGCGAGCGCCCGTCGCATGCTTCCCGCAGACAGAGGAGAAGCGAGTCAACTACCCACGACTAAAGTCGTGGGCTTGTCGGAAGGTAAATGATCATGGTTCCCAACAATGGGCTGGTTGGCAAACAGCCCAAGAGTGTTACGCAATGCGTTCACTCTTTCTCTGAGATTCAGAGAAGCGTTAAGGTCAGCGTTGCAGGAATAGCCGCAGTTCAGGCACTTGAAAAACCCTGCCTTCTGCGGTCTGA
>Ga0315268_10001252_pt1 | contig 29121 bp, 29 predicted proteins | sample C1_top_MG_FD_204535 | JGI IMG/M metagenome (GOLD analysis project Ga0315268, IMG submission 204535) | Sediment microbial communities from Yellowstone Lake, YNP, Wyoming, USA - C1_top | ecosystem: Environmental > Aquatic > Freshwater > Lake > Sediment | place: USA: Wyoming | collected 2017-08-01
TTATCATTTCGAGAATGAATGGGTGAAAATATGGATAAATAAGAATGGAACGATCGATCTTTTCTATAACATAAGTATAGCACTCGATTCTGGCGATGACATACACTTCGTCACCGTTGGTCAACCCAAGGCCGACTTCACGATTGGAACTGCTGCGGATCAGTACGGTAATTCTTTGACGGCTACCGATGCGAGTGAAGGAAAAGACTACAAGGTTAGTGTCACTCTCCATCAGCCTTTGAAGGCTGGGCAGACTGTTTGGTTTACATTGATGACGAATGTTGCTCACATGATATATGAGGACACACCCCAGAACCCTGGGAACGTTGGCATGAAGTTCATTCCTGCTTGGTGGGACCAGGCAAGTGTGGACGACCTTCGAATATCAATTGTAGCTCCTCTTGGCGTAACTGCTGAAAACTTGAAAACGTCCATAGACTGGAACGCCACTTCAACCGAACCAGACGGCAGTTCATCATTCTACTGGGAAAAGCAGAATCTTTCTCCGGGAGAGAATTATACTGTTGGGGTTTCTTTTCCAAAACAGTATGTTCAGTCCTATGAAACTCAACCCACGGGAATTACGGCCTTTTTCTATCAGTACGGCCCCGGGATCATAATACTTGCCGTTGTGATCGTGGCGATCCTCCTCCTTGCGCTCGTGATTCGCAAGAGAGCGTATCTGAATCCTACAATCAGTATGGAAACGCTTGGAATAAGACGCGGCCTAACAGCGGTGGAAGCCTCTTACCTGCTCGACGTGAAACCCGCGAAAATAGTGACAGAAATCCTCTACAGCCTGCTTCAGAAGAGGGCAGTCTGGGTGGAGTCTACAAAACCCTCGATCAAGTTGAGACTTATGGAGGCTTTCCAAGACAAAAAGGGCACGCGTGAGACTCCTCTTAGATACTACGAGATTGACTTTCTGCACGCACTCAAAGAAGACGGTGCTCTTGATGAGGAGAAATTGGCGAAGACCATTATGTTTCTCAGGGACACTGTTGAAGAAAAACTGAGCGGATACCGCAGAAAAGAAACCATCGCCTACTATTCGAAAGTCGTTGAAAAAGCTTGGGAACAAGTGCAGCAGGCTGGAACACCTGAACTGGCTTCGCAAGCCTATAACGAGCAATTACTTTGGCTCTTCCTGGATCCAAACGTTCAGACACGTACACAAACGGCTTTCCGCGACAGAGCCTTCGAACCGAGCCCACTGTGGTTGTGGTACTGGTACGGTTATCAGCATTACAGTTCTAATCCAACTTACAAGCCAAGCATCGAGACTCCAGCTCAAACGGCAAAGCCGCCAACTATTCCGGGCGCTGACTTTGCTAACAACATCGCGACGGCCGTGGAAAACACTTCGAACAATATCGTCGTGAACTTGGAGAAGTTTGCGAACGCGATTCTTCCGATGCCTGCTGGAAAAGCTTCAAGCCAGCCTGCTCATCATAACGCTGACTGCGTCTGTGCGTGCGCCGCGTGCGCTTGTGCATGTGCTTGCGTATCATGTGCGTGTGCCTGTGCCGGAGGGGGAGTAGGAATAAAAAGAGGTCGTTTGAAACCATGAGTTTCCTAAGGAGAGCATTCCGTCCGGAGAGAATTCCTGAGGGTCGTTACACTTATCGAGGGAAGGATCAGTTTGCGGGTTTGGCGCTTCAGCTTCGCATCGAGCCCGGCGGCGAAGGCGTCATGGTTATCAATGCCCACACCGTTCTGTTTCTGAACGAAACGGCGTCGGCTTATGCTTATTTATTCATGCAAGGAATGCCCTCAAACGCCGTTTTGAAAAAGATTCGTAGCATGTACAGGGTCGGCGAAAAGACTGCGAAGAACGATTATGAGAAGCTTGTCTACACGATAAGTACGCTGGCGCAAACTGAGAAGGTGTGCCCGATCTCTTTTCTAGACGTGAAGACAGTTGAGCCTTTCACTCAGCAGCTTTCAGCACCGTTACGGATGGATTTAGCGCTAACCTTCAAATGTCAAAACAATTGCGTACACTGCTACGCCGGCGGACCTCATGAAACAGCCGAACTCAGCACAGCGCAATGGAAAGAGATCATTGACCGTGTTCATAAGATCGGTGTTTTCATCGTTACGTTCACGGGTGGCGAACCGACCTTGCGTGAGGATCTGCCTGAGCTCTTGCTCTACGCTCAAAACAGCGGAATAGTAACCGGGCTAATCACCAACGGGCGAAGACTTAAGGACAAGGCCTACGTTGAAAAGCTCGAAAAAGCTGGGCTGGATTTTGTTCAGGTAACACTTGAGTCTCACAAGGCCAACATACATGATCTGATGACGGCGACCAAGGGAAGCTGGAAAGAAACGGTGGCGGGAATCAAGAACGTCGTTCCAACGCATATTTATGCGACGACGAACACCACGTTGAGCAAGTACAATGCTGCAGAGTTCTTGGACACCATGGACTTTCTAAAGGAACTCGGAGTCGCAGCTTTCGGATGCAACAGTCTCATCTATTCTGGCAAAGCCAGCGCGATAGGGAAGGAGTTTGCTTTACCGCTTGACACGCTGAATGAGCTTCTGCCGAAGATTCGTGACAAGGCCAATCAGCTTGGGTTGAAGTTTTTGTGGTACACGCCTACGCAGTATTGTCGTTTTGATCCGGTTAAGCTGGGTTTAGGCGTGAAGTCGTGCACAGCGGCGAACATTAACATGTGCGTCGGCCCAAACGGGGACGTTTATCCTTGTCAGAGCTATTTTGAGAGCCTCGGAAACATATTGAAAGATGATTGGCAGAAGATCTGGAACAGCCAGCTTGCTATGCGGATCAGAAACCGAGAATACGTAGAGCCCAAGTGCAAAGACTGTCCCCAACTGCAGATCTGCGGGGGCGGTTGTCCGTTGGAACTGCAGAAAGAGAATTACATCTGCTCCGAGTCTTAGCCTGCTCTGGCTCTTCTCGGGCGCTTCACGCGCTTGTTTGCCAGCCTGAGCTTCTGATGATGACTCAGCTTTTTGATTCTTTTCTCCCTTTTCATGGCTTCGGCTCTGGAATGAAATTCCTCGACGTGCACGACCTTTTTCGGCCTGTGCATTCTGGTGTATCTGGCGCCTTTCCCTTTACTGTGCAACCTCATTCGTGAATTCAAGTTTCTAGTGTAGCCGGTGTAGAAGCTGTTGCCTTCACATAGAATTATGTAGACGTAGTACGGCATCGGTGCTGATGGCTCCTTGAACTTTGATTATTATTTCTGCATTAAATATTTACGGTCATAAGCTCTAAGGCGAAAATCAGTTTTACCAGTAGCCTTTTCCGAAATGAAAGGTCCTGTCGCTGTTCATTACGTGATGGTGTATAGTCTTTGAGCAGATCGGAATGAACATTGTTCCTTTGTCGTACCTCATTTTTCCGTGTTTGTCTGCGAAGGACACTTTTCTGTTCATTCGATAGGATACAAAAAAGACTCTATAGCCTCCTCTTAAATGCGTCCTCAACGCGTTTATCATGTCTCGTTCCTCACGTACAAACAAGCACACGCAGCAACCGTTGTCCCGTCACCGATACATACAGGAACGATGTCTTTTGTCGTTGAGGCACAACTTCCAGCTGCAAAGATTCCCTTGATGTTTGTCCTTCCGAACTGGTCAACGGCAACACAACCAGCTCGATGCGCTGTAATTCCAGCGTTTTGCAGAACAGAGGTGAAGGGGGTCAAAGGACTAACTACGTGTACAAGGTTTGCTTCGAGCTTCATAGTTGCAGAATTCGCTATCGACCTTAGAATTACCTGCATGTGGGGCGGTTTGCCTCTGAAGGCTTTTCCTGCAAAGCCTTCAAACAATTCCACTCCGTTCTTTCGCAAATCATCTTTTTCCTTTGCTCCTATCAAAACGGCGTTTGCATGGTTAACCATTTTCACATCATTGCAAGTTTTGCTTAGACGTATGGCTTCCTCAACAGCCCTTCCAGTGTTACCTATGACAATTATTTTCGCCTCTTCCATCATAGAGGCGTTGCATTGAGAGCAGTAACTTATTCCATCACCAATCCATGTTTCACCTTCCAAACCTAGACCCTGCATTCCTGCGCCAGTAGCCAGAATCAAAGCCTTTGAACAGTAAACATCTCGATCTGTTTCAACAACTATCTCCCTGTTGCATGAAACGCCAACGACTTTTTCAGATGCGTGAAGTTGCGCCCCAGCCCCTTTTGCTTGGATCGTCATCCTTTCTGCCAATTCTTTTCCTGTGATCTTCTCTGTAAAACCGAGATAGTTGACTATCCTTCGAGCTCCCAACATCCTTCCGCCAGCTCTTTTCCCAGACTCCAACAAGAGTGTTTCAAGACCGAAAAAGGCTGAATAATAACCCGCGGCAAGTCCAGCAGGCCCAGCCCCGACAATTACAATATCAAGCACAGTTTTCACGTCAGCATTCATTTAATTCACTTTCTTATTTATTTAGCGGGCGCGCTACTGCCTTGGCACCGCGAAAGGGCGTCCACAAGCACGTCACGGCACCGAGCCACCAATCCCGCCGTAAGAGTTTCTGGGGGATAAAAATTTATAAGAAAAAATAGTGCATAAGACCTAAGACTGATTAGGAGCCTATGGGGATGTTTGGTATGGTGAAGCTGAATAAGTCCGATGAGCTTGTGGTTTCAACGTTGAAAAAAGCTGGTAAAGGCTTGACGCTTTCAGAAATCGCCGATATCACTGGGGAGTCTAAGAAAAAAGTCTTCAGAGTCCTGCGCAAGCTGTTTGAAAATCAGATAATTGAGGTTGAAGATCACCGGTACAAGCTTGTGAATCCCTGACAGCTGCTTTCCTACGAAAGGGTTCTCGACGATTTTCTGCGCGTGCGCTCTCATTCTCGTTAGCTTATTAAAGCACGAACATTGTGTTACCTGTTTGTCTTGATGAATCTCGGGTTTAGCGCTGAAACATCGAAGGTAAGGTAGGAATATTGACAGGGTCTAGGCGCAAAGGTCGTTACAGGCGTGGGTATCCCGTGGCGGTTCTGATCGGTTTTGAAAAGAATCGTGCAGTGTTGTGGCGGGTTTTTAGCAACGTCGTAAAGCCCGATGCCGTTGTGAATCTTGCCGGAAACAGGAAAGACGAGCTCGCTCTGTACAATTTTCATGAATCCATTGTCAACGCGTTAAGGCTCGTGCTTAAGGAGGGTGTTAGAAGCATCGTGGTTGTTGCGCCTTCAAAAACTTACTATGCCGGAGACTTTTTTAACCACGTTCGGAGACATCATGCTTGGCTGGTTCAAAGCAGGGGTCCCAACACTGCGGTTTTTGGTGAGCTCATCGGTTCTGCTGGGCAGCTTCACGAAGTGGCCGAATTGATGAAGACGACGGGGTTCCTCGAATTGATCGGCGAGACAACATCTGAAGAGGCTGACCGCATCGTTGACGCCTTGGAAAAACGACTTAACGACGTTGAAGGCGGTGCGGTCGTCTTGTATTCTCTCGAAGAAGTGGAGAACATGATATGTAATGAATGGAAAAGTGGCAGCCTCAAACCCGAGTATCTGATGCTCACAGACAAATATCTAGCAGAAAGTAAGCAGAAAAACAGGATTCACCGATTGCTGCAGATTTCAAAGAACAAGAATGTCAAAACAATAACAATCAACTCGGAGACTTCCGCAGGCAGACGGCTCAGTCAACTCGGAGGCTTGGTTTGCTTCACGAAGCTCGGCTAAGCCACCGATGTTTCAGATATGATCGGTCAAGAAGTTGTTTCCATCACTTGTGTTTACTGTTTGCACTGGTTGTTTTTCTGTAGACTATGATAGCCGATAACGCAACTGCCATGAGTATTGGCAAAATCGCTTCTGACCCAAACTCTGGTATGGGTTGGGGGCTGTCTTGAAAGGTTATTGATGTCCCGTCAGTGGAGGCTACTATTGTTCCAGACTGAAAGGTTGCATATGTAGTAACTCCCTTAGCGAGTAGTCTCTGCACTGTTTCTGGGCTTGGGTGTCCGTATGGGTTGTTTTTTCCCGCGCTTATGATCGCATATGAAGGTGCAACACGGTCCAGAAAAAGCTGGGTTGTGGCGTATCGGCTTCCGTGGTGGCCAACTTTCAAGACGTTGCAGTGAAGGTTCAAGCCAGCGTTAAGCATGCTTTGCTCAGCGTCTGCGTCTGCATCGCCTGTCAACAAAAAACTCGTGTTACCGGCTTGAAGTCTGACTACTATGCTATTGTAGTTGACATGGTTTGTGTCGGTAAATTCCAGGGGCTGAACCGGATTGAACACGGTGAGGTTTACAGTTGCAGTTAAAATGTAGGTTTGTCCCCGTTGCGCAACGGTTGTCGCGTGGCCATGCGCGAGAGTGATGAAGCTCTTGTATGCGTTCGAAGTGTCCGTTTGCCCATTGATCCATATTGCTTCTGTGATTATGGCGGAGCTTAGTATAGTAATGAGTCCGCCTATGTGGTCCTCGTGCACGTGTGTTGCAATCATCAAGTTTATGTGCATTATGCCTAGGCTGCTGAGGTAGTTCAAGACCGTTTGACCCGCATCGGTAGGCCCACCGTCTATCAACACATCCTTGTCTGACGTGTCGATGAAGATGGAGTCACCTTGTCCAACATCAATAAAATTAACCGTAACGGCAGAAGGGTTTTCAGCTGATGCTTTGACAAAAATGTTTCCGATGCGGCCATTTTGCATCGACTGGACGCCGACCAGACTGCCTGCAATTAGGACGGCTAGAAAAGCAGCAACCACAATCTTTTCGATGAAACAAGCTTTTCCGGAATTTTTCCCGTCTCAATTCACTTCTACTGACTTCTTTTCTCATTTTCTTCTCCGCGACGTTGCAGCGACTCAGCCAGCTCCGCGACCCTGCCTTTGATCTGGTTGTAGATCTTCTTTGCATGCTCGTGTTCTAGAAGATACGGGTCTTCAATATTCCAGACAACGACCTTGCTTCTGCATTCTGGGCATTTGAACACGATTGCGTCTTTGTGCCTCTGTTCCATTGCCACGATGAGATCATAATCTCGCAGATGCTTACTGTCAAGGCTTTCCGAGGCTTTCTTGAGGTATTGTGCAGCGTTTTCCTTTGCCAGATATTCTTTCACTTCTTCCGCGATCGGAATTGCCACACGCAATCCGGCAGAATCCACTTTCAAGTCTGGCCTCAGCTTTCTCAGCAAAGCCTCCGCTAGCGGGCTCCGGTGTGCATTCCCAGAACACACAAACAATACCCTCATAATTACAACAGCTTACTTCAGATTATCCCAGAACCCACTTCACCCACATGACGGCCGTGATGCCGATCGCGATAATTGCCGAAGCGAACAACATTGCGACGTTCTGCCAGAAATCGAAGTTACCAGCGTAGAATGCAAGCCAAAGCAAAATGAAAGCTAACCAACCCACGCCGACGATGATCGTTGCCGCAACTCTCGACCCAAATGAGACCATAGTCATTTGTCAAATGGAAGAATTAATATCACTTTCGTTTTCCAAATGCGCGCGCTTCACCCGTGGTTCCAGGGCATCTGAGCCTAGTATCGGTGAGCATTGCTATGATTTTTGACAATCAGCAGCTTTGAGTCCGTGAGCATTTTGTTTGGGTGTGGCAAAAGCTTATTCTGTTTGCTTTCCGTAGAATCGCATGAGCTGATTAGCGACGATGGATTATCACATTCACACGAAGGCTTCGCCGGACGCAACTGGCGAGATCTCGGACTACGTGGGAGAGGCTAAGAAGAAGGGCTTGGATGAGATAGGTTTCTCGGAGCACGTGATTCTGCATTATGAGAGAGATTATCCCTATCGGTCCCCAGAAGCCATGAAGAGCTACGTTGAAGACTTTCTCAGAGCTAAAAGAGATTCTGAAATGCCATTAAAGCTAGGGGCCGAGGTGGATTTCTTTCCCGCAGACGTGGAAAAAATCGCGGAGTTCTTGAACGAGTATCCTTTCGATTATGTTATTGGCTCTGTTCATTACTTAGGCAGTTGGAGCATCGATTCTCCCAGGCAAACGCATGAATATGCCAAAAGGGATGTTCTGCGGGTTTATGAAGAGTATTTTGGAACCGTCAGAAGGCTGTGTCGTTCCAAGCTGTTCGACACGCTGGGTCATGCAGACTTGATAAAGATCTTCGGGTTCAAACCCAACTGCAATTATGATTACATTCTGAAGGAAACTGCGAGAGCGCTGGCTGAAAGTGATATGTGTGTGGAGATTAACACGAGCGGTCTCATAAGACCCTGCAACGAAATGTACCCCAGCATACAATTCTTGACTCTGTTGAAGCAGAACCGGGTGCCGATAACTTTTGGCTCAGATGCTCACAGACCAACTGATGTGGGAAGATGCTTTGACCAAGCAATCGAATTAGCCGAAGAGGCTGGATACAAACTAGCGTGCACCTTTGAAGCAAGAAAAAGAAAAACAACAGAAATAAAATTGAGGACAAAAGAGAAATGAGGCTACACGCGCATTTTCCAAAGCCGTTCAGTGCCGTGGGCTTTCGCGCGCGCGACAGTCATGGGGAGAAAACGCTCCGATCAGCTTCGAGCTGAACTTCCTCTAAAAGAACACGGTCGCTAAGGCGCGCCATTTGTGTGTGCAAGATAGAAGATAAAAGCGAGGAGCATGCACGTGCATGGCTAGGCGCCTTCAGCCCATGCGTAAGAGCATTTTGTACATCTAAGGTGTTCCACGGCTCTTTCTCGCGCGACGCCCGCGTGTTCACCGGAGACTCCGGAGAACCATTGGAAGGCTTCCATGTTCCCACATTTTGGGCACTCTCGAAATATCCTCACGTATTCGGTTTCTTTGTTCGTGGACACGTAGACGAAGTCGGATTGATCCGTTGTCCTCTTTTTCTCCGGTTCCGCTACGGGTTTGGCGTGGATTGTGTTCCCACATCTAGGGCACGTGTAGCCTTCTTTAGTTCTTGTCATGCGGGAACCGCACTTATCACAGAATTCCATATCCAGTCACGCGGCAGTTCTTACAGATCGCTATTGATCTGGTTGTATTGCTCATTTAATAATAGAGTCTCAGCGCTCTATAATCCTTTTGCGAGCTTCCAGAGCCTGTTACCAATGGCAGATAGACGAGACTTCGAGTGGTGTCAGGTGTTGAGCTTTTTCACGACCCACGCCAGCTTACGTGCAAAGTTTCTGATTGTGCGAATTCCTTCTTCGTCTTTGAGAACCTCTCCCTTTGAACGGCCGAAAGCCATGTTCCAGTACGTCGATCCCGGAACGATCATGCCGTTGATCAAGAAGAAGAACGTGAGTTGAGCCAGAGTGAAGTTTTGCCCAGCGCGTCGTGCCACGACAATCGGGCCGCCAACCTTGTTTTCTAAGGGTTTTCCCCGCGTGCCATGGAACCGGCTGATGAAGCTGACGATTTGGGGCGAGGCCGCGCCATAGTAGACAGGTGTGGCAAGTATGATGCCGTCGGCTTTAACCATCTTTCTGTATATCGAGTCAAAATCGTCTTTGATGTGGCACTTGCCTTTTCGACATGCTCCGCACGCGTCGCATGGCTCGATTTTTTTGCCTGCGAGGCTGATGAGCTCGGTTTCGAGGCCTTCCTTCTCAACCTCTTCTAGTGCTATGCGGGTGAGAGCCTCAGTGTTTCCGCCGGGCCTTGGGCTTCCAACGATGCCTACAACCTTCATCCTTGATCCACCTTGCTTCCGTTGATAGGCGTCCAAATGATAAAATCTTTGCGACAACAGCTGCGCGCGAAGCGAGTGTGGAACGTGTGTCCCCTTGAATGAGAGATGTTGCGGTCAGTGTGGAGTTGCCCTCGTTAGAAAAGCAGCACAACGGCTTTAGGCTCAGACTCCATAGAAAATATCGTATTCGGCCATGAGGTGACTAGGTTTGGACAGCAGAATTAGGGGTGCTCTTGAGCAGGCGATAGATAACTTGATGGAGAAAGACATTGTTGTCAATGTCGGATGGATCGGAGAGGAGATTCCGATTAAATCCATAAATGACCTTGCGCTCGGATATGTGGACGGTGTTATCGCCGCTGTGGCAGCTTCTGTGTTTACGTCTTTGCTTGACCGTCGTCCTTCCGATGAAGATGCAGATGAAGTTAGGGCGATCATAAGGCGAAGGCTTCCTGAAATTGTCAGAAAGATTCATGGAGAGCTGAACAAATAGTGTCTTTAGCTTCACAATAAGAAGCCTCCTTGCAGAAACGCGTGTGCGCGCTGCGAAACTAAGTTGCAGAACAGTGTACGAAAGACAAAAACGATTGGTTTGCTCTAGAGGATAGGATTTGAAGTTAACGGACGTGTGCACATTGCTGCATCTGTTCCTGTACAGGAAAGTGCTGGCTGTTGAGTCTCTTCAACTTTGAGAAGCTTGAAATAAGACCCGCGGGCGAGTAATGTTGATTGAAATGTCTCAGGATCTATACGTAACTGATAGGCAAAGCTGGCGTGCTTGGCTCAGGCAAAATCATGACAGAAACAAAGAGGTTTGGTTGATCTATTACAGGAAGCACACTGGCAAGCCTACCATTCTTTATGATGATTCAGTCGAGGAAGCACTCTGTTTTGGTTGGGTGGACAGCATCATAAAGAAAATCGACGACGAGAAGTTTGCCCGAAAATTTACACCTCGCACGAGCAGAAGCAGGTGGTCTGAAGCAAACAAGAAGAGGGTTGAAAAGATGATCAAGGAGGGAAGGATGACGGAAGCCGGATTGACCATTGTGTCGGATGCTAAGGATAGCGGGCAATGGTTCAAGACTGTTGCTAACAGAAAGGAACTGGTGATTCCCTCATACTTGAAAGATGCACTAGCAGCTGACAAGAGAGCTTCACACAATTTCAACAACTTGGCTCAGACGTACAAGAGAAACTTTGTTGTGTGGATCGACAGTGCAAAGAAAGATAAGACGCGCAGGAAACGTCTTGCAGAGGCTATGGAACTATTAGAGCAGAATCAAAAACTAGGCATGAAATGACCATCATCGTGTAAAAGGCGTCGATACTGAAGAAGAGAACAGTCTCGAGAAGACGCCAGATGAGCTTAAAGGGTTTTTCGAGAAGCGTCGAGATGAGGGAAAAGAGGATGAGGAGATAATCAGAGAGGTATTCGAGTCAAATTCTAATGCTGACATTAAGAAGATAGGGGAATTGACTGGGCTCCCTAGTCTGACTATTGGTAGAATCAAAGGGAAGGTTTCGATACGACGTAAGCGAGACTCGAGAGCATCTGAGAAACATCTGGAAGAGGGCGAGGTAAGTGAACCGGATGCCAGGCAGCTTGTGGCGCAGTACGGTCGGGATGGATTGAACAAGCTCAAACGTGGGTTCTTGAAGAAAACTTTGGCCCTTGCGCCTGGGATGTCTGATAAGACAGCCGAGTGGATCCTTCACAAGTGGGATATTAACCCGAGAGTTCAAGATGATCCGAATGTGTTCTATGAGATGCTTCACAACGATGCTGGGTTGAAACCGAACATCGCTATTTCTATTGCCAAGGATGTTTTCAGTTTGGAGGAGCAGTATGCTGATATTCTCGAAGGTGCGGGTGAGAAGCCTATTTTCATCTCAGGCAGTCCTCGAGTCTCTGGCTCGCCTACTGGAGAACCTATTATTTTCCGAAGAGATGGACAGTCGCAAAGCCAGGGGCCTTTTGAAGTGTCTGGGAGAGGAGGTCGCGGAAATTATCCTGACCAGCCAGGACAGTTTCTGACTATGGAAGCATATCTGAAACTTGAGCGTGAAAAAGAGGAAAAACGACGGATAGAGAAGATTGAAGACAAAATGGAGAAAATGACCCAGAAGGTCGGCGGCGCCATAAGCAACCTAGAAGATAAGATTATGGAAAAGCTTGCTAAGAAATCTTCTGATGAATCAGTTGTGGAAGAAATTCCCCTTGATGTAGAGGGCAAGCCGACAACGCCTGACAAAGCTGTTTCAGTGATGGCGTGAATTTTGAATATAAAGCATTTGCGTTTTACCCATATAAAACGAACATAACAAATGACGTCATTTGTAAAAAGGGGAGATAAGACTGTCTTCTTTTTAAAAAAACAAAATATAGAGGAGATAGAGGAGAAAAGAGTCTTCTGCTTCCCTCTCTACAGTCGCGTTTTTCTTCTTGCTCAGTCCAATGAGATAGATGGAACCATTATTCTTGTGAAATGCTCTAAGATGACAGACATTCTCATGGATTTACTTATAATGGGGCCATTCGCACCGAATCATCTTTCGCAAAAAGCTTGATCGAAACCTACAGCGTATGGACATACTATTCTATGTTTCGATATTTTTCCATCTTTCGAATGCTTGTAGTAACCCGCGAGTCTAATGCTGTAATCGCTCAATGAACCAGCAAGCTCATTTCGAGATTCTTTCCACCATGAGCGTTGTTTAGCCTCATTTATTGCGACGACAATTTCTATTTCAGTTTCCAACATGCTTTTCTCGTCAGATTCACTCAATCCCGTTATCCCTTTATTGTTCCCGAATTGTGGGTGTGAATGAAAATAACCAAGTTTCTGTAAATGCACCAGTTTGGGAAGTGCCTCGTTCACTTTGAGTTCTTTCCGCCAGTTCGGCCTGACTTCACTGAAGGTTCTCTTTGCGACAGCTTGGAAGGGTATCGCGTGCTCGACAATTATCTGCCCTTGTGTCTGAGTGCCCAACAAAGCACCAAGGCATTCTTTCTTGTAGACTTCTACTGAAGAAAGGACAATCCCGATAAAAGCCTTGTCGGTGAGCAATATTTCCATTTTTCCATACACAGATCCAAACACATGCCTTTGGTTTCCATTTCCAGTTCCCTTTTTTGATGTAAATTGCTTATAATTCTTGTTCTTGAAACACAAAAAAGCGCGCGCGCAGAACATTGTGCTCTTTGGCTCTATTATCGGTGGATTCATCGTTTTTTATCGTCATAATTATATCCATCCCGTCTGATGGGATGCCTCGCTTCCTCTATTTTTTCTTTGAACGCAAGAAATCTTGACTCTGCATAGCTAGAAATGTAGAGCCGAAGGTAGTTTATTTATCTAGAATCGTTCTAGAATAAACTGAGAGCAGAGAGTATGTCTAAAGGCTGGCACGTGGACACTGGGGATATCATCAAATGGGCAGACACTAATTCTCGCCAAGCGCAAGAGACTCTACCGCTCCTAATGCAAAAACTCGTATTTGCCAGCGTAAATCCTTCTTCTCTTCGCGTTCCCAGCGGTGATAGCATTTTAACTAGAGGCTGGGACGGGGTTTTAAACGTTGAAGAGGGAAATACATACGTACCCACAGGTTTTTCAGCTTGGGAACTTAGTACCGAAAAGGATGTAGAAAGAAAAGCAGAAGACGATTTCACCAAGCGATCAACCAATTCTTTAGGCATGGACAAAAAAAATGCGACTTTTGTATTTGTAACCTGCAGAAAATGGCCAAATTCAAATGACTGGGCGACTGCAAAAAAACTGGAAGCCGAATGGGCGGACGTCAAAGTCCTGAACGCTGATGACCTAGACACATGGCTCAAATTATGCCCTTCAGTTCATCACTGGTTTGCAGTATTGATTGGCAATCTACCTGAAGGGGTTTGGGAAATGGAACAGGCTTGGGGTTCATGGAGTTGTGCTACCAACCCACCCAGCAACGAAGAATTGGTGATAGCAGGACGACAATGCTCGGAGGAAAGACTGGTAAAACTACTGAGTGCAGAACCTTCTATTGTTGCAGTGTCTGCAGACTGGGAAGAAGAAGCCCACGCCTTTGTGCTCGCGGTAGTTGAAAAGCATGCCAAGTTTTCATCGCGCCTTTTGGTGGTTAAGGACGCAAAAGAATGGGATATATTGGTAGACAATCACTGGCCGCTAATTCTCATTCCCAAAATAGATAATCTTGCAAGCTTAGGATATGCAGTGAAACATGGCCATTGGGTGATCTTGCCTATTGCCTCAAGTCAACTCACAAATCCCCCACAGATTGCTTTAGATAAGCCGGACAAAAACCAACAAACTAAAGCGCTTGTCACAATGGGTCTTAGTGAAAACCTAGCAAAGAAGATCGTTTATTCCAGTCGCGGATATTTGAGCGTTATCCGTAGACACCCAAGTATCACTTTGGCTGGCTTTCAAAGACCTAGTTGGTCCGCTTCTGAAAAATCAACGATGGCAATACCAGCTTTGCTTGCAGGTTCATGGATGGCTGATAATGAAAATGATCGTGCCAAACTTGCAGAGCTGTCCGACTTTTCTTACGACGTGTTTGAGAATGTTCTACACCTATGGGCAATTGCCGGCGATCCTCTCACAGACCGTTCGGGGAATAGATGGCGAATTGTCTCATATCGGGATGCATGGCCTTTGCTCTGTTCATACATAAGTTCTCCTCTCTTGGAGCGATTTGGCAAGATAGTGGTAGACATCTTAGGCGAGCCTGATCCTCGCTTCGATTTGCCGCCTGAAGAAAGATGGATGGCTAATGCCTATGGCAAGGTACTAAAGAATTCGATTTCCTTGCGACATGGGGTTTCCATAATGCTTGCACTACTCGGGAGTTGTGGGGATAAGGATTGCAAGATTAAGAGCGCGTTGTCCATGCAAGATCAAATATCAGTCTATATAGGACAAATCCTAAAGAAAGACATGTCAGAAAAAGCGTGGTATTCTTTATCATCGGAGATAACTTTGCTAGCCGAGGCTGCACCCGAGATTTTTTTGGAAGCTGTCGAAAATGACCTTAATGCTGATAAGCCGCCAATTTTGAGCCTTTTTGCGGAAGAAGGTCCAATGGGCGGCTGCCCCCACGCTGGATTGCTTAGAGCATTTGAGTTAGTATCATGGAATTTGGATTATCTGCTCCGTGTGGTACGTATCTTAGCCAGGCTTACACAACTAGATCCAGGTGGTCGATATGTAAACAGACCGTTCAATTCCCTCAAGGGAATTTTCCAAGGTTGGTTGCCCCAAACTAAAGCACCCTTACATGACAGATTCAAAATAATTGACTGGTTAATCAGCACGGAACCAGAAGTTGGTTGGAAACTATTATTGAGTCTCATCCCAGGGGTAGGTGACATCTCAAATACCATTCAAAAGCCATATTTCCGTGATTGGGCAAAAGGATGGAAAAAAAAGGTCAAGAAAGATGACTATGAAACTCATGTTCAGTTCGTTGCTGAAAGATTATTCCTTCACACCTTGAATGGGCCTTACGCTCATTGGATAGACTTGGCAAAAGAACTTCCTAGACTACCAAAGGGGCATCTCGAAAAGACAATAGCCGAATTCAAGGCCAAGGGAAACACTTTTCCTAAACCTGTAGCTGATGAGATATGCAAAGAGTTGAGAACGTTAATAGCTCGTCATCGTGAATTTGCCAATGCCCCTTGGGCGCTTCCTCAAAAGTATGTTGACCAGTTGGATGAAATATACGAAAATCTTATTCCTAAAGATTTAGTGGACAAGTACAGTTACTTGTTTAGCAGTTATGCTCCGGACTTGACTAGCGTAACTCCAGCCTTAGGTTACGAACAAAAAATGGTTAAAACAGAGAAGGAACGCACAAACGCCTTGGAGATAATATGGATTGGTCTTAGCATACCTGGAATCGAACAATTAGTATCACGAGCAAAAATGCCGAGGATTATAGGCGACTCACTTGGCAAGTCCAGCTTCGCCGAACAAATTGAAGAGACAATGTTATCTTGGCTTGACAATGAAAACAGCTCCTTAGTTCAAACCGCGATGGGATTTGTAAATGCCCGACACATGCAAAAAGATGAATGGCTTCCTACAATACAGGTGCGGTACAGCGGCAGTTGGTCCGACAAAACTTGGACGACATTCTGCTTGAGTCTACCCCTCAGCAGGGTGCTATTTGAACTACTTGATACTTTAAGCCAGAATGCACAAAAAGCATATTGGGACAATGCATCAATGTTGTACATCAAAGAAGAAGATGCAAAGTACGTTAACCTCGTGCTAGAAAAGTTGCTCTCCAGCAACAGGCCTTTCGCTGCTATCAATGCTGCTGGCTTTTACATGCATGCCCCTACTTTGAAAGCGCACTTGAGCTGTGATCTTTTGGCACGAGCTCTCGAACTGGCAGCAATCAAACCAAGCGACCTTCCTAAAGCTGGACCTATAACTAGCTATGAAATCTCTGAAGTGGTAAAGGAACTTCAATCTAGTCCTAATATTGATGAAAACCGATTGGCTCATATTGAATGGATGTATTTGTCCATTTTTAGCGATTGCGAGGTGCAACCCGTTAAACTAGTGGATGCTGTTACAAAAGACCCCAAATTCTTCGTCGAGGCAATTTGTTTGATTTACTCGGCCAATCCCCCCATTGAAGGTGAATTCCCGAATTTCTCTCCAGAGCTGAAGAAGCAACTATCATTGAATTCTTGGCATTTGCTCAAACTGTTAACCCGACTACCTGGCCAAACAGGATCTACTGAAGTCGACTCTATCCAGTTGCAGCAATGGGTAGAAGCAGCAAGAGCCGAATGCAAACTCAAAAATCGCAGAGAAGTTGGTGATGAATGGATTGGTATTATCCTGTCGCATTCGCCGATCGGAAAAGATGGAATTTGGCCTCATGAAGCCGTAAGAGGAATAATTGAAAGAATCGAGAGCAACGACCTGGAGGAAGGACTTAAAGCCGGGCGCTTTGACCAACGAGGTGTAGTTGGTAGAGCCATTGGCGAGGGGGGAAAGCAAGAGCGCGATATCGCAGAGAACTATCAGAGAGATGCCAGCACGATCAGGTATACCTTTCCCAGAACTGCTTCAATGCTTTTGGGAATCGCTGAAACCTACAAACGTTGGTCAGTTTTCTGGGACCACGAGGACGTAATAATCGGCTGATTGCCTTCTCAATCAGTAGATGGCGAAGTTTTGTCCAAATTCAAACTCTGGCAATGTGTGGTTGGGTTTGAACACCAAAGGATTCTTGTTTGCGACGAATTGCTCAATTTCCTCACAAGTTTCTTTCGATTCTTTGAAGTAACCACTCTTTCTGTTTCGCTTCATAGCGCGCGCGGCCGAAATGTTCAGAAATGCTACTTCTTTCCATGCAGTTCTAAAGCACGTGTTACAAGGTCTGGTCTTCGTTTTTTCGTATATTCGACAAACGCCTTGTTTCCATCTGCTAGCTGCTTAATCTCTTCAAAGGTCATTCTCTTAGTCGGATATCCGATCTGCAATCCCATCGCAACACCCAGCATAGATTTGAGCGTGTCAATCTCCGCCACGATCCCATTAATCGAGATAGCATCCTGGATTTTCAAAACACCCTTGCATTTCACGCATAGACTTGCACCGGGTTGGTTAGGGTTTCCGCAACGAGGGCACATGATGAGTGCCGGTTCCTGTTGTGCTTTTTGCTTCAGGCCGGCTTTCTCGAGTAAGGCTTTCTTAACGGTCTCGCCGGAGAGATGGACGTAGGTGCTCGGTTCATCGCTGTTTTTGCTCCAGCCGTAGATGCTGCGCAGCATTGGCTCGCCCAACTGTGCGATTTGAGTGGCTGAGCTGTGTCTGAAAAGATGGAAAAAATACTCTCTTGTGAATGTTTGCCTTTCGCCTACATTCTAGAAGCTTGAAACGAGCCCTATCATAGGACAAGGGTTCCGTGTCGTCCGTCCAAAGCCAAGTTTCAGAATTACTTCGGTCTGGATGCTGGTCTAGCCACTGCATCAACAATGGCAATGATTCAATCGAATAGGCCACGCGCGGCCCCGTTTTTCCGCTCACGGTCAATGTTGCATACTGTTCCTGGAGCCCCACATCTCCTGTATGCATCTGAAGAGCCTCACCCACTCTCAAGCCGCAGTCGTAGCACACGGCTATTAGCGCCTTGAGTCGCATGTCCGGCGTGACGCTGATGAGCTTCTTGACTTCGGCAGGAGTGAGGAGATCCGAAGCCTTAAGCTTCTGTTTTGGAGCCTTGGAATGGATCCAGCTAACAGGTTTCGGATACCCTTCGTGCCGAGGATCATCAACATCGAAGAGCCATGCATAGAATTGTTTGATTATTTCCTGGAAATCTCTTCGCGTGTAGTCAGACGCTGGTCCAGGCCTGCCTTTCTGGGATAGCTCAGACTTCCAGCGGTCTTCAGCCTTCGCCAATACTTGAACCATGTTCTCTTTCGTTGCTTCCTTGAAGGATATGGGCCCTAACAGAGTTGCGAAGATCTTCAGAGTCCTCATCAATTTGTCCTGGCGTGGAAGGCTCTTTCCGGTGGCCTTGAGATATTCAGCATAGTCAAGCAGCTTACTCTTGTTCCCTGGAATGATCTTCTTTGATTTCTTGATTCCCTCTTTTCCTTCAATGGCCAGCTCGAGGCGCCTTTCGTAGCGGTAGATTCCCAAAGTTCTCTCCTTAGAACATGAAGAAGGGCCTTCCCGATTTGAAGTTTTAGTTGGCGCGGGGTGTGGGATTTGAACCCACGCGGCCATTTCTGACCACAGACTTAGCAGGCCTGCCCCCTACCAGGCTAGGGCAACCCCGCCCTGTTTTTTCTGACTCCGCTTACTTTTTACGTAGTCTGTCTTATTTGCGTTTTCTGAAGTATAGTGTATCATCTCTCTAGTGCGCGCACAAAGAATGCTGTCTGAGATGAATTCTGTGCGCGCGAGTGACGGAAAGATTAGGTTTTCCGTACCGCTCAGAAGTGCTCGTACTCTGTTTATCAGTGTCATGATCGGAGTGTTGCGAGGCTTCTTCAATCCGGTACTCTGTTTAACGTTGCTCTACAAGATCCAAGGCTTCGTACAGAATCGGAGCGTGGCCTTCCTCTAACGAGTATAATACTTTCATTCCGTCTTTGCTTATTTGAACGACGCCGGCTTTTTTCAGACGATTCATTTGCCAAGTCAGGCCTTGCGACGTGATTGAGAGCTGGGAAGCGAGTTGGCAATGGGACATTTCCTTGTTGGCCAGTATGTTCTTGAGGATGCTTTTGACCGTTTGGTGCCTGAGCAGAGAGATTATTCCCATCTCTTTCAGCGAAAACTTTTTCGACTCGAAGTATCTTTTGTACCGTCCGTCGCGGATGAAAGAGATGAGTCCGGCCTTTTTCAACACTCCTAGGTGGAATTGGGCTAGTCCTATGGATAATCCCAGTTCGTTGCATATTCCTCTGAACTGAACGCCCGGGTTGTCTTTAACGAAGTCGTAGATCTCCGTCCGAGTAGAATTGTTGGGCAGTGGAGTTGTCCTGTCGTTGACAGTTAAATCTGGAACCAGGAGAGGCTGCATTGCTAAAAACTGATGCAGGAGTGTTGGGAACGTCAAAAAGTCGTAAGGACTTCGGTTGACGACTGTTGAGGCGGCCGAATCCTTGGCTGCGATAGAAACCGGAGTGTTTCTCTGTTGTTGAATGAGTCCTGTAAATGAGAAGGTGATTACAAAAGCCAAGACGAACGCGGTGAGAACCCTTGTCAGGTTCATCTCTGCCTCTCCTCACCCAGTATTAAGGTGAATTCAGGTTCTTAATTCTATTTGTAAGTGAATGTACTAGCAAAGGATTGCACCAGAAAAATATTTCGCCGGATGAGGCTTGAATATTCAATATCTAACATTGTACTCACAGGGGATTTGGTGAAAGAGGGCACGCTAGGCGAAGTTGTGGTTGATGCCTTGACAAATTGAAGCGTTCAGTTGACAATCTTTTTACTGTCAGAAAGCCATTGTCTGAGCTGGGTGAAAGTCAGTGAGTCTTTCATCGTTAAGTGACGCGTTAAAAAGGACTAGTGATGCCCTGAGGTCTGGGGCTTCAACGCAGGTTTCTGATTATGAGCAACGTTTTTCCTCGTTAAGGAACCTTTACGATGATTTGCTTTCAAACCTTGTACGGATGGAGTTTGACCGAAAGGAAGCTTGCAAAACTGCAAGGGGATTTTTCAATGCGTCCACCGTTCGGTTCGCGGGCATAGACGGCACACTGTATTCGAGACCGCTGTTTGACATGGTCATTTTCTTCGGCGGTGCCTATGCATCAACGGGTAAGGTGACGTTCGGAGAAGATGATAACCCGCTTGTGAGCTATGATGAGAAGACGATGCAACAGAAGGCGGGCATATCGAGTGTTGTCCCGATTTACATCAATGAAATCGTGGATGTGGACCAGGCCTTCTATGGAGATGAACCGTCAGACGATTTCAACGCTGACAAGCCTATGACAGACGAATCCATCATTGACAACTCTACGATTGCCAACTGGATCATGACTTTTTCCGAGTACTACCTTGCTTACAAGCTGGCCACGGATGAAACTGAAAACATCCGGATCCTGCTTCTGGACAGGAGCCTCTCAATAGAACGGGCGAGCTTGCTGTATGACACTTCGAAACATGAGTTTTGGAAGACCAAGAGCAACATAAGAGGATACGAAATTGACGGAGAACAGATTGACGACAACGATTTGACGATTGCGAGACAGTGCGTGTGCAACCAGGCTCTGGGCTTGCCGCCGCCGAGAGCAGACTACCTGATCCACGCGATAATACACTTGGCCGAAGAGAAAGAGGCGTTGACGGAAGGGCAGATTTTGGCTGAGTTGGGTTTGAAGGATGAAAAGAGAGCAAAGAGGCTGAAACGAACCCTGAACAACTTGGTTCAGAGAGGCATCATGAGTCTCAGAAAAGACGGAGCATACGCGCTGAACCCGAAGTACAAGACGACGCGAGAACGAATGAAAAGACTTGTGATGACTTTGGGTGACCGCTTCTTCTATGCAAAGACCGATAGTGCGATGAAAATCCTGAAGGACGGCAAAGAACACTGGCTGACAACTCTTGACATCGCTTTTCTCACGCTGTTCACTCTGCACATGCTTATGGAAGAATGCTGGAAAAGGCACATCTTGCTGATAGGCATCACGAAGGACACGGCGGCACGGGATTTCAAACGCCAGCTGATCCCAATAATGCGCAATGAAGGCTTGTTGAAAACCACGATCTCGCAAGAGGCGCTTGCCAAGTTGCCAAACACCGACCGCATGATACTGCAGTCAACAAGCATCTTTAACCCAGAGAAAATCAAGCCTCCATGGAGCCTGATAGAATACGATTCAGCCGTGAGAACCATGGTGCCGGACAGACAGAAACGTGGAGGCTACGTTTCAGGCGCCATAAAAAACAGGATAACCCTCGAAAAAACATTCGTCAAAACATATGTTCAGCTCAGCCAAGCCAAGACCGATCCTATGCTACGCAGCAACGTGCTTCTCATCGACCGTCTAGTCTATCCGGAATATGACTACAAGCCTGAAAACCTTGCCCAGTTCACGAATGAATTCGGCGGAGCGGTTGAACCTCTTGAAATCATTCTGTACAAAGACAGGGATGTGCCGAACAAGCTTCAAGGTCTGGCTATGAACTTGCTTATCGCGATGGCGCCTTTGAGCATTCCGGAAGCCTTTGGCCACAATAAACCCTTGTTCATCGCAGACAAGATTGCGAAATGGAACTACAGTCAGTTCAAGTGCATAGTAGATACGACGGCCGGCTGGATACTCAATAATCATAAATTGAGAAGGTTCATATTCTATATGAGTACTTTCAGGGAAAGGAGAGCCTCGATTGAAGCCACAAGAAGAGAAAGCATTTAACAGTTCATGTTTCACGAGTTTTGACGCCAGATTCGCGGCGAGATTAGCAGGTGTCATTCCGAGGTTTTTTGTCGGCGGCGAGGAGACCAAGGTTGCGGGCACAAGTGCTCGTTACCAGTGTCGGGTTAAGGTAGAGTATCAGAGGGACTTGATGGGGCTCTTGGAGGAAGGCATGCTTCTGGCCGCCAAGAACTTTAAACATGTAGAAGAGGGTTCGGAAAGATACACGCTTATGGAGGTCAGCCGGGTCTGGCCTGAGCATTTCGGTCTCCGTGGCTTGTCGGATCACGCGTACTATCCTATGCAGTTTGAGATTATCGAGCAGTCTGAAGATGATTGGCAGACGGATGACAAGTCTACAATGATGATCCAGATAGACGCTATTCCGATAAATTATGATTTGATCTTGAACAAGGAGTGTGAGTTCAAGTTTGAGAAGGGCTTTTCCTATCCTGTTGTTGGAAGCCCATGCTTTGTTCTGAACAGTGAAATGATTAACCGCATGTACAACCAGAAGATCGCTGAAACACTCGGTGTAGACACGGCTAAAACCGTGGAGGACGCTAAGGCTGATCCGCGGCTCGGCTTGATCAAGATGTTTGAGGGGAGCAGGATGGCTATCCCCATTTATGTTGACTTTGACAAACTGGTTCGGTACCACTTCGGCGTTTTTGCGTTTACTGGTGGCGGAAAGAGCAATCTAATGTCGAACATTCTGCGAAGGCTTCTGCTGCACACTGAGGACACGAAGATTGTGGTTTTTGACATAAGCTGCGAGTACATGTTCCTATTGCTCGACGTGCTGGCTGATCCGGGTATTTCTTCGAAGGTTATTCTTGAACACAGAATCGATTCGATACAGCAATTCTTCAACTCTGTTGTTAAACCGCGGGAGTACGAGGCTGATCAACGCACGAAAACAGGACTGAAGAGCATAATGGATCAGGGTAAGCTGGCTTACTACAGGAAGCCGAAGCAGAAGATACCCACTTACAGCCAATTCATGGACGATCTCGCCGCCCAAAGAAAAGACAGCGTGGACAAGCCGCATTACATGGATGCTATTGACAAGATTCATGATGCCGTGCTCGAATACGTGGAAGAGCATGGTTTGAGCGAAAACGAGGAAGTAAACGAGGACTTCGTGAATTACATCGACTCTATAGCCATAGGAACCATGGAGGAGTACAAGGTTCATGAAAAAAGCGGGTTATACGCGTGGGCTACAACACGCAGCACTCTCATAGACAGGATAAAGAAGGGAAGCAAGAAAGAAGAAAAAGACGCAGGCGGGTTAACCGTAGAGAAAATCCGCGAACTGCTAGAAGACAAGGCTACAAGACTTGTTTGCATTTCAATTTCTGACCCGTTTTCGATAAAAGAGCTTGCGATAAACCTGACGCAGGATCTGCTTCTCCGCAGAAAACGCCAGTTCAAAGTCAAACCCTACGTCCTCATAGTCTTCGACGAGGCTCAGGAATTCATTCCCAGCAACGCAGGAGGCATAGAAGCTCGGTGCTCTGCACACGTTGAGACTTTGCTTAGGCAAGGCAGAAAATACGGGTTAGGCGTGTGCATAGCCACGCAACGCATCGCGTACCTGAACACAAACGCACTGCAACAGCTTCACACGTATTTTGTGGGCACACTGCCGCGACCGTACGACAGACAACTAGTCAGTGAAACGTTCATGATAGACAAAGGCATACTCGAAAAGACTCTGGAATTCGCTCCCGGCGAATGGCTTCTTTCAAGCTACATAGCCACGGGCATGGAAAACGTGCCCATTTTCATAAAAGCAGACAATGCCGAGGGCGAGATAGAGAAATATCTAAGAGCCTAGCACATCAAATGCGTTTGGCAGAAAGCGTGTGTGTGAACAGAAGTAATCAGAGATTTGGTGATATACTGGGGCCTACCGTGAGCCTGGGTGGATACGAGTTCTCCATATTCCAGCTTGTATGTGTAGTCTGGAAATCAATCTCCACGAAGTAGCCGCGAAGGTTGCCTTCGCTTGCTTGATCGGGAGCGAAATCTAGAACCAATTCTGTCGCTTGGCCGGCGGTCAGGTTCACTGGAATGGTCTTGACACTGTAATCGCTGTCCAACCAGAAGGCCACGTCTTTTCTTATCTTAACCACAACCGAACCCGCATATTCCTGAGTGGCCTTAACAACCGCGTGGGCCTCAACCTCATCACCAACATGGGCAGCTGTAACATTTCCGCCGTTGAGCTGCCAGAAAACCCCTTGCACAACCGGCGCAGAACTCACCTGAGACGAACGCGCGGAAAACACTACAAAGACTACAACGATGATGAGCAGAACGATCAGGACGATTATGAAAATCTGACCTTTCCGATTGCGTCCCGACATCCTTATCCCTGGCCAACGGAAAATAGGTAAACGAGCCCTAAGAATTAAAGTTTCGCGCCCAACACACGAGTTCGCAGAAGCTCTTGCGTGACCGTGCAGATCAGCGGCATCAATAACAGAATGCGTGTGGCTTGCGTTCAGTTCTTGAACTTTTCAGCTCTCATCAAAACATAATGCTTGTGAGGTTTGAAACCGACTTTCGTGTAAACGTGTATGGCCGGACTATTGTCGTTCCTCACATAAATCAACGGGGTTGAACCTATTTTCTGAATCTCTTGAACCAACGCGGAGACTGTTGACGTGGCGTAACCCACGTTTCTGTATTGCTCATCAGTGGCTACTACTCCTATGTTGCTGTCAAAATCTATGAAACGAGCGTTGCCAACCGAAACTAGTTTTTGTCGATGCCTTATTCCGAGCCAAAGCACGTTTTCCCACTTAGCCTTCTGCTTTTCGGGTGTTACTTCTCCCCACCATTCAGGATCTGCCTTCCTCATCAGTTCAGCAACTTCGCCAGCATCTTCAACTCCAAGCTTCACAGGCACTTGCCTAATCTGAATGTTTTCATCACCTTTTCTCAGACACATCAAGACCAATTCATTCCTTATGTGAGGCCTATACTTTTCCAGAACGATGTCTTCACAATTCAAAGGAGTTTCCAACTCAACCTTTTCAAGATCAAGCGAATCAAGCAACAGCCTGGCTGCCTTTCGATTTCCTCTCAATTGAACGATGTAATGATCATAAACCAGCATTAAGCCCTCAACTTTCTCCCGTTCCACCGCCAAAAAAATCTCGGTCCGCTGCCTGTTCTGCCTCCAATCAAAAATAAAGAAATAGAAGTCAAAAGGGTCTCTGTTCACGTAATCCCAGAAAATCTGCTCCCAACCGTCTCTTATAGAAACGACTTTCAAGGGTTCTTCTCCAAACTCACAATAACTGAAAAAAGAAGAGAAAAAGGTTTTGGAGCTACGCCATTCCGCATTTCTTGAGGAGTCTTTGCCATTTATCGTCTGTGAAGTGTTGAATCTCGTCGAGCATCTTCTGGTTCTCCGGCGTGAACAGATGCCTGAAACGTCCTTGAACCTGCAAGTACTCCTTCACAGGCTTCTTCTTCTGCGGGGCCAAGGCAATGACTTTGCTCGGAGTTGAAAGCTGATAGTTGCCGTTGACAGCTTCCCACAACGGGAACACACAAGTTTCCACAGCCAAACGTGAAAGCTCGATCGACTTGCTCGGCTCGCTTCGCCAGCCTCTCGGACACGGCGCAAAAACGTGCAAGAACGCTGGGCCATTCACCTCTATGCCCTTCCTAGACTTCGTAATCAAATCCTTCCAGTAGTAAGGCGCTGCCGTGGCTACGTACGGCATGTCATGAGCCACCATTATGTCGGCTATCGGCTTCTTCTGCTCCATCTTCCCAGGCACAGCCTTGCCAGCTTGCGAAGTGGTCGTTGATGCTCCATAGGGAGTGCCGCCGCTCCTCTGGATGCCCGTGTTCATGTAAGCCTCATTATCATAAAGCACGAACAGGAAATCGTGTCCCCTTTCAACCGCCCCAGAAAGAGCCTGAATGCCAATGTCGTAGGTTCCGCCGTCTCCAGCGAAGGCAATAACGTCGACTTGCTCGTTCTTTATTTTCCCCTTCTTCTTCAAAATCTTCAGAGCTGCCTCAATACCTGAAGCGTTGGCTCCTGCAGTTTCGAAAGCAGTGTGTAGCCATGGCGCCGCCCAAGACGTGTAAGGATAGATCGTTGAGGCCACTTCCATGCAGCCCGTTGCCTCCGTCACGATTGTCGGCCCTCTCGTGGCCTTCATTATAAGCCTCAACACTGTTGCCGGTGCGCAGCCCGCGCATGCTCGGTGTCCTGAAAGAAACAAGTCAGGTTTTTCAGCGATCTCTTTTGCCGTGAATTTTCCCTCAGAAATTGCCATACATTCTACCTCCTTTTCACTCCCTCAACCCGACGTAACGCACTAGATCTTCAACCCGTTTAGCGCGCAACATCTTCTGTAAGTCCTCATAAATCTTGCGTATCTGACTAGGGTTCGTGTCTCTTCCGCCTAACCCGAAGACATAGTTCACCACGTACGGTCGAGTTGAAGCATCGTACAGTGCGTGGCGGACTTCATGGAACACCGCTCCGCCGTGTCCGCCGAAACTCATACTCTTGTCCATCACAGCTACCGCCTTCACCCTTCCAAGAGCTTCAACAATGCCTGCCGCTGGAAACGGCCGATAGGTCCGAATTCTGAGCAATCCCACTTTAGCGCCTTCTGCATTCAGCTCATCTACAACCGTCTTGATCGTTCCAGCGGTCGAGCCCAAACAGACAATCGCCGTTTCAGCATCCTCAAGCTTGTACCGATCAAGCAGTCCGTCACCGTAGCGCCTACCGGTTAATTCTCCATATTCATCATGCACTTCCTGAATTATTTTCACTGCGTTGCCCATGGCTTCTTCCTGTTGCCGTTTAAACTCGAAATAATAGTTGGGCATCGCCACCGGCCCCATCGTCATAGGAGCGTGCGGATCAAGCTTGTAGGGCACAGATTTTCCTTCATGCGTGAGCACCACTGGAAACTGTCTAGTCGCAACGAATTTTCTGGCAACATCGTCTGAAAGAATCTGCACGTTTTCAAGCGTATGACTCAACGTGAAGCCGTCCAAGCCGACCATGACTGGCAACTGAACGTCGAGGTGTTCACCGATTCTGAAAGCCTGAAGTATCGAATCGTAGACTTCCTGAGCGTTTTCCGCGTAAAGCTGTATCCAACCGCTGTCACGCTCAGCCATCGCGTCAGAATGGTCCCCGTGAATGTTCAGAGGTGCTGACAATGCTCGATTTGCAACCGCCATAATTACCGGAGCCCTACATCCCGAAGTTACGAAAAGCATTTCATGCATCAAAGCCAAACCAGCTGATGCCGTGGCTGTAAAGACCCGTGCACCCGTAGCGGACGCCGCGAGACACGCAGCCATAGCACTGTGCTCTGATTCGGTGCAAACGTATTCTATTTCAACCTCACCGTTAGCCACGTATTCACTGAGCTTTTCAACGATAATCGTTTGAGGAGTTATCGGGTAAGCCGCAACAACGTCAACGTCTGCCTGTTTCACGGCCAAAGCAACGGCTTCGTCTCCGTTCAAACCGTGAATCTCCTGTTTAACAACACTCTTCATTTCCACATTACTCCTACTCAATCTTCATCACAATCGCCTTGACCGGGCACTCGTTCGCACATATTCCGCAACCCTTGCAAAAGTCAAGGTCAAACTCTATGTCGCCCTTTTCTGGTCTCCAATGTATCGCTCCATCTGGACAGTAGAGCGTGCACACTAAGCATTTGGTGCACTTCGTAATGTCCCTGACGGGCCTAAACGATTTCCAATCCCCAGTCAAGTACGTGTTGCTGGATTTCCAGCACACGCCTCCTTGCGAAGCTTCCTTCCAACTCTTCTCTCTAGAACTCATTCTGACTTTACCTCTTGATATGCTTCTTTCACCACGGCGAAGTTTTTCGCGGCAACATCCGGCCTGAAACGTTCGTTAATCATCTTTTCAATTGTCTCCAAATTCACTATGCCCGTCACACGTGCAACAGCGCCAAGCATAGCCGTGTTAGTTATAGACATCCCCAGGATTTTCATGGAAATCTCTGAAGCTGGAACCGTCCAAAGCTTACCAGCATTAGTGCTGAGTAGTTTTCTGACCGTGGAAGGCTCGTCTTTCGTGTTAACGATAATGCTTCCTCCGTCCTCGCTCAATCCATCCGCAACCTTAACTGACTTCAGCAAGGTTGGATCTAGCACAGCAACCACATCGGGATTGCTCACCGAACAATGCAGGCGAATTGGCTCAGTGCTTATCCTGGTAAAAGCAGTGACCGGAGCCCCCATCCTTTCCGGGCCGAACTCTGGAAAAGACTGAATATGCTTGCCCTCTGCAATGGCCGCCCGGGCCAAGAGCTCGCTTGCAGTCCACGCTCCTTGACCGCCTCTACCATGCCACCTGACCTCAAGAATCTTCTTCAATACGTCTCTCTCCATGGCCTTTCACGATAATTGCAGGACGACAAATATACACTTTTCTAGACAGACACGGAAAAACGAAACATTAATGAAATCCTTTAAATGAAAACCTGATGAATACTTAAGAGGAGGGCCAGTGTTTTGAACGACAAAATAATCTTGACCGCTGACAACACATTGATGAGTGACTACCGCCACAACGAATTCCTCGGTTTCGGAACGTGCGCTCCTCCGAACTTCATTCCTGATATGCTTTACAGATGGCTCTTTTTCCCCCCCATTAAAACTCAAGGAGCCGTTCCATGCGCAGCCCCCTACGGTCTGAGGAAGGTTGAAGCTCAGCTTCTTCACGAAGGCTTCAACGTGTCCACGGTCGCACCGACCCACATTAATCGGTGCATCAAAGAAGCAAAAGTGCTAGGTATACACGTCATGGACCCCTTTGGCTTAGGCCCTGCATCAAGCACCATGGCAGCCATACTGAAGAAAGAACCGTTTCTGGCACAGTATTTCCGTGCACTGCTAGCTTCGCCAGGAATTAGAAAAGGCAAGAAGAACGGCCTGAAGATCATCGTAGGCGGCCCTGGCGTCTGGCAATTCCGGTACAGACAAAAGTTCGTCGAACAATACGGAATCGACTGTGTCATTGAAGGAGAAGCCGAGAAAACGGTAGGGAAGATCTTCAAGGACGCACTCAATGATGAAACTCTTCCACCGCTCTATGAAACCGGCATAGGAGAAACCCCGAGTCTGGAGGAGATACCAGAAATCATGGGCCCTTCCATAAATGGCCTAGTCGAGATCGGGCGTGGTTGCTGTAGAGGCTGCAAGTTCTGCAGCGTAACACTGCGGCCACTCCGTTGGTATCCGATTGAAAAGGTGCTTCGCGAGATAGAAGTCAACAAGAAAGCAGGAATAACAGGATCCTGTCTCCATCAAGAGGACGTAATGCTCTACGGCTCTAAAAACACCTTGCCCAACGACGAGAAACTCGTTAAACTCCACGAGGCAGTTGTAAGAAGTTGCAGTGGCACGGGATGGAGCCACTGTTCGCTGGCAGCTGTAGCGGCAAAACCGAGACTTTTCGCGAAAATCAGTGAAATCATACGGCAAAAACAGGCTTGGTGGGGAGCAGAGGTCGGAATTGAGACTGG
>Ga0315268_10001253_pt1 | contig 29118 bp, 28 predicted proteins | sample C1_top_MG_FD_204535 | JGI IMG/M metagenome (GOLD analysis project Ga0315268, IMG submission 204535) | Sediment microbial communities from Yellowstone Lake, YNP, Wyoming, USA - C1_top | ecosystem: Environmental > Aquatic > Freshwater > Lake > Sediment | place: USA: Wyoming | collected 2017-08-01
GCGGGTCCGCGTCGTGCGGAATCGTCGCAGGTGCGGCCCGGACCGGGTAGGGGAGAACCGGCCCGCGCTTCCGGGACGTCCGGCCCGGCATCAGGCAAGGCGGCAGGTGAGCGCCAGTGCCAGGGGGACGTCGAGGGCGGCGTGGGCTGCGAAGGGAAGCAGCAGTGACCGCGTGCGGTCGGCGACGATGCCGGCGACCAGGCCACCCGCCACGACGCCGACCAGGATGATCGGCGCGCCCGCGATGACATCCGCACCCTGGTGGGCGCTCCCGAAGACCAGGGCCTGGGCGATGATCGCGCCGCCCCGGCCGAGGGCGCCCGCTCCCCAATGCTGGACGGCCCCCCGATACGCGGTCTCTTCGAGGGCGGCGTTCGCCACGGCGAGGAGGACGGCTGGAAGCAGCGCCGCCGGCGAGGGCAGGCCCAGGCGCACCTCGCCGAAGAACGGTCCCGCGAGGAGGGGGCCCGCGACGAGGAAGATCGGGACCAGGACTGGGGTCACGGCCGCGAGGAGCGTGACGCGGCGGTCGGGCGGAAGCTCGATCCCGAGCGAGCGTCGCCCTCCCATGCGGGGAGCGAGGAGGGCAACCGTTCCCAGGACGAGGGCGGCCTGGACCACCCGCCGCACCACCGGGGCGGCGAGCAGGTTGTCGCACGCGCCGGGGTTGGCCACCGCGGGATCCGGCACGAGCCCCACCGCGAGGCCGACGGTGACGGGGAGGAGGCAGATCCAGGCGAGCCATGCGCCGGCCGGAGGTTGCGACGGTCGTCGGGACAATGCGACGATCGTGACCGCCGCGACCGCCAGCAGGACGGGCACGCGGAGCACGGGCACGAGCGCCCCAGCGATGACGAGCCCGACGGGTATCCATGCGGGCGCGACCGCCCGGAGAGCTGTCGGCTTCGATCGGTCGCCCATGTGCGCATCGTGCCCGACCCGGGCGCCGGCCCGCACGGGCCGACCGGCAGGGCATGCCGCCGCCAACCCGCCCGCGGCCGGCGCCGCACCCGTGGGCTGCCGAATGCGGCCCGGAACGCCTCCCGACATGGGCCGTTCAACCCTGCCGGTGCCGCGCTGCTCGCCCTACCGTGGGCGGCGATGATCAAGACCGGCGCGCCGTTCGGGCCGTTTGCCACCGTGGAGCTCGGCAACGACCGCATCGGGCTCGTCGTCTGCCCGGCCCTGGGCGCCCGCATCGTCTCGTTCGTCGACCGCTGGACCGGGCGGGAGTGGCTGGTGCAGGGCGCGCCGCCCGATGCGGGCCCGGACGGGTCGGCCGCCGGCTGGGCCGGGCGCGACGCTCGCTTCACCGGCGCCGTGGCGTTCGGCTGGGACGAATGCCTCCCCACGGTGGCCCCGGGCCCGGACCCGGCGGACCCGGCCGGCCCCCCCTTGCGTGATCACGGGGACCTCTGGGGCCGCCCTGCGACCGTGGGCGCCGAGGGACCCATCCTCGTGGCGACTTGGGCCGGGCCCGATCGGCCATTCGTCTTCACGAGGCGGCTGCGGCTCGACGGGCCCCGCCTCATCGCAGAGTACGAGCTGGAGAACACCGGCGCCACCGCGCTGCCCGTGGTCTGGGCGATGAACCCGCTGCTCGCCCTGGAGCCGGGGTCCCGGATCGAGGTGGAGGGGCTCGTCTCCGTGCGCGTGGCCTGGGCGGCAGGAGTCCCGCTCGCCCCGATCCCCGGCCGCGCCGACTGGCCCGAGACCCCGGGGACCGATGGGCGCCCCATCCAGCTCGACGTCGTGGGCGCCCCCGCGGCCGGCGTGGCGCTCAGGGCGTTCGGCGGCTGGGAGCTGTACGGCAGCTGGGACAGCGGCGGCGGCGAGGGCCTTCCCGGCGTTGCCGGGGTTGCCCAGCCCGACGGCTCCCGCCTCGATCTGACCTGGTACGCGCCCATCGCCCCCAACCTGGGCATCTGGCTCGACGACGGCGGCTGGCCGGCCCTTCCCGAGGCGCCGCGGACCCAGCACGCCCTCCAGCCGACCACCTCGCCCGACGACGACCTCGCCACGGCCATTGCGGCCGACCGGGCCCTCGTTCTGGCGCCCGCGGAACGGGTCGCCTGGTCGGCCGCGTTCCGGGTTCGCGCCCCGGGAGAGCCGCGGGGCGGGTAGGGGCGCCGGAGCGCCGCGCCGTCGGCAGGACGGCGACGCCGAGCGCCGGGTGTCAGCCCGGGCGGCGGCCGAGGAGGAGGTCGCGCCCCTCGACGAGCGCCCGGAGCTTCGCGACGGTGGCCCGGCGGGCGGTCTGGCTGAACCCGCAGTCCGGCACGAGCGAGAGGCGCTCCACCGGCACGCCGGCGTGCAGGACGAGCTCGGCCCGCTCAGCGACGTCGTCGCCGCTTTCGAGGTACGAGCTCTTGACGTCGACGACCCCGATCGCGAGATCGAAGCCGGCGTCGGCGAGCTCGGGCAGGACGTCGAGCTCGGTCATCTCGCGGTTGGCGAACTCGAGGACCAGCTCGGCGACCTGGAACCGGACCAGCTGGGCCAGCACGGGACGGTAGGTCCGCTTCGCGAGCGGGCGGCCCAGGTAGTTGCCGAAGCAGAGGTGCGCCGCCAGGCGGACGCCCGGCAGCCCGAGTGCGGGGGCTACCGCGGCGTTGAACAGCCCCGCGAAGTCGCCGGGTGCGTCGGGGTGAATGGCCGGCGACGGCTCGTCGACCTGGATCAGCGTCGCCCCGGCCGCCACGAGGCCCGCGATCTCCTCGGCGAGGATCGGGACGAACGCCTCCGCCGCCGCGATCCGCGTCGCGTAGACCTCGCCGGGTCCGTACGCGAGGCGGCCGGACAGGGTGAAGGGGCCGGGCAGGGTGACCCGCAGCGGCCGCGCCGTGCGTTTCCGGGCGAAGCGGAACTCGTCGACCACGCCCAGGCCCGCCGGTGCGGCGATCGCCTCGAGGACCGCGAAACGGTGCTGCTGGTCGTGGGCGCCGGCGCCCAGGCGTCGCGCCGGCTCGAGCGCGCGCAGGCCGGTCAGATGCCGGTAGAACTCGGCGGTGAAGAAGCCGGCCCGGCGCATCTCGCCGTCGGAGATCACGTCGATCCCGGCCGACTCCTGGTCGCGGATCGCCGTGTCGACGGCGTCGTCGAGGGCCTCGCGGATGTCGTCGGGGCCCATCTCGCCGCGGGCCGCGGCCGCCATCGCCGCGACGAGCCAGGAGGGATGGGCGTGGGACCCCACGACGCTCGTGAGGATGGCGGGCGTGGTCATGGCGTGGGCTCCGGGCTGGGGGGCAGGGACTCGGAAGAGGAGAGAGACGCGGAGGGTAGCGCGAAGGCGAACGCCCGGGCAGGGTTCTCGATGAACAGGCGGGCCTGCTCCGCGGCCCCGATCCCACGGGCGACCATCGCGGCGGCGAACGGGCCGAGCAGCCAGGCCATCCCTGGCGCCCCACCATGGACCGTCCAGTAGCCGCGCCGGGCGGCATCCATGCCGAGCACCATCCGATCGCCGAAGCCGTCCTCGAAGGCCCAGCGCAGGAGCTTCAACGTCCCGTTCTCCTCGCCCTCCGTCCAGCGGAAGCCCTGGTCGTACTCGACCAGCGCGCCGGTCGCGAAGACCTCGCGCTGGTACTCGCGGTCGACGACCTTGTCGGTGTGCGAGAGGACGATGCTTGCTGGCCGCACCCCCCGTTCGACGAGGAAGCGCGCCTGCAGCGGCCCCGCCGTGCCCTGCTCGCAGTGGGTGAGGATCGGGACGCCGGTGCGGAGATGGGTCGCCGCGGCCGCCGCGAAGATCCTCTCCTCGATCGGCGTCAGGCGATTCGCATCGCCCGCGACCTTGATGACCCCGGCCCGGTAAGGCGTCCGGCGGACCAGCGGGCCCGCGTAGTCGTGCGCGTCGATCCCGTCCTCGATGTCCGCGGCGAACAGGACCGCAATCTCGTCTGCCCCGAGCACCGCGCTCCAGTGTCGGTCGTGGTAGTAGCGCTCGTGGTGGAGCCCGGTCGGGGCGATGACGTGGACCCCGCTCGCCCGGCTGATGGCCGCCAGCTTCGTGGCGTTGCGGCCGCAGTCGGCCGGCATCGCGTCGACGACCGCCCGCAATCCGAGGGCCCGCGCCGGGGCCAGCTCCGCCACGGCGTCCTCGACCGAGTCGAGGCGGAAGTCCGGGAACAGCTGGACCGGGCGCCCGCCGTCGATCACCAGGTGCTCGTGGGCGTAGGCGACGCCCAGGTCGGCCGGGTCGATGTCGCCGAGGACGGTGCGGACGAAGGGCATGCGCGATCAGGTTCGCCGCGTGGCTTCGCCGGGCACGGCCGTCACTCGTCCGGTTCGGCCGGGCCGCTGAGCATCCGGCTGGTCACGCGGACCCCGACCACGAGCAGGGCCACGAAGATGATCAGCAGGATGACCGGCAGGGGCAGGAAGATCACGATGTTCGCGCCGGACATGAGCGACGCCGTGAAGACGATCCCGGTCGCGATGATCGCCCCGGCGAGGATGATGCCCGCCGCGAGCGTCTGGCCCACCCGGCCGACCTTGCCGATCTCTCGGGACAGGTCGACCGTGTTCACCTCGACGACGATCTTGCCCTTCTGGTACTGGTCCAGCCAGGAGAGCGTTGCCGACTGGAGGTCCGGCATCCGGCGCCCGATCTCCTTGCCCGTCTGGATCGCGGACTGGCGCAACGACGCGACGATCTTCTCGGCGCTCACCTCGGTGGTCAGGAGCTCCTTCGCGTTCCGCAGACCCTCCTCGAGGAGGTCGAACGACGGGCTCAGCGTGCGGGTGATCTCCTCGACCTGGACGATGGCCTTCAGGGCGAGCGTAAAGTCCTGGTTGAGCTTGAGCCCGTTGTCGTAGAGCGTCCCGAGGATGCCCGAGATCGCGGCGCCGAAATCTCCACCCCCCTCGCCGCCGTACTTGAGGTACTGGTAGACGATCGCGTCGATCGCCGCGCGGACCCGCCCCGGGTCCACCTTCCCCCGCTGGACGCTCATCCGGGTCATGACGGCCGTGATCCCGGCAGCGTCCTTCTGGACCACGGACCACATCAGGTCGAGCAGGTCGAAGCGCTGGTCGCGATCCAGCTGGCCGATGAGGCCGAGGTCGAGGAAGACGATCGTGCCGTCCCGCGTGTCGACGAGGACGTTCCCGGGATGCGGGTCGGCGTGGAAGAAGCCGTCAACGAGGATCTGCTTGATGACCGCCCGCAGGAGGCGGCGCGCGACGTCGTCGCGGTCGATCCCGGCGGCCTCCATCGCCGCGACGTCGTTGATCTTGACGCCCCGGATGAACTCCATCGTGAGCACGCGCCGGGCACTCCGCGCCCCGTCGACGTACGGGACGCGCACGCCCTCGATCTTGGCCATGTTCTCGTCGAGGCGTCGCATGTGGTACGCCTCGTTGCGGTAGTCGAGCTCGATGAGGACGCCCGACGCGAACTCCTCGAGGATCCCCTTGGCATCGAGGCGGCGCGCCAGCTCGAAGCGATCCTCCATGACGTCGGCAAGGTCCTGCATGACGCCGAGATCGGCGGCCACCATCGTCTGGACGTCCGGCCGCTGGATCTTGACCACGACCTCCCGGCCGTCGGGCAGCGTGGCCCGGTGGACCTGGGCCAGCGACGCGGCGGCGAGCGCCTCCTCCTCGAACGTGGCGTAGAGCTCCGCGGCGGGCCGATGCAGCTCGGCCTCGATCACCGCGTGCGCCTGGGCGGCCGGGAACGGCGGGACCGTGTTCTGGAGCTTGGCCAGCTCGTCCTGCCAGTCGGCCGGCAGCGCCTCGGCGCGGCTCGAGACCATCTGGCCGATCTTCACGTAGGTCGGGCCGAGCTGCTGCAGCATGACCCGCACCTTCGCCGGCGTGCTCAGGGCGGCGAGCTCGCGGTTCATGCCGCCGATGTACTTCTGGAATCGGTCTCGGATCACCGCCACCGGCGTGGACTCCAGCCCGATCTCGAAGCCGAAGCTGGCGACGGTGTTGTAGACCTGCATCAGGCGCAGGTTCTCCACGAGCTTGCTGCGACGAGGCGTGGGGAGGCGATCGAGGAGCCGCCAGATGGCGCGCTGGCGATCGCTCATGTCGATCTGCGGCCGGTCGATGCCCACGACGATCTGGATGCCGCTGGCGAGCAGGGTGAAGACGAGGGCGATCAACGTGCCCCAGAACCAGGTCGGCTGGGCGACGACGAATTCCCCTGGAGCGAGCCAGCCTGCGACGGCCACCAGGAAGACGTTCACGACGATCAGGACCAGGCCCATCGAGCGCAACAGGAGGCGCCCGGCCAGCACCAGGATGATCGGCCGGACGAATGCCCCCACGAGCGCGACGAAGAGCGCCATGAACAGGAGCGTGAGCAGCGGGTTCGCTCCGAGCGCGAGGGCCGGCCCCGTGAAGTGCAGCCCCGTGAACGGGTCGGTGTAGTCGACCTTGATGAGCGAGAAGAGGAAGAGGATGAGCAGGATCGTCAGGGTGTTGACGATGACCTGGGCGACGAAGCGGCGCATGGTCGGTCTCCCGGGGTCGGCGGCTACGTTGCGGACGCCGGTTCGTTGGCGACAGGGGCCGCGTCGACCGCAGGGGCCGCGTCGACCGCAGGGGCCGGCTCCTCGACTGGGGCTTGGACGGCCGCTGTCGCCTCGGGCTCGGGCGCCGGTTCGAGCGCCGGTACCGCGAGCGCCACCTCGTCATCGGGCAGGGCTGCCGCGATCTCGCCGATGCGCGCCCGCAGGTCGACGGTCGCCGTCTCCAGCTCCCGGACGGCCAGGCGCACGGCGCGGCCCACCTCGCGAAGGACCGGTTCCCATTCCGTGGTCGCGCGCTCGGCCTCGGGGCGGGCCTCGACCTTGAGACGCTCGAGGAGCGCGCGCCCCTCCGTCGAGGTGGCGAAGAGGGCGCCGGCCGCCCCCGCAGCGGCACCCATGACGAAGCCCACGATCTCGCGCACGTTGGTGCCTCCGCTCTTCCTTCCACGCGCCACCCGGCGCAGGGCCGCCTGCCCGTGTCCGGACAAATGGTGACGCGGTCACGGGCCGAGAGCATCCGCCGGACGGGGGGATGGCGGCAGCGTAGCGCACGGGATTCGCGCGGGTCAGGCGCCCCTGCCACGGAAGTGCCGTGGGCGCGTCTCGGTCCGGCGCGGCGTCATGCCTCCGTGGATGGCCGCGCCACGGACCAGCCGCCGTCTACGGCGAGCACCTGGCCCGTGACGTGCCGCGATTCGTCGGACAGGAGGTAGACGGCCGCCTGTGCAACCTCGTCGGGGAGCAGGAAGCCACCCGCGAGCGGCTGCTTGCGGGTGGTGAAGGCCGTCGTGACCGGATCCTCTGCCGCGCGCGCGGACATGGCCGTGGCGACGAGGCCGGGCGTCACCGCGTTGACGCGGATCAACCGTGGCGCGTAGAAGGCGGCCGTCGTCGTGACGAGGGCTTCGATGGCGCCCTTCGCGGTCGCGTACGCGTGCGTGGCGAAGAGCTCCGGCACCGGGTGGCGGGCCAGGACGCTGCCCACCAGCAGGAGCGCCCCGCGCGTGCCGGCCGCGGTCGGTTCCTGGCCCAGCAGCTGGCGCAGGACCGCGCGGGCAACCAGGAACTGGCTGGTCAGGTTCAGGTCCAGGGTCTGGCGCCAGCCGTCGAGCGTGACCTCGTGAAGCGGCCCGTCGCCGAATCGTCGCCCGGACCCCCCGGCCACGGCGAAGAGGCCGTCGAGGCGACCGAACCGGGCAACCGCCTCGGCGACTGCGGCTTCGACTTGGCCCTCGTCGGTCAGGTCGGCCACGGCGAAGGCTCCCTCGGCGCCCATGTTCGAGAGCTCGCCGACCAGCCGCGCGCAGTGATCGACGGTCCGCGACGTGACGAAGACCCGCGCCCCTTCCGCCGCGAATCGCCGCGCGCCGGCGGCGGCGATGCCGGTCGACCCGGTGACGAGGATGACCCGGTCGCGGAGACGTCCAGCGGGGCTCACGCTCTTCAGCCCTTGGCCGGCGACCGCAGCTCCAGCGGTCCGAGCCCTGCGATCGCGGGACGGTCTCGCCGCTCTCGGCGCACGATGATGGCCTCGGCGATCCGGTAGACCGTCAGGAAGACGACGATCGTCGTGGACATCACGTACACCCACCACGCCCAGGGCGCAGACGTGTCCGTGCCGCTCATGATCCCGTGGGCGGTCGTGAACGCGAACGCCAGGAACGTGACGTAGTGGAGGAGCCGCCACGAGCGCTGGCCGATCCGCCGCCGGACGTAGAAGCTGCCCGTCACGATCGCCACCAGGTAGAGCCCGACCTGGCCGACTCCCACCCAGAGCGGGCGATAAGGCGATGCGAAGGGGACGAGCATCTCGACGAAGCCGAGTGGCTGGGTTGCGTCCAGGCCCAGGAGGACCACGTGGATGCCGGCCAGGCCGAGGCCGATTGCCGCAAGGTCCTGGTGCAGTGCGAAGGTCACCGGCCGGTGGGCGATCGCGTCGAGGATCTTGGTCGAGAGCAGGAGGCCGTAGATCACCGAGCCGGCGATCGCGAAGTAGGAGAGGAAGGCGATGATCCGGGTCGCCACCCAGGGGAGGCGCTCGGGAGCGCTGCCGGCGAGTCGGATCAGCCCGTCGATGGCGAACGGCATCGTCGCCCCGAGCACGATCCCGACGGCGATCGCGAACAGGCCCCACCGGACGAGCGTCGTGCGCGGGGAGAGGCCGCGGTAGGTCATGCGAGGAACCTCGACGTGCGTGGCAGGGCGATTGTCTGCCCATTATCGAGGAGCACGACCGCGCCGAAGGCGTCGCTGCGCTCGACAAGGTCGAGCCCGGCGGCGGCGCCGAGGATGACGATCGTCTTGGCATAGGCCTCGGCCTCGCGCGCCGACCGGGCGACCACCGTGGCCTGGACGACATCCGAACGGGCCGGCATACCGGTGGCCGGGTCGATGAGATGGTGGCGAGCGGCACCGTCGGCACCCCACCGGTGGACGGACGTCCCCGAAGTTGCGACGCCGTACGTGCGCTCCCCGAACGGGCCCCCGGCCAGGGCCAAGATTCCAAGGACGGCCTCGTCGTCGCGAGGGTCGCCGATCCCGATCTCCCAGGGCTCGCCTGGCGCGGCTCGGACGGCGATGTCGCCGTCGGCATCGACGAGGGCGCCCGGCCAGTGCAGCCGTGCGAGAGCCCGGTCGGCCAGCCAGCCCTTGGCCACGCCGTCGAGGTCGAAGCGAACGCCGGGTGCCCGCGTGACCGTGCCGGACCGGTGGCGGCCGTCGGCGGAGAGCTCCCAGGGGCGGCCGCCCCATCGGAGCGGGGAGGCGTGCGCATCGGCAGCCGCCTCCGGGGGGATGGAGCCGCCCTCGGCGCGAAGGCGCGCGTCGAGGAGCGAGGCATCGACGACGCCACCCGTCAGCTCGCCAGCGTCGACCGCCCATCCGAGCGCTGCGGCGAGCGTCGGCCCGACGGCGACGCGCGATCGCGGATCACCGTTGAGCCGCATGAGCTGCGACGACGGTTCGTGGCGCGTCAGCAGGGCGGCCCAGGAACGCACCCGGGCCGCAACGCGGCGCATCTCGAGCTCGGCCGCGCAACGGTCGGACGCCGGAGCCGCGACGTGGATCTCGAGACGACCCCCCATGGCCCGCGTGCGATGCACGAGGCGGGCGGTCGGCGGCCTGTCCGCGAGCGCGGCCCCGGACCCGAGCGGTGGGTCGAAGGAGTGCATCAGGGCTTGACGATACGCCCGGACTGGGTCGTCGTGACGACCACGGTCGTGGGCTTCGCCACCGGCGCCGGCAGCTGCGTCACGAGGACGTTCGGGCCCGCACCCGTGGGTGCGGCAACGCCCGGCGGAAGCTTCACGACGCGCGTCACCTGCCGGACAACGGCCGCATCGGCGGGCGAGTCCGTCTTGACCGTCACCACGCTGGCGGCGGTCGGGATGGCCGACGTGGAGATCGTCGCGAGGAGCGCCGAGAGGGCGGCGAACCCCCCGGCGGCCATCGCGAGCCGCATGGGACGGGAGTCCGGGCGCTTGTGGGCGGGCCGCCCAGCGGGCGAGCCCGATGTGGCGCCGACGCCGGTCGGTCGATTGGGCCTCGCGGTCGCTCCGGGCGCCGCCGGGCGAGATGGGACGGCCTCGTCGGCGGCCGATCGGACGGAGGTGTTGTCGCGGATTCCCATCTCAGCCGTCGCTCTCGCTCTCGTTCTCGTTCTCGTTCTCGCCACCGCCGGCCACGACGCGGTGGACCACCACGACCGGGGCCGGGCGCGGCGTTGGCGTCACCTGGTACACGGTCGTGACGACCGTGCGGGCCGGTGGCGGCGGGTCCGCAGGCAGAGTTACGACGACCGTCGCTGTGGGTTGGACCGGTGTCGTGGGCCCCCCGAAGCTGGCGGCGGCGCCCAGCGTGAGCGCCGCGGCCAGCCCTGCCACGACGAGGGCTGAGCGGCGTGGTCCCACACGCCGAGATGGGTTCGCAACAGGCATCACAGGCTCCGATGAAGGTGCGGGGCGACCCGCGTTTGGATTCGAGATGACCGAAGCATCGTCGCCCTGCCTGAACCGGCGATGTGCGGGGGATGAGCGTTTTCACAGGAACGCCCTTCGGCCGTTGACGAGCCGCCGGCTCGCCGCGAGGATGGCCACGATGAAGATCCTCGTGGTCGAAGACGAGCCCCGCATGGCCGAGCTGATCCGGCGCGTCCTCGTCGCCGAGCACCACGGCGTGGACGTTGCCCCGGACGGCGTCAGCGCGCTCGCCTTTGCGAGCGCCGGCGATGCCTACGACGTGCTCGTGCTCGACCGGATGCTTCCCGACCTCGAGGGCCTGGAGCTGCTCCGGCTGCTCCGAGCGCGCGGCGTCGCCACGCCGGCGCTCATGCTGACCGCGCTCGGTGGCGTGGACGAGCGGGTCGCGGGTCTCGACGCGGGGGCGGACGACTACCTCGGCAAGCCATTCGCCTTCTCCGAGCTGCTGGCTCGCGTGCGCGCGCTCGGCCGGCGGCCGACCGTCAGCGCACCCGGCCCGCTCGCGGCCGGCGACCTCGAGCTCGACCAGGAGCGCCACGTGGCGCGGGTCGGTGCCCGCACCGTGGACCTCTCCGCTCGCGAGTTCGCGCTCCTCGCGTACCTCATGCGCCACGAGGGCCGAGTCGTCACCCGCCAGCAGATCCTCGACGCCGTGTGGGGTGCGGAGCCCGACGTCTACTCGAACGTCGTCGACCTGTACGTCAGCTACGTCCGCCGCAAGCTTGCCGAGCTCGAGCGGGAAAGCCTGCTGCGCACCGTTCGCGGCGTCGGGTATGCGCTCCGGGTCGACGCCCCGTGACCGGAAGGGCGAGCGGCCGCCCCAACGCATCCCTCCTGCGGGCGACGCGCCGCCGCCTTGCCGTGGGGACGCTGGCCGTCGTCGGCACGCTGGTCCTCGGGCTTGGCGCGGCCACCGCGATCATCGGGACGACGATCCTCGACCAGCAGCTTGACCGGGCGCTCCAGGCCGCCTCCGATGCCTACCTGGCCCAGCTCGGAGGTGAGATCGGCCAGGAGGACCAAGGGGGGGCCGAGAGCCACGAGCCCCAGGCGTCGGACACCTTCTTCCTGGTCCTCGATCCAGCGGGCGCGCTGGTCGCCAATCCGTCCGGCGTCGCGCTCGTCGGCCTGCCGGACATGGCGGCGGTCGACGCCGCCCGGGTGTCGGGGAGCGACCTGCGGACCGTGGAGGCGGAGGGGACGCGGGTCCGCCTCCTGACGGAGCCGATCCAGTCCCAGGGCACCACGGTCGGGTGGCTCCAGACGGGCATCGTCCTCACGCTCCACGATCGCCAGTCCCAGGCGCTCGTGCTCGCGATCCTCGTAGTCGGCGCCATCGGCCTTGTCGGCGCCGGGCTGGCGACGCTCTGGATCACGGGGCGCGCCCTCGTGCCGATCCGGGCGGCCTTCGAGACCGAGCGGCGGTTCGTGGCCGACGCCTCCCACGAGATCCGGACGCCGGCCGCCGTCATTCGCTCGTCCGCCGAGGTCCTCCAGCGCGAGGAGCTCGTCGCGCCGCCCGGCCGTCCGCTGGTTGCCGACATCGTGGGCGAAGCGGACCGCCTGGGCCGGCTCGTGGAGGACCTGCTCGCCCTCGCGGCGTCCGAGCAGGGCTCCCTCGCGATCGAAACCTCCCCCGTCGACCTCGTCGAGCTGGTCCGGACCGCCGTGCGACGCGTGACGCCGCTCGCCGAGGACCGCGGCCTTCGCCTTGGCGGGCCGGATCCCGGTCAGGTCGCGATCCCTGCCGACGGCGACGCGGACCGCCTCCTGCAGGTCCTGATGATCCTCATCGACAACGCGCTCCGGCACTCGCCGACGGGCGGGACCGTGTCGGTCACTGCGGCTCGCGGCTCGCATCAGCGGGGGCGCATCGAGGTCCTGGACCAGGGGCCCGGCGTGCCGCCGGCGATGCGGGAGAAGATCTTCGAGCCGTTCGCGCGGATGCCGGCTTCGCGTTCGCGGGCGGATGCGGGGAGCGGCCTCGGCCTCGCGATCGCCCGCCGCCTGGTCGAGCTCCACGACGGAACGCTGCACGTCGAGGACGGCCCCGGGGGCGGCGCGTGCTTCGTGCTGGAGCTGCCGGCTCGCTAGGGGAGCTGCCGCCCGTGCGCGGCGCCGGCGGCGGGCCAGACCGCCACAGGGAGCTCTCCTTCACCCTCCGCTATAGTTGACAAACCGACCGGTCGGTCGGTTTCTGGACGGGGCGGGTGATGCCGCCGGGCGGAGGCGATCGCAGGGACGATGGGCGACGACGGGCGACAGACGGCGCAGTCGGAGAAGAGCCGAACGCGGCGCGAGCAGATCCTCGACGCCGCCTTCAACACGTTCGCGAAGCGTGGGTACCGCGACACCGCCGTCGACGACATCGCTGCCGCCGCCGACACGTCGAAGGGCGGCGTCTACTTCCACTTCCGCACCAAGGAGGCGATCTTCCGCGAGCTGATGCGGACGACGGCCGACCGGCTGGCCGCGAAGGTGGATCTCGCGGTCGCCGCCGAGACGGATCCGATCGCCAAGGCGGACGCAGCGCTTCACACCGTGCTCGTCACCTTCGCCGGGCATCGGACGATGGCCAGGCTCCTCTTCCTCGACGCGCTCGGTGCCGGGCGGGCGTTCAATGCCGAGACGAACGAGCTTCACGATCGCTTCGCGAAGCTCATCGCCGGCTATCTCGACGAGGCGGTCGCGGACGGCTCGATCCCGCCGGTCGACACCGCGATCACCGGGGTGGCCTGGTTCGGCGCCCTCAACGAGGTCGTCGCACGCTGGCTGCTGGTCGACGACCCGGGGCTCCTGGACGAGGCCTATCCGACGCTGCGGGCGCTCCTCTTGCGCAGTGTCGGTGTTCCCGAGGAGCGGATCGCCGCGGCGGGCAGGCCGGGAGCGCAGCGTTGACGGTCGTCGACCGCGCCAGTGGGCGCGCCCCGGACGGTGCCGCGCAGCGCGTCCCCGGCGAGACGCTCGAGACGGACGTCGGCGCGGCGCTCGAGGCGCTGCCCGCGTCCGAGCCGGGCTCCCTGCGCAGCGCGACGGTCGCGCTCGGCGACCTCGACGCGATCGCCCTCTTCGCGGCCGCGCGCGAGCTGGACCTCGAGGCGGCGCTCTGGCTCCAGCCGTCCGAGGGGACGGCGATCGTGGGCATCGGGCGCGCCTGGGCGGTCGAGCCGGGCGGCTCGACCCGGTTTGCCGAGGCCGGCCGGGCGTGGCGGGCGCTCGTCGCCCGGTCCGGACCGGGGGGCGCGGCCGTCGATCCCTCTCGCCTGCCGCGGGGCGCCGGGCCGGTCCTTCTCGGCGGGCTCGGGTTCACGGGCCGGACGCCGGCTGCCGACGACGAGTGGGCACCGTTCGGACCCGCCTCGCTGGTGCTGCCCGAGCTGACGTACGCCCGGACCGCCGGAGGCGCCTTCGTCACCGCCACGGCGCAGGCAGGCGACGGAACGACGCTCCGCGCCATCGCCCGGCGCTGGGCCGCCCTCGTTGTGCGGGCCCGCGAGCTGGCGCCCGCAGCGGGCGCCCTGGTGGCCCGCCCGGCCGCCACCCCCCTCGCGATCACGGACGAGCGGCCGGACCGCGCCGCCTGGGACCGGCTCGTCGGCCTCTTCGCCGGCGCGGTCGGGCGGGGACGCCTCGACAAGGTGGTCCTGGCCCGGCGCGTCGCGCTCCGATCGCCTCTCGAGCTGGACCCGGTCAATGCCTTGCGGCGTCTCGCGGCCGCCGGGCCCGAGAGCACGACCTTCGCCTTCGTCCGTAGCGGCGTCACGTTCCTGGGCGCCACCCCGGAGCGGCTGGCCCGGACCGAGGGGCGCGTCTTCCAGACAGCTGCGGTCGCGGGCTCCGCGCCGCGCGGCGCCGATGCCGCCGACGATGCCCGGCTGGCCGTCGCGCTGCAGGCCAGCGACAAGGAGCGCGAGGAGCACGCCGTGGTCGTGGCGATGCTGCGCGACGCCCTGCGTCCCATCGCGGAGCGGCTCGACATCGCGCCGGCACCGGAGATCCTGGCCCTGCGCCACGTGCAGCACCTCGTGACGCCGATCGAGGGAGTCCTGCGCGAGGAGGCCGGGATCCTCGCGCTCGCGGAGCGGCTCCACCCGACGCCCGCGGTGGGCGGCGAGCCGCGCGACGCCGCGCTGGCGCTCATTGCCGAGCACGAGGGCTTCGACCGTGGCTGGTACGCCGGGCCGGTGGGCTGGCTGGGGGCCGACGGCGACGGCGAGCTGATGGTGGCCCTCCGCTGCGGGCTCGTGGACGGGCAGCGGGCGACGCTCTTCGCGGGGTGCGGGATCGTGGCCGACTCCGACCCCGTCCGCGAGTGGGAGGAATCGCGCATCAAGCTGCGCCCCGTCGCCTCGGCGGTGGGGCGCCTGGAGGACCGCGACCGATGACCGACCTCGTGGCGCTGCGCGCGTTCGTCGACGCGCTCGTGGGCGCCGGCCTCGGCGACGCCGTCGTCTGCCCAGGCTCGCGGTCCACGCCGCTCGCCCTGGCCCTGCGGGCACACCCGGGAATCGTGGTCAGCGTCCTGCTCGACGAGCGGAGCGCCGGCTTCTTCGCCCTTGGCATGGCGAAGGCCGGGCGGCGGCCCGTCGCCGTCCTCACGACCTCGGGCACCGCCGCGGCGAACCTGCTCCCGGCGGCCGTCGAGGCATCGCTCGGTCGGGTGCCGCTCGTCCTCCTGACGGCCGACCGGCCGGCTGAGCTGCGCGATCGAGGGGCTGCCCAGGCGATCGACCAGGTGCGGCTGTTCGGGACCCACGCCAAGTGGTTCGCCGAGCTGCCCCTCCTCGACGGTGAGGTCGTGACGGCCCGCCACGTGCGCTCGGTCGCGGCGCGCGCGGTGGCGACGGCGGTCGCCGGCCCGGCCGGACCGGTCCACCTCAACATCCCGTTTCGCGAGCCGCTCGTTCCCGACGGCCCGCTCGGCCCGCTGGGCCCGCTCGACCACGAGCGGCCGACGTCGACGATCACGGGTCTGCGCGTCCTCGCCGACGACGACGTCGAGCGCCTGACCCGGCGCTTCGCGTCGGTGGAGCGCGGCCTCATCGTCGCCGGCCCGCAGGACGACCCCGCCTTCCCGGCTGCTGTCGCGCGTCTCGCCTCCGCCCTCGACTGGCCGATCCTGGCCGACCCGCTGTCGCTCGTGCGGTGCGGTCCTCACGACCGGGCCCGGGTGGTCGCGCGCGGCGACCAGATCCTGCGGCCCGGCCCCTGGCGCGACGCGCACGTCCCGGGCCTCGTCCTCCGCTTCGGCGCCATGCCGACGTCGAAGCCCCTGCTGGCCCTGCTGGAGGAGCAGCAACCCGCCCAGGTGGTCGTGGACGGCGACGGGGGCTGGCGCGACCCGGCGATCCTGCCGACGACCTTCGTGCACGCGGACGCGTCGGCCACCGCCCACGCCCTCGCCGACGCGCTCGGCGCCGGCGAGCGCCGAACGGTGGCCAACCGTCTCCGCCCCGCTCCGGCGCGCGGCCACCGCTGGCTCGATGCCTGGCTGGCCGCCGACCGTGCCGCAGACAGGGCCCTGCGCGGCTGGCTGGCCCGGATCACCGATGCGGGAGAGCCGTTCGAGGGCGCACCGTTCGCCCACCTGGCCGAGCTCCTGCCGGACGGCGGGATCCTGTGGGCCGGCAGCTCGATGCCGGTGCGCGACATGGATGCCTGGCTGCCCGCCGGCCCGCGGGCGATCCGGCCGCTGGCGAGCCGCGGCGCGAACGGGATCGACGGCGTCGTGTCGTCCGCGCTCGGCGCTGCATCCACGGGAGCGCCGACGGTGCTCGTCATCGGGGATGTCGCGTTCCTCCACGACCTCTCGGGCCTCGTTGCCGCGCGCCGTCTCGGCCTCGCCGCGACGATCGTCGTCGTGAACAACGACGGCGGGGGGATCTTCTCGTTCCTCCCGCAGGCGACGGCCGCACGGCCCGACGCCGGGCTCCCGGCCCACTTCGAGGAGCTCTTCGGGACGCCCCACGGAATCGACCTCGGCCCGCTGGTCGTCGCGCTCGGAGCAGAGCACCGTGCGGTCGCGCCCGCCGAGCTGCGGTCCGCTCTCGGGGCATCGGTCGGTACGCCCGGCCTGCGCGTCCTCGAGGTCCGGACCGACCGGGCCCGGAACGTGGCCCTCCACCGGGAGGCCGCTGCCGCGGTCGCGGCCTCGCTCGACGAGTTGCTGGCCGCCGATCAGGACGACGCCCCGTGAGCGAGCGGCTGCGGATGCAGGTCGAGGGAATGACCTGGACGGTGCGCGTGGCGGGGCATGGCCGGCCCGTCCTGTTCCTCCACGGCTTCACCGGGAGCAGCCTGTCGTGGGCCGGGATCGCCGGCCTGGGGAGCCACGTCCGGGCCATCGTTCCCGACCTGCCCGGACACGGCGGCACGGGCTGGGAGGACGGCCGCGAGCCCGGGGCCGGCGCAGGCGCGGAGGGCGCCCCGCCCGATCGACGCCCCCGCGCCTCGGTCGAGCGGACGGCGGACGACCTGGCGGTGATCGTGCGGAGCCTCGGCGCCCCGCAGGTCGACGTGGTCGGCTACTCGATGGGCGCCCGGATCGCGTTGCGCCTCGCCGTCGCCCATCCCGAGTCCGTCGCCCGGCTCGTCCTGGAGGCGCCCTCGGCGGGAATTGCCGACCCGGCCGCCCGCGCCGCGCGCGTCGCGGCGGATTCCGAGCGGGCGCGGCTCGTGGTCACCGAGGGCATCGAGGCCTTCGCCGCACGCTGGGAAGCCGAGCCGGTCCTTGCGGGTGAGGCCGCAGGGCCCGTCGGGGCCCGCGCGCGCCAGTCGTCGATCCGCCGCTCGCACGAGCCCCTCGGGCTCGCTGCCTCGCTCGTCTACGCGGGACAGGGCGCCATGGAGCCGCTCCACGAACGCCTCGGCACCATCGCGGCGCCCACCCTCGTCGTCGCCGGCTCGGCCGACCCCGTCCGGGCTCGCTCGGAGGAGGTCGCCGCCGCGATCCCGGGCGCCCGGCTCGCCATCGTCCCGGGGGCCGGCCACGCCCCCCACCTCGAACGTCCCGACCGCTTCCATGCCCTCCTCTTCGACTTCCTCATGGAGACCGCCGCATGACCACTCCGCCCACCCCGGCCTCCCCGGTGACCTGGACGTCCGTCCGGGAATACCGCGACATCCGCTTCGAGCACTCCGGCACCGGGATCGCGAAGGTCACGATCAACCGCCCCGAGGTCCGCAACGCGTTCCGGCCCCAGACGGTCGCAGAGCTCATCGACGCCTTCGCCCGGATCCGCGACGACGCGACGGTCGGCTGCGTCCTGCTCACGGGCGAGGGCGATGCGGCCTTCTGCTCGGGGGGCGACCAGAACTACAAGAGCCACGCCGGCGGCTACGTCGGCGAGGACGGGATCGCCCGCCTCAACGTGCTGGACCTGCAGCGCCAGATCCGCTCCCTCCCGGTCCCGGTCATCGCCCTCGTGAACGGCTACGCGATCGGCGGCGGACACGTCCTCCAGGTGGTGTGCGACCTCGCGATCGCGAGCGAGAACGCCATCTTCGGCCAGGTAGGCCCACGCGTGGGCTCGTTCGACGCGGGGTTCGGGGTCGGCCTCCTCGCCCGACTGGTCGGCGACAGGAAGGCGAAGGAGATCTGGTTCCTCTGCCGCCAGTACTCGGCCGACGAGGCGCTCGCGATGGGCCTCGTGAACAGGGTGGTGCCGCTGGCGGACCTCGAGGGCGAGGGTGTCGCCTGGGCCGGGGAGATCCTGGCGATGAGCCCGACGGCGATCCGGTTCCTCAAGTCCGCCTTCCTCGTCGCGACCGACGGCCTGGCCGGGCTCCAGGAGTTCGCCGGCAACACGACGGGCCTCTACTACACGACCGACGAAGCGCACGAGGGGTCGCAGGCCTTCCTGGAGAAGCGGAAGCCGAACTTCACGAAGTTCCCGCGCCGGCCGTGAGCGACATCGACAGGCCGGGGTCCGCGCCCGCGCCCTCGCTCGCGCCGGCCTCTTCGCCGGCGTCGGCTCCGCCCTCGCCGTCCACCTTCCAGACGTGGCTCCTCGCGATCCGGCCGGCCACGCTTCCCGCCGCGGCGTCGGGGGTCGTCGTGGGCATCGGTGCAGCGCTTGCGGTCGGCGCGCCGTTCCGGGCGGACACCGCCCTCGCGTGCCTGGCGGTCGCCCTCCTGCTCCAGGTGCTGGCCAACCTCGCGAACGACCTCTCGGACTTCCGCAAGGGCGCCGACACCCCCGACCGAGCGGGCCCCACGCGGGTGGCCGCCGCGGGCCTCGTCACCGAGCGCCAGCTGGAGATCGCGATCGCCGTCGTCATCGGCCTGGCGGGCCTCGTCGGCCTCTGGCTGGTGGCCGTCGGCGGGCTGGTGATCCTGGCCCTCGGGGTGCTCGCGATCGTCGCCGCACTCGCGTACACGGGCGGGCCCTTCCCGTATGGCTACCACGCCCTCGGCGAGGTGTTCGTGTACGTCTTCTTCGGGCTCGTCGCCGTCGTGGGCACGGCGTATCTCCAGGCGTTGCGGCTCGAGCCGATGTTCTACGTGGCGGCGATCCCGCCGGGCGCGCTCGTCACCGCGATCCTGGTCGTCAACAACCTGCGCGACATCCCCACCGACACGGCGGCCGGAAAGCAGACGCTCGCCGTCCTGATGGGCCGCGGCAGGACCGAGATGGAGTACGAGCTTCTCCTCGCGGCCGCGTACGCCGTGCCCGCGCTCATGGTCCTCCAGCTTCCGTCGGAGACCGCGGAGCCGCGGCAGCTGGCGATGAGCCTCCCCCTGCTCACCTTCCCGCTCGCGATCCCCCTGCTGAGGAAGGTCCGGCGGTTCGTCGAGCCGCAGGAGCTCAATGCCGTGCTCAAGGGGACGGCCCGACTCGCGCTCGCGTTCTCCGTCCTGTTTGCGATCGGTTTGGCCGTCGCCGGGATCTCGGTATGAGCGGCGATCCCGAGGCTCTCCGGGCGGCGCTGGAGGCCGTGCCCGTCACGGGGCTGTCTGCCCTCCGCGTCCGGGTGCCGTTCCGGCGCCCGTTCGCCACCGCGACCGGGATGTGGCTCCACCGCGAAGCCTGGATCATCCTGCTGGCCTCGACCGACGGGCGGATCGGCCTCGGCGAGGCGGTCCTGGAGCCCGATGCGACCGAGGTGGAGGAGACGATCCTGGCCCGGGTGATCCGCGAGACGGCCGGGCGAGCCCGCGGAGGCGACCTGCCCGATGCGGAGGAGCTCGAGCTGCTGGGCGGCTCCGGGCGCGCGTTCCGCGCGGCGCTGGACTCGGCCCGCCTGGACCTGTGCGGCGTGCTCGACGGCCTCGCCGTCCCGGTGAACGGCACGATTGGCTTCGCCGCCCCGCGCGAGGGCGCCGAGGCTGCCCTCCAGGCGATCGAGGCCGGCTTCACGACGCTCAAGCTCAAGGCCGGCGCCGAGCGCGAGACCGAGGACCTCGTGGCCCGGGTCCGGGCGATCCGCCAGGCGGTGGGGCCGGACGTGCGCCTCCGCCTCGACGTCAACGGCGCCTGGGACCTCCCGACCGCCGAGGAGCGCCTCGAGGCGGTCGAGCGCTTCGACATCCAGTACGTGGAGCAACCGCTGCCCGCCGACGACACGGATGGAGCTGCCGAGCTGCGCCGGCGGGTCGGTGTGCCGATCGCCGCGGACGAGGCGGTCTACGCGGCGAGCGCCGCCCGCCGGCTCCTCGCCGAGGGCGCCGCGGACGTGCTCGTCGTGAAGCCCGTGCGTGTCGGTGGGCCGGTCGCGGTCGCCGAGATCGCAGCCGCGGCGCTGGCGGCCGGCGTCCCGGTCGTCCTCTCCACGCTCTTCGAGACCGGGATCGGGATCGCGGCCGCGCGTGCGTGCGCCGGCGGGCTGCCGGGTGACTTCGCCCACGGCCTCGCCACGGCGGGCCTTCTCGAGCACGACCTGCTCGAGGCGCCGCTGGAGGTCGACGGGGGCCGCATGACGGCGCCGGGCGGGCCGGGAGCCGGCGGCCTGGGGATCCGGGTGGACGACCGGGCGCTGCGACGCTTCTCCGTCGAGGCGGTGGAGGCCGCCGAGTGAGCGACGTCACGATCCTCCCGCTTGCCATCCGCCGGCATGCCGCCGCGCGCCCTCAGGCCCTCGCGATCCGGGACGCTTCCGGGGACCTCACGTTCGGAGAGCTGCACCGGGCGGCCGACGCGACCGCGGGCCTGCTCCGGGAGCGGGGCGTCGGCCACGGCGAGCGGGTCGCGCTGCTGGCCGTCCCGTCTCGCGAGTCGCTCGCGTTCCTCGTGGGGATTGCCCGTGCGGGAGCGGTGGCCGTGCCGCTCGGAACGCGACTGACGCGGCGCGAGGTTGCCGCCGCGCTGGAGGAGGCGACACCGATCCTGCTGGTCCACGACACGGACCTGGCCGCCGTCGCGGGCGGTCACGGCGTACCAGCGATCGCCTTGCCCGCGCTCGTCGCCTTGCCCGCGCCCGTCGCCGCGCCCGCGCCCGTCGCCGCGCCCGGCGACGGCGTCGCGACGGCGCCCGGTGCCTTCGCTCCCGCCATCTCTCCGCGCAGCGTCGACGTCGACGCGGACGCGTTTGCCGTCGCCGTCCTCACCTCGGGGACGACCGGGCGGCCGCGGGCGGCGCTGCTCTCGCACTACGCCCTCGCGGCGAGCGCCGCGGCGTGGACGGCCGCGCTCCCGCCGGCGACGGGGTGGCTCCTCTGCATCGGGCTCGCCCACGTCGCCGGGCTGGGCGTCGCCTGGCGCGCCCTCGGCGGCGGGCTGCCCCTGCACGTCGTCGCCGGCTTCGAGCCCGAGGCCGTCCTTGCCCTCCTCCGCGGCCCGGCGGCGCCGAGCCACGTCTCGCTCGTGCCGGTCCAGCTGGCGCGCCTGCTCGAGGCCGCCGGCGCGGCGCCTGGGGGTGCGGGGGGCGCCGCCGCCCCCGCGCCCGATGATGCGGCCCCCGACGCCGCCCTCGCGCCGGTCACGCTGCGCGCCGTCCTTCTCGGCGCGGCCCCGATCCCGCCCGACCTCGTGCGCCGGGCGACGGCGGCCGGCTGGCCGGTGATCCCGACCTACGGCCTGACGGAGGCCGGATCGGGCGTGACGGCGCTCGCCACCGACGAGGTCGCCGCGAGCCCCGACTGCGCCGGCCGGCCACTTCCCGGGGTGATGGTCCGGATCGTCGGGCCGGGCCCGGACGGGGTGGGGGAGATCGAAGTGCGCACGCCCGCCGCCTTCTCCGGGTACCTGGGCCGGGACGACGCGACGAGGGCCGCCTTCACCGCCGACGGCTGGCTGCGAACGGGCGATCTCGGCCGCCTCGACGCCTCCGATCGCCTGTTCGTGGCCGACCGGCGCGATGACCTGGTCATCTCGGGCGGCGAGAACGTCTACCCCGCGGAGGTCGAGGCGGTGCTCGCTTCCCACCCCGCGATCGAAGATGCCGGCGTGGCCGGTCGCGCCGACCCGGCGTGGGGGGCCGTTCCGGTGGCCGGGATCGTGCTGCGCCCGGGTGTCCCGGACCCGGGCGACGAGGCCCTGCGCGCCTGGTGCCGCGAGCGGCTGGCCCCTGCCAAGGCGCCGGCGTCCTTCGTCCGCCTCGCCGCGCTCCCGAGGACCGGCGCCGGCAAGCTGAGACGGCGAGAGCTCCGCGAGACGCTCACCCCGCTCGTCGTCCTCCTCCACGCCACGCTCTCCACGGGCCGTCAGCTCGCGCCGCTGGCCCGCGCCCTCGGCGCGCCCGGCGATGTTCGCGTCGTTGCCCCCGATCGCCAGGGGAGCGGGGGACGACGCCTCGACCCGCCGCGTGAGGTCGCCGTCGCGGAGCACGTGGCGGACCTCGCCGCGCTCCTCGACGCGGAGGGCGTCGAGCGCGCCATCGTCGTGGGCCACAGCTTCGGCGGCCTCGTCGCCCTCGAAGCCGCCGCGCGCCTCCCGGACCGGGTGGCGGCCGTCGTTGCCTACGAGCCGCCCTACGCCCCGCTCGCCGACCCGCTCGCCGACCCGGCCGTCCGGCCCTACTTTGCCATCGTTGCCCGCGAGACCCGGGACGCTCTGGAGCGCGACGGCCGGGCGGGCGCCGCGCGCGCCTTCCTCGAGCGCGTGGCCGGGCCCGGGGCGTGGAACGCCATGCCCGAGCGGGCGCGCGCCTTCCTCGCCGCCGAGGGTGGGGGAGCGGTCGCGGACGCGGCCATGGCTGGGCTCGACCCCGACGGCCTTGCGCGCATCGGCTGCCCGGTCACGATCCTGACCGGCTCGGCCTCGGAGTCCTTCTACGCCCCGATCGCGGACCGCCTTGCAGAGCGGATCCCCGGCGCGCGCCGCGTCGAGCTGCCTGGCCTCCGCCACACGGCCCCGATCACCGATGCCACGCGCATCGCGCATGCGGTCCGGGCCGCCCTCGCCCGACCTGGCGCCGCAGTCCCGCTCGAGGAGACCTCACGATGACGACCCCGCCCGACCCGACCGCATCGCCGCCGGGCGCCGCGATCCCCGCCGGCGCAACCCCGGCCAGCGTTCCTGCTGCCCCCGCGACGCCCTCCGGCCTTGCCACCGAGCGCGGCAACGCTGCCGCTCCGACCGAGGTCGGCGCGATGTTCGACCAGATCAGCGGCGTCTACGACCCGATGAACCTCGTCATCAGCGCCTTCCAGGAGCCGCGCTGGCGGAGGCGGGCCGTGGCCCTTGCGGGCCTCAAAGCCGGCGGGAAGGCGATCGACATCGCGTCGGGCACCGGCAAGGTGGCAGCCGACCTCCATGCGAGCGCCGCGCCGGGCGGCGAAGTGCTGGGCGTCGACATCAGCCCGGGCATGATCGGGATCGCCCGGCAACGGTTCGCGGGCCGACCGGGGCTGGCGTACGTCGTGGGTGACGCGATGGCGCTGCCGGCGGACGACGATCGCTTCGACGCGGCGACCATCGCCTTCGGGATGCGCAACCTGCCCGACTACACGCGCGGCTTCTCCGAGATGGCGCGCGTCGTGCGGCCCGGCGGCAAGGTCGTCTGCCTGGAGATCGCCCGCCCGCGCAGCCGCCTCGCCCGGATCATGCGCTGGTGGTTCGACCGGATCGTGCCCTTCATCGGGAGAGTCGCAGGGCAGGGGGGCGCCTACGCGTACCTCGTGCGCAGCGTCCAGAACTACCCCGCGCCGGAGCGGATCGCGGAGGTCATGCGCGAGGCCGGCCTGGTCGGCGTCCGCTGGATCGGCATGTCCGGCGGCATCGTCACGATCCACGTCGGCACGGTGCCGCCGCGAGAGCTGTGAGGGCACCGGCGCCTGACGGACCCTCGACACGATAGCTCGAAGGGCTTGACCGGCCTTCATGATATGGCCATAATAGCCAGATGAAGACCGCGTCCATAAGCCAGCTGAAGAACAGCCTGAGCGCGTACGTGGACCAGGTGAAGGCCGGCGAGAGCGTGCTGGTCACGGACCGCGGCGTCGTCGTGGCCCGGATCGATCCCGCCGCCGCCCGCCCGGATCCGGCCGGCCGGCTGGAGCGGCTTGAGCGAGCCGGACTCGTGCGCGTCGGTCGCGGTGCGCCGCCCGTCGACATGGTGCGGGTGCCGGGCCCTCGCCTTCGCGAAGGGATGAGCATCGTCGAGATCGTGCTCGACGAGCGCCGGTCGGGCTGGTGAGGTACTGGGACACTTCGGCGATCGTGCCGCTTCTGGTCGCCGAGGCGGCGAGCAGTGCCGTCCGAGACGCCTTCGACGCCGACCCCCTCGTCGTCACCTGGTGGGGGACGGCCGTCGAGTGCCTGTCAGCCCTGGCTCGGCTCGAGCGAGAGGGCGCGATGACGCCGGCCGAGATGCAAGGCGCCAGCGAGCGTCTCGACGCGCTCGAACTCGCCTGGGCGGAGGTCCAGCCGACCGACCAGCTGCGTGCGCTGGCCGGCCGCCTTCTTCGGGTTCACGCGCTGCGGGCAGCCGACGCGCTCCAATTGGCTGCCGCGCTCGTTGCAGCCGAGGGTCAGCCCGGCTCGTTGACCGTCGTATCACTCGATGCCAGGCTCGCGCTCGCGGCGGAGCGCGAGGGCCTGCGGGTGACACGCCCGGTGGCCTGACGCCCGCCTGGCGCCGTCGGTCCCCCACGCGTCAGCGGCCCACCTCAGTACCAGGGCCAGGGGACGGCCGGCCAGTCGGGGTGGGGCTCCGGGAACCGCCCGGCGCGCAGGAGGTCGTCGAGCCGGGCGCGCGTGGCGGCGAGCTCATCCGCTCCCAGGTGCGGCTCCAGCTGCGCCTCGAGCCCGGGAAACGCCCGGCGCAGGAGCGCGAGCACGTTGAGCTCGCGGTCCGCGAGCTTCGTGCCCCGCCAGCCCCAGAGCACCGTCCGCAGCTTCGGCTCGACGGCGAAGGTGACCCCGTGGTCCACGCCCTGGATGATCCCGTCGGCCCGGACGAGCAGGTGGCCGGCCTTGCGGTCTGCGTTGTTCACCAGGGCGTCGAAGAGCGCCATCCGACGGAGCCGCGGATCGGCCGCGCGGATCAGCTCGACCACGTCGGCGTCGTCGCGGACGTCGATCCAGAGCTGGAGCATGCCGGGCCCGACCGGCGCGCTCTCGCGGAAGACCGTCGGCGGCACCACGTCCCACCCGCTGGCCTGCGACACGATGAATGCGGCGACCTCGCGGTGGGCGAGCGTCCCGTCCGGGAAGTCCCAGAGCGGCCGCTCGCCACGGATCGGCTTGTAGACGGCGGCTGCCACGGTCTCGCCGCGCCCGGGGACGTCGCCGTGGACGGCCACGAGAAGCGTGGTGTTCGACGCCTGGACCAGGCGTCCCACGATCTCGATCTCGCCGGTCTCGAGGAAGGGGATCGCGAGGGCGGGGGAGAGGGCGACCGCCGGCGGCAGCACCGGCTCGGGCTCGTCGGGGACCGACGGTTCGGACGGCCACGCCTCGCCGGCCTCGTCGGGACGGCGTGCTTCGTCGCCGGGCGGCGTCAGTGGACGTACCCGTTGCGGCGCGGGCAGAGGTGGCCGGTCGGGTCGAGCGGCTGGCCGCAGAGCGGGCAGGGCGGCCTTCCGGCGGCGATCGTGCGCAGGGCACGCTCGGCGAAGGCCCGGGCGCGGGTCGGCGTCAACCGCACGCGAACGAGATCGGGCCCGTCCGGGTCGTCGTCCGCGATCTCGAGGTTCTCGCCGCGCTCGTCATCCTCGTCGTCGTCCCCGTCATCCTCGTCGTCGTCCTCGGACCGGGCGCGCGCCTCGACGACGATCTCGTCGCCATCGCCGTTCCAGGCGAGCGTCATCGTGCCGACCCGGAAGGCCTCCACGAGCGGCTCGTCGAGGGGAGCCGTGTCATCGTCGGCGGGGGCCAGCACCTCGGGGACGCGAACGCCCAGGCGGGCGACCTCGGCGAGCAGGAGCGTCATCCGCTCCGCGAGGATCGCGACCTGCACCTTCTCGAGCACGACGGAGACGAGGGCCGCGCCCCGCCTGGCCTGGAGGAAGAAGGTTCGATTGCCGGGCGGGCCGACCGTGCCGGCGACGAAGCGGTCGGGGAGGCCGTAGTCGTAGATTCGTCGGGACATGGCGGGAATCTACCCCGCCGCGGCCGAAGGCGGGGCCGAAGGCGGGGCCGACCTCGCGGCCGACCTCGCGGTTCCCGCCGGCTCAGGCCAACTCGGCACCCGGCTCGGCTGCCGGCTCGGCTGCCGGCTCCGCCGCCCGCTCGGGCGTCCAGGGCGGGATCTCCTCGCCCTGCTCCGCCACCACGATCTGCAGGCCACCGAAGACCGTGCAGCCGGCGATCTCGAGGCCGGGCGCGTCAGACGCCGGCGCGGCGACGCCTCCAGGCTTCATGACCCCGCCGAAGACGGCCGGGCCGGAGGTCCGGACGGAAACCCCGGGGGCGACGACCACCCGGGTCCCGGCGAAGACGGTCCGGATGTCGAGGCGCGCCCCGGCCGGGTCGAGCTTCGCCTCCCGGAGGTCGACGTCGGTGCCGGCGTACCACGAGATCACTCGCCCACCCCGGAATGCCGGGGCGGTGCTGGCGAACGAGGCCCCGTCCATCACGACCACGAGGTCGATCTCGTCGTCGGCTGCGTCGGGCCGCGGTGACGCGCTCTGCTTGAGCTTGAGCGCGGCGAGGGAGCTGGCGATTCCCGCGACGACCGAGGCGCCGATGACGATGCCGAGGAGCCGGGCGAGGAAGCGGATCATGGAATCCTCCGGGCTGATGGACGCGGATCACGATCCTACGCCTCGAACGCGGTCGCGGCCCGCTACATTGCGGGGATGGACGGGCCGGAGCCGCGCGAACGGGAAGCCGAACGCCTCGAGGGCGCGGTGTGGGGCCATCTCGTCGGCGACGCGCTGGGCGTGCCCTACGAGTTCCGCCCGCCGGACGCGATCGGCGAGGTGCGCTTCGGGACGCGGGGCACCCATGGGCAGCCGCCCGGCACCTGGAGCGACGAAGGCGCCCTGATGCTCGCCCTGCTCGACTCGCTCGTCGCCTGGGACGGCGAGGACGGCCGCGCCGTCGTCCGGTTCGACCTCGCCGACCAGGGCCGGCGGATCCAGCGCTGGTTCGAAGAGGGCGCCCGCACGCCCGACAAGGACGGTCGATTCGACGTCGGGAACGCGACCCGGGCAGCCATCGATGCGCTCCGCGCCGGCGTTCCGGCCGAGGAGGCGGGAAGCGTCCTGCCCGACGGGCTCGGCAACGGCTCCTTGATGCGGATCCTGCCGGTGGCGCTCGCGGGTCACGACCAGGACGACGAGACCCTGGTCCGCTGGGCGGTCGCCGCGTCGGGCGTCACCCATGGCGCGCCGCTGTCGCGCGTGGCCTGTGCCCTCTACGTCCTGCTCGCGGCCCGCCTCCTCGCGGCTCCCGACGTGCCCGACGCGCCGGCCGTGGCGCTGGCCGGTGCCCGCGACGCCCTCGGGGCGCAGCTCGCCGCGACCCCACTGGAGGGCGCCCTCGGCGAGCTCCTCGCCTGGGATCGACGGACGGGTGGCGGCCACGTTGCCGACGCCTTCTGGTCCGCGTGGGAGGCGTTCGCGGGCGCCGACTCTTACGAAGCCGCCGTCACACGAGCCGTTCGCTTCGGCCACGACACCGACACGACGGCTGCAATCGCCGGTGGGCTGGCCGGGATCCGCTGGGGGATCGGGGGCATCCCGGCCGCCTGGCTGGGTGCGATGCGCGGACGCGACGTCGCCGGGCCGCTCGTCGATCGCCTCCTTGCCGCGTCCGGCTGGCGAACGTCGACCGGCAGCCCGCTGCGGGTCGACTGGGTGCCGCTGGGCGAGGTGCCGGGCCTCGCCACGGTTCCCGGGGCGGTGGGGATGACGCTCCTGCCCGGCAAGCGGCGGAACGGCTACAGCGGGCCTCACTGGCGCGACCCGGTAGCCGACGCCCGCCGGCTCCGCGACGTCCACGGCTGCGACACGTTCCTCCTGCTCGTCGAGGACGTGGACCTGGCGATGAGCCGGGCCTGGGGGACCGTCCCGTCCCTCGAGGCCGCCGGGATCCGCGTCGTCCGCCACCCAGTCCCCGACATGGACGTGCCCCGGGACCCGGCCGCCTACCGGGTCACCCTCGACGACGTGCTGGCCCGGATTCGCGGCGGCGAGCGGGTCGTCGTCGCCTGTCGCGGTGGCCTCGGCCGGACCGGGACGGCGGTCGCCTGCCTGCTCGTGGATGGCGGCGTGGCGCCCGACGAGGCGATCGCCAGGGTGCGGGCGGCCCGTCCGGGCACGGTCGAGCGTCGGACGCAGGAGGACTTCGTCCGGGCATGGGGCGGCCGCGCGGCGCCACCCGACCTCGCTGGGCCGCTCGACCATGGCCCGGCGCGCGACGGCGAGGGCCGGGCCTGATGGCCGGCCGCGTCATCGTCGTCGGCTCGGTCAACGTCGACCTCGTCGTTGTCGCGTCCCGCCTGCCCGGCCCGGGCGAGACCGTGACCGGCGGCGACGTTGCCCGACATCACGGCGGCAAGGGCGGCAACCAGGCGGTCGCGGCCGCGCGGCTGGGCGCGCGCGTCGCGTTCGTCGGCGCGGTCGGCGATGACGACTTCGGAGCCGCCGCGCGGGCCGCCCTCGTCACCGAGGGGATCGACGTGACCCACCTGCTGGTCGCCCCACGCCCCACCGGCGTCGCCCTGATCGTGGTCGACGAGCGGGCGGAGAACCTGATCGCCGTGGCCCCCGGGGCGAACGCGTCGCCGACTGCGGCGTCCGTGGCGGCCGCCCTCGCGGCGCTGGCTGTCGGTCCGGGCGACGTGGTCCTCGTCTCCTGCGAGATCCCGCCTGCGGCGATCCGGGCCGCCCTCGTCGGAGCCCGTGCTGCGGGGGCAGCTTCCGTCCTGAACCCGGCGCCGGCGGATGGGCTCGACCCGGCCACCACTGCGCTGGCCGATGTCCTGACCCCGAACGAGGCCGAGCTCGCGCTGCTGGCGGCGGCGCGGCGCGCGGGCGATGCGGGCCCGGGACACGGAGCCGACCCGGCCGCCGACGCGGGCGCAACCGGGGCCACGGCCGCGGGCGATGCCGAGGTGCTCGCCTGCCAGCTCCTGGCCGGCAGCGTCGGTCGCCGGTCTGTCGTCGTCACGCTCGGCGCTGCCGGGGCGCTGGTCGTGCCCGGAGACGGGCCCGCGACCGCGATCCCCGCGCCCCACGTGGTCCCGGTTGACACGACCGGTGCCGGAGACGCCTTCAACGGCGCGCTCGCCGCAGGGCTGGCGGCAGGTCTTCCGCTCGGGGCCGCAGTTCG
>Ga0315268_10001254_pt1 | contig 29109 bp, 28 predicted proteins | sample C1_top_MG_FD_204535 | JGI IMG/M metagenome (GOLD analysis project Ga0315268, IMG submission 204535) | Sediment microbial communities from Yellowstone Lake, YNP, Wyoming, USA - C1_top | ecosystem: Environmental > Aquatic > Freshwater > Lake > Sediment | place: USA: Wyoming | collected 2017-08-01
CTGTTCGATTCCTCTTTGGTGGACGCCATGGTCCGGGACGGTCTCTGGGAGGTGTTCAACAACTACCATATGGGGAACACAGGCGAGATAGTCGCCCAGAGGAACCAAATCACCAGGTCGGACGCCGACAAATTCGCCCTTTCCAGTCACCAGAAATCGGTCAAGGCCATCAAGTCAGGGGCCTTCAAGGAGGAGACGGTGCACGTGGAGCTTCCCTCGAAGAAGGATGTCGCCATCTTCTCCCAGGACGAAGGTCCGAGGGAGGACACGACGATTGAGATACTATCCAAGCTCAAACCCGTGTTCAAGGCAGACGGCGTTCTGACCGCGGGCAACTCGTCAAGTATCAACGACGGCGCCTCGGCTCTGGTAGTGATGGATTCAGATCTCGCCAATGAGAAAGGACTCAAGCCCTTGGTCAGAGTCATCGACTACTTGACTGTCGGCGTGAAGCCCGAGCTCCTTATGGAGGCCCCAATCCACGCAGTTAGGAAACTGCTGGAGAGGAACAAGCTCGAGGTCAAGGATGTGGACCTGATCGAACACAACGAGGCGTTCTCGACCGCGTCCGTGGCTCTGATGAAGAACCTCAACATCCCCGAGGAGAAGTTCAACGTCAACGGCGGAGCGGTTGCGCTAGGTCATCCGATCGGCTGCAGTGGTGCTAGGGTTCTGACCACTCTGATTTACGCGATGCGCGCGCGGAGCGCAAAACGCGGCCTCGCTACCCTCTGCCTCGGCGGCGGGAACGCTGTGGCTATGTTGGTGGAGCGATAGTGTCCTCCGCGACTTCAAAAGTGACATAAAGGCGAATCGATTACGGGCGGTTATCCTCGCCGAGGGTTGTGAGATGAACGTAGCGGGCCTCAGGAAAGCCGTTCAGGCAGACAAGGACGAGATGGTCAAGAGCCTTTGTGCTATGCTTAGGATCCGGGCGGTTGGCCCAGAGAACGGCGGCCAAGGGGAAGCAGAGCGCGGCAAGTTCCTTGTGGGTCTTGCAGAGAAGCTGGGTTTCAAATCTATCGAGGTCATCGAATCACGCGACCCTCACGTGCCGACGGGGAGACGTCCTAACATAATCATCCGGGTGAAAGGGACTAGTTCAAGGAACTTGTGGGTCGTCACGCACATGGACACTGTGCCAGAAGGTGATCCGGCGGCTTGGAAGACTCCTCCGTTCGATCCCAAGATAGTTGACGGAAGAATCTACGGCAGGGGTTCTGAGGACAACGGTCAGGAACTTATCGCCTCTCTTTATGGACTCAGGGCGCTCGTGAGAGCGGGCCTGACTCCTGAGTTCAACGTGGGCCTCGTGTTCGTCTCAGACGAGGAACATGGGAACATCCACGGCATAGACATCCTGCTCAAGAAGGGCATGTTCGAGAAAGGGGACTTGGCCGTGGTTCCTGACCACGGACAGCCGGATGGCGGCGCGATCTCGGTCGTGGAGAAGAGCATCGCTTGGATAGACGTCGAGGTAATCGGCAGGCAGACTCACGGGAGCACTCCCGAAGAGGGCATCAACGCATTCGAGGTCGGGTCTAAGTTCATGATTGAAGGAGCTGAACGCCTCAGGAGAGACTTCGCTGGGACGAATGCGTTGTTCGAGCCTCCTCAGAGCACGTTCTCTCCGACCAAATGCTACGCCAACGGCCCAAACGTTAACACGATCCCGGGAAGGCATCAATTCTCATTCGATTTTCGCGTTCTTCCGGACTACAAACTGGACGACGTGATACAGTTGCTCAGGAAGACGGCCGATGAATTCGAGAAATCCACGGGCGCAAGAATCACCTTGGGCTTCCTCCAGAGGGCGGACGCCGCTCCTGGGACGAGCCCGGAGTCAGATGTTGTTCGGAAGCTCGCGGATGCCATACGTACGGTTCGAGGAGTCGATGCGCATCCAATCGGAATCGGCGGGGGGACATGCGCTGCCCCCTTCAGGCGGATTGGGATAGAAGCAGCCGTATGGTCGACCATACCAGAGACGGCCCATGATGCGAACGAGTATTCGAATATAGCCGATCTCGTCGCCGATGCCCAGGTGTATGCGCTCTTGTTTGCGGGGAAGAATCTCGACAAGGACTAGAGGTCCCCCGGGGACTTCGACAGCTCGTCGCCGAATATCCTTGCCACCATCCAATCTGGGTCGAATCTCCTGAATTCGTCATACTCCTGTCCGTAGCTCACGTAGACTATGGGTTTGCCGATGGTCTTCGCAATCGAGAGCGCCGCCCCGCCCTTGGCGTCGGCGTCTATCTTCGTCAGGATGACGCCATCGATCCCGACAGCCGCGTCGAACCTCTTGGCCTGCTCTACCGCATCCGAGCCAGCGAGCGCATCGCCGACGAAGAATACCAAGTCGGGCTTCGCGACTCTCCTGATCTTCTTCATTTCATCCATCAGGTTAGTGTTCGTCTGCATCCGACCTGCCGTGTCGATGAGCACGATATCCTTCTTCCTGGCCTTCGCGTGTTCGATCGCGTCATACGCCACGGCTGCTGGGTCGCTACCTTCTTGGTGCTTGATGATTTTGCAGCCAAGCTTCTCTGAGTGGATTGTCAATTGTTCTATCGCTCCTGCCCTGAAAGTGTCTCCAGCGGCAAGAACACAGCTGAAACCATGCTTCTGCATTCTGTTCGCGAGCTTGGCGATGGCAGTCGTCTTTCCTCCGCCGTTGATGCCCACGAACATGATAACGAAAGGCGGAGCTTTGGCCTTGATTCTCTCGTTAAGTGAAAGCTTCTGGCTCGAGAGGACCTCCTTCACAGCGACCTTGAGCGCGAGCTTGACTGCCGTCTCGATTTCGAAGGACTTGTCGATACGCTTTCCTGACAGAGTCTTACGTACGTTCTTTGAGATGTCCTCAGCAACCGGTAGCGCGACATCCGCCTGGAGAAGCTCGAGTTCGAGTTCGTGGAGCAGGCCGTCCAGGACGTCGTCCTTCAATCGTCTTCCAGAATCGTCAACAACCTCGGAGATCGTATCGACGGGCTTTGCCTGAGTCTCCTTGGATACCCGTAGGAACCTATCCCTGAGACCTTTGAACATGTGCTGCCCTCAAGCCTTTCCGCCTGACTGAAGCAGATCCACCTGCGCCTGGACCTTTTCACTCAGGTCCTGTATCATGGCTTCTGTCTGGGCAGCCCGTTCCGAAACGGTCTTGAACGCCCGCGAGAGGTCGTCTATCTTCGAGTCGAGTATCTTCTCGGCCTCGTCCGTGGTCTTGCGGAGCGACACTCCCGAACCAACACCTACTATTGCGTCCCTGTTCTCAGAAATCTTCGCGTGGATGTAAGAGTCAGCGCCAAGAGGTATGAGGATCTCGTCCCCGACGGCGCCTTTTGAAAGTGATTTGATTGTCTCTCTCGCCCGGACATGTTCGTCGACGGCAAGCTGGATGAGCTGCTGCTGCCTGGCGAGACCATCGAGCTGAGCCTTCGCGGTCTCCAGCATCGTGTAGTTTTCGCGCAGTTTCTGCTCGGAGACCACATTCTCGTCTTCTGTCACTTCTTAGCCTCCAGAAGGTGCTTCACGGCGTGGTCTGAGACTTCCTCGGTCTTGAGCGATTTCACCCCATCGATCTTGACGCATTTCCGCTTGACCTTGTGACGGCTGCCCATTAAAGCAAGGGTCTTCTCGACAGCAGCCTTCTCATCGAGGGCTGCCACCTCTAACGCGAACGGCTGCCACCGGCGATGAGACATGACGAACTGTCCTCGGACTTCGTACGCCTTCATGCTGACCAGCCCGGCCCTAGAGAGAGGCTTTCAGATAAAGCTTTTGGCTGGGCCAACTACTCGCAATTCTTAATTATGGATGCCGACAATGATAATAGTCCGTGCAGAAAACATTCGATTGCTTCTATCCAGGTAGCAGCTTCCCCGCAATCTCCGTCACGGGGAACGCGTGCGCGCTCGACTGCAAGCACTGTTCAAAGAGGTATCTCGACGGGATGATTCGGGCCACAACCCCTTCCGATCTCCTATCGGTGGCAGAAGCCCTTGCAGAAAGAGGGGCCGCCGGATTCCTCCTTAGCGGAGGGGTCGACCGCAAAGGCAGGGTGCCTTTGGCTGATTTCGTAGGCGCGATCCGGGAGATCAAGGCCAGCACCGACCTCAAGATCAACGCTCACATCGGATTGTCAAGCGAGCGCGAGATTGTAAAGCTCGTCAAGAGCGGCATCGACTCCTTCTCGATTGATCTATACGGCTCCGAGGAAACGATAACCGAAGTCCTTGGTCTGAAAGCGACACCTGATGACTATTTCGGAGTACTGGGATATTTGGCCAAAGCGAACGCTCCTGTGATTGCCCCACACATATGCGTGGGCGTGCACGGCGGAGAGCTGAGAGGAGAGCACAAGGCGATAGAGCGGCTGAGAGAGAATTCGCCAAAGGTTCTCGTCCTCATATCGCTGATACCAACGAAAGGAACGGTGTACGAGAAGGTGCCACCGCCCAGCCGAGAAATGCTTGTTGATGTCATATCCAAGGCGAGGCGTGAACTGCCGGACACGAAGCTGGTGCTCGGGTGCATGCGATCCAAGCTAGACCGATCCGCAGAATACGATTTCGTAGAAGCGGGTCTCGACGGTATTGTCCTGCCAACTTCGAGGACAGTGGAACGTCTGCGCGATGAGGGCGTCGCCGTGAAGAAGCGCGCAGTTTGTTGTTCCTTTCTGTGACGATCACCTATAGATCGATCCTGTTGAGTACTTTCTCTCTATCGGCATCAGATATGCGGTCCAGGCGATGTTGGCGACGACGAAAGCAATCAGCAAGAGGCCGCCCGTCACCGAGATTGTCTCGGACACTTCTCTCACAACTTCGGTGTTTGTGAGCATGCCCGAGCCAAGGTCGTTCAAGACAATCCTGTATTTCACGTAGCCTATCTGGGGGACATCGACGACCAATGTCCACGTCACGTTATCCTTGCTAGTGGAGCCATAGTTCCCTTTGTTGTACATGAAGAACTGGAGCTTGCTCAGGTCATTCCCGAACTCCTGGTAGGATCTGTCATCGACCAGGTATAATTGCATCGGTGCGCTCGAGCTTGCTTCCACACGGACAACGTGCGTCATCGCGAACGGGTCGGATGAATAGAACCCTGGGGATGTTGTGTTCGCGCTCATCGAGTAAGTGTCATTGGCCTCATTCTCCAATGCCCTTATGACAGGCGGCACCGTCAGCAAGATCGCGCTGACGCCAGTTACTATCGCGATGACGATAGATCTCTTGATCGAGTTTTTAGCCATCAAATGCCTCGCGCTCGAGCTTCTCCCGAACCTAATCTCCAAGATTCTGAAGAAGAAGCTCTCGAGGCAGATGATCAGAAGGAGCAGAACCATGACAACTATGAATTGGTCGACGGGGAGGTAGAGGGTCGGTTTGAGACGAGCCTTCCCGAAGATGAAGATGACAACGAAAGCGAGGGCAATAAGCATCGCCGCCTGCACCACGTACAGGGTGATCTTGATGCGCCTTATCCTGCTCAGTCGTATCGAATCTTCGAGGACCTTTCCTGAGACTGGCATCGATTCTTCATACGCCCAAGTTTCAATAAATAGTTTTGCTATCACATTTCTATCGACGCCAGGCGCCTGCAAACCAGAAATACCGCCAGGAACTCGGGCACGGTGTTCGGTCCTGTATCGAGGGAGAAGTCTTGCCCTTTGAGCGTGACAGTCGCCGGTTTCCCGAGGATGACACTGACATCATTGTCGCCGAACGTTTTGGGGACAGCGTCAGTGAAAGGATCGAAGGTCTCCAGGGTATCGCGACTCATGGGAATCACTTCGAATCCCGTCTTCCCATGCAACGAGCTCGGGAGTCGGATCAGCCGTTTTATGTCCGAAGTCACGGGTTCGTCAGTCTCTCCCTTCATTCGGCCTTTGACTCTCATGTCCACGATCTCGAGAAACGCGTCTTCGTGTCTTTGTGCCGAGAAGACTTCGAATGTGTCCTGGCCGCGCATCCGGTCAACGCCTCTCTTCCCCAGGTCTCCCTCGAACAAGTCGCTGTACAACCCCTCGATGGTCTTCTTGCCAATATCCCGTTTTGACTCGCTGAGCATCTCGGACAGCCTCGCGACTGCTTGAGTGTGGTCCAGTTTCTCAAATTCGTCGAGAAGAGCGTCGACGCCCCTTCTCATGCGAGATCTCCAGCCACCATCGTCTCTTCCGGGCATGCTCCGCCGTTGTGACACATCGGTCCTGTCTCCGAACCGACCTCTCTCGAACATCTCCGTGGGAAACACCCAGTCGATGTCTAGGTCGGTCCCAGTAATGTAGTCCACAATCTCTCTTCTCTCGTGACTCGAGAGCCTCGTTACCCTTGGACTGTTGATGTGAACATGATAACCCCTGCCTCCTGAGAAGACTATCTTGAGGTCGCTTTCCGCGAACCCTAGGTCGCCCAAAAGGAACTCGTCAATGAGGCGCTTCACTTCGTCCTTGACTCGCAACAGCATCTTCTCGTATGGGAGGTTCTTGGCCCCTTCGACATGATCGGCATCGAGGTCGAAAATTAGGTCAGCGCCCAACCACTTCTTCTCCGCCATCGTCGGGGCGCCGGGATTCTCGTAGTACGCGCAAGAGTAGTAGACGTGCGCAGGAGCCTGCTCCGCCAGGTAGTTCTTAAGCGTTGCCCTCGATGCGAACCCCTGATGCCTTATGACGAAGTCCCTGTCGAAGAACATGAACCCGAACTCCCTCTTCGAGAACCTCTCTGGCATGGTCAGAGGGGCCTCCCTGTAATGTTTGGAGAACAGGTTCATCAGGAACCGCGAGGACTCATTAGCGGGCATTCCTGCGAGTCATGTTACTGACTTGTATATTAAGCTCACATGTCCAAGGAATCCACACGTAAAGCTTCTTCAGAAACCATAAAAAGGGGATAGTGTCATAGTCGGTCATAGCCTGGGAAATAATGATCAAGACTTACGTGAGGGTGCTGCTGAATAGTGACGGGGAGTCCCCCAAGAAGGTAATAGAGCGCATGCGCAAGGTTGGGGCAACACCTGTCGTTGGAGACTACGATTTCGAGTTGACCCTCCTCGACGACGAGAGGCTCTTTGACAAGCTTGAGGACATCCATCTGGCCCTCCGCGGATCTGGTGTTACCTACACTGTCACTACCCAGACGGATGCCGAAGCCGCCCCATCCGAGAGGACGAGGAAGATCGTCGGTCGCTTCGTCGACATGAAGCCTGTGGAACTCAAGAAGTCGCTTTTCAAGGCGAAGATCGAGAGATGGAAGGACATGGGTCTCGATGTGTCCGAGCTGGAGACAATCCTGAACGAGGATCCTGACAAGTTCCGGGAGGCCAGTAAGGAGTTCCTGAGGACGCATCTCGACAGGCTTTCCGTTGTCAAGGATGTCGGGCAGAGTGAGAACAAAGTCGACGGGGAGATATTGGCTTTGCTCGACGAGAACGGCAAAACGATATCTGAGATTGCACAGGCGACCGGGCACTTCGAAGACCAGGTAGTGCTCTCCCTCGGCCGGCTCATCTCCTCCGGCAGCGCTAGGCGAGAACAGAGGGGGAGTGCCGAGATATACAGCATGGTCCACCCGCCGGCACCCGTGATTAGGAAGGCTTTGGAGCTCGACCCCGCGAAGGATGACGAGGACGCCGAGAAGAGAGTTCTCGAGGCAATCTCGGAGAAAGGCGGATCCGCCAAGGATGTGATCCGCTCCGCGAGGCTTCCTCGGCAACAGTTCATGAAGGCAATGAGCGCGCTCCTCTCTAGCGGGAAGGTCAAGAAGATCCAGAGGTCGGGCAAGGAATTCTATATTCGAACCTGAGCATCCCGTGTTCGAACTGTGGCTGGCACTTCTTACAAAGGTTTAATACAGCTCCCTCTCGATTGAGCGGCGGTCAGGAAGCCGTTTGATGAAAGCGCTCGAGATGCAGGACGTAAGGTTCAGATACAAGGGCTCAAAGAAACGCGCCCTTGAAGGTGTGACGCTCGATGTTGAGCAGGGGGAGTTCGTCACCATTCTGGGGGCGAACGGCTCCGGGAAATCAACAATATGCCTCCTGTCGAACGGCCTAATCCCGCACGCCATCCCAGGCGAGCTCGAAGGGCAGATATCGGTTTTCGGCAAGGACATCAGGAGCATGTCGGTAGCGGACCTATCTACGAAGGTCGGGGTTGTCTTCCAGGAACCCGAGAGTCAGCTGTTCTGCATGAGCGTCGAAGAAGAGGTCGCCTTCGGCCCCGAAAACCTAGCAGTCCCTAGAGAGGAAATCAGGAGAAGAATCGAGTGGGCGCTCGACCTGGTCGGCCTAAAAGGGTTCAACGACCGCTCGCCGTTCCACCTCTCGGGCGGGCAGAAGCAGAGAGTGGCCATCGCGGCGGCGCTTTCCATGAAACCGGACATGTTGCTCCTTGACGAGCCCGCATATGCCTTGGACCCTGTGGGAAGGATAGAACTCTACTCGGTGCTCCAGTCACTGAAGGAGAAACACGGTCTGACGGTCGTATTGGTCGAGAGGGACGCGGAGGATGCGGTGGCGTTCTCGGATCGCATCGTGCTCATGAAGGACGGGGTCATAGTCAAGTCGGGGCTGCCCAGGGATGTCCTCAGGGACCCGCAGCTAATGCGCTCTGCGGGGGTCGCACCGCCCCAGCTAACCGAGCTCGCGTCCCTGATGAATTCGCGGTTGCACACGGAGAGTCTCTCGTTCCTCGATGTGAATGAGGCCGAGCTCGCGATTGTCACGAATGTCCTGAATCCTAGGGGCGTGGGCAGACCGTGATACCGCGCCCCGATACCTCGTTCTCTGACGAGAGACTCGTCTCGGTGAAGGACGTGAAGTTCTCCTACGACGGTGGCGTGCAGGCCCTCACGGGGGTCTCGTTGAGCCTCAAGCGGGGCGACTATGTGGCCATCGTGGGTGGGAACGGGTCCGGGAAGACCACTCTGGCGAAAACGCTCAACGGGCTCCTCAAACCGTCCAGCGGTTCGGTCACGGTTCGCGGTAAGTCGACCTCCGAGCAATCTGTCGCGGAACTCGCGAGGTTCGTCGGCTACGCCTTCCAGAACCCTGATCATCAGCTGTTCTGTCCCACCGTCGAAGAAGAGGTGAGATTCGGTCCGCACAACCTGGGTTACAGAGGGGACGACTTATCGAAGAAGGTGGAACGAGCGGTCGAGACGATGCACTTGGCCGATGTCATGAGCAAGCCTCCCCTGTCGCTCACCCTGGGTCAAAGGCGAAGGATCTCAATAGCTTCCGTCATCGCGATGGACCCGGAGATTCTCATCCTCGACGAGCCGACAACGGGTCTCGACTCGAAGGAGACGGATGACCTGATGTCCAGCATAGAAAGCCTGAACAGGGAGGGTAGAACCATAGTCCTCATCACACACGATATGAGGCTCGTTGCGAAGCACGCGAAACGCGTGGTCGTGATGTCAAAGGGGAGGGTAATGCTAGACACGGATCCCAGAGGCGCGTTCTCGGACCTCGAACTCCTCCGGACGAGCAACATGCTGCCTCCACCGGTCGTCATCCTCGCTCACCGTCTGAAGAAGTATGGACTCTCCGGAGAAGCCCTGTCGCCAGAGGAGCTGATGTACCTCGTGTTCAGAGAGAAAGGTGGTGCTCGATGACTGGCTTCACTGATTTGTATACCGAAGGGAACACTTTCCTTCACAGGATGGACCCGCGAGTGAAGATAGCCGCGGTGATACTTCTGAGCCTCCTGGCGTTCGTGCTCACGGAGCTCCTCTACCTCGTCGGTCTGCTCGCTTTCATATTCCTTCTGCTGCTTCTGGCAAGGGCAAGGCTCTCGAAGACCGTGTTCGCGTTGAAGTTCGTCCTTCGGCTCATGCTACTTATAGCTATCCTGTGGCCGTTCTTCGACCGGTCGGGGATGCCGGTGCTTGCCTCCCTGGGCCCGATTAGTATCACCGAGCCGGCGATCTGGAGAGGAGCAACCTCGGCTGTCAGGGTCGGTTGCCTGGCCGCGGTGTGGTACATCCTGATGTTCACCACATCCCAGAGGGATCTGGTGCTTGCGCTCGTCAGGATGGGCCTAAGGTTCGACTACGGCCTTACGGTCGCGATCACATTGAGATTCTTCCCGACCTTCGTCTCGATAATCGATTCGATAACAGACGCGCAGAAGGCTCGAGGTCTTGAGTTCGAGAGGGGCAACCTCGCAAAGCGTTCGAGGAACTATGTAGCTGTACTCGTTCCGGCGATCGTGTCCGCGCTCAGGACCTCGGATTCGCTCTCACTCGCGCTCCAGTCCCGGGCGTACGGTGCGAGGACCGACAGAACATACGTCCGAGAACTCCATATGAGGTCCACTGATTACCTGGCTCTCGCCGCCTTCATCGTCCTGCTCGTCTTGCCGTTTATGGCCCGGTACATCTTCTCGATGGCGGTATGATCTGCAATCCTGTCACAGAAATCCCTACAGGATTAAGTAGCCCTTGCACATTTGTGTCCTTGGAACAATGGTGAGGACAGTGACGGCTCGTCTGCACACGATTCTATTCGTTGTTTGCATCATCGGAGCTTTTGCTCTTCTCATCTGCGTATCGGTGGGGGCATACTCGAATGATCTGTGCTCGACAAGTTACCTAGCTCCCGGCGACCCTGTCGCAGATGCCGGACCGAACCAGACGATCACGGTCGGGGGGACCGTCGTGTTCGATGGGTCCGCATCAACGGATGACATTGGAATCTCTAACTACACATGGAATTTCACATATGACGACGAACTGCAACTTCTGTACGGTGTCACTCCTGAGTTCACCTTCTCGATAGTGGGGACTTATGTAGTGACCCTTTACGTTACGGACTCAGTCGGGAACCACGGCACCGACTCCATGACCGTCACCGTCGAGAAGAATCTGCTTATGAAATACTGGCCAGTGCTCCTAGTGGGCGCTCTAGTGGCCGTACTGATCGCGCAGCTCGTTCTTTCGAGGAGGAAGAAGGGCTTCGTCTCCCCGAAATCGGTGGCCCGGTACGGCGTTCTCACAGCGCTAACAGCCGCGGTGACCATGGCTACATTCGTACCGTTCGCGCCGACCAAGGGGTACTTCAATCTCGGAGACTCGATCGTGTTCTTCTCCAGCCTGACGTTCGGCATGAGGGCTGGAGGTGTGTGCGGGGGATTCGGGTCCGCGGTCGCCGATATACTTCTCGGCTCTGGCTACTTCGCGCCGTTGACGCTGATTGCGAAAGGCTCTGAGGGTGCTGTGTCGGGCGCGGTCAGCAGGCTGAAGGTCGGGAGCAGGCTGGCCATCGTGCTCGGTATCGCGCTGGGAGGGACGTGCATGGTGATGTCCTATTTCATCGGCGAGCTGTTCCTGTTGAATGTCGGCCTCGGTGCCGCGCTGTTCGAAGCTGCGGGCAACATCATACAAGTGGTAGTCGGAGGGTCGATTGGCGCTCTCCTGTCGTATTCCGTTAAGCGCGCATATCCCAAGCTGGAGGACGAGCAGTAGGCGGGATCGCTTGCAGAGTATGGACCGAGACAGCGGCCATCTCACTTCTTCAGTTTTGACAGTTCCTTCTCGCCGATTCTGTCCCTTGGCAGGATTCTCTTCATCGAGCCCATCATATGCATTCCGAAGTTCATGAGCCAGGCGGGCAACGATATTCCGTACCTCGTTCCCGTTTCAACCATGTGGCCGGGGTTCATGATGCCGTTCGGATCGATCTGGTCCTTGATTCTCCTGATGAGTCTCGCGCCCTCCTTTCCCCGGTACTTCGCGAGGTTCCCAGCGAAGAACACGCCCAGGCCTACGGGTCTTCCGCCATTCTCGAAGGCCAGATCTCCCAGCCTCTTGGCGAATCCCATTGCCGCCGTGGACGCGACGAGCTTGTGCTCGTCCGTCAGGTAGTAGGGCATGAGCATCACGGTGTTCTGGTCCGCGACTGTCCCGATGATTGGGGCGTTCATCTTCAGCTGCTTTATGATCTTCGCGGTTCCGTCGAGGACCACGCTCATCTTGTTGATTGGTATGAGCACCTCTCCTGGGATTGCTCCAACGCCGAGTTCCCTGACTCTGAACTCGTAGCTTCTCTCCGACCATTCGTGCTCTGCGGTCTCCTTCGGTTCCTTCTTGGCGCCGGCCGCCAGCATGAGGTCGTCTATGATCTTCTCCTCTACGTCGACTGATGCCTTCGGGCCGGTCAAGGTCATCGTTATCATGCATCCAACATCCGGGGCATGCTTTCCGATGGCTCTCAGGTAGTCGAAGTGGAGCCTGTCGCCAAACATTATGTGCATCGGGGTGACGCCGCTCCTCACCATATTCTGCAGAGCGGGCTGGAACTTCCGCAGATCGTCAAACGAGTAGCTGATGGCCCTCAGTTCCTCCGGTTTCGGAAGAACCGCGAACGTGACCTCGGTCACGACGCCCATGGTTCCTTCGGAGCCGACGAATAGCCAGTTGAGGTTCGGCCCGCCACCGTTCTGTGGAACATACTTGTCCCCCGTGTGGATGACGGCTGTGTCTGGCAAGACGACCTCCATGTCCCTTATGAGGTCCATGGCAGTACCGTATTTGTAAGCCCCAATCCCAGTGCCTCCGGTGTTGATCCAGCCGCCGAGCGTCGCCGAGGGCGCGCTACTGGGGTAGCACGGCAGGAATAGCCCCTTCGCGTCCAATGCGTCCGCCAAAGCCTTCCAAGTGATTCCGGGCTGGGCAGTCACCGTGAGGTTCTTCTCGTCGATCTCGATGATCTTGTTCATCGCAGTCATGTCGAACGTTATGCCGCCCTTGACTGGTACGGACCCTCCCAGGCCCCATGAGCCGGCGCCCCTTGGGACAATTGGCCTGTTTAGAGAAATCGCCCTTCGGACCTCCTGTATGATTTCCTGGGTATCCTTCGGCCTCTTGACCTCGTCCGGCATCGTCTTGAAGATGACATCCATCTCCTTCGGAAGCGGCGCGAGGTCGTGGCTGTACAGTCTCCTCTCCATCTCGTCATGTGTGCTCTCAACCATCATTAACACCTATTGGAATGCGATGTGAGAGTTCGTCTCCCCGGCCGGATGGTAAGCTCTCATCCCCAATAAACCTATATGTTCCCCATTCTTGGACGAGCTCATTTCTACCCTCTATCCGCCGACTTCTTCCGGACTCACGTCGAAACTCTTTTATCCTGCTTGCTAGTCAATGGAACCAGTTACCAGCCTTCAAACGAGGGGAGAGTGTACATCACATGGGCGCCACACTGAGAATGCTTGCTTTGTTCGCCGGACTGATGCTCATATTCACGGCGATAGGATACCTACTGGGAACCTTCTTCTTCAACGATTGGATACTCGGGTCCCTGTTCTTCCTGGGAATCGCCGTCTTGATTAATTTCATAAGCTACTTCTGGAGTGACAAGATTGTTCTCTGGTCCTACGGGGCGAAGATAGTCTCGCAGGCGGAGTATCCGAGGCTGTACAAGGTGGTCACGGATGTTTGCATGAGGGCCGACCTTCCCATGCCGAGGATCGCAATCGTCCCGACGAAGACCCCAAACGCGTTCGCCACGGGAAGGAACAAGAACAACGCCGTGGTTGCTGTGACCGACGGGATCATGTCCCTCCTCCCGGATGACGAGCTTGCAGGCGTCTTGGCGCACGAGATGGCTCATATCAAGGACAGGGACATGCTGGTGATGACGGTCGCCGCCACCATCGCAGGGGCAGTTGCTTTCGCTTCCAGGATCGCGTTCTACGGTTCCTTTGGCAGAGGCCGGAGCAACAACGGCGGTAACGCCATCATACTCCTGCTCGCAGCCATCACCGCGCCCATCGCCGCCCTGCTCCTGCGGCTCGCGATTTCGAGGAGCCGCGAGTACAAGGCGGACAAGGAAGGTTCCTTGATAATCCAGAGACCACTCGCCCTAGCGAGGGCACTCGAGAAGCTGGAAGATGCCAACAGGCGCAGGCCAATGGACAGGGGGAGTCCGACGTCAGCGTCGCTCTTCATCGTCAATCCGTTCAACGGCGGAGGTCTCGTCACCATCTTCATGACGCATCCTCCGATAACCTCAAGGGTGAAGCGTTTGAGGCAACTGGCCGATCAGACGGGGTACCTGGGCTGAGGAGAGACTCCTTTCACCCGACCTTCTCCCATTTCTCCAGCTTCATCACGCTTGACAAGGTGCCGCCTTTCTTTATCTCCTCTCTCACCCTGTTCTCTCGTTCAAGGACGTCCAGTGCCCTGTTGGCGATTTCGACGGCGTGCTCCTGAGGGACCACGACCACTCCGCTCTCGTCTCCGATTATCCAGTCCCCTGTCTTCACGGGGACCCCGCCGCACACGATTTCCTGTCCTATGCCACCATATCCCTTGGGCTCCCCAGCGTTGGACGCGATATGCCTCGAAAAGCACGGGAATTCCATGTCGATGATTGCGTCGATGTCCCTCGCGGCTCCATCAATGACTACGCCCGCGACACGTTTGGTCTTGCAGCTCCAAGAGGCCAGCTCACCCCAGACGGCTATCTCTCCCCCGCAAGCGTCCACGACGATGATGTCTCCCTCTGTGGCGCGGTCTATCGCCTCGACGGGCTTCGCCCAGTCCCCGTTCACAGTGTGGACCGTCAAGGCTCTCCCGACCATCTTGACCCCGTGTTTGATCCTGGGATGAATGCCTTTCATTGCCCCCTTCTTGTGCTGAGCGTCCGCAACGTTCGGCGAGGAGACCTTCATGAAGGCTTTCACGAGGTCCTTCTCGCCGTACTTCTTGAATAGATCCGTCTTGACGGCCTTGCTGGTCGTGATGGATTTCTTTACCTTTCGAGCGGCTGACACGACATCCTTCGCCTTGATTATCGCCCCGCCGACGATGATGATTGATGCTCCGGCTCGTAGTATTTCCGGGGCGGTCTCGCTGTTTATGCCGCCTGCAGCGGCAATAGGTATTCCCACGGATCTAGCGAGTCCCTTCAGCTCGGAGACGGGGTTCCCGCCAACCATCTGCTCGTCCACGCCGACATGGACGCAGATGTAGTCCGCGCCCATCTTCTCGACCTGCTTCGCCCTGGCCACCTTGTCTTGCACATTGAAGAGGTCGACCATCACCTTCGCTCCGTATTGCCTCGCACTGAGGATTGCCTCGCTTATCGTCGGATCGGACGAAACTCCGAGGATTACAACGACATCCGCGCCCGACTTGGCTGCGATCTCGACCTCGGCGCCGCCCACATCTATGGTCTTCATATCCGCGACGATTATGTGCTTCGGGAATGCCTTCTTCAGCTTCCGCACAATTTCCATGCCCTCGCTCTTGATCAGAGGCGTTCCCGCCTCGATCCAATCGACCCCGCCCTTGACCGCGTCTGCGCATATCTCGAGCGCTCGGTCTCCGTGCACCAAATCGAGGGCCACCTGCAGGACTGGTTTCATCAGCTCAAACACCTCCCTTCATCATTAAAAACGTGTCGTAAGAACGCTACTGACACCGATTCCGCACCTCATTTCCGCACCTTCTTTAACCTTTCTGGCCTGCGAACGGCGATGCGCGCCCGCGCGAAGAAACAATAATATGAGGCCCGAATCATACTGCGAAACTGATGGCGCAGAAGACCCCCGAGAGAGAGCGATGCGCTACAGGCATCGAAGGCCTGGACACTATTCTGTATGGAGGAATCCCCAGGTCCAACACAATCCTGCTCACGGGCAGTTGCGGAACCGGGAAGACCTCTTTGGCGTTGGAGTTCCTTATCCACGGCGCAAGCAAGGGGGAGAACTCGCTGTTCATATCCGTCACGGAGAACTCGGAGAAGCTCCTGGCGAACATAATACCGTACAAGTTCTTCGACAAGGGACTAATCAAATCCGGGCGCCTGGTGTTCATCGACCTGCCAATAATGTACGAGCGCCTTGGGATGACGAAGGTCGAGCTGAGCATGGAGGAGATAGACCTCCTCGTATCGTCTATCGCCAACCTCGCCTCTGAGCTGGGTACCAAAAGGATCGTCGTTGATTCCATAACTTCCGTGTGCTACAAGCTCAGGACCTCCGAGAAGATCAGAGACTTCATCCTGAAGCTCGGGAAGGCCCTTTCGGACCTGAACTGCACATCCATCCTGGTGGGGGAAATCCAGGCCAACGCGACTGCCTATTCCAGCTTCGGCGTGGAAGAGGCCATCGCTGACGGAATCATACTCATGGCGAACATGGAGCGCAGAGGCGACCTCCTCCGGACGGTGCAGGTTATCAAGATGCGTGGAACCGCACATTCGCGAGCGAAGTATGTGCTCGACCTTACACCGATGGGCGTCCTCCTCGTGCCGCTTCTCAAAGGAGGCAGTACCGGATGAGCTCCGAGATGCCGAACGCGCAGCAGATCGCCGCGGAGCTCTTGGAGACGCCGCCGTCCTCGGCGATATCCCTCCAGATGAGCGTGGACAACTACCTTGACGTCATCCGGGGGGTCATCGATCTCTTCGCCAACAAGAAGGAGATGGAGACAATCTATGTCAGCGCCACGATCTCCTCCGACCAGATCAAGCGCGTGCTCGAAGCGCTGGACATCAACACCTCGAACATATACTTCATCGACTGCATCTCGCACATAATGATGGGTGCATCGGCCGCTCAGCAGGACGAACACACGACCTTGGTCGAGAGCCCGACCATGCTCGAGAACCTCATGCTCAAGGTCGAGTACCTCATCAGGCGCTCGCAGTCCAAGGACAAGCTGGTCGTCATAGATTCGATCAACTCGCTCGCGATTCACAACAACAACTGGATCCTGTCGGAGTTCCTTCACATCCTGGTCTCCGGGCTCAGGGCTAGGGAGGCATACACGGTCATCCTGTCCGTTGAGGAGCACTCGACCCCGGATCTCAACAACATGGTGAACCTGGTCTGCGACCACGGCATACACGCGGGCAGGAAGGAGGAGTGAGATGAAATTCACTAGCATAGGAATTCCAGCATTGGATGCCCACCTCGGAGGAGGGATTCAAAAAGGCTCGACAATCCTCGTCATGGGCACTCCTGGCTCTGGAACGGAGTTCTTCGCGAAACAGTTCGCGTCCGCAGGGACGGAGGCGATTGCCTACTTCACTTCGACTGAGCGCGACGAGGACGTGCTCAACGTGATGCGTGAATACGGCTGGAGGACGGACCTCAACATCGTGAACTTCGGGGCGAAGTACTACGATGGCGTGTTGGCCAAGAAGCTCGCTGTCAGCAGGTTCCGGCAGGAAGGAATCAAGCTGGGAGACATCAGGGGGTTCAGTGATCAGGACGCAGCTAAAGAGGAGAACTTCCTGACCTTCCTAGCGTACGAGATATCCAAGCTAACCCCTCCGTTCAGGGTCATCATCAACTCCCTGGATTTCTTTCTCGAGAACTACGAAAGCCCCGAGGTGCTGATGGCGATGCGGACGATCAAGCTGCACACCCAGCGCTCGGAGAGTGTGACGCTCATGACGATGCTCAAGGGAGTCCACGATTCGCGGATTCAGAGCAGCATCGAGGACCTGGCGGACGTCATCCTCGAGCTTGACCACGAGAAGGTCGGTCACGAGTTCAAGAAGTACATTATCGTTCAGAAGGTGAGGAACCGCCCCTCCATGGTCGGGATCATCCCAACTGCCTTCGACTCGTCAGGCTTCAAACCCGGGTAGCTCGGAGACCGGCTGGTCCTTTCGACACTTCAGGTCGCGAAAGTCGTCGTTTTTATACTGCCTATATAAGCATAAGAAGACGCAGTCTTCTTAGAGTGCCCAGGAATGCGACATATCCAGATATCTCACTTCGGCAATGGTCGAAGTTGATAACGATACGATTTGAGAACCAGCCGCAAACCTATATAGAGTCGGTTCAGGCGTATTCACATCGAGCAGGCGTAATAACCTGCAGGAGGACAAAACATGAAGAAAATCTGGGCAGTCCGAAAGGACGCCGAGGCTGTGTCCCCCGTCATCGCGACCATCTTGATGGTTGCGATCACCGTGGTCCTGGCGGCCGTGCTATATGTCATGGTCCTGGGATTCGGGGGCGGCGGACAGAGCACCCCGCAAGCAACGTATTCGATAAACACCATAACGAATGGTAAGAAGATTACCATTCTGAGCCTGACCGCGGACAATGTCCCGTGGGACGACATCACAATCGTCCTGAAGGACACTGGCACTGGTTCCAAGAGCTGGCTGCCGATGAAGGAAGATCTGAACAACAACGCCGGCAACTCAATGAACTACTCGACTGGAACCGGGTCAATGGGCGCTTTGGTCATTGACTTGTGGGCGTTCGACAACATCGGTAACGGCATCGTGGACGGCGGTGACTACATCACCATCTTCACGGTCGGAACTGGCTTCACCTCAGGAATGACGTACACGGTACAGTTCCTTTACGAGCCGACCGGTGACCAGATCGGTAACCCAGTGAGCTGGACCGCCTAGACACACTCGTGCTCGGGCGACTAGTTCACCAATAAACCCTTTCCTCTTCTCTAATTTTTCATTGTTCTCTCGCCTGGCTACCCCATGCTTTCGTTTCTGACCGCCGCCTTGTCGAATCAAAAGCCATATCCGTCGGTCGTGTCATCTGGCGACAGATGAAGGCCGGGTCAGGAGAGCCCGTTGTCATGGGCGGCGAGGAGGCGGAGAGGTTCGTCGTTCAGCTGCTCGCAGAGTTCGGGCCCCTGAGCACGATGGAAGTCGAGAAACTCGCTAGGAAGCAGCACAAGCGTTGTCCCGACCAGACGGTCTTGTTCCTCACGAAGATGAAGAAGAAGGGCCTGATCAAGGGCGAGGTCTCCTACGAGAGGAAGGGCTGGGTGTGGTGGGTGGAGAAGGCTTCTCAGTAGAGCATCACCGAGGTGTTCGCCAACCGGTCCGTGAGTTTCTGTCTCGGGTCCTGGGTGTCCATGGCCATACCGACGATCCAGTCGAGCAGCAGAAGCGGCCAGAAAATCTTCGAAATGTTCCGCATGAGCGCTTGCGGGGCCGTCATCTTGCCGGAAACGGGCACTGCCTTCAGCCGAATGAGCATTTTCCCGATGGTCCCGCCTATGACCAGGTCGAATAGGGCGGCATACAGGAACAGTATGGCTCCTGCGAACCACAGATATACCAACCAGGAAATGCCCGCGAGCCCGAACAACACGGACACGGGGGCGTAGATTATGACCCCATCTATGGTGATCGCAACAATCCTCCTGAGCCAATGCTGTTGGAGTGCGCTGTCCTTGCTCAGATAGTCGAAGCCAGTTACCATGCTTTCGTACTCCCAATTCTTCGGATGCAGATGCTCTCTTTATCACTTTCTGGAGCGGCTGCGCCGCGCCACTCGGATCGCCCGTCTGTCATCACAGGTCAGCAGGAATAGTCTCGTCATCGTGGCATCCGCATATTAGCGCTTCACCCTTATGAACAATCTGGAAGATTCGCGAATCCCGTGGCTATCCCTTTATACCGACAATCCCACATGAAGTACTCGCATGCCCGAGGTCAAGCTATTCGCTCTCATGGAACACGAGGACGATCCGAAGAAGTGCACGGCCGCCAAAGCAGTCAGGTTCGGCCTGGTCAAAGAGGTGAAGGACATAAGGCGAATCCCGCGCGGAGCCGTAGTTCTCGATCCGGAGGCAGAGAAAGCATTATCCCGAGAGGATGCGGAGGCCGCGTCCAGGCTCGGCGTGGTCGTCCTCGACTGCTCCTGGAACAAGCTTTCAAGGTTCCCTAAAATAAAGAGCGGCCTGAGGCACAGGGGCCTGCCCTTCCTGCTGGCCGCGAACCCTACAAACTTCGGCAAGCCTCAGAAACTGTCGAGCGCAGAGGCGTTGGCCGCGTCGCTGTTCATCTTGGGAGAGCCGGCCCGCGCAGAGAGACTGATGGGTCTCTTCAAGTGGGGCGGCACATTCATAGACATCAACAGGGAGCTGCTGGATGCGTACTCGGCTGCAAACACGAGCGCTGAAGTGGTCGACATCCAGAACCGTAGGTTACTTGCAAACGAGAAGGAGATGGATGGTTAGCAAGACTGTCAGTCTTATGTATCACATTGCCGATTCCCTTTCCCCTTTTCCTGAGAGTTCAGTGAAGGTTAGGGACATCGACCGCGGTATGCGGGGGGAGACATACGCCCAAAGAGTATACGCCTGAAGATCTGACCGCCATCTGGGAGGAGTTCCTCGGAAGCCAAGAGCGGAGGCACCAGGTGTCGGCCATAGCAGACCTCTATCCCGACGTGCGCAGCATCTACGTCGATTTCTCGGAGGTCGAGAAGTTCGACCCGGACATCGCAAACTACACGCTGACGAATCCCACACTGTCGATAAGCTCGGCGGAGCTGGCTATCAAGCGCATGGTGTCACACGCGCTCACGAACCCCTTCGTACACTTCAGGATCAAGAATCTCCCTCGCGACTCTAGGATCGAGATTCGGAAGCTCAGGGCCAAACACCTAGGAACGTTCGTGTCCGTCGAAGGTCTCGTGAGGAAGGCCACTGAGGTTCGGCCGAGGGTCACGGTCGCGGAGTTCGAGTGCGCAAGGTGTAGCCATCGAATTGTGGTTGAGCAGGAAGGGATGATATTCCACGAACCGCTGGAATGCTCGAAAGAGGATGGCGGGTGCGGGAGGGGGACCGGTTCCACCAAGTTCAGACTGCTTACCGACCCTTCGGAGTTCGTCGATACACAGAAGATCGAGATCCAGGAGCCTCCCGAGGGCCTGAGGGGCGGCGCGCAGCCGGAACGGCTCGTTGGCTACATCGAGGACGACCTCTCAGGTCGCATATCCCCAGGGGACCGGCTGATCCTAAACGGAATACTCAGAAGCCAGCAGAAAGGAGGAGCGGTCAAGTCCACTCTGTTCGAGATACATCTCGACATCAACTCGATAGAGTATGAGGAGCACGAGTACGAGGAGGTTCTGATCACTCCCGAGGACGAGCTAAAGATACGTGAGTTTGCGAACTCTCCGGACGTCTTCGAGAGGATCGTGGCCTCGATATCGCCAACTATCTACGGCTACGACCAGGAGAAGGAGGCCCTGTCCCTGCAGCTTTTCGGCGGCGTGAGCAAGGTGATGGATGATGGCACGCGCATCAGAGGAGACATACACATCGCTCTCATCGGCGACCCTGGTACCGCCAAGTCACAGATACTGAGGTACATGGCCCAGCTGGCCCCTAGGGGCATATACACTTCCGGTAAGGCGTCCTCCGCTGCTGGCCTCACGGCCGCGGCCGTGAAGGACGAGTTCGGCGAAGGCCGGTGGACTCTCGAGGCGGGCGCGCTGGTCCTCGCGGACAAGGGTCTAGCCTGCATCGACGAGCTCGACAAGATGAACGACCAGGACAGGTCCGCCATACACGAAAGCCTCGAACAAGGGACCATATCGGTCGCCAAGGCCGGCATAACGGCGACGCTCCAGTCGCGATGCGCCGTCCTGGGCGCTGCCAATCCGAAGTACGGCCGGTTCGACGCTAACAGGAACATCGCCGAGCAGATCGACCTGCCCCCGGCACTATTGTCCAGGTTCGATGCCATATTCACCATGACCGACCGCCCGGAGGCGGAGCAGGACAGGAAGGTCGCGGCCCACATTCTGAAAGCTCACAGGAGAGGTGAGCTGAGGCTCCAGGAAGAACCGAACAAGATAGCATCCATCGATTCCGCGGAGATCATGCGCGACAGCTCTGGCTTGGTCCCGGCCATGGAGCGTGAATTCCTGAGGAAGTACGTAGCGTACAGCAAGAGGATCATACCGGTAATGAGCGATGAGGCGGTCAGGACGCTCCAGGGATACTACGTCTCGATCAGGAAGCTCGGAGAGGGCGAGGAGGCCTCCGTGCCGATTACTGCGAGACAGCTGGAGGCGCTCATCAGGCTCTCCGAAGCAAGCGCTCGGGCTAGGCTGAACCAGATAGTCGCCCCGGAGGACGCCGACCGCGCAATCAAGATCGTCCAGTACTACCTGGGCAAGGTCGCGAGCGAGGGTGGGCGCCTGGACATAGACATAATCGCGACTGGCACCAGCCGGGCACAGAGGGATCAGATTTACATCATCCGCCAGCTGGTGCAGCAGCTCGGGGACGAGAAGATAGGAGTCAGCGAAACCGAACTCATACAGAAGGCTTCCGCCGAGAGCATCCCCGAGGAGCGTGTGAGGGCACTCCTCAAACGCCTGAGCGACGACGGTGTACTGTACAGGCCGAAACTGGGATACTACAAGCTCGCGGGGGAGGAGAGGCTCGCATGATATGCGTCAAGGTCCACGCCCACGGCCCCGAGGTGCTCGTGGCCGCATGCGATGTGGACATCGTCGGCAAGACCTACAAGTCCGAAGGGCTCAAGCTTCACGTCTCGGAGTCATTCTACAAGGGTGAGACCGGGGACGAGGATATGCTCGTGAACAGGCTCGAGATGGCCACGATCGCAAATCTCGCCGGCAGGCGGACATTGGCTATCGCTATCCGGCACGGGTTCGTCGATCCTCAGTGCGTTCTGGAGATCGGCGGCGTGCCGCATGCGCAGATGGCGAGGATGATGTGATTGTTCTGCGTCGAGTGCGGCCGCGAGGGCGAGCTCATCGATTCCGTTTGTAGAGAGTGCTACGGAAAGAAACATGTGCTGGCATCGCTTCCAGACCACGTCGACGTGGCGCTGTGCGCTCACTGCTCTTCTATGCTAACGGACAAGGGCTGGAAGGATGTCGGATCTGTCAAGGAGGCAGCCGAGATTGCCGTGGAGCAGTCTCTTGTGCTCATGAAAGGTGCACGCATAGCCGACATGCGCGTCAGCCTCGACGAGAAGGACGAGCGCAACCTGGACGCGAAGGTGTCGTTGCTGGTGGTCGACCACGGCATCGAGTTCCCGCGGGAACTCGGCACGATGATTAGACTCAAGAGAGGCTCGTGCACCGAGTGCTCGAAACAGCAAGGCCGATACTACGAGGCCATACTTCAGGTGCGGGGGCCAGAGCGGTCTCTTCCGGAGAGGCGCGAGAAGGACATTCAAGCCCTTGTGAATGCTCGCGTGTCCTCGCTCAGGAAGAGCAGCCGAGAGGTGTTCATCAGCAAGACAGAGCAAGTCAAGGGCGGCCTGGACTTCTACTTCAGCACCATCTCCTCGGCGAAGGGAATCGCGAAGGAGCTCCAGGAGAGCATGTGCGCGGAGTACAAGGAGTCGTCAAGCCTCTGGGGTCGCAGGGACGGGAAGGACATCTACAGGATGACGTTCCTGGTGAGGTTGCTCGGGTTCGAGAAGGGCGATGTCGTCGAGCACAAGGGACGAGCCTACTTCGTCCGGGGCCTATCCAGGGGCGTCCTTCACGGCATCGACCTGTCGACTGGGGAGGAGCGCGCGATCAAGGTAAAGGATGCGTCCGAATGCTCGTTGCTCAAGGCGAAGATGCAGACCCTGAAGGCCGTCGTCGTCTCGGAGACCCAGAACGAGCTCCAGGTCCTGGACCCGGAGACTATGGAGTCCGTACAAGTGAGGAAATATCCGGGCTTCTCACGAAAGGGAGAACGCGTGCGGCTCGTCAAGACGAAGCTCGGCCCGTTCGTGCTCTCCGACAGCTGGTAGTCGTACCGTTCATGTCTTGTTTCATCAAAAGGCATTAATTCTATCCCGACCTTCCCAGAGCCGAGGTCTGAGTCATCATGGTTACTGAGACGGATATCCAGAACGCCACTGTTGAGCTGCTTCGGAAGACGGTCGTCAGGCTGCCGGCGGACGTCGAGGATGCGCTGAGGAAGGCATACGCCGCGGAGACCGACGAGGTCCCGAAGATGCAGCTGAAGGCGATTGTGGACAATATCGACATGGCGATAAAGGCGAACACCCCGATGTGTCAAGATACTGGCGTGACGATCTTCTACGTCACGGTCCCGAAGGACTGCAAGGTTGACATCGCGAAGGGCATCGTCGAAGGCGTCAGAAAGGCGACCAAGGAGGTACCACTGAGGCCGAACGCGGTGCACCCGGTCACGAGGAAGAACCCTGGGGACAACGTTGGTGAGAGGCACCCGTATATCAACTGGAAGATTGGGGACAAGGACTACATTGAGATTACTGTCATGACAAAGGGTGCGGGATCAGAGAACATGAGCCAACTAGCGATGCTCACGCCCAGCCAAGGTCTGAAGGGCATCAAGGAGTTCGTACTCAACGCGGTACTCAGGGCTGGCAGCAACCCGTGCCCGCCGACGATCCTCGGACTGGGGATCGGAGGCTCATCCGACATCGCGATGAAGCTCGCGAAGGAGGCCCTCCTCAGACCGATCGACAAAAGACACAGCGACCCCGAGATGGCCAAGCTCGAGAAGGAGCTGCTCGAAGCCATAAACATGCTCGGGATAGGCCCAATGGGTCTCGGGGGCAAGACGACCTGCCTCGGCCTCAACATCGAATACGCCTACTGCCACACCGCCAGCCTTCCGGTCGGACTGAATGTCCAGTGCTGGGCTGGAAGGCGGGGCACGGTCAGGATACACCCTGATGGCAAGACCGAATTTGTAGGAACGGGGAGGTGAATGAGATGGCCAAGAGATTGAAGACACCGCTTTCGGAGAACGACGTGCGATCGCTGAAGCTCGGTGAGACCATATTCCTGGATGGCGTCATATTCACTGGAAGGGATGAGGTCCACATCCACGCTCTTGAGTATCACGAGAAGGGTAAGAAGGTCCCAGTCGAGTTCAAGGAGTCGGCGCTGTTCCACTGCGGCCCGATCATGAAGAAGGTCGATGACAAGTGGGTCGCAGTCGCCGCAGGCCCCACGACGTCCTCGAGGATGAACTCTCTGGAGCCGCAGTTCATCGAGAAGTTCAGGCCGGGAGCGATCATTGGCAAGGGCGGAATGTCACAGCCAACCGTAGATGCCATGAAGAAGTACGGATGTGTCTATCTGGCTTTCACAGGGGGCGCGGCCGTACTAGCAGCGAAGGGCATCAAGAGCGTCTCGGGAGTCGAGTGGTTCGAGCTCGGGATGCCGGAGGCAATCTGGATAATGAACGCCGAGAATTTCGGGCCGCTGACCGTGGCCATCGACGCCCATGGAAACAGCCTATACGCCAATCTCGCCGTCAAGATCAAGGAGAACGAGCAGAAGGCCAGGCAGATGCTGGGCTTGAAGTAAGCGACAAATCGAGCAAGGCTCACTCCTTGCTCCTCTTCAAGATTTTCTTAGATTTGTTCCGATTGTCGTCGGACGCTTTCTCCGCCTGTTCTTTAGGCGGTTCCCCTCCTTCCTTGACCTCGGGTTTCTCCTCTGCTTCGTCGTACACAGCCGGTGCGTTCTGAGGCGTCTGGAACGACCGCATGCGAAGGTATACAGCGATTCCGAATATGACCATTGTCAGGAAAAGAGCTAGTATCATCATCGAGTGCGCTAGGTCAAACCCGAAGAAGAATCCCTGGAAACCCTCCCTGATGGGCTCCATCGTGAAGTTCCTCGTGGTTGCGTGCTCAGGTGTGACGACGATATTCCTCACTTCCAGCGGACGATATCCTTCCCTCTCCAGCTGGATCGTATAGTTGCCAGGGTCGAGCGCGGGGATCTGGAACGCGCCGTTGGGGTCTGTCTGTCCTGAGTATGTCTCAGAATTCGGTCCGATCAGGGTCACATTCACGGTGGCTATCGGCTTCTTGCTGTCGCTCTCGAGCACGTACCCCTGGAGGACGCCTCCCGGAAGAGGCACCAGCTCAATGTCCAGCTTCTTCTCGTCCCCTCTGGGGATAGGAACATCAACGATTGTCGTGGTGTAGTATCCCGGCAGGCTGGCAGTGACGTTATAGATTCCCGCAGTTATGTCGACTATGCTGTAGCTTCCATTGAATGCCGATAGGGTCCAGAGGCCCGCTCCAACAATCGTCACATTAGCCATCGATTTGAGCACATTTCCTGCTTTGACGACTCCGTAGAGCCGCGTGGCCTTCTCCTCAAGCGTGAAATTGACGTTGCTGGTCTCCTCTCCCTGCACGACGGTCACTTCGGACTTCGTGCTTGACGAGTAGCCCTCCATTGATGCAGATACGCTGTAAGTCCCGGCAGTGAGGTTCTCGAAGCGATAGTAGCCAGTGTTGTTGGTCTTGATAGTAATGACGAGCGGAAACACGGTGATTGAGACCGTCGCACCGAATATCCCATTCAAGTCGGGAAGGCTAAGCACATAGCCTGAGACATTGCCGGTGAGCGATGTGAGAACGAAATTGACGAATGCCGACTTATTAAGGGGAACGTTGACCAGTGTCGTCTTTGCATAGTATCCGCTCGAAGCCGCTGTCACGGGTTTTAGCCCGCTGGGCACTCCGAACAATTGATACATGCCGTCAGCGCCTGTGAGATTGTGATCAGGGTAATCGACATCGGCAATCGAGACATTCGCCCCGGCAATCGGAGAACCAGTAGAATCTACGACTTGACCAAGTATGGTGCTTCCCCTGATCATGAGCGTTGCGTTCGTCGTAGCGTTCGCGTAAACCTTGACCGTTTGAGCCGTGCTATTCCCATAGTACTGTTTCGCCGCCCACACGAAGTAGGAAGTCCCTGCCTCATCGGCATACAGTCCGGTGATGAGGACGAACCCTTTGGGTCCCGTCGGAACGGGAGTCGTGTCGTTGCCAGCTATCTTGACATCAGCCCCGACCATCATGCGTCCTGCATCGTCCGTCACAGTGATGTTCAGAGTACCCGTGAAGGACGCGAGTGCCCGTGCAGTCAACGTACCAGGATCACTTCCGCCGTCGTGCATCACAGCTACAGTAGACATTAGCAGAATTGCGACGATTACGCCCGCTCCGCGGGGGACACTTAGACTTCTGGCCATGTGGCATCCGCTTTTGCTCATCATGAGCTAGTTCGGATAAATAGGTTTCCCGGGCGTGGTAGATTTTTCGCCCGTTCTGAAAACGTATTAATAGAGACATGGGATAACGAAGCAGAATGCACGGTCGGGCGACATGATCACAAACACCAGTGAGAGAGCGAGCACGGAAGAAGTCCTGTCATTGCTGCACCCTATCGTTTCCGAATGGTTCGCAAAGAAGTTCGGGGAGGTCACGGAGGCACAGGCCAGGGCAGTGCCGCTGATACATGCCAGGAAGAGCGTCCTGGTCTCATCTCCAACTGGCTCGGGAAAGACCCTTACCGCTTTCCTCGCGATTCTCAACGAGCTCATCCTGGCCGACGAGAGGGGTGAGCTCGAGGACAGAATATATGCTGTATATGTGTCTCCTCTCAAGGCGCTCGCGAACGACATCAACGAGAACCTTCTGAAGCCGTTGGGGGAGATATCCGAGCTCTTCGTCGCTAAGGGTTTGGAGCCGCCTAGGATTAAGGTCTCAGTCAGGACAGGGGACACGCTTCCGAGCGAGCGACAGCGCCAGGCGAGGGATCCACCGCACATCTTCATCACAACGCCGGAATCGCTTTCGCTTGTGCTCTCAACGCCGGTCTTCAGCAAGCGCTTCGAGAAGGTGGACTACATGATCGTTGACGAGGTCCACGAGATATGCGACTCTAAGCGCGGCGTGGCGCTCTCCGTCGCCGTAGAGCGTCTTCAGAGCTTCTGCAGCCGAGAATTCGTCCGGATAGGCCTCTCGGCCACGGTCGCTCCGCTCGACCAGGTCGCCGAGTTCCTTGCTGGTCTGCGAAATGGCAAGCAACGAGATGTTAGTGTCGTCGAGGTTTTCGGGCAACGTGATCTGGACCTCCAGGTGATATGTCCAGCGAAGGACATGACTTCGCTTTCGTTCGAGGTCGTCAACTCCAAGATGTACGACATGCTGAAGGAGATGATTCAGGATCACAGGACCACTCTGGTGTTCACCAATACCAGGAGCGGAACTGAGAGCGTTGTATACAAGCTGAAGGAACGAGGGCTCGAAAGCATAGGCGCCCACCACGGAAGCCTGAGCCGGGAGACACGGATGGACGTAGAGGGGAGCCTTCGGAACGGCCTTCTCCAGGCTGTCGTATCCTCGACATCGCTGGAGCTCGGGATAGATATAGGTTCGATCGACCTCGTCGTCCAGATTGGCTCCCCGAAATCCGTCGCCAAGGGCCTGCAGAGAGTCGGCAGGGCAGGACACCAGTACGGCGGGACGTCAAAGGGACGTATAGTCGTCTTCGAGAGCGACGACCTGGTCGAGTGCGCAGTGCTGTGTCGGGCGGCCCACCGCAAGATGATCGACAGGGTGACCATCCCGATGAACTCCCTCGACGTGCTGGCTCAAACGCTCGTGGGCATGTCGATCGAGAAGAAATGGACTCTCGATGGAGCGTACGAACTGCTCAGACGTTCGTATTGTTACAAGGACCTGACCATGGGACAGCTCGAGAGCGTCCTAAGGTATCTCGGAGGCAAGGACGAGTTCGAGGGCATCTACTCGAAACTGTGGTACGACGAGAGAGAGCGCACGTTCGGCAAGAAGCGCGGTTCTAGGATGATTTACTACCTGAACCAGGGAACAATTCCCGAGGAGGCGGACTACAAGGTCTTCTCTGAGCGCGGGTCTCCTGTAGGATCCCTCTCCGAGAAGTTCGTCGAGCGCCTTTCCCAGGGAGATGTGTTCGTCCTCGGCGGCCGAAGCTACGAATTCATCAAGACCAAAGGAATGAAGGCCTTCGTAAAGAACGCGAGCGGAAGGAAGCCGACAGTCCCGTCTTGGACTGGCGAAATGCTCCCCAGGAGCTTCGACCTGTCAGTATTAGTTGGCCGGTTTAGGGAGGAGATGGATAATCGGTTGGGCACCATGAGCGAGAAGGAGATCGCCTCATGGCTGATGCACGACTTCGATGTTGACGAAGGATCGGCGACGACGATCGTGAACTACTTCAAAGAGCAGAAGGTTGTCGCGAAGATACCGACTGATTCGAGACTGGTAATCGAAGGATACGTTGACGCGTCCGGGAACAAGAGCGCGATTTTCCACTTCCCGTTCGGAAGAAGGGTCAACGATGCCATGAGCCGCGCGTACGCGTTCGCCCTCTCCGCGAAGCTAAAGTGCAACGTGACGGTGTCGGTCACGGACGATAACTTCATGCTTACCGCTCCGCGCGGGTTCAGAATCGAGGATCTGGGCGGGCTGGTTAAGTCCGATGACCTCGAGAGGATGCTCAGGAGCGCAGTCAGGGATTCTGAACTCTTCAACCAACGGTTC
>Ga0315268_10001256_pt1 | contig 29096 bp, 23 predicted proteins | sample C1_top_MG_FD_204535 | JGI IMG/M metagenome (GOLD analysis project Ga0315268, IMG submission 204535) | Sediment microbial communities from Yellowstone Lake, YNP, Wyoming, USA - C1_top | ecosystem: Environmental > Aquatic > Freshwater > Lake > Sediment | place: USA: Wyoming | collected 2017-08-01
GGCGTCTTTGGTGTAAAGGACTGTCCCGGTGGGGGAGACGACCCGATCGGGGATGGGCGGCCGCTCCCGGTGCACTGCCACCGTCCCGTAGATGAGGACCGAGACCACGACCAGCAGAGTGCCGACCAAGCCCCAGCGTAGGAACCGATCGATGCCCGCCCCACCGCCTGGCATGGAGTCCGCTTCCTGAGCGAACATGGCGCATCACCCCCTCTGTTGGTGCTCACCGAGGAAGGCTGGCCTTGCTTCTTCACCCGCAATATTGCCGCAAGGTGAACATGATGACAAGCCGTCGACAGCCATCGATGGCCCATCGATAAAGCAAATCGCGCGATTTGGTGTAACAATTCGCCGCTTCTTGCGTCTGATAATGTAGGCCAGCGATATTTCCCAGTTGAGTCATCAGGGAACGGAAAAATGATAGGCAAGCCCTCTCTTAATGTAGCGCTGGTTGAGGTAGGCGAAGAGCACCGCAAAGTGCTCAGAGAAGCCTGCGTCGCCGCCGGATACACGCCTGTCTTCAAGACGCTCGGCACTGCATCCACCGAGCGGCTAGGACAGTGGGCCGACCTTGTCGTCGTCGAGTCGGACCTCGGCTTCCGCGCCCTGCGCTCGGTTGAAAAAGCGCGGCAGGGCGGGACACCCTCGGTGGGGGTGCTGGTCAACTGGTGGTCCGACCTGGAGCGGGACGCGCGGGAGGCCGCCGACTTCGTGCTGCATGTTCCCCTGGCGCCGGACGAAATCTGCGATGTGCTCGCTTCCGCCATCCCCGTGCGGACGAAGGACGTCCCTGCTGCGGCCGTACCTGACGCCGTCTCGACAGGACAAGCACTAGCTGGGACCGCGGTTCCTGTTCCCGCCCTCGGCTTTCGCTAGGGCCTAGCCGACCTCACCGCTTCGGCACACGCCGCCGGGAGCCACCGGCGGTGTTATACTACCTACTACGCGAGGTGATGAACCTTGCTGTCTATCCTGTTGCAGCGCTGGAGCGGAGGAGAAGCAACTTGGCGGCTCAATTGCCCGAAGCGGCTCAGAAGCTCTTGCGAGAGCCCAACTTTGCCCATCTGGCGACCCTTATGCCCGATGGCTCGCCTCAGGTGACGGCGGTGTGGGTGGACTTCGACGGGAAGTACATCCTGGTCAACACTGCGGAGGGGCGGCGCAAGCCCAAGAACGTTCGCCGCGACCCACGGGTGGCTATAGATGTGATTGGCCAACAGGAGCCGTACAACATGGTCACGGTTCGTGGCCGGGTGGTGGAGGTCACCCACGAGGGCGCCGACGACCACATCGACAAGATGGCCAAGAAGTACCTGGGGCAGGACAAGTACCCCTTCCGCGCGCCGGGGGAGCGGCGGGTCATCTTCAAGATCGAGCCCGAGCGCGTGGCCACCATGCCCTAGGTAGCAGGCTCGCTGGAGGACGCCGTGCGCGAGCAGGGCGAGGAGCCGGCTCCCGACACCGGCTTCGTAGACGAGGACGGGGTCACCTGGGAACTGGATCCCAACGACCCCAGCCATCCTGACTACGACCTGTCGGAGGCTGCGGGCTACGGCCGCTGGGAGCCGCTGGAGCAAGGGCATTCGCGACGCCAGCGGATCATCGTTGCCGTCACGATCCTGCTTTTGATGGCGCTGCTTGTGCCGGTGCTGATCCGCTTCCTATTCTTCTAGGCGACCGCGACGGGGATGGCCGATCCGTCAGCCCAGCCATAACAGTAGGGGCGGCTCATTGAGCCGCCCCTACTTTGTCTCAGGACGCCGTCCGGGCGGGTCGGACGGCTTCCTGCAGGGTTGGCCGCACCCCCTGAGAGATTGTCAATCCATGTCGCCGTTCCTAGGCCACCATGCCCCAGGCCTGCACAAAGGGCTGCATGAGGCGAACAAGGAGCCATGGGTCGTAGTCAGCGTGAAGAGAGGCGGCCTCGTCCGCGTTGGGGTAGTAGAGCATCATCGGGTACATGGAGCCCTGGTATCCCTCATCCTCGCGGTGAGGCAAGCCGGTGCAATGCCCGAACTCATGCAGGAGCGTCTTCTCCGGCACGTCTGGTAGCCACTGGGAGGTGCCCGGCCAGACGTAGTCGTCGCGCTGGTAGAAGGTCTGGGCGTTGACGGTGATCTCGCAGTGCTGGTAGAAGCGCCAGATGAACCAGCGCCAGACGTCCGTCGGGTAGTCGGCGCGGCTCCAGCCGGCGGGCTGAGGCGCCTCCAGGTTCTGGACGATCACGCGCAGGTCAGGCTCGATGCCCGGCAGGCACTGGGGGCGGGCGTTGACTCCCCAGAACACAGAGAGGTTGTTCTGCACCCAGGCGTCATCTACGCCGACGCCGGCTCGGTCCTCCAGGCAGAAAGTGATTTCGTTGTCGTAGAGGGGGAACCAGCGGGAGACAGCAGAGGATGGCTCCTGCTCCCAGTGGGAGACCACGCCGCCCTCGTGGGATAGGGCGATCCTGGCCGTCCAGAGGAGAGCCAGTATGAGGCAGCACGCCAGGCCGGCCCGTGCCGCCAGCCGGGTTGCCCAAGTAACCCTTGCTGTCGGCATCGGTTCTCGCGGGGACCGGCATCCCGCATTTACAGCGTAATCGATGAGCTGACATAATGTCAGTTAACCCGGGGTGAAATGGCGGTGAACGGCGGGCATTTCAACCGGACGTTCACCTGTTGTTCACCAGGTTTTCACCGAGAAGTGCGTCGCGGGGAGGGCAAGCCGATGGGTCTTGAAAGTTTCCGCGTGCGGCCTATAATTGGAGCCAATTGCATCGGGGCCGATGAAGAAGAAAGGACGGGGAAGGATGAGCACGATCCCCGAGGCGTTTCTGAAGTCGGCGGAGATCAGCGGCTGGGGGATGCAAGTCCCCAGTCGGATTCGCACCAATAAGGACTTCCTTCCCTTCACCCCCTACAAGCGCGTGGCGGACATCTTCCGCCGCTGCGGCATCCGGGAGCGGCGGGTGGTGGACAGCGAGGAGTGGTGTGCGGACCTGGCGAGCGAGGCGGCGTCCCAGGCCCTAGACCGAGCGGGCGTGTCGCCTCAGGCGGTGGGGCACATCATCTGCGCCGTTACCTTCCCCGACAACCTGGCCTACCCCACGGCGTCCATTGTCCAGAAGAACCTGGGCGCGAAGCGGGCGGCGGTATTCGACCTGAAGGCAGCCTGCACCGGCTTCCTGAAGGGGCTGGAGGTGGCCACCTGCCTCATCGAGAGCGGCAGCTACGATAACATCCTGGTCATCGGCGTAGAAACGCCCAGCCGCATGTACAGCGAGGCGCCGCATCTCGCCATGCTCTTCGGCGACGGCGCCGGGGCGGTGCTGGTCTCCCGCTCGGAGAGGCGCAAGCCCTGGGTGTTCAGCATGGGCGACGACGGTGACCTCTCGGAGTTGATGACGATGCCCTTCTTTGAGCGGCGGGTAGGCTTTCAGGGGCCGCGCGTCTTCAAGGAGGCGGTGCAGACGATGGTGAAGTGCACTACCGAGGTGTTGGGCAAGGCCCGAGTCTCCTTGAAGGACATCAAGCTGTTTGTGCCCCACCAGGCCAACAGCCGTATCATCCAGGCGGTGGCCGCGCACCTGAACCTGACGGACCGGCTGGGGCGGCTGAAGCGGCGCGTCTTCATGAACATCGAGAAGTACGGCAACACCTCGGCGGCCAGCATCCCCATCGCCCTTACCGAGGCCGCGGAGTGCGGCCGGCTGCAGAAGGGCTCGCTCATCGCCCTCACGGCCTTCGGGGCGGGCATGACCTCGGGCGCGGCCGTGCTCGAGTGGTAGCGCGAGCCTCGTCGGGGGCAGCGAGCGGCGCCCCTACTCGGCGGCCAGGGGTGCCGCCGGGCAGTAGGCCTCCACCCGGGCGGCGTTCACGATGATGACGGACGCCTTCCACGTTGTCGCTGGGTCGGGCAGATAGACCGCTTCGGCTTCGGTCAGGGGCACGAAGCCGGCGTTCCAAAAGAGCGAGGCGTTGGCCGGATCGGCGGCCGGCGACAGGTGAAAGTACCCCGTGACCATGAAGCGCGGCAACAGGACCGATACTCGCCACCGCCGCTTCTCCACGTACTCCAGCGGCCGCGTGCTGGCGGCTGCTGCCGGAGGAGCCACCTCGTGCGGGATCACCATTGCGATGGTCTGCTTGGCGACGTGGGCCTGCGGCCAGCGATGAGGGGCCTGGGCCTGGCCCTCGAGCGGTGTCACGGCGATGTCCGCGAGGGCAAGCGCTTCCGTGGTCCAGTTCAGCAAGTCGACGGGCCGGACAACCGTCGCGTGTTGGGCGACGCCAACGATGCGACGGCTGTCGGTCACCACCTCCAGCGGTAGGAGGTGTCGGGCTGGTGAAGGCTCGGTCCAGGCTGTTTCCTGGAGAGCATTGCGGGCGTTTGGCGGCTGCGCTAAGTCGTACTGCGCCATGGCGGGTCTAGAGGGCAGACAGGCTGAACGCCGCTGCGTCGGAGAAGAGTGCGTCAGGGCGCGAGCGGATGCGGTGGGCGCCGACGGCGAAGGGGTGCCTGTCAGGATGCGGCGACATGAATCTCTTCTGGCGTCGGTGCCTGGCCATCGCCGCCGGCCCTGAACACGGAATCGTGCTCCCCAACCGGCATGTTGGGGCCGATGAGCCCTTTCCTCACCGCCGCGAAGAAGGGGGCGACTACCACAGGGTCAAACTGCGAGCCGACCTGGTTCCGGATCTCCTCCAGTGCTTCCTGGTGAGAGCGCGCCGGCCGATAAGGGCGGTCAGAGGTCATGGCGTCGTAGGCATCCACCACGGCGAAGATGCGCGCCCCGAGGGGGATCCTATCCCCCTTGAGATTGCGGGGGTAGCCTGCGCCGTCGAAGCGCTCGTGGTGGGCACGGACGATTTCGGCGGCGCGGCCCAGGAAGGGAACGTCCCGCAGAAGGTGATGGCCCACGTCGGGGTGACGGCGCATCTCCACCCACTCGTCTGAAGTGAGCGGGCCGGGCTTCGAGAGGATGGCGTCAGGCACAGCCAGCTTGCCGATGTCGTGGAGGATGCCGGCACGCTCAACGTCCAGGAGATCGTCGCCGTCGATACCCAGTTCGCGGGCTACAATGAGCGAGAGATCGGCGACGCGGCGGGAGTGGCCTTCGGTTACGCCGTCGCGTTCGTCGAGGGCGGAGGTAAGGATGTGGAGAATAGCCTGATACTCGTGGCTGTAGAGGCGCACGTTGTCCAGGAGAATACCCAGGGCGCCGCCCAGCCCCCTGAGGAGCGTGCGGTCCTTTAGCTCGGGGCGTCGGCGCGGACCGATGATGCTCATCACGCCCACGAGCCTGTCCATGGACACGATGGGGACGTAGACACGGCAGCGGCCCGCACCAAACGCCGGGAAGTAGGGGTGGGACTGAGTGAGCGGCTCGACGAGGATGGAGCGGCTCTCTGCGCATTTCAGGAAGGGGTGGACTAGGGGTGCTTGCTCGGCGTTGAACTTAATGAGCCCGGGAGGCATTCCATGGCTGACCAAGACCTCTGGGCTGGCGCTGTCGCGGTGGAAAAGGGCCAAGACGGCGGCGTCGGCACGCAGGAGTTCCACCACGGTGCCAGCGGCCGCATAGCAGGCGTCGCGCACGTTCGTGGGCGACCCCAGTTGCGTGCGCAGGACGTTGGGATACTCGGCCTGCTGGCGCACGCGCTCCCCCCAGCTAAACCCGAGCTCGATGCCCAGTGCGGCCACGATGTAGCCACCGACGTGACTGAGAACCGACTGTAGCAGGGGGAAGTGCAAGACGAATATGTCTATGGGGATAAGGAGGGTCACTCCCGGATAGACGAGCGAACGAGTCCACCGCTTGGCGACCTGGAGGTTGTGCAGAGCCTCACTGCGGAGGGAGTGGTTGTTGCCCCTAGACATGGCTTTCCTCGGGCTCGGCCTCAGCGGAATCGGTGGAGACGAGCTCCACTGTCGGCTCACTGGCCGGCTCGCCGTTGTTCTTTACGGAGGTCTGGTCGCGGATGAGGCCCTTGCTGTTGGCGGCCACGAAGGCTTCTACGGCCCGCGGGTCGAACTGGGTGCCCGAATTGCGCTTGATCTCCCGCACAGCGAAGGCGTGGGAGCCGGCACGCCGGTAGGAGCGGCCGGAGGTCATGGCGTCGTAAGCGTCCACGACGGCGAAGATCCGCGCCCCCAGGGGGATCTCTTCTCCCATGAGGCCACGCGGGTAGCCGCCGCCATCGAAGCGTTCGTGGTGGTGGAGGATGATCTCTCCCGCCCGCTGGAGGAAGGGGATATCGCGCACGATCTGGTAGGCTATTTCCGGATGCTTTTGAATCTCCTCCCACTCGTCCTCGTTGAGGGGGCCGGCCTTCTCCAGGATCACGTCGGGAAGGCCCACCTTGCTCAGATCGTGAAGCATGGCCGCCTGCTCTAGGTGCGTTAGCTGCTCCCCAGGCAGGTTCATCTGCTCGCCTACGGCTACCGCCAGGCGGGCGACCCGCAAGGAGTGACCCTTGGTAGCCTGGTCGCGCAGGTCGAGGGCGGCACACAGCATCTGGGTCAGTGAATCGTGGCTGCGCTTCATGTGTTGGGCGTGGAGCACCAACTGGCGTCGCTGCCTGCTGACGGTTCGCGAGCCGCGCATGACGACGGTTGACAGCACCGCGTAGAGGAAGCCCATGGCGCCCGCCACGCCAATGTAGATCGCCGTCTCGGCCCGCTGGATGCGATCGTGTACTGGCAGATAGAGCTGCTCTACCTCGAGCACGGCTTGGACGCCGGAAGAATCGTCGAGAGTGAGAGGGACGAAAATATGGAAGAACGATTGCGCCCCGAATGCGGTGCTTCCCACCAGATCGTCGGCATCATCCACTCGTGATATAGCGTGGCCCCTGCGGGCAGCCTCTACCTCTTCACTGGCGGGGACCTCCTGGCCTATCTGGGCCGAAGAGTCGGAGGAGTAGAGCAGCATACCGTCCCAGCGCCAGACACGCAGGCGAGAGCGGCCGGTGGGGATGATGTCCTCCTGAACAAAGGCGTTGAACTCCGCGTACTGGTCGCCGGTCATGGGCGCCAGTGATCCTTGTTCCGCCAGTTGGCCTGCAACCGGTACCGCGACGTGCTGCTGCACTTCGTCCACGGCGTCGTCGATCTCCCCGTCCTTGATGGACTGGCTTAGGAAGCGGCTGAGGCCGAATCCGGTGAATGCGACAACGACGAGGCTCACCACAGCGAAGACGGTGGCGAACTGCCAGATGAAGGTGTAACCAGCCACCCGCCGCCAGAGGCTCCGGATGGCTGCCAGTGAAGGCAGGCGCGACTGCTTGGGGAGCAGGCTGCTCCTGCTGGAGTTCGTCATGACCTCGCCCTTGGGATTAGAGATGGGGCCCCTGCGGACCTACCCCCTCTTGCGCGAGCGCTCACCGGAAGCGGACGGTACATGGTTGGCGTCCCTCTTTTTGGATGTCTTGGCCGCGTACATGTGGGTATCGGCCCACTGCACCACTTCGTCCACGTTATCGCCGCCCCACGGGAAACCCGAGACCCCCAGGGAGATGTTCAACTGGAGGGAAACGCCGTTCTCCTCGTACATGGGGGTGACTTCCAGGGCTCGCTGGAGCCTCTTGGCAACGGAGAAGGCCCCATCCTTATCCGTTTCGGGCATGATCACGCCGTATTCGTCGCCACCGAGACGGGCCGGAATGTCGGAAGTGCGGACGCACTTGACCACGAGCTTGGCCAGATTGGCCAGAGCTACGTCACCGGCCTTGTGGCCATAGGTATCGTTCACACTCTTGAGTTGGTCGACGTCCAAGATCAGGATGGCCAGGGGACTCTGCAGGCTGCGTGCCCGGTCCATTTCGCGCCGCAGTCGCTCGAAGAAGTATCGACGGTTGAAGAGCTGCGTAAGGTCGTCCCGCATCGCCATGTCTTGCAGTTCGAGGTTGCGGATGAACAATCGAGCGCGGTAACGTCGCTCCACGTCTACGTGTGCCTTGCGGGATAGACTGGCTAAGATGGTGGTCAAGACGAAGAGGTTCAGGAAGACAACGCCGGTGAGGAGGTAGAACACCGGACGGCTTAGGGCGATGTCGCCCGCAACGACGGCGGCCGCACCGCCACCCGAGCAGACAGCCCCGGCGATGCGCAGCACCCAGCGCAGGTGAGTCAGATCTCGCGGGGGCCGCTTCTCGCCGTCAACCCGTCGGGCGATGCTATTACCGGCAGCCGGCGCCGGCGCCGCCTCCCCCCCATTGCCTTCCATGATGAGCCGCTCCTTGCCCTATTGTCCCAGAATCATAGACGCTATAGGCCTGCTTTCGGTTACATATACTGCGCGCGACAGCCGCCGCGCTTGCGGCGCCGCCAACTCCAAGAACTCGTTTCGCCAGTTGCCTTCGGACTGGGGCACCAGCGCCACAGCCTTTATGCGATGCGCCTTCGTAGCTTCTAGTCCCGCGGTACGCAACATTGGCGCGCGCCTCCGTTGCCCCGATGAGTGATCTTCGCCGCGTACATGTGCGTGTCTGCCCACTGCACCATGGCGTCCACGTCATCGCCACCCCAGGGGAAGCCGGAGATACCCATAGATATGTTCAGCCGCAGGTGAGCGCCGTTGACCTCGACGATGGAGGTGTTGTTTATTGCCTCCTCCATCCGCCGGGCAACGGCGAAGGCGCCGCCTTTGTCCGTCTCGGGCATGATGACCGCGAACTCGTCGCCGCCGATGCGGGCGGGAACGTCGCAGGCGCGGGTGTGCTCCACCAGCAGGCGCCCGACGGCCGCCAACACAAGATCGCCGGCTTGGTGACCGTACGTATCGTTGATCGTCTTCAAGCCGTCCACGTCCAGCACGGCCACTGCCAGCGGGCGCTGGAGGTGGCGGCATTGGTCCAGCTCTCGCTGCAGGCGGTCGTAGAAGTAGCGGCGGTTGAAGAGCTGAGTGAGGTCATCGCGCATGGCCATGTCTTGAAGTTCCAGGTTGCGGATGAATAGGCGGGCCTGGAGCCTGGCCTGCGACTCCGTGAGGCGTCTTCGCGAGAGGGCGGCGCTCACGTATCCCAGCACGCCGAGAAGGGCGAAAGACGCTCCGGTGACGAGGAAACCCAGCGCATACTCCTGGACGGCGTAGGCCAGGGCGATGGCCGACAGGGCTGCCACCCCCACGACGACGTTGGCCAGCCGCACGGCAAGCGGCAAGGGAGCGGAGGCTATGGCCTGCTCCGCCGTTTGGTCTCGCTCTGACTGAGCGTGGACCGCCTCCTGGATGGGCATGCTGGTAGTCATGTGCCCTCTAAGGAAGAGACACCTGGTGCGAGACGACGTTACAGATCGTGGCCGGCTAGCGCGTCATGCGGCTGGACATCTGCTCCGGGTAGTTACAGGTAGCCTGCTTGGCCACGTACAGACTCTCGTCGGCGGAGCGCATAATGGCGTCGACATCGTCGCCGTCCCAGGGGAAGCCGGAGATGCCCACACTCAGGGTGAGGCGGACGGAGACGTCGCGTTCTTCACACACGATTCCGTGTTTGACGGCAGCCGTGATGCGCCTCGCGGCAGCCTGGGCGCCGCGCCTGTCCGCCTCGGGGAGGATAACGGCGAACTCGTCGCCGCCGATGCGGGCAGGTATGTCGCAGGCGCGGGTGTGCTGCCGCAGGAGCTTGGCTGTGGCAATCAGGACGGCGTCGCCCACCTTGTGGCCGTGGGTGTCGTTGATCCGTTTGAGGCCGTCTACGTCCACCATCAGGACCCCCAGTGGCCTCTGGAAGCCGCGCGCGTCCTCCAGGTCACGTTGGAGGCGGTCGTAGAAGTAGCGACGATTGCAGAGCTGGGTAAGGTCATCGCGCATGGCCATGTCGGCCAGTTGGAGGTTGCGGGCCCGCAGCGCGGCCTGGTAGTTTCGCTCGAGGCGTACGTGCACCAGGCGCGTGACGGCCGCCATGAGCAGACCGGCCACCAGGGGGAAGAGGAAGGAGGGTATGGCTATCACATAGCGGGTGGCGCCTTCCGTTGGACCCAGCAACACGGCGAGGAGGCCGCCCAGGGCCAGCATGGAGGTCGCAGCGCGAAAGCCCCAGACGTAGGTCTGAACGCGCTCGCTGCTGCTGCGCGGCCTGGAGCCAGAGCCCGACTGGTGGCCCTCGTCCAGCGCCACTAGCGCGCCTCGCGGGCAGCGCAGATTATGCTGCCGCTGCTGGAGACGAGCGCGGTTAGGCCACACATCCCCTTGAATCGCTTCTCGACTGGCGACACCATCGCCCGGAGACTCCTTTCGCGGGCGCGTTACGCCGACAGGGTTGAAAGCCCAGGTGGTTCTGTTTAGAAGACGTGGCGCGGCCGCGTGCGTTACAGCGGGGTCGAGAAAAATGTCGCGGGGTCTACTCGTAGACAGGCCGGCCGCCGACGAATGTCATCGCCACCTCCAGCTTGTCGTCCAAGACCGCCAGGTCGGCCGCGAAGCCGGGGGCGACTCGCCCCAGGCGCTGACCGAGGCCGAGGGCAGCGGCGGGATTAGCGGAGGCCATGCGCACCGCCTCGGTGAGAGGGGCCAAGCCCAGCTTCACGACGTTGCGCACCGCCTGGTCCATGGTGACTACGCTACCGGTTAGGGTGCCGTTGGGGAGGGAGGCCACGCCGTTCCGTACCTGGATGGCCTCGTCGGCCAGGGAGTAGACGCCGTCCCTCAGGCCGGCGGCTGCGATGCCGTCGGTAATCAGGATCGTGCCCTGCGGTCCCTTGGCGGCCAGGAGCGCGGCCATGGCTCCCGGGTGGACGTGCACGCCGTCGGCGATTAGCTCGGCGCTGATCATGGGTGAGGAGAGGATGGCTCCCAAGCAGCCGGGGTCGCGATGCTGGAAGGGGCGCATTCCGTTGAAGCAGTGGGTGGCCTGGCGTACCCCCCACTCGATGGCCTCCAGCGCCTGCTCGTAGGTGGCGTCGGTGTGGCCCATACTGACGGCGACGCCTCTCTCGCGGGCAGCCGTGACAACGTCGCGGGCGCCGGGCAGCTCGGGCGCTAGAGTGATGACCTTCAGGCGGCCCCGGGCGGCCTCAGCCAGGGCCAGAAACTCGGCCACGTCCGGCGGGCGCAGGCCCTCGGCGGGCAGGGCGCCGCGTCGGGCGGGGTTCACGAAGGGCCCCTCCAGGTGTACGCCCAGGGGCCGGGCGCCGCCTTCCACGTTCTCGCCGGCGGCCACGGCTGCCGCCAGCCAGCCCTTCATCTGAAGGAGCGGCGCGCCCACCAGGGTCGCCAGGAAGCCGGTCACGCCGTGCCTGACAACCCAACGGGCGTAGGAGCGGATATCGTCGGGGTCTTCGGTGATCAGGGAGAAGCCGCCGCCGCCGTGCACGTGGATGTCGATGAAACCGGGCACGAGGGTGAGGCCGCCCAGGTCGAAGGTCTGGGCGCCGGCGGGGGGCGCCCGCCCGACACCGACGGCGTCAATGCGGCCGTCGCGGACTATCACCGTCGCCCCGGCGAGCTCCTCGTCGGGTGTGAGGACGCGGGCGTTGAGAAGGGCGGTGAGCATGGGACGCGCTCCGTGCGGTTCTGGATACACCTGTGCTATGATACTCTCTCGACGTAGCAGACGCATTCAAGCTACCAGGGTGGGTTGGTGAAGCAGGCCTTTTCCTTTCGTGGGCAGATGCGCCCTCAGGACGTCCGCCCGCATCCCTTCCTCTGCCTTCCTTTCACAGCGCCGCCGCGTGCAACTCGGATCGACGTGTCCTACACCTTCGACGAGCCGGTGATCGGCGACTTCGGGCTGGGCATCGGCAATGAGGTGGGCATCGGCATCTTCGACCCGCGCGGGGTGGGCTTCCTGGAAGACCACGGCTTCCGCGGCTGGAGCGGCGCTGCCCGTCGCGAGTTCTTCCTATCGCCCAGCGACGCCACCCCAGGCTACCTGCGCGGGGCCATCCTGCCCGGCCAGTGGAACGTTGTCCTGGAGTTCGTGAAGACGATGGAGGCCGGCGCGCACTACGAGGTGCGGGTCGACCTGACGGTGGAGGAGAAGGACGGGGGCCCCGGCGCCATGGCCGCCAGCTCGGTGGCCCGCGAACCGGCGCCGGCCCGGCGCGAGCCGCGCAAGGGCGGTGGCTGGTTCAAGGGCGACCTCCACTGCCACACGGTCCACAGCGACGGCCTGAACACGGTGGAGGAGATCGCCCGCGGCGCCCAGGAGCGGGGGCTCGACTTCCTGGCGGTCACCGATCACAACACCAACACCCACCACGAGGAGTTGGCCCGTCTGTCGGACCTGGACATCCTCCTCATTCCCGGCGAGGAGATTACCACCTGCTGGGGCCACGCCAATATGTGGGGCCTGCGGGAGTGGATCGATTTCCGCTGCACCGACGCCGAGGCCGCCCAGGCGGTGCGGCGCTTCGTGTTGGAGAAGGGCGGGCTCATCTCGGTGAACCACCCCAAGGCGGTGGGCCCGCCCTGGATGTTCCTGAACGAAGGGGACTTTCCCTGCATGGAGGTGTGGCAGGCGCCGTGGCGTTGGTTCAACTGGGAGTCGCTGGAGCGCTGGGAAGGCCATCTCCGGCGCGGCCGGCGGATCGTGGCCGTGGGGGGCAGCGACACGCACTCCATCCCGCCCGCGCGCCCGATGCACCCCCACTCCCTGGGCGAGCCCACGACCTGGGCCTACGTGCCCGGGCCGCTGAACGAGGAGAACGTGCTGGCGGCCATCCGCCAGGGGAACATATTCATCTCCCAGAACCCGCGCGGCCCCCAACTCCACCTTACGGCCGACGCCGACGGCGACGGTCGCTACGAGGCGATTGTCGGCGACACACTGCAGGTGAAGGCGGGCCAGCCGCTGGCAATGCGCGTGCGCTGCCGGGGCGCCGCCGGCCGGCGCCTGTGGTTGCTGGCCGACGGGGAGATCCTGAGCATCCTGCCGGCGGAACGCGAGGACTTCAGCCACGACTTCAGCATCGAGGCCGCGCCCGGCCGCTTCGTGCGGGCCGAGCTGCGGGAGTACCGCCGCGCTCTGGAGCAGGGGGAGTCGGTGCTGGCCATGACCAATCCCATCTATGTGATCTGACAACGGGTGGGGAACGGATCAATGGATGACGCCGGCCTCGCCCCATCCGTCAATCCGTTAGAAATTCGTTGACAGGTTGGAGGTACCCATGACCACGAGCGAGAAGCGCACCATCATCGTTGTGCCCGAGACCCACTGGGACCGTGAGTGGTACCAACCCTTCGAGGTGTTTCGCGCCCGCCTGGTGCGCCTTGTGGACCGCGTCATCGACCTCCTCGACTCGAATCCCGAGTACAAGTACTACACCCTGGATGGCCAGAGCATCGTCCTGGAAGACTACCTGGAGATCCGCCCCGACCGGCGCGAGGACATCGCGCGGCTGGTGCAGGCCGGCCGCCTGCTCATCGGGCCTTCGTACGTCTTGCCGGACGAGTTTCTCACCGGCGGCGAATCCCACATCCGCAACTTTCAGATGGGCATCGCCGTGGCCCGCCAGTTTGGGCCGGTGATGATGGTGGGCTACATGCCCGACACATTCGGACACATGGCGCACATGCCGGCGATCCTGGCCGGCTTCGGCATGTCCGGCGCGGTCATGTGGCGCGGCGCCGACAAGTCTCTCACCTCCTCCGAGTTCTTCTGGCGCGCCCCTGACGGCTCGGAGGTGCTGACTGTTCACATGGCCATGGGTTACGGCATCGCCTCCTACCTCTGGCCGGACCGCGAGCGACTGCTGACCCAGCTTCAGAGCCTGCGCCAGATGCTGGAGCCCTGGGCCAGCACCCGCTATCTTCTCCTGCCCAACGGCACCGACCACACCGAGCCCCAGCCGCAGCTGCCGGCAATCATTGCCGCGGCCAATGAGGCGCTGGACGACGCCGAGCTGGTGCACGGCAGCCTGCCTATGTACATCGAGGCGGTTCGGCAGGAAATGGGGGAGCGCAGCGGCTCCTGGCTCCGCTGGCGCGGCGAGTTCCGCTCCAGCGAGCGGGCGCACGTGCTGCCCGGCGTGAGCTCCAGCCGCATCTGGATCAAACAGGAGAACCAGGCCTGCGAGAACGTTCTCCTGCGCTGGGCGGAGCCCTTCTCCACCTGGGCCCATCTCCTGCGGCGGCGCGAAGGCGGCGAGCGGGAGGGGACAGAGGCGCATTCCTGGGAATCATCGGGGCCCTGGGCGGCATCCCTGCGGCGCACCGGCGACGAGTTGGAGCGGGCAGCCGCCGACGCCGGCTCGCTGCGGCTGGCCTGGCGCCTGCTGCTCCAGAACCAGCCTCACGACTCCATTTGCGGCTGCAGCACTGACGAGGTGCACGACGAGATGAGGGTTCGCTTCCGGCGCTGCCGCCGCTTGGGCGAGGCGGTGCGGGACGACGCCCTCGCCTACCTGGCCGGAGTGGCGGCGCCGACGGACGGCCGGCACATCGTCGTCTTCAACCCTCTAAGCGTCGCGCGAACCGACTACTGCACGGCCCGCGTACCCGTCGAGGGTGGGCTCGAGCCGGTGGCCCTGGAGGACAGCGACGGCGGGCGGATCCCCGTCCAGTTCCTGCGGCGGGGGCGGCTCGCACCCTTGGACCCGTTGCCGGAGCGGGTCGAGGTGGGCTTCCTGGCGCCGGAGGTGCCCAGCGTTGGCTACCGGGCCCTGCGCGTCGTCTACGGGCAGGGCGAACGCCCACAGCCTCAGCCGGCTCGCGCCATCGAGAACGAGTACTTCCGGGTGGAAGCGGACCCGGCAGACGGTACGCTGACGCTGACCGACAAGGCCACGGGCGTGACCCTGCGCGGGCTGAACCGCTTCGTGGACGGCGGCGACGCCGGCGACGAGTACAACTACTGCCCGCCCGCTCAGGATGAGCTGGTGGAGAGCCCGAGCCGCCCGCCGGAGATCCACCTGCTGGAGTCCGCCTCTGGCGGACGCTGGATGCTGGAGGTTGCCCTGGAGTACAGCCTGCCGCAGGCCCTCAGGTCCGACGACAAGGGCCGCTCGCCGGAGAGGCGGCCCTGTCGCATAGTCAGCCGGGTCAGTCTCTATCGCGGCGTGCCCCGTCTCGATTTCGAGACGGAGGTGGACAACCAGGCGCAGGACCACCGGCTGCGCGTCCACTTCCCGGCCGGCCTGCGCGCAGACGCCTCGCAAGCCGAGCAGCACTTCGGCGTCGTGAGGCGGGCCATCGCCCTGCCGGAGCACGACTTCACCTGGGCCGAGCCGCCTCAGGGGACGTACCCCCAGAAGTCGTTCGTGGACGTGAACGACGGCCGGCGGGGTCTGATGCTGGCCAACCGCGGTCTACCAGAGTACGAGGTGCTGGACGGGACGGAGGGGGTGACCATTGCGCTGACGCTGCTGCGCTGCGTGGGCTGGCTTTCGCGTTCGTGGATGGTCACCCGGCCGGTGCAAGCGGGGCCGCTCATCCCGACGCCGGGCGCCCAGGAGCAGGGCCGCCACCTGTTCCACTACTCGCTGATACCGCACGACGGCGGCTGGGAGACGGCCTTCCTCCAGGCCCACCGCTTCGCCGTGCCGCTGCGGGCCGTGTTCGTGGCGGCAGGGAAGGGCCAGCTCGCACCTGTGGGGAGCCTGCTCACCGTCCGACAGGAGTCCTTCGTCCTCTCCGCCCTCAAGGAGGCCGAGGACGGGCAGGGCCTCATCGTGCGGCTGTACAACATCGCCGACCAGCCGGCGGAGGGCGAGGTGCGACTCGAGGGCCGGTGGCAGGCCGTGGAGCGAACGAACCTCAACGAAGAAACGCTGGGCCCGGCGGACGTACGCGACGGTTGGGTGCGCCTCTCGCTGCGGCCCAACGAGATCGCGACGCTGCGGTTCAGCGTGTGATGTCCGATGTTGTCCGGGGTTGGCCGGGCTGTCCACGAGGGCCGGCGGGCTTCCCGGTGAGAGTCAGGAACCACGCTAGGACCACGATTGCTGCGACGCCGGTCAACATGTCGAGCGCCCTCTCTGCGTCTGAGACAAGCCTCGCCGATATGATACCTCCGAGGGACACAAGCAAGGCAACCGTGGCGCTGACCAGGAAGACGTCGAGCCAGAAAATCCTGGGTCGTGCTCTATAGCCCCAGTAGCCCCCAACCCAACCCAACGTCAAGCTAGGCACTCCTACGGCATCGGCGACGTCGCGTCTCGAAAGTCCGGGCACGGCATCGGAGAAGAACCTAACCGCCACGTCGAAACCAAATGCCAAAACGGCGATGGCCACCACGATGGCAACGGTCGAAGCTATATCGCGACAACGCATGTGGTGCCGTTACTCACTGCACTGGCGCTTCGATGTGTGCATGAGCTACTTGCGCGTCTTCTAGTATACGAGGAAGCAAGGCCCTGTCCAGTCGGGCTCAGAGCGGATGCTGGACGGATGGGCGGATGCTCCCCACACGGCTTCACCGGTCGCTGCTGCCATTTCCCCTTTGGACGTGGCTCGATCGAATAGGCATCATCGAAGGGCCATGCTGGAGGGAAAGTGGGTCTGGGTCTGGAACTGGCGCCGCTGCGACGGCGGCGACGCCGCTCGTGTGGCTGAGCGGCTGAAGGCCGCGGGCTGTGTCGGGGCGATCGTCAAGGCCCACGACGGCGCCCGCTGGTTCGACCAGGGTCAGCCCTGGCAGGAGATCGGTCGGGCGCTCAAGGCCCACGGCCTGCGGGTGGCCGCCTGGGCCTACATCTACGGCGCCGACTGGCCCGGCGAGGCGCAGCTCGCCATCGAGACCGTCCAGTACGGTGAGGCCGGTGCCTACGTGCTGGATGTGGAGAGCGAGCTCAAGAACCACCCCGACGTGGCGGAGGCGCTCACCGCCCGCATCCGCGAGGCGGTGGGGCCGGACTATCCCCTCTTCTACTCCACCTTCGCCATCGCCCGCTACCACCGCGAGTTCCCCTACGCCGCCTTCCAGCGCCACTGCTCGGGCGCTCTACCCCTGGTCTACTGGAATGCCTTTCGCTGGCCGGTGGACCAATCCCTGGGCTGGACGTACGAAGACTACGCGGCCCTGGGCGAGCCGCCCCAGCGGATCTTTCCGGTGGGCGGCCTGTACCGCGAGGGTTATGTGCCCTACCCCACCCGCGACGAGGTCCTGCGCTCCGGGGCCCTGGCGGCGTCGGCGGGCTCGCCGGGGGTCAGCTTCTGGTCCTACGAGCACATGGACGCGGCGATGTGGCAGGCGGTACGGGACATCCCCTGGCCGGCCGAGGAGGACGAGACGGCGGCTCTGCGGGCCCAGATCGCTGCCCTGCAACGACAGCTGGAGGAGATGGGGCGCCAGAACGCCGACTTCGCCGGCCGTATCTGGCGCGGCAGCGCCCTGGCCGATCAGCTTCGCAAGGTGCTGCGCGGCGAGGCGTAGGTGGAAGGCTGAAGCCTTCCTCCACATGTCGCCACTTGAGGGTATGAGTTGTAGCGAAGGCCTTCAGGCCTCCACGGGTTTCGTGACGGCAGCGCACCGTGGCCCATCGCTCATGCTATACTTGACGCGTGGGGCAAAGGCGATCGGCTATGCCTGTGGTCACGGTCTCCGGCACGACGGGCAGCGGCGCGCGCGAGGTGGCGCGGCTTGCCGCCAGCAGCCTGGGCATCGATTACGTCGACCAGGAGATCCTGGTCGATGCGGCCCAGCGCCTCGGTGTCAGCGCCCGCGCGGTGGCCCAGCGAGACGAGCACGTCCAGACCTTCGGCGAGCGGTTAGCCTCGCTACTCCGCACCTTCCTGGAGCGCTCGGCGGCGACCGGAGTGGGCGACCCGATGATGGGCGCCGCCGGCCTGGAAGTGCTGCTGGCGCGCTCCTACGGCGACCTCACCAAGAGCCCTGAACACGAGGTGAATGATTCCCTCTACATGAAGACCGTGACCGCCATCATCCGCGAGCTGAGCCAGCGGGGAAACATCGTCATCCTGGGCCGCGGCAGCCATCTGATCCTGCGCAGCCATCCCACCGGCCTTCGCGTCCTGACCGTTGCGCCGCTGGAAGCGCGTGTCCAGCGTTTCGCCGAACGCGAGGGCCTATCGCCGCAGGAAGCGGCTAAGCGCGTTCACGATCTGGACAAGAGCCGAGTAGCCTTCCACCACAAGTTCTTCAAGGTGGAGGCGGACGATCCTGCCTGCTACGACCTGGCCATCGATACCAGCCGTCTGTCCTTTGAGGTGGCGGCGCGGTTGGTGGCGGAGGCAGCGCGCGCCCGCGAGGCGGCGCCGCCCTAGGGGCTCAGCCTTCTAGGCGGGCCAGGATCTGTCGCAGGACCGCCTCTCCGCGCTCCAGGCGGGCCCAGATGCCCCAGTCGCCGTGCAGCGGCAACCCAAAGCCCGATGCCTTCTCGCCCACGGCCCGGAAGAACTCGATCGCCTCCGGGGAGCCCTCGCCGAAGGTGGAGACCAGCAGGTGGCGGGTCTGATCGATCCAGCGGGCGTAGCAGTCGGGGACGGGACCCAGGCCGCGGATGTGGGCCAGCCGCTGGAGCTGGCGGCGGATGCGTTCGGCGGGCGAAGTCACAGTCGTTGTCATGGTCCCCATTATGGGTTAGAAGAAGTCGAACTGGTAGTTGCCGAAGCTCTGGCGGTGCTCGGCTTTGAGCCGGCGGAAGAGGCTCTGATAGGGCGCCTGGAAGATGCGCTCGGCGGTCATGATGACGGCGTCCTCGCGGTTGTCGGAGTAGTAGCGGGGGCGGATGCCGAGCCGCTGGAAGCCGTACTTGTCATAAAGAGCGATCGCAGCGTCGTTGGAGACGCGACACTCCAGGCTCACCAGTTCGCGTTCGTTCATTAGCGCCAGCTCGATTCCGGCGATGAGCAGTAGCTCGCCAATGCCGCGGCGGCGGTGGCCTTCTCGCACCGCGATGGTGACGATGTGGGCCTCGTCGGCGATCAGCCAGACGCCCACGAATCCGATCACCGGCTCCTGGTGGGGCGACGGCTCGGCGTCCTCCTCGGGTCCGAACAGGCGGCGCAGCTCAGTCAGCCAGCGGCCCAGGCGGGGCGGCGAGAGCGGGGGCAGGGCAGGGGGCACAGAGCCAGGCTGTGCCTCGCCGGTCTCGTCTTCCCGGACGGTCTGCTCCACCGCCACCAGGTAGCGGGCCAAGCGGTTGTGGCGGATCTCTCGCTTGAAGGCGGTGGACGGCCAGATGCTGGGAAAGGAGTCCTTTTCTATCTCCATGACCTGCGAGATATCGCCCAGGTCCATGGGTCGCACCAAGTAGCGTGTCGCCGTCGTCTGCATAGCCTTGTTCTCTTGACCCTGCCAGGTTCACCCATTCTAGCACAGGGCTGGCGGTGCCTACAGGTCAACTCACCCACTACGGGGCGATGGGCATGGTGCAGGTGAGGGGCGCCGTCGCCAGGATGAGGAAGGCGCCGTACTTGTTCAGCGGGCCCATGTTGGAGATGTCGGGCCGGCCGGGGAAGTAGCGCTCCAACCCCGCGTCCGTGAAGCGGTAGGCGGCGGCGTAGCTGTCGTCGGCGCAGGCGAAGTCCTGGTCGGGCGGCATGGCGTCGGCGCCGGTCCAGCCCTCGTTGTGCCAGCCGGGGCCCCATTGGAGGGTGCGGTCCGCCGCTGGGGCGGCGGCGACCGGCATCACGCAGGTGACGGGCTGGGTGATGAGGATGAGGAAGGCGTCGTACTGGGCCAGGGGCGTCATATTGGAGATGTCTGGCCTATCGGGGAAGAAGCGCTGGAGGCCCGTGTCCGTGAAGCGGTAGGCGGTGGCGTACATGCCCGCGGCACAGGCGAAGGCGTCCTGCGGAGCGGTGCCGCCGGCGCCGGTCCAGGTGTCGTTGTGCCAGCCGGGGCCCCACTGGAGGATGTGGGTGGGCCCAGTGGGCGGCGTGGGTGTGGCGCCCGGCGTGGGCGTGGCGCCCGGTGTTGGCGACGGCGTCGGCGTAGGCGTGGGCGTCGGCTCGGGTAGGGCGACTGGGGTTGAGAACTCGGAGGTGTTGCCCGACTCATCCGTGGCGGTGGCGGTGACGTTGGGGCCCTGGGGCGAGCCGGAGAAGCTCCAGTTGCCGGCGCCGTCGGCCGTGGTGGAGCCCTCGTACACCCTGCCTTCGTCTTCCTCGGCGGAGTAGACGTCGATGGTGCAGTTGGGGCAGGCGGTGCCCATCACCGAGCCGAAGCCGGTGATGGCGGGCGGCGCCAGTTCGGTGTTGCCGCCGTCCCAGTTCCAGATGCCGTGGCCGTTGGAGTGGATGGAGTTGCCGCGAATGGTGTTGCCGGTCGCGCCGGCATCCTCCACACGAACGCCGGCGGTGTTGTTGTAGGCGATGAGGTTGCCCATACCGGCCGTCGTGCCCCCGATGGTGTTGTTCTCGGCGAAAAGCTCGAGCACCACACCTATCCCGTTGGGGATCGCGGCGTCCCCGGCGGCGTTGGTGCCGATGTAGTTCCCCGCAACGATGTTGCCCTCACCGCCGCTGATGGACACCCCGTCCCCGTTACCGGAGATCACGTTGCGGTCGATGACGTTTTCGTCGCCAGCGCCGATCCAAATGCCTCTTCCGTTGCCGAGGGAGTCGCCGCTGGCTTTACTGCCGATGTAGTTCCCCGCAACAGTGTTGTTCCGGCCGCCCCACACGAACACGCCAGGAAAGCACCGCTGGATCACCAGGTGTTTGATAGCGTTGTTGTCGGATTCGACGACGAAGCAGGCCACTCCGCCGCCCTGTCCGCTGCCCCGGACGACGACCCCTGCCCCTGAGCCGTCCACCGTGTCGTTACCCGTATCGAGGCTGGGTAGTTCTAGTCCCTCGGAGAGGGTGATGGTAGCAGGGCTGGCAGGCGGGAAGACGAAAGCGTTGAAAACGACCGTGTCGGGTGAGTAGAGGCCGGGAGGATCATTGATCTGGCATTGCTCTTGGTGAGGGCCGACCCACCACCACGTGCCGGGGACCTGGTCGCACTCTTCCTCGGTCAGCTCGTTGATGTGGAGGCGGCCCGTGGCCAGCATTATCGCTTCGCGCAGGGTGAGCCTGTTGTTACGCGTGTTGGTGTCGGCGGTGCTATCGACGGTGATGGTTACGTCGGGGCTGGCCTGGGCGCCAGGTCGATTCAGCGCCAAGAACACCGCCACGGCGAGGGCGGCGAGGAGAAGGATAGCAAAGGTGAGGTACTTCATGGCCTGGCACCTCCTTCAGGGGTCATGGCCCTCGGGCCAGCAGGGGCAGAAAAGCACGATGCGTCTTATCCATGTTCGGTCTTCTCAGGCCAAACCTTGGCGCGGGCATGATCATAGCCCCGCCGCGCCTGCCGTCAATGGAGCGAGGAGTAGTCGCGCCTCAGGTCGGGGATTCCAACGGCCGGCGACGAGACGGAATGCGAAAAGCGCACAAAAGGAAAGGAGGAGAGCTTAAGAAGGGGAGTGGACTCCCGCCCACCGCTCAGGCAGTTCTTATCCCGCCCTCCGCATAGCGCCAACCGGCGCTTTCCCCTTCTTAAACTCTCCTCCTATATGCTCGCAGGTCAACAACGCCGTCCCGGATGGCGCCCGTGTCGAGGAATAGCTGTCGAAACCGCTCCTGGGAGATCTTCTGTCTTACAATAGGGCAGTTGCAGCCAGGGTGCGCACGGTGTCGATGCGCGTGGGCGCGCGAGATGAAAACCATGTACCGGTGGTGAACCTTGCAGGCGTTGCAGCTCCGGGTATTCCGTGTTCTGAGCCGAAAAACGGTAACGCCCTGTCGTGCAGCAGCACGGGCTGAACTCTCAACGGGGCCGACCTTTGTGACCACTGCGGCTAGCCCCACAGCCGCTATCCCCTTGAAGAGGCTGCGCCGCGATAGAGGCCGCTTGTCGCCGGAAGCCATGGTCAGGTGCCCTCGGGCACTCGTGATAGCTGCTGTCTCGGTATAGTACTCAGCAAGTCTCGCATTGCAGGTTGGCCCCAGAACTGCCACGAGCCCCCTGGGCATGCGGCACACGCGAGTCTATGTCAACAAGCTCGAAAAGTCAAGCTCTGTGATGCATTTCAGCGAAAATGGCGCGCTTTCGGGCGTTTTCTGACCCAGAGATGAACTGTCCCGACTGGATGGCGTCCGCTCGTTGGACTCCCTTTTCTCCCCGATCGCGTGCCGCCTTCCCACCTTCCCTTGAGCGCAGATGCTGTCCCGATGGGCATAGTAGACATCGGCAGGCGTCACATTCCGCAGGGCCTCGTGCTCAGTGTCTTCCGTGAATGCGCGGGCGTGTACCCCTTCGCCTTTATCGTCCAGTTGGCGTCAGATAGAATGGAATCGAGGCGGCATCTCCAGATATGTACGTTCTGATCAGGGTCCTGAGCTTCTTGCGGTCCTACCGACGGCGCGTGGCCGTTGCCTGGGCCTGTGTTCTAGGGGCGGCCGCCTTCGTTGTGATCGCACCGCAGCTCATCCGCTGGGCCATCGACTTCGGGCTGAACGTGACGGTGGTGGGCGATAAGCAGGTCGCCATGGGCAGCGCCCACACCCTGGCCATCGTGGCGGTGGCGATTGTAATTGCCGCGGCGCTGCGGGGCGTGTTCGCTTTCGGCCAGACCTACCTGGCGGAGTGGATCTCCCAGCGGGTGGCCTTCGACCTGCGCAACCTGATCTACGATCGTCTTCAGCGGCTGTCGTACGCGTATCACGACCGCCAGCAGACTGGCCAACTCATGTCGCGCGCCACGCAGGACGTGGAGGCGGTGCGCTGGTACATCAACATGGGCGTCCTACGCTTCGCCTATATGGTCCTCGTGCTGGTGGTAGTCCTGGGGCTGATGCTGGCCAGCAATTGGAAGCTGGCGCTGGTGAGTTGGGCTTTCGTGCCCCCCATCGCCTGGCGCTCTGCGGCGATGACGGCTCGCCTACGGCCGATGTGGATGCGGGTTCAGGACGGCCTGGGCCGCATGACAATCGTGCTGCAGGAGAGCCTCTCGGGCATGCGGGTGGTGAAGGCCTTCGCCGGCGAGAAAGAGGAGAGCCGCAAATTCACCACCGAGGTGGACGCCATCTTCGACGACTCCTACGCCGCCAGCCGCGAGATGGCCGTGAACTCGCCGGTTATGACCGGGATCTGGATGCTGGGCATGGTAGCCACCATCTGGTTCGGCGGCCGGGAAGTGGCCCGAGGCAACCTGACGGTGGGCGAGCTCAGCGCCTTCTTGCTCTACCTGACGCTTCTCCAGATGCCGGTGCGCAGCATCGGCTGGATCCTGATGATCTTCTCCCGCGCTCAGATCGGCGCCCAGCGCATCTACGAGATCCTGGACGCCGAATCGGCGGTGAAGGAGAAGGCGAACGCTATCGAGCTGGCCCGCCCGAAGGGGCACGTGCGCTTCGAGGATGTCTCTTTCAGTTACGACGCCGTCTCCCCGGTGCTGGAGGACATCGACATCGATGCCCGGCCGGGGCAGGTCATCGCCCTGCTGGGGCCCACCGGGAGCGGCAAGAGCACCATCGTCAACCTACTCCCCCGCTTCTACGACGTCAGCGGCGGGCGCATCACCATCGATGGCACCGACATCCGCGATCTGACGCTGCCCTCTCTACGGCGGACCATCGGCATCGTCCAGCAGGACGTGTTCCTCTTTTCAGCCACAGTCCGCGACAACATCGCCTACGGCGCGGTGACTGCCAGCCAGGAGGAGATCGAGGCAGCAGCGCGGGCAGCCCACATCCACGACTACATCGAGGGCCTGCCTGACGGCTACGATACCTGGGTGGGCGAGCGAGGCATCACTCTCTCCGGCGGGCAGAAGCAGCGGCTGGCCCTCGCCCGCACGCTGCTCATGAATCCGCGCATCCTCATTCTCGATGACTCTACCTCCAGTGTGGACACGGAGACGGAGTACCTGATCCAGAAGACGCTGGCCCAGCTCATGAAGGGCCGAACAACCTTCGTCATTGCCCAGCGGTTGCGCACGGTGAAGATGGCCGACCAGATCCTGGTGCTCCGGGACGGTCGCGTTGTGGAGCGGGGGCGCCACCGCGAGCTGCTGCGCCAGGGCGGCTTCTACCGCCAGATCTACGACCTGGAGCTACGCGATCAAGAGGAGGCGCTGGCCGCCTCCAGGCGGGAGGCACCGGCCGAGGTGGGAGGAGGCTAGATGGGGTTCTGGGGAGGCGCCCAAGCCGGCGGCTGGAGCCACGGGCCGATGGGCCAGGCCAGGCAGGGGCTGCGTCGTAGCTCCGACGGCTGGGAAGACGAGGAACTGGGCAAGGTCTATGACCAGCAGGTCATGGCCCGCTTCCTGCCCTACCTGAGGCCCTACCGGAGGCGGGTGGCCCTGGCCCTGGCCGGCATGCTGCTCTTCGCCGTCGCCTCGTACACCCAGCCCTACCTCATCGGCTTGGCCATCAACAGGGCAACGCAGGCCAACCTGCGCGATCTGACCGTCATCGGCATCGTCTTGGCGGTGCTGGCGGTGGTGGCCTGGGGCGCCCAGTACCTCCAGCTTGCCCACACCGCCTGGATAGGCCATCGCATCCTCCGCACCCTGCGCGTCCAGATGTTCGACCACCTGATGCGCCTCTCCCTCAGCTTCTACGACCGCAACGAGGTGGGCCGAGTCATGTCCCGCGTCCAAAACGACGTGACTGTTCTCCAGGACCTGCTGACCTCGGGCCTGCTGACCATCCTCGCTGACTTTGTGGGGCTGGGGCTGGTGGTCTTCTTCATGCTCTACCAGGACGTAGCACTGGGCCTCATCACCTTCACTACGTTACCGGTGCTGGCCGTGATCATGGTCCTCTGGCAGCGGCGGGCACGGGTGGTCTTTGTGCGGGCGCGGCAGGCAATCGCCGTTGTCAACGCCAACCTCCAGGAAAACGTGTCCGGCGTGCGCGTAATCCAGACCCTATCGCGCGAGGACGAGAACAGCCGCCGCTTCGGCCTGGTGAACGAGGACAACCTGAACGCCAACGTGGAGGCCGGTCGGCTGACGGCGGCGGTGATGCCCCTGGTGGAGGTGTTGGTGGCGGTGGCCACGGCCCTGGTCATCGGCGTAGGCGGCTGGTGGGTGCTCCAGGGCTCCACCACCCTGGGCGTGCTGGTGGCCTCTTCGCTCTACGTTCAGCGCTTCTTCGACCCCGTGCGCGACCTCGTTCTCCAGTACACGCAGCTCCAGCGGGCAATGGCCGGCGGCCAGCGCATCTTTGAGGTGCTGGACACCCAGCCGGAGATCGTGGACGCGCCCGACGCCCTCGACCTTCCGGACGTCCGCGGCGAGGTGACCTTCGAGCAGGTCAGCTTCGGATACCTGCCGGATGTGGAGGTGCTCCACGACATCGACCTGCGGGTGCGTGCCGGCGAGACCATCGCCCTGGTGGGGCCGACAGGCGCCGGCAAGAGCACGTTCACTGCGTTGGCGGCCCACTTCTACGACGTGACCAAGGGCCGCATCCTCATCGACGGGCACGATGTCCGCCACATCCGGCGCGAGTCCCTGGCCCGCCGCCTGGGGCTGGTGCTCCAGGATCCCTTCCTCTTCTCGGGCACGGTGGCCGAGAACATCCGCTACGCCCGGCCGGGGGCCGGGGACGACGAGGTGGTGTCGGCGGCCAAGGTGGTGGGCGCCCACGACTTCATCACGCGCTTGCCCGAGAAGTACGACACCGTCCTCCACGAGCGGGGCCAGAACTTATCGTTGGGGCAGCGGCAGCTCATCAGCTTTGCGCGGGCGGTGCTGGCCGACCCCCGCATTCTGATACTGGATGAGGCCACGGCCAACGTGGACACCGCCACGGAGTTGACCATCCAGCGGGCGCTGAAGAAGCTGCTGCGGGGGCGAACGTCGTTCGTCATCGCTCACCGCCTGTCCACCGTGCGCGGGGCCGACCGGCTGGTGGTGCTGGACGAAGGGCGCATCGCGGAGGTGGGCCGCCACGATGAGCTGCTGGCCCGCGACGGGTTGTACGCCCGCCTCTACCGCATGACGTACGAGGAGCAGGCGGCGGCAGGCGACGGCCGCCGCCGCCCTTGACAAAACGCCACGCGGTGCTATCATGTGCGCGCACTGCGGCGGGGCGTAGCTCCCGCCGGAAGGGGGTACGCGATGCGCGGGTATGCCCGGCTGGTGGTGGTGCTGCGCGTCCTTCCGGGAGCGCGACTACTGCTGGTGGCTGGGCTGCTGGCTGTCGCCGGCGGAGCGCCCACTGCTCAGGCCCAGGGCCCAATCACCATGGGGATCGACCCCGAGACCACCGGGAACAGCGCTACCACTCTGGGAACGCTGCAGAGCTGCGTGCGGGTGGACGTGGCCAGCCCGGCCTTCGGCAGCAGCGACTACAACATCGACGTCTACGTCACTGGCGATACCCTGGCACCCCTGTCTTACGACGCCTGGGTGACCTACGATCAGACCAAGGTCCACATCACCGAGCCGGGTTTCGACGACCTCATCAAGCTGCCGGAGGCCATTAGCTTCAGCGATGGCAGGCCTGACAGCGATGGCCAGATCAACGCCGGCGCCATGTACTTCGACGGCCCGGGCACTGCCGGCAACGGCACGCTTGTGAGGCTGGGCCTGGACATCGGCGCCTCCGGCCTCGTCACCTTCGGCTGGGCCAAGGGCGCCTACACCTCCGTGGCCGGCGTGCACGCCGTCACCACCGTCACGGCTCAGATCGCCATCAACCAGGACTGCCCTCTCCCAGACTCCGATGGGGACGGTGTGCCTGACGTCGATGATATCTGCCCGTTCGCCTACGACCCCGGCCAGGAGGATGCTGACAACGACGGGGCCGGTGACGCCTGCGATAACTGCCCACTGACAGCTAACCCCTACCAGACGGACAGCGACGGCGACGGCCAGGGCGACGCCTGTGACGTCTGCGCCGGTGACCCGACCGATGACGCGGACGGTGACGGCATCTGCGCGGGCAGCGGCTCCCTGCCGCCGAAGACGGGCGACCATGACAACTGCCCGACGGTCTCCAACCCAATCCAGGCTGATACCGACCGCGACGGCCTTGGGGACGCTTGCGACAACTGTCCTGCAGTCCCCAACCCCAACCAGAAGGACTCTGATAACCAAGACGGCGGCGACTGGTGCGATGTCTGTCGCAGCGACCCGAACGATGACGCGGACGGCGATGGCATCTGTGTGGGCCTGGGTTACATGACGCCCAAGACGGGCCAACATGACAACTGCCCGACGGTCCCCAACCCAGCCCAGACCGACACAGACGGCGACCTCATCGGCGACGCCTGCGACCCCGACGACGACGACGACACGATCCTCGACGGCGCCGACGGCTGCCCTCTAGTCCCTAACCCCACGCAGACCGACAACGACGGCGACGGGGTCCAGGACGCCTGCGACAATTGCACGGACATCCCGAACGCGACCCAAGCGAACAGCGACACCGACATACTTGGCGATGCTTGCGACAACTGCCCACTGGTACCCAACCCCGACCAGGAGGATCGTGACGTTCCGTCGGATGGTGTGGGCGACCACTGCGATGACCCTGACCTCGACGCGTTCAGCGACCACGTCGAGCTGTGGGTGGGCACGGACGCCGACGATCCCTGCCCCGACAACCTCAGCGATGATGCCTGGCCACTGGACATCGACATGGACAGCACCCTCTCAATCACCGGGGATGTGTTCAACTTCCGTGGGCGGATAGGCGCCACGCCTGGTAGCCCCAGTGGCGGCAGCGCCTGGATCTCGACGCGAGTGGCGACCTCAGCGCCACCGGCGACGTCCTCATTTACAGGGGGAAGATAGGGGCGACGTGCACGTAGGGCGCTGCGCCCTTGCCGCGGCCCTGGTACGTCGGGAGGCGCCGGCTCAGGTGAACCCGCCCCCTCGCGCTTGACAACGCCCGCGGCCGTGCTAGCATGGGCGCGGCGATGTGGGGGTGTGTGAGGCTCGGTCTGCTGTTCGCGCTCGTAGGGGTTGCGCTTGTCGGCAGCACAGGGGCGAACGCCTCGCCTGGCAGGACGGTGCGGGTGAGCGTGGACAGCGCTGGCGTTCAGGGGGGCGGCGACAGCGGGGCGTGGGGGCGACCGGCCGTCAGCACCAGCGGCCGCTACGTGGCCTTCGAGTCCTTCGCCACCAATCTCGTCTCCGACGACACCAACAGCGCCAGCGACATCTTTGTGCGCGACCGCGATACCGATGGGGACGGCATCTTCGACGAAGCGGGGGCGGTCGGCACCACGCGGGTGAGCGTGAGCAGCGGCGGCGGCCAGGCGAACGGTTTCAGCTTTCAGCCCGCCATCAGCAGTGACGGCCGCTACGTCGCCTTTGACTCGGGCGCCTCCGATCTGGTGGAGAGCGACACCAAGAGCTGTGGGACTCCTCCCCTGACATACAACTGCTCGGACGTCTTCGTCCACGACCGCCAAACGGGGGCCACCACGCGGGTGAGCGTGAGCAGCGCCGGAGCTGAATCCGACGGCGACAGCTACTTGCCCGCCATCAGCAGCGATGGGCGCTACGTGGCCTTCTACTCGGAGGGGGCGAACCTGGTGGCGGGTGACGGCAACGGTGCCGACGATGTCTTCGTGCGGGACCGCGATACTGACGGGGACGGCATCTTTGACGAACCGGGGGCGGTCGCCACCACGCGAGTGAGCGTGACCAGCGGTGGCAGCGAGGGGAACAGGGCCAGCTCGGACCCGGCCATGAGCAGCGACGGGCGGTTCGTGGCCTTCTACTCGGAGTCCACCAATCTTGTGTCCGGCGACACCAATGGCAGCGGAGATATCTTCGTGCGCGACCGCCAGGCAGGGACCACCACACGGATGAGCGTGAGCAATACCGGTGTTCAGGGGAACGGAGGCAGCTACGGCCCCGCCGTGAGCTGGGACGGACGCTACGTGGCCTTCTACTCGGCGGCGACCAGCCTGGTGTCCGGCGACACCAACGGCGCCTTGGACGTCTTCCTCCGCGACCGGCAGCTCGGGGTCACCACTCGGGTGAGCGTAGACAGCGCCGGCGATCAGGGCAACGGCGCCAGCTCGGCCCCGGCCATCAGTGCCGACGGGCGCTACGTAGCCTTCTACTCCGAGGCGACCGATCTGGTCTCCGGCGACACCAACGGTTCCTGTCAGACTGACCCCGATCCCGAGTTGGACAACTGTCCTGACATCTTTGTGCGCGACCGTCTTACTTCGACTACCGAGCGGGCGAATGTGGACAGCGCCGGCGGGCAGGCAGAAGGCGGTATCTCGACGGCGCCGAGGGTCAGCGTAGATGCG
>Ga0315268_10001257_pt1 | contig 29095 bp, 24 predicted proteins | sample C1_top_MG_FD_204535 | JGI IMG/M metagenome (GOLD analysis project Ga0315268, IMG submission 204535) | Sediment microbial communities from Yellowstone Lake, YNP, Wyoming, USA - C1_top | ecosystem: Environmental > Aquatic > Freshwater > Lake > Sediment | place: USA: Wyoming | collected 2017-08-01
TTCTGGTGGAGAGCTTCATCTCACACCTCCTCCCTTACTTCTTTCAGGGCCGGTGGGCCTGGCCCCCGGCCATGGTTTTCCTGCTTGAAAAATTCTTGAAATTTCTCTATTTCCATCCGGACATCGAGCCTGGTGACCACTGCGGAAATGGCGCATATGGCATCGGCCCCGGCCCGGATAACCGAGGCCGCGGTGGCCAGGGTGAGGCCGCCGATGGCCGCCAGGGGCAAGGCCACCCGGCCCCTGATCTCTCTGAGGAGCTCCAGGCCCGCCGGTCTCCCCGCGTCTGCTTTGGTGGCGGTGGGAAAAATGGGAGACACTCCCAGGTAGTCGGCTCCCCGGCTCTCGGCCTCCACCGCCTCGGCCACATTGTGCACCGTGAACCCGATGATCCTGTTGCTCCCCAGGAGCTTCCTGGCCGCCTCCAGGTCCATGTCGTCCTGACCTAGGTGCACCCCATCGGCCCCCACCTCCAGGGCTAACTCCACCCGGTCGTTGACCAGGAAAAGGGCGTCCCGGCACAGCCGCCGCAACACCAGGGCCTCCTGGCGGCACAGGCGCGGCGCCGAGTGCTTATCGCGGTACTGCACCACCTTCACCCCCGCGGCCAGGGCGCTTTTCACGTCACTTACGTTCCCCGCCCGGCTTAAGCCCGCGTCGGTAATGAAATAGAATCCTCGCATATTTCCACTTTTTGCAGGCGCTGGATGGTCTTTTTGTCCAGATGGTAAAGGCAGTCGAATAACTTCTCCTTCCAGGTGCCCGGTCCCGCCGACTCCCTCGCCGCGCACTCCGCCGCCACTTCATAGCAGATGAGGCCCGCAGCCGCAGCGTAAGTCAGGTCGGCCTCCACCGCGGCAAAGGCCCCGATGACCGAAGCCGCCATGCAGCCGGTGCCCACCACATGGTTCATCAGGGGATGGCCGTTTTTGATGAGAAAAAAACTTTTTTCGCCCGCCACCACGTCCTCTTTGCCCGTGACCACCACGGTGCACTGTCGCTCCCGGGCCAGTTCCCCGGCCACCGCCGCCATGTCCTTGCCCACCCGGCAGGCGTCCACCCCCCGGGTTTTCACCGCCTCGCCGTTGAGCCGGGCAATCTCCGAGGCATTGCCTTTGATGATGTCGATGCGCACCTCGTCGAGAAGCTGCCGGACCGCCTCATCCCGAAGGTCCGTGGCCCCGGCGCCGCAGACGTCCAGGACCACGGGAATGTCGTGGTCATTGGCGCTCCTCCCCGCCGCTTTCATCGCCTCCACCAGCTCCACCGTGAGGGTGCCGATGTTCAGGACCAGGGCCGAGGCGATCTCCGTCATCTGAGCCACCTCTTCTTGAGCATGGGCCATGACCGGCGAGCCTCCCAGAACCTTCACCACGTTGGCGCAGTCATAAATCGTCACCCAATTGGTCAGGTGGTGCACCACCGGCTTCTGGATCCTGATCCGCCTCAGCAAGGCGTATGGATTGAGCTTTTTCCTGGCCATCCCGGCCTTCCGGAGTTCAGGGAAATTATCTGCCATCGGTAATTTCAGGGCTTTCATGGTCACCGCCCCCTTTCTGTCAGAAAGAACAAATTTTTGGGGGCAGCTTCCGTTGAGACCCTGCCCGGAATTTCTTTAACTAATTAATTATTCTATATTATTATAGTCTATAAGTAGCATTTGAAGGTACATTTGTCAAGGAATTTAGCGGGAAATATTGGGGGAGTGCTGGGAAAGATTGAAATTAAGCTATTCCAAGAGCGTTCTCGGGCTCCCGCCCTCACAGCCGCTCCGCCACCGTCTTCATTTCCAGGAACAGGCGCAGATAGTCCGGCCCCCCCGCCTTGGCGTTGGAGCCCGACAGCTTCAAGCCCCCGAAAGGCTGTACTCCCACCAGGGCGCCGGTGATCCCCCGGTTCAGGTAGAGGTTTCCCACCTGGAATTCCCGTTTGGCCCGCTCCAATCTCTCCCGGCTGCGGCTGAAGAGCCCCCCGGTGAGCCCGTAATCCGTGCCGTTGAAGATCGCCACCGCGTCGTCGAAATCCCGGGCCTTGATCACCGCCAGCACGGGCCCGAAAACCTCCCGTTGGGCCAGCCGGGCATCCGGCGCCACGTCCGCGAAGATGGTGGGGGTGATGAAATAGCCGCCGTCCCGGTCCAGGGCCTTGCCGCCCAGCACCAGCCTGCCCTGGCTCCGGCCCGCCTCGATCTCGGCCAGGATGCTGCGGTACTGGGTCTCCGAAATCACCGCGGCCACCTGGCAGTTCTCCTCCGCGGGTCCCACCGTGAGCCGGCCGGCCGCGGCCGCCAGGCGCTCCAGCACCTGGTCGTAAACTTCGGCCACCACAATGAGCCGGGACGCCGCGGAGCACTTCTGGCCCTGGTAGCCGAAGGCGCTCTGGACCACCGCGGCCACCCCGGCCTCCAGGTCCGCGGTTTCGTCCACCACGATGGCGTCCTTGCCCCCCAGTTCCGTGCAGGCCCGTTTCAGCCACTTCTGCCCCGGCCGCACCCGGGCCGCCCGCTGGCAGAGACGCACCCCCACCGCCCTGGACCCGGTGAAATTGACGAACCGGGTCCGGACATGGTCCACCAGGCCCTCGCCCACCCGGTCGCCCCGTCCGGGCAGATAATTGATCACTCCCGGAGGGATACCGGCCGCGGCCACCGCGTCCATGAACTCCCCGGCCACCACCGGCGTGTAGGAAGAGGGCTTGATCACCACGGTGTTGCCCGCGGCCACGGGCCCCACCGCCATTCCCACCAGAATGGCCAGGGGGAAGTTCCAGGGCGGAATCACCGCCCCTGCTCCCAGGGGCTCCAGCCAGGACTGGTTGGTCTCTCCGGGCACCTGGAAGACCGGCACCGGTTTGGCGAACTCCACCGCCTGCCGGGCATAGTACTCGCAAAAGTCAATGGCTTCCCCCACGTCGGCGTCGGCTTCGGCCCAATTCTTGGAGGCCTCCAGGGTTTCCCAGGCGGCCAGCTCAAATTTGCGGCGCCGCATTGCCGCGGCCAGTCTAAGGATGACCTCGGCCCGCTCTTCTGCGGTTCGGCCCCCCCAGGACGGAAAGGCCTGCCAGGCCGCCTCCAGGGCCGCTTCCAAGTGGCGTGGCTGAGCCGCCGCCACGGTGCCCACCACCTCCGCGGGCCGGGCCGGGTTGAGGCTGACAATCTTTTCCCTGGCCTTCACTGCCTCGCCCCCGATGACCAGAGGCCGATGGCCCTCAAGGCGCCAGCGCACCTTAGCCAGCGCCTCCCGGTAGGCTGCGGCGTTTTCCGGAACGGCAAAATCGGTGCGGGGTTCGTTGCGGAATGGCTCCCACATGGCGCCCTCCAGTGCGGGTTTCTGTTTTCCGTTTTCTATAGGGCCGGCGAGCCGGGCCCTTCCAAGGCCTTGGCGACGAACTTCTTTAACCGAAAACCGCAAACCGCAAACCGTCTTTAAATCACGAACTCTTCCGGGGACGGAGACCGGTCTTTCAATCCCAGGTCCGCCACCTTGAAAGGCCTCCCGTCTCCCAACTCTACCTGCTCGCACCCCCAGTAAAGCCCCGCCGCCACCCGGCCCAGGGCGTCGCCTTTCATGATGCCGCTGCCGCTGTCCCCGCCCACCAGGATGGCCCCGGCCAGGCGGTCCACGAAGGGGATGTTGTCCGGGGGATGGCAGGCATAGTGCCCGGCCCAGGCGTAGGCCGGAATGGTCCCGCCAAAAGCCGGAAAATACTGCGCCGCCTGGGGCAGTATCCGGGAGGTGAAAAAATCTAGCTCTGCCGCGGGATTGTCCTCCAGGCCGGGAACCCGGTCCTCGTCGGCATAACCCAGGATGAAGGAGCTTCCTGCCGGCCTCAGGTAGGCCCGGCCCGGCAGGATGGTGAAGGGCAGCAGGCCCTGGCGGTTGAAGCCCCCGGCGTGGAGAAGCCGAGCCAGCATCCCGTCCCGGGCCGCCACGGAGAAGAGCTGCCGCTTCACCGGCACCACCGGCGCGGACAGTCCCGCCAGGGCCAGGGTGGCCCCCATCCAGGCCCCCGTGGCCACGACCACCAAGCCCGCGGTGATCTGCTCCGCCCCCACCCTGACGCCCCTGATTACCCCCTGGTTCGCCATCAACCCATTGACCTCTGCCCCGTAAGCAAACCTCCCTCCCAGCCGCCCCACTTCCTGCTCATAAAAGCTGCACAGGCGCCCCTGGTTCAGGATGCCGCAGCGCCGCCCCAACACCCCCAGGGTAATGTCGCCCGCCTCAAATCCCGGCAACCGCCGGCTGAGTTGCCCCCGCTCCAGGGTCTCCAGGGGCACCCCGGCCCGGGCCATGCCCTCCAGGGCGAGGCGCCGCGCCCGGGCCTGGGCCGCGGTCAGCAGCCACAGGTACCCGATGTCAGCGAGGCCCAGGTTAAATCCGCCTTTCTGCAACTCTTCGTAAAAGGCAATGCTTCCCTGGCTGAGCTGACGGTTGAGGGGGGAGGTGAACATGTCCCGGTAGGCCGCGGCGCTCTTGGCGGTGTTGCCCCGCCCCGGCCCTTTGAGTCTTTCCACCACCAGGAGCTTCAGGCTCCGGTCCACCCGGAGAATATGGTAAGCCGCGGCCAGACCCAGGATACCGGCGCCCGCCACCACCACCTCGTAATCCCTGCCTTGTTCAGCCCCCAAAGAGACCTCCTCCAGACACATGCCCTGACAGCATGATAGGCATGCCGGGGGGAAGCTTCAACTGCGCAGGTGGAAAGGAATTTTTTCAGGAAGGGGCCAAATTTTAAAACCAGGCAGAATGATCGGTAACCGCAGGCTTCAGCCTGCGGCAAACACCTCTTTACCGGGAAGGCGCGGGCAGATTCCGGAAAAATTTACCAAATTGTGCCCAACATGTCGGGGGGGTCGCGGCCCACCATAATTTTTCACAAAAGATAGCCGCCCTCAACTGCCTTCCGCCGCCGAACCGGGGCCCGCCAGGGGCCGGAACATCTTTTTGCCCGCGCCGCACAGAGGGCACTTCCAATCTTCCGGCAGGTCCTCGAAACGGGTTCCGGGAGGAATCTTGCCCTTCTTGTCTCCCCGGTCCGGGTCGTATATATAGCCACAATTGGGGGTCTGGCATTGCCACATGTCTTCGGGTTTGGACATCGTTGCCCACCTTTTGGAGATAATTAATACTTTTCAAGAATAATTATCCCAATTTTCTTGTCAATAACCTAAAAATATTTTTAGTGCACGGGCGGGAATTTGCAAGTCATCGACCTGAAGCGATCCAGGGAATTGATAATTTGCCACGTTAGGGGTAACCTGACCAAAACGACCTGGGGTTGGTATGCAAATCGGCTTTTATGGTGCAGTCCAAACGGTCACCGGTTCCCAGCATCTGCTCACGGTGAATGGGCAGAGAGTCCTCCTGGACTGCGGTCTCTATCAGGGGAAGCGGGAGGAATCCCGCCGGCGGAACCGGGAATTTCCCTTTACGGCAGCCTCCGTTGATGCGGTGGTGCTCTCCCATGCCCACATCGACCACTCGGGCAATCTGCCCAATTTAGTGAAGCAGGGTTTCCGGGGCGGGATTGTGTGCACCACCGCCACCGCGGACCTCTGCCGGGCCATGCTTCTGGACAGCGGCCACATCCAGGAAGAGGACGTGGAGTACGTCAACCGCCAGCGCCGCAAATGGGGTGAGCCCCCGGTGGAGCCCATCTATACCCGGGAGGACGCGGCCGAGAGTCTCCGTTATTTCCAGGGCATCGACTACGATCGGCCATATCCGCTGCTGCCGGACGTCACCCTGACCCTGTATGACGCCGGACATATGCTGGGCTCGGCCATCGTGGCCCTGGATTTCCAGCCCGGCAAAGACCGTCTCCTCCGGCGCCTGGTTTTTACCGGGGACCTGGGCCGGCCCGGCCTGCCCATTTTGCGCAACCCCACCGTGCTGCCCGCGGCCGACCTCCTGCTCATCGAGAGCACTTACGGCAGCCGGACTCACCCGCCCCTGGAGGAGTCGGAGGAGGCCCTCAAACAGACCATCCGCCGCACCTGCGGCCGGGGCGGCAAGGTCATCATCCCGGCCTTCGCGGTGGAGCGCACCCAATTCCTGGTCTATCTCCTGAACCGGCTTTACAACCAGGGGGAACTGCCGGATGTCCCCGTTTACGTGGACAGTCCCCTGGCGGTGGACGTCACCGACGTCTTCCGCCGGCACTCGGAATACTTTGATGACGAAACTCGGGACTACCTGAACCATCAGGACCCTGACGGCGATATCTTTAACTTTAAGAGGTTGCGGTATATCCGGGACGTGGAGGAGTCCAAGAAACTCCACGGCCAACGCGGCCCCGGCGTGATCATCAGCGCCTCGGGCATGGCCGAGGCCGGCAGGGTCCAGCATCATTTGAAAAACAATCTCGAAGACCCCAGGAACACCATCCTCATTGTCGGCTGGCAGGCCCCCAATACCCTGGGCCGCCGCCTGGTGGAACAGGCCCCGGTGGTCAGGATCTTTGGAAGGGAATACTACCGGGAAGCCGAGGTCGTGACCTTGAACGGCTTCAGCGGCCATGCCGACCAGGCGGGCCTCTTGAACTGGGTCCGGGGCCTTCATGAGCGGCCGGAGCAGATCTTTGTGGTCCATGGCGACCCGGACGGGTCCGAAGCTCTCGCCGCCCGGCTGCATCAGGAGTTGGGATACACGAACGTCCTTATTCCAACTTTGGGGCAGACGGTGGAAGTCTGAAAAAAATAAGGTTAGCTGGTTTTCAGCTAACCCTTGCATTCGGTGGTGGCGGGGGACGGAATCGAACCGCCGACACGGGGATTTTCAGTCCCCTGCTCTACCGACTGAGCTACCCCGCCGCCAAGGTTTTTCTTTATCCCGGCCCCGGCCTTTTGTCAATATCAAATCCGACGAAAGGGGCAGGAATGACTTTGACCCCACTCCTTCCTTGCCAAATTCGCGGAATCCGGGGAAAATAAGATTGCATTTGCCTGCCGGGACCAGGCCGCGGGACGCCGGGCTTCGGGTTTTAAACCGATGGCCCAATGGGGCCGTTGGCCGGCCGGTGACTTGATCCATCTTTGCTTGAAGCTGACGGCTGACCGCTGACAGTATCTTATTCACCCTGGAGTTCCCGGTTGCCCCCCCAGGTCTTGATCGCCGGACCCGAATCGGACCTCAGCACGAAGCTGCGCCAGCTTTTGCCGCCGTCTTTTGAAGTCAGGACCTGTCTCCCCCACCGTTTGATGGACGAAGTAGAGGGGGCGGCCCCGGACCTCCTGCTGCTCCTGGGCAACATTCCCCGGCTGCACCAGGCCATCCGGGAGCTCAAGACCTCGGACCGGCTGCGGCAAATCCCCGTGGTCGTGGCCTTTCCGGAGTTCTCCGAGGCCGCCGCGGCCTGGGCCCTGGAGGCCGGCGCCGACGAGTTCCTGCTGCCCCCCTTCAAGCCCCGGGAGGTCCGGGCCCGCCTGGCCGTGGTGTTGCGGCTCCTCCGCGACCGCCGCCTGCTCCTGGACTCCCACCAGGAGTTCTCCCGCATCTTCCAGGAGACCGGCCATCCCCTGTTTTTCTGCGACCGCGGCGCCGCGGTCTGCAACCCCAACCCGGCTTTACGGCGCCTCCTGGGCTACCCCGGTAAAAGGGCGTCCCCCGAGCCCATGGACCTGGAGGAACTGCTTTACGGGCCCGAGGACCGGGAACGGTTCCGCCGGGCCCTCTCCGAAGGCGGCGTCACCCACCTGAAGCTGCGCCTCAAGGGCCGGGACGGCCTGCCCGTCACCGTGCTGTTGAGCGATCTGGCCCTGCCGGACCGCCCGCCGGACCTCCTGAGCTTCCAGGTGCAGCCCGTGGGGGCCTCCTCCCCCCTGAAGCGGGCCCTCCAGAGCCTGGTGGAGCACCTCATCCCCAGCGCCCGGGACTACCTGGCCCTGGTCCAGATGACGCCCCTTCTGGGGGGCCGCTATGAAAAGGTGAAAAAGCTGGGCCAGGGCAATTTTGGGGAGGTGTGGCTGGTGGTGGATACGGAAGCCACCGGCCCGCAACGCCAATATGTGGCCAAGATTCCCTTCCTCAAGGCCGCCAACCCCAAATTCCGCAAGGAGGCCGCCATCTGCCGGAAGCTGGCCCCCCACCCCGGGGTGGTCCGCCTCATCGACACCCTGGAAGACGACGGCAAGCTGGTGCTCATCCAGGAGTACGTGGAGGGGCCGACCCTGTCGGACCTGCTGGACCGGGAGCTGCCCCGCCCCCTGGTGGAGCGCGTCATCCTGCAGCTCTTGGACGTGGTGGCCCACGCCCACAAAAACCGCATCATGCACCGGGACATCAAGCCGGGCAACATCATTATTCAGCCCGACGGCACCTTGAAATTGCTGGATTTCGGGGTGGCCAAGATCCTGGGGGAAAAGGAGATCAGCGGCACCATGGTGGGTTCCCGGCCTTTCATGGCCCCGGAGCAGATCATGGGAAAAAGCGAACGCCGCAGCGACATCTGGGCCATCGGAGTTCTCATGTACCTGCTGTATACCGGGGAACTCCCCTTTTACAGTGAAGTGGAAAAACTGCTTATCGACCAAATACTGGAGCAGGAACCACAGCCCCCCCGGGAGCTGAACCCGGAAATCCCCCCGGCCCTGGAGGCCATTATCTTGAAGTGTTTGAAGAAAAATTTGCCGGAGCGCTACCCCAACGCCGTGGCCTTGAGAGACGACCTGCTGCGCCAGTTCCCCCATTACGGCACCCAAACCGGGAGGTGGCCGTGGATCCAGTGACCCATGTCAGCGCCGGGCTGCTCCTCTCCCAGCTCCTGCCCGGACCTTCCCGGGCCTGGAGCGCGGTGGCGGGCTTGGCCCTCACTCTGCTCCCCGATATCGATTATTTTCTGGTGTACTGGGACCGCCTGGCCTTCATCCGCCACCATCGCGGCTTCACCCACTCCCTGCTGGCGGTCCCTTTGTTCGCCCTGCTGGTGGCTGCGCTGGGCCGGGGCCTGGGCGGACCCCGCTGGTTTAGGCCCCTGTTTGTCATGGGGCTGGCGATTTTGGGGGCCCATCTTCTCCTGGACCTGGCCACCTCCTACGGCACCCAGTTGCTGAACCCCTTGAGCCGCCGCCGCTTCAGCCTGGACTGGCTTTTCATCATCGATCCCTATTTTACCGTCTTTCTGCTGGCCGGGGCTGCGGCCGCGCTGGCCTCCCCCGGTTGGGGCCGCCGGCTGGGGGCGGGCTGTCTGGCCGCGGCCGGCATTTACCTGGTCCTGTGCAGCCTCTATCACCATCAGGCCCTGAAGCTGGCCCGCCGGGTGTTTCCGGCGCAATCGTCTCACGGCTGGACGGTGGCCGCGCTCCCCCAGCCCTTCTCCTGCCGCCGCTGGCAGCTCATCACCGCGGGCCCCGGAGAAATTCGGCAAGTCTTCGTGGAGCTCCCTTACGGGGCCTGGCTGGGCCGGGGGGTTCCGGTCCGCCGGGTGGAGGCCGCGGCCGTGGGCCTGGAGCAGGACTGCCAGGAGCCGCCGGCGCCGCCGGGGTCCTACCAGTCGCCCCCCGACCTGGTGATCCAGACCTGGCAGGCCGCGGCCGAACCGCCCGATTATCCCTTTGAAGCCCGGGAAGTCCTGGACCGCTACCTGGAATTCGCCCGCTTTCCCCTGCTGCTCCGGGTCCGGTGCCAGGGGGGCGGCCAGATCCTGGAGTGGCTGGACCTGCGCTTTTCCGTGCCGGGCCGGGCCATGCCCTTTGTGCTCCAGCTTCACCTGGACGCCCAGGGCCGCTTGCAACAATGGCTCATCGGCCGGGGCGGCGGCCCCGGACACCGGTGAGGGAGAGCCGTTATGCCCGAAATCTGCAACCTGTTCGCCCGAATACCCGAGGACCTTCCCGCCGAAGTCCAGGAGATTTTGCTGCAAACCGGGAGCTTTCGGCTGGAGCGCATCGTCTCCGCCGGTCATGCCACCCCGGAGGGGCAGTGGTACGATCAGGATACCCCCGAATGGGTCCTGCTGCTCTCCGGCGCCGCGGGCTTAAAATTCCAGGGAGAGCCGGAAATCCGCGTCCTTAAGTCCAGAGATTATCTCCTTATTCCGGCCCACTGCCGCCACCGGGTGGAATGGACCGACCCGGAGCCTCCCAGCGTCTGGCTGGCCTTGCATTATCAGCCGGCAACCGAAGATTGAGGCCCGGAGTGGACCACCAAATGGAGATGGCGGCAGATGGGGCAGATTGCCCGATTTCCGAAATCGGCTCTGATTCTGATTTCCTGGGGCATCTTCATATTCCTGGTGATTCCTGGCTTGGCTGAAACCATGAACCGCGAAGAAATTCGGGCCAACCTGGCGGCCCACCTCCGCTACCTCAGCGTGGAACTGGGCGACCGTTCCATCTACCGCCCCCGGAGCCTCAAGGCCGCGGAGGACTATGTCTTTGACAATTTCCTCCGCCAGGGGTACGAACCACGGCGCCAGACCTTCATCTATCAGCGGGAGGAAGTGAGCAACATTATCGCCGGGGACGCCTCGCCCCGGGGCTACTACCTCCTGGGGGCCCACTTCGACACCGTGGCCGGGACTCCCGGGGCCGACGACAATGCCTCGGGAGTGGCCGTGCTCCTGGAGGTGGCCCGCCTGGCCCGGGGGCTGACCCTACCCAAGCCCTGGGCCTTCGTGGGCTTCACCACCGAAGAACCCCCGGCTTTTTTCACCCCGTACATGGGTTCCCGGGTTTACGCCAAGCGGGCCCGCCAGGAAAAGCACCGGATCCTGGGGATGCTGGGCCTGGAGATGGTGGGCTACTACCGAAACGAGCCCGGCAGCCAGTACATTCCCCTGACCCTGCGCCTCCTGGGCTACTCCAACATCGGCAACTTCATCGGCCTGGTGGGCAACCGCCGCTCGAAACCGCTGCTCATACGCCTGGATAAAGCCATCCGCCAGGGGAGCAAGCTTCCCACCGCCACCCTGGCCGCGCCCTTGAGCGGCCACCTGCTGCCCGAAGTCAGGTTGAGCGACCACGCCAATTTCTGGGACGAAGGCTACCCCGCCATCATGCTCACCGACACCGCCTTCATGCGCAACCCCCACTACCACGGCGGCGGCGACGTCATGGCAAACCTGGACCTCGACGCCATGACGGAGCTGGTCCTGGGCCTGGTTAACTTTTTACGGCAGGAGGGACGGTGAAAGGTTAAAATGATCGAAGAAAACCAAAACCCACCTCAAGGACCACCATGACCGTAAGGAAATTTGCCGGTAAAATTCGCACCGACCCCTGGGAGGCCCTGGCCAAGGGCCCCCGGGAGGTCATGGCCTCCATCTGGCAGGACTATCTCACCGAAGTTCTGGGGGTCTCGCCGCAAAGCGGGCGCTACCGGATCCTGCGCCGGGAGATCGAGGATTCCGCCGGATTTTCCCAGGTCTACCAGAACTGGAACACCCTGGCCCCCCAGTCCCGGGCCGCGGCCTGGCAGCGCCTGGTTACCGCCGCCCGGGACCGGCTCCAGGCCCTGGGGGAGGCCTGCGCCCGCTGCGGCGAGTGCTGCGAACAAGGGAGCCCCACCCTGATGCAGCAGGACCTGCCCTTGTTTCAGCAGGAAATCCTGACCTGGAGCGACGTCTATACCCTGCGGGCCGGGGAGCGGGTGAGTTCCCGGGAAGGCCAGGCCGAGGACCTGACCGAAGAGCGCCTCAAGGTCCGGGAAGTTCCCGGCACCCGCCAGTGCTGGTTTTATCTGGCCGCCAACCAGACCTGCCGCATCTACGACCACCGCCCGGAACAGTGCCGGCGGCAGAATTGCTGGGGGGACCCGCCCCGGCCCCCGGCCGCGGCCCAACTCCTGAGCCGCCGGGACCTGCTGGCCGCGGTGCCTGAAATCTGGGATCTTATCCAAGAACACCAGGCGCGCTGTGGCAGCGCCCTGGTCCGCCGGGCCGTCGCCGCCCTGGGCGCCGGGGAGGCGGAGGCCGCGGAGCCCCTGTTTGAGGCCCTGCACTTCGACCATTACCTCCGGCAAATGCTCCTGACCGACTGGGGCCTCACCAACGCGGCCACCGAGTTCCTCCTGGGCCGGCCCCTGACCGAATTCCTCAAGGCCCTGGGCCTCCGGGCCACCTTCACCTCCGAAGGCGTTTTCCGCCTGGAGGCGAGGCCGCATAATCCCTGACCCCTAAACCCCCGACCCCGGTCGACTGATCACTGACCACAAACCCACCCCTGCCAGGAGGTTTCATGATGATTGAGGAGCTAATCCGGGGAAACCGCAGCTTCCGTCGCTTTTATCAGGACCGGGCCGTCTCCCCCGAGACCCTCCGGTGGCTGGTGAACCTGGCCCGGATGTCGGCCTCCGCGGCCAATCTCCAGCCCCTGAAATATATTCTGTCCAGTGATCTCCGGAACAACGAGGCCATCTTCTCCTGCCTGGCCTGGGCCGCCTACCTGAAGGACTGGCCGGGGCCGGCGGAGGGCGAGCGGCCCGCAGCCTACATCATCATTTTACATGACCGGGAAATCGCCCAAGACCCCGGGTGCGACCACGGCATCGCGGCCCAGAGCATCCTCCTGGGGGCCCGGGAACAGGGCCTGGGCGGCTGCCTGCTCGGCTCCATCCAGAAGGACCGGTTGCGGGAGTTGCTCAAGATCCTCCCCCAGTACGATATCCTGCTGGTCATCGCCCTGGGCCACCCCAAAGAAACCGTGGTCCTGGAGGAGGCCGCCCCCGGGGACAGCATCCGGTACTGGCGGGACGCGGCCGGCGTCCATCACGTCCCCAAGCGGCGGCTGGAAGATATTATTCTTTGAACTGCCCCGCCCATCGATACCCAACCTGAAAGACCCTGCTTACTCAACTCGCCCGCATGGCCGAAGTGGTGGCCGGAGGTCCTTGCTGTGCCCGGGAGGGCGCCGCAAGAATACGCCGCGGAAAACTTATTTTGGCCAGAAATGAACCCTGGCCGGCGGAGAAACTTTTTCAGTTGCAAAATGCATCACCATGCATTAGTAAACATTTATACACTACAATTTATACATTACGATTCAAGGGAGTCTCCCCATGGAGAACGCGGCTAATCCACCCCTGAGGCCCCAGGTTTCCCTGGCGAAGCAGCTGGCAACAGCTCACCTCCCGGTAAGCTCCTGTTTCTTCTGTAGAAAATGTTCTGGTGGCTGCCCCTTAACCTTCGCCATGGATATTCTGCCGCACCACGTCATCCGCCTGGCGCTTTTGGGGCAAGAGGAACAGGTGTTGGGAGCCGAGACCATCTGGGTCTGTTCCGCCTGCCAGACCTGCACCACCCGCTGTCCCAACGGCATCGACATCGCCGGAGTGATGGACTGGCTCAAGGAGGAGGCCGTCAAGCGGGGCCGGACCCTTCCCGATGACGAGGTCGCGGCTTTTCACCGCTTTTTCCTGGAGAGCATCCGGGCGGCGGCGGGCCGCGTCTCGGAGACCCGACTCCTGCGGCATTACATGCTCTATAAAATGCGGCGCCGCCCGGACCTGACGGAGCTAAGGCAGAACATTAATTTGGGGTGGCAGCTGTGGAAACGGAAACGGGTTCGGTTGCTCGGCCCTCCGGCTTTGAGAGGCAAGGCGGAGATCACCGAAATTTTTCGCCAGGGTGAGTTTTAGATATATGAAAGTCACCTACTATCCCGGCTGCTCGCTGGAAGGTACGGCGGTGGATTATGCCGCGTCCATCGCCGGCATCGCGCCGCTGTTGGATGTGGAGTTGGTGGAGCTGTTCGATTGGAATTGCTGTGGGGCAAGTTCGGCCCACAGTTTAAACCACCAGATCGCCCTGCGCTTGCCGGCCCGCAACCTGGCCTTGGCCGAAAAAGCCGGGCGGGATGTGGTGGCCCCCTGCGCCCTGTGCTTCAACCGGCTCAAAGTGGCGGAGAAGGCCTTGCTGGACCCCGAGGGGGAAGAGCTGGGCATTTCCTATGGCGGCGGCATCAAGATTTGGGATCTGTTAGATTTTCTGACCCAAAATGCCTTCCTGGAAGCCCTGGCCCCCAAGGTGGTGGCGCCCCTGATGAATCTTAAAGCCGTGTGCTATTACGGCTGCCTGGCGGCTCGTCCCCCCGCGGTAACCGGGAAAACCAATTATGAGAACCCGCGCCATATGGAGCGCCTGCTGAAGGTTTTGAAGGTCAAGACCATGGACTGGTCGTTCAAGACCGACTGTTGCGGCGCCGGCTTGGCCGTGGCCCGGCCGGATATCATCGATGTCCTGGTGCAGCGTCTTTTTGAGCGGGCCCTGGAGGCCAAGGCCGAGTGTTTCGTGGTCTCTTGCCAGATGTGCCAGGCCAATCTGGACCTTTCCCAGGAGCGGGTTTCCCACAACTTCGGCCAGGATTACTATTTACCTGTCTTTTATTTTACTGAATTGATTGCCATAGCCTTGGGTCATCCGGAGGCTCCCAAGTGGCTGTCCCAACATCTGGTGGATCCTTTGCCGCTATTAAAGATGAAGGGTCTGATTTAATAAATGGCTACCCACAAATCCATGGAACAACGGAAACCCATCGGCGCGGTAATGGTGGTGGGGGGCGGCATCTCCGGCATCCAGGCGGCCCTGGACCTGGCGGAGACCGGTTTTTACGTCTACCTGGTGGAGAAAAAGCCCGCCATCGGCGGCGTCATGCCGATGTTGGACAAGACTTTTCCCACCAATGACTGCTCCATGTGCACCCTGGCGCCGAAACTGGTGGAAGTGGGGCGCCATTTAAACATCGAAATCCTGGCTCCGGCTGAAGTGGCGGGCATCTCGGGAAAGGAAGGAAACTATGGCGTCGAGGTGGTCCTGAAAGCCCGGTATATTGACGAAAGCCGGTGCATCGCCTGTGGAGTCTGCGCCGAGAAATGCCCCAAAAAGGTGCCCAACGAGTTCAATCAGGGGCTCAGTTCCCGAAAAGCCGCGTATGTCTTGTACCCGCAGGCGGTTCCCCTGAAGTATGCCATTGATAAGGAGCATTGCATCTATTTTCTCAAGGGAAAGTGCCGCGCCTGCGAAAAATTCTGCCCCACTCAGGCGGTGGATTTTTCCAAGGAAGACCGGATCTTGAACCTCCAGGTGGGCTCGGTGATTCTGGCGCCCGGATTCCAGCCTTTCGATGCCCGCCAGAAGCCGGAATATGGCTATGGCCGGTATCCCAATGTTCTCACTTCCCTGGAATTCGAACGGATGCTGTCGGCCACGGGACCCACCGCGGCTCATATTAAGCGTCCTTCCGACGGCGCCGACCCGGAAAAAATCGCCTGGATCCAATGCGTGGGTTCCCGGGATGCCGCCCGGGGCCGGCCCTATTGCTCTTCGGTCTGCTGCATGTACGCCACCAAGCAGGCCATCATTGCCCAGGAGCACGATGCCAAAATTCAACCCACCATTTTCTTCCTCGATCTTCGGGCCCATGGCAAGGGATTCGAGAGTTATTATCAGCAGGCCAAAAAGCATCACCAGATAAATTACGTCCGGGCCATGGTCTCCCGGGTGGTGCAGAACCCCCGCACCCATAACCTGGAGGTGACCTATATCGATGCCGGCAACCGGGTCCAGAAAGCAGAGTTTCACCTGGTGGTGTTATCCGTGGGCCTGGGGATCGCCCCGGAAACCGCCGAACTGGCCAAGCAATTAGGGGTGCAGCTCTCCCCCTACAACTTTGCCGAGACCAGCTACTATTCGCCCGTGACCACTTCCCAACCGGGAATCTTCGCCTGCGGCAGTTTTACCGGCCCCAAGGACATCCCCGATTCGGTGATGGAGGGGAGCGCCGCCGCGGCTTCGGCCGCCCGGACTCTGGCCGCAGCCAGGGGGGCCCTGCAGAAGGAGATGACTTTTCCCCCGGAAACGGACGTCTCTGCGGACCCGCCCCGGGTGGGAGTATTTATCTGTCATTGCGGCAAGAATATCGGCGGGGTGGCCGATATCCCCTCCCTGGTGGAAAGATCCCGGGAGATCCCCAATGTGGAGTATGTGCAGGATAATCTTTTCAGCTGCTCCCAAGACTCCCAGAATCAGATGGTGCAGATGATCCAGGAGCACCATCTGAACCGGGTGCTGGTGGCCGCCTGCAGTCCCACGACCCACGCTCCCATGTTTCAGAATATGCTCCAAAATGCCGGCCTGAATAAATATCTGTTTGAAATGGCCAACATCCGCAACCAGTGCACCTGGGTGCACGAAGGGGTGCCGGAAAAAGCCACCGAAAAATGTCTTGACCTGATCCGCATGGGTGTGGCCAAAGGCCGGCTGTTGCAGCCCTTGAAATATCTCTCGGTGCCGGTAAACAAGAGGACCCTGGTTATCGGGGGCGGCATGACCGGGATTACCAGCGCCCTGGCTCTGGCGGACCAGGGTTTCGAGGTCCACCTGGTGGAAAGAACGACGCTGCTGGGGGGCAATGCCCGCAAACTCCACAGCACCTGGCGGGGCGAGCAGGTTCAGGCCATGGTGGATGACCTGGTGGGTAAGGTGGAAAAGCATCCCGGGATAACGGTCCACCTCTCGGCCCTGGTAACCGAGGTTTCCGGTTCCGTGGGCAATTTCAAGTCGAAGTTGTCCACCGGCCAGGAGATCGAGCACGGCGCGGTAATCATCGCCACCGGCGCCGAACCCCTGCGGCCTGAAGGTCAGTATCTCTACAAGCGGCACCCCAACGTCCTGCTTTCCCTGGACCTGGACCTGGAATTGGCGGGGGGCACCCCAAGGGTAAAGCAGGCTCAGGGAGTGGCATTTATTCAGTGCGTGGGCTCCCGCATCCCTGAGCGACCCTATTGCAACCGGGTGTGTTGCAGCCATTCCGTGGAAAACGCCATCCGGCTGAAGGAGCTGAATCCCGATATGAATGTTTATATTCTTTACCGGGATATGCGAACCTACGGCCAGCGAGAACCTCTCTATGCCAGGGCCCGGGAAAAGGGTGTGCTCTTTTGCCGCTATAATGTCGATGACCCTCCGAAAGTGGAGACTGCCGGGGACAAGATCAGCATCAGGTTCGAAGATCAGGACTTGCTGGCGCCCATGGAACTTCAGGTGGACCTCCTGGTCCTGGCCACGGCCATTATTCCCCATCAAAATGCCCCCCTGGCGGACTTGTACAAGGTGCACCTCAATGCCGAGGGCTTCTTTTCCGAAGCTCACCCCAAGATCAGGCCGGTGGAATCCCGCACCGCCGGGATCTACATGGCCGGGTTGTGCCATTATCCCAAACCCATTGAAGAATCGATGGCGGAAGCCCTGGCCTGCGCCTCCCGGGCCAGCACCATTCTGCGCCGGGACACCCTGGAGCTTGAATCGGTTACCTCCCGCCCCATTGACGAAAATTGCGACGGCTGCGCCTTTTGCGTCGACGCCTGCCCTTTCCAGGCCATCAGTCTGCTGGGATATGCTCAGAATGGCACCGTGAAGAAAACGGTGGAGGTGAACCAGGTTCTCTGCAAAGGTTGCGGCTCCTGCATGGCTACCTGTCCGAAACAGGGCATCTACGTGGCCGGCTTCACCCTGGAGCAACTGGGGGCCCAGGTGAATGCCGCCCTGGGACCGATGGACGCATTATTGGAGACGCCCCCTCCCGCCGGCCAGGCCATACCTTTGTCCCGGGAAGTGGCAGGGAAAAAATTTATCTGGGACGGGGCCACTTACGTAACCAGAGACGACGCCCGGCGGGCCTTGGAGACTTATAATAAGGACGGGTTTGAAGTGCACATGTTTTTAGAAGAGGACAGGTACCTGATTTATACGAGGATGTTGGTAACCCAGGCATCCTCCGGTGCCTGACCAGGGTCCCAGGGCGCAGGGAGGAATCATGAAAACCTTTTCCCATCTGATCGAAGAGGTTCAGAATCCTGGTCTCTGTCATCATTGCGGGGGATGCGTGACCTTTTGTACGGCGATTAATTACGGGGCCCTGGAATTATGTGACGACGGCCGGCCCTGTTACAAAGATGAGGCAAAATGCATCGAATGCGGTCTTTGCTACTCCATTTGCCCCGAAATTGGCGAACTGGATGAGGAGGTAAAACGCCAAGCCTCCTGGAGCGCCCCCATGGGCGGCGTGATGCGCCTGATGGCGGGCCGGGCCTCCGACCCGGAGGTCCGCGCCCGGGGCACCGACGGGGGCCTGGTGACCAGCCTCCTGATCCATCTGTTGGACCGGGGTTCCATTGATGGGGCCATTGTCAGCAAGCGGGTGGGCCCTTTTCATCGCCAACCATGGCTGGCCAAAACCCGGGAGGAGATCCTGGAGGCCGCCGGTTTCCACTTCGATATCTCCCATGGCATGAAGCACTTTTCAGAAATATATTCCACTTTTTCACCTTCCGTCCTGGCGCTCAGCCACCTGGTCAAAGGGCATCTCAACCGGGTGGCCTTTGTGGGCACCCCCTGTCAGATTAATGCGGTTCGCAGAATGCAAGCCCTGGGTATAGTTCCCTCGGATTCCATCAAATTCCTGTTCGGTCTATTCTGTACCGGAAACTTTTACTTCGGGCCCGAACAGCGCCGGGTTCTGGAAAGGATCGGCAACTTCCGTTGGGAAGAGGTGCGCAAGATCAATGTCAAAGAAGAGCTCATGGTGCATCTGCACCAAGGGGAAGTCCGGTACTTTCCCCTGGACAAGCTGGATTTCATGAAAAGATACGCCTGCCGATACTGCGATGACTATTCCGCCGAATATGCCGACCTGTCCTTCGGGGGCCTGGGCGCGCCGGAAGGCTGGACCACGGTGATCGCCCGCACCCCCCGGGGATGTCCGGTGCTGGACGATGCCACCGGCGTGAACATCGAACCGTACAACTACCGGGACAATCCCCGCTGGGCCTTTCAAGCGATGGCCAAGGTGCTGGAATGGTCTGAACAGAAAAAGCAAGGCGCCGCGTTGCACCACCAGGAACTGGAAAAAAAGGCGGGCGGAGCTACGGACACTTTGGCGCGCTGAGAACCCGGAGGAGAACAGATCCTGTCTAAACAAAGAATATGGTGGCGCAGTCTTCAAGGGGCAGTCAGGGGCCCTTTTTTTAATTTGACAATTAATTGATAAAGGCCGAATAATATCCACGAGGGGGGATCAAGAGAAGCAGAGAGCAAGCCTGTCGGTACCCATCCCCCATAACTAAACGCCGTGAGATTACTAGGAGGAGCGAGAGATGTCAGACAGAATCAGCAAAGTGGGGACCGTTGGCCGGGACACATCTGGACAGGTGCTCTTAGAGGACGAGGCTTACACCATCCTATCCCTGGGGGAGCACCCCTCTCTGGCGCAGGATGCCATGGGAAAGGATTATCCTTTAACCTGTTGCGATGGCTGCCCGAACTATACCACGGTGCCTTGTAAGTGCTGACGGGGGGGTGGGGCCGCGGCTTGATGCGATAATCGGACGGAAGACGGGGCGCAAGAGCGCCCCGCGGTTTGTCAGGCCGCCCCCGGGATTTCTTCCCACCCTATTCTTGGGAGGTTTCCAAGGCGCAAGGGTAATGCGTCGCGACGACGTCTCTTTCGTCAGGGAGATGAATAATGAATCAATGCGGGCCCCTCACTCTCACGAGAAATCTAATCTCTCTGGAGCGAGGCTCCGACGAACTGCTATTGTTGAACTCCTTCCACATGCGCCCGCTGTACGTGGCCCGGGGCAAGGAGCAGGTCAAACGAGTACTGACCGGGATGGCTCCGGGACTCACGCTGGAAGGCCTTAAGTCCCTCTTTCCTCGGGACGCCGACCTGATCCAACTGCTGCGCGACTATCACATCCTCATCGACGCCGCCGCGGAAAAAGAAGGATTTGACCAATCCGAGATTGAGGCGGCAGTGGCCAACCCTCGCCAAAAGCCCAGGATGACCGTGTACCTCCTGGTCACCGAGTCGTGCAACCTGGGATGCATCTATTGCCTCAACGGCACGGGGACGTATCAGAAGGACACCCTCTCGAGGATGAGCCCGGCCGTGGCCATCCAGAGCGTGACTGCGTGTCTGGAACAGATCGGTCCCCAGGGCACCGTGGAGGTGGCGTTTTTCGGCGGCGAGCCCTTATTGCAATGGCCGCTCATCAAAGAGATCATCCGGCGCTGCGAGGAGGACCTCAAACCCAGATATGACGACAAGAAGATTGTTTATCACCTCACCAGCAACCTGACCATCTGCCCGCCGGATCTCGTTGAGCAAATCCAAAGGCACAACATCACTGTAATGTCAGACGTCGACGGACCGCCGGAAATCCACGACCGCTGTCGTCCTTACCGCAGCGGCGTACCGTCGCACGCCCAAACCGCCAAAACCATCCGCCGGCTGGTGGCTGCCGGCATCGCGGTATCGCTGCGGGCCACGCTCACGTCGCTCAATCAAGACCACATCAGGGACATCGCGGCGCATCACCGGGGGCTGGGGGGCAGCAACTCGGCCCTGGTGCCGGTCTGCCCGGTCAACTCCGACCGGAAGTTCCTGGAGGACGAACTCCTGCCCGATCCCGACAAGATCATCGCCGGATTGGTGGAAGTCTTTCACAGCGGCATCTGGGATAAGCAGCATCTGTTTCCTTTCAATCAATACCTTTCCAAGCTGCGCCCCGGCGGACGCCAGGTCGTTTCCTGCGCCGCGCCTTCGGGCACCATGCCGGTCATCCGGGTGAACGGCGATGTCTATATGTGCATTTACCTCGTCGGTCAGGAGAAGTACCGGTTTGGGAACGTGTGGGGCGCGTGGGACCGCGAGATGCTGGCCGCCACGATGACGGCTCTGCACGTTGACAATCTCGAAAAATGTTGCGTCTGCCCCTGGCGCTACGCCTGCGGCGGCGGCTGTCCCCTGATGAAGCTGGCGCGCTTGGACGGCGTCGAGCGAAGTCCCAAGACCGCGGAGTACGGCCGGAAAATCGGCTGCGACTTCACCAAGGCCGTGCTGTCTGAGTTGCTTTGGGATGTGGCCGACGAGGTAAGAACCAGCGCGGCCGGCGGGCAGCCGCAGCCGACCTCCCCGCCGCCGGAACGCGCCCTCTTCTGTTGAGTCAATCTTGCTCCCCTTTGCCAACTTGGAGGTGACCAAGGATCTCATCGCCCTGGAAAGGGGCGATGAGTTGCTCCTGGCCAACTCGTTTCATCTGCGCCCGCTGTACGTGGCTCGGGGTAAAGAGCGGATCAAACGCGTCCTGGCTGCGGCCTCGGAGGGGCGGGCGGCGGCGGAGCTCCAGGCCGGGTTGGCCAACGATGCCGCCCTCATTCGGCTGCTGCTGGACCATCACATCCTCATCGACACCTCAGCCCGCCGGGACGAGGCCCCCAGGGCGGAGAGCGCGGCGGAGCCGGTGCGCCCCCGGCCCCGGAGCCGGATAACGCTCTATCTCCTGGTGGGCGAATCCTGCAACCTGGCATGCATCTATTGCCTCAATGGGCCCCGGACTTACCGGAAGGATAACCGCACCCGGATGAGCACGGCGGTGGCTTTCCGCAGCGTGTCCAGGTGTCTGGAAGAATTGGCCCCCGGCGGCAGCGCGGAAGTGGCGTTCTTCGGCGGCGAGCCCTTGCTGCACTGGCCCCTGATTAAAAAGGTGATCCGGCACTGCGAAGAGGAGCTGAAGCCCGGGCATCCGGACAAGCGGATTAACTACCATCTGACCAGCAACCTGACCCTGAGGCCTCCCGACCTGGTGGAATGGGTGTCCCGCCACGACCTCTCGGTGGTCTGCGGGGTCGATGGCCCGCCTGATATCCACGACCGCTGCCGCCCCTATCCCGGCCGCCGCCCTTCCCATGCCCGCACCGCCGAGACCATTCGGCAGCTGGTGGAGGCCGGGGCCCGGGTCACCTTGCGGGCCACCATCACTTCGGCCAATCATGACCGCCTGGCGGAGGTGGCGGACCATCACGGGCAGTTGGGAGCCAGGTCCTCGCTGTTCATCCCGGTCCGCCCGGTCAACTCGGACCAGGACTTCTTTCCCGAGGAGGTCTTGCCGGACCCGGACCTGGTCATTGCCGCGGCGCTGGAGTTGCGCCGCCGCGGCCGGCCGGGCAAAGCGAACCTGTTCCCCTTCAATGACTTCGCGGCGCATATTCGGCCGGGCGTTCGCCACGTCGTAGCCTGCGGGGCGCCCTTCGGCACGACCTACGTGGTGCGCACCAACGGCGACGTTTATCCCTGCATCTATCTCGTGGGCCAGGCAGCTTACCGCCTGGGCAACATCGCCGGGGCTCTGGACCGCCGCCCGCTGGACCAGATACTGCAAACTATGCACGTGGATAACCGGGAGGACTGCCGGGCCTGCGTCTGGCGTTACGCCTGCGGGGGGGGCTGCACCGTGATGAAACTGGCCTGCAGCCGCGGGGCGGAGAACAGGCCCGGGGTGGCGCATTACAGCCGGAGAATCATGTGCGACCTGAGCCGGGCCCTCCTGGCCGACGAGCTCTGGGGCCTGGCTGACCGGGCCCAGGCCGGCCTGGCGGAGGACTTCGGACAATAATAGCTTTTGGGAGCTGCGCCGTTGCCGGGCAGCTTTTCGATCTTGAGCCAGACCGATAAAAATCTTCCTATGACACCTGATCACACCAGAAACCTGGCCCGCTTCCTTGCCTATGTGAGACCGTATCGCTGGACGTTGGCGTTATCCACGGCGTTGGGGGTTGCCCAATATAATCTGCCCTTGGTCTTTCCGTGGATCCTGAAAGATGTGATTGACCATTTATTGGCGGGGAAGCCTAGTCTGACCGGCCTGACTTTTAATCAGCTCATGGGGTTTTCCCTGGCGTTGTTTGCTTTATATGCGGTGATTACTTATTTTCGGACTAATGTCGCTTACCGGTTGACTCATGAAATCATCTTTGATGTCCGCAAAGATTTATTCCAGCACTTGCAGAAACTCCCCATTGATTTTTTCCAGAAGCATCAAACCGGAGCCGTCATCTCCCGGCTGATTACGGATGTGAATAATGCCCAAAATATTATTAATATCGCCGGAACAAATCTGTTGATGGATTTTACCAGAATTGCTGCTATTACTTTCCTGATTTTCTATATGAGCTGGGAGCTGGGTCTGATCGCTTACTCCACGCTGCCCCTTTACGTGGCGGTCCAGAAACGTGTCGGTCAACGCATGCGGGTCCGGGCCAGGGAAGCCCGGGCGCGCATGGATGTGGTGGAAGGCCAGCTTCATGAGGCGGTGGCCGGGATTGCGGAAATCAAGAGTTTCACCGGGGAAAAAGAGGAGACCCAGCGGTTTGTGGCCCGGTCCAGGGCCTTCCTGGAATCCGTTTCTGAGAACATTCGCAGCTATGCGCTCTTATTGGGAAGCACCACGCTGTTGACCAGGTTGACCCCGGTGATGGTTATCTGGGTGGGTGGGTATCTGGTTCTCCAGGAAAAATTCACCATCGGGGCTTTGATGGCTTTTTATGCTTACCTGGAAATGATCTATGCCCCCCTTAATCGGTTGAGCGAAATGAACATGGAGCTGGCCAACTCCCGGGCCGCCATTGACCGTTTATTTGAGTTCTTCGACTCCAAGCCCGAAGCTGAAAATGAATCCTCCCCGCCCCTCGTCTGGCGGCGGGGCCGGATAGAATACCAAGATATTTTCTTTGGCTATGCCGCCGATCAGCCGCTTTTTCAAGGTCTCCGGCTGCACATCCCGCCGGGGGGCCGGGTCGCGTTGGTGGGTCCCAGCGGCGCCGGAAAATCCACCCTGATCAGATTGCTGATCCGCTTTTTTGACCCCTGGCGGGGCCGAATCACCATTGACGGCCAAGACATCGGCCAGGTCAACCTTCACTCCCTCAGGTCGCAAATCTCGGTGGTTCAGCAGGACCTGGTGCTCTTCAGCGGCACCATCGAAGACAACCTCCGGGTAGGAAAGGCCGGCGCCACCCGGGCCGAAATCATCAAAGCGGCGGAATTGGCCAATGCCCGAGGATTTATTGCGGACCTGCCCTCTGGTTTTCAGACCGAGATTGGGGAACGGGGCGTCAAGCTTTCCGGCGGCCAGCGCCAACTGCTGGCCATTGCCCGTTCGTTTCTGAAAGACGCCCCCATTATAATTTTTGACGAATCCACCTCGAACCTGGATACCCCCTCCGAGAGGCTGATTTACGACGCCGTGCAAAGGCTGATGCAAGGCCGGACCACGATAATCATCGCCCATCGGGTCTCCACTGTAATTCAGGCTGAAATGATCGTGGTGCTGGAGAGCGGACAAATTGTCCAACAAGGAACTCACGAGGACTTATGGCGATCAAAAGAAGGTCTGTACCATCGCCTCTACTCCGACGCCTTCAAAACCAGGCAAATGGAAGCTAAGCTGGCAATGGGCCATCAACTGGCATAAGTCGTGATTATCCTGGACCCCGTTGTACCATACGGGGTTGGGGACCTTCCCCAAGTTTAAACCCGAAAACCCCCTTCTCCCCGTCTTCAAAAAAGGAAATCATGAAAGGAGAATTCGTCTTCACCCTCAACGGACTCGAAAGACTTGAGCTTCAATTCGGCCGTGAGATCCTTGGCCCTGATTTCAACATAGCCGGTGTCGTTGCAGACGGGACAGTAGCCGGCCAGGTAAGCCAGGCTGCCGTAACAGGCCCGGCATCTTCTTTTGAGCATCTTCTGATTTGACAAAGGAATCACCCCCCTAAATAGTCAAGATACCTATTGAATTTCAGACTTAAGTAACTCCGAGTCGATCTTCAGCTTTACCAGCAGGGTCTCTTCGGCGTTTTTTACCTGGGCAAATCCTTTGCCGCCGCATACGGGACAGAGCTGATGGGCGGTGTTAAGGCCGTTGCTGCAATACCGGCACTCCTCCTTCGGGGTTGCCACTCCGGACATTAAACCTGCCTCCACTTCAGGGTATCTGATAACCAACCTTGGACGAGAGCAAGGCCGCCAGATTATGATCCAGGGGGTGGAGAATCTCTAAAATATCCCCCACCGCGTCCAGGTCCCCGCGCACCAGGAATTCGGAACCCAACTGGTATAGGAACCAGGCCAGGATGCCGTCACAATTGGGCCACTTTCCCAGCACCAAGGATTTCCAGAAATTGTAAGTATCGTTAAGAGCGGCCTGTTCCGGCTCCGGGGTCCAACTTTCCGGGCCATGATCCATGTCAGTTATCTGAAAATCGGTCATGATCTAAAACCCCTCGGCCTCATCTTCGTCGGCGACGTCTGTCGGCACCGGACGGGTCATTAAAGCCACATCATAGGTGGCGCCGTCTTCTCCCAGAAAGAAGTCGGCCAAGATGGCTTTGATTTCAAAGCCCTTGTTCAGGAACGCCTTTATGGCATGCTTGTGCTCAAGGTTGACTTCCGTCTTGAGCCAGCGCAGATTCTCCATTTTGGCCAGCTTCAACAGTTCGTCCAGCATCATGGACCCCAAGCCCTGGTTCTGAAAAGGCCGGGAAACAAAGATGTGCCTGATGTCGCCGATGTGCTTGCAGGCATCCCGGCCGCGATTCAGGTGGGCGGTGGCGATGACATGCCGTCCGTCCAGGTCTTCGGCAAGCAGGGGGATGGTGCTGCGGTGGCGGATATTATCCTGCCACTCGCTCAGGTGCTTCGGGTCCTTGAGATTTTCCTTTAAGAACCGGGTGTCTTCGACGGGAGCCTCCTGGAACAGCTTGGCGATATCATCCCAGTCCTGACCATTGGGCAGGCGGAATAACACCCGTTTATGGTTGCTCAAGGTGGCCAACTTGCGGTAAGTGACAAAATTAAGCATTTTGGGCCTCCCTGTGCTCTTTGGGGCCCTTACGCCCACGCTGGTTAATTCGCCAAGCGGCATAAACCCTTCCACCGTTGCCAAGGTTAATTCATAGATAATTATAAGATGGTTACAACAGGGTTACGCCCGGAAACCTCCGGGAGGGAGAAAATCCCGGGTTTACAGGCCTTCTTGGGTCTCACTCCGAAAAAAATCATGCGTCCAACCTCGATTTATGGGGTTATCCCAACCCCAGGAGAATGCGTAACATAACCATGGTTCCGCAGACCGCCATTAAAGCCATAATGATCAAGGTTAATTTCATCTTGTCCTCCTTTTTCCGCCGCTGCCACCCAGGTTATTCTTGCAGTTCTAAAACCCCAAAACCCTTTCTCGGCTACTTTATAAGGAAGGAAAGGTTACCAAAAAGTTACACCAGGATTGACTGGCCGATGGGGTAGGTATGCGTAATATCACGGATATTTCGGAGGAGGCGCATCGGCGGAGCCTGCTCCCTCCAAAACCATCAAAAGACTTAAAATATGGCCATTTTCTTATCCATATAATATAATTAGCCATTGTCAGTTAGGGGTTTCACTGCAAGCTAGGCCTGCCGCGGCCGGGGTGCAAGCCATGCAGCCCTCGATTCACATCTCCAAGATTGTCCCGCCCCAGATCTTCCAGGTCCTGCCGCGGCCGCGCCTGATGAAGCGCCTGGAAGAGCACCTGGACAAGAAGCTGGTCCTCATCCTGGGCCAGGCGGCCCAGGGAAAATCCACCCTGGCCGTATCCTATGTCCGGTCCTCCCCGGTGCCGTCGGCCTGGGTCAATCTTGGTCCGGAAGACACCGACGCGGTTACCTTGTTTTATCTTTTGGGCCATGCGCTGCAGCGGGCCCTGCCGGAAATTGATTTTGCCCCAGCTCTGGCCTACCCCGCGGTCACCCTGGGTCCCCGGGAAGAGGTTCCCCTTTACCGGGACTGGCTTCTCACCCTGTTAAACCCCGTCACTTCCCCAGTGCAGATCATCCTGGACGGGCTGGACCGCCTGCCGCCCGGGGCCCAGGCGTTTCGCCTGCTGCAGATGCTGCTGGCGGTGATGCCGCCCCTGGTGCGGGTCTTCATCCTGTCCCGGGAAATGCCGCCCATGGATATCCAGATCCTGGCGGGAAGCGATGAGGTCTTCCGTCTGAGCAACGCCGATCTGGCCTTTACCCTGGGGGAAACCACCCGCTACTTTCACCATATCCGCAAATTTCACCTCGCTCCCGAACTGGTCAAGCGCATCCACCGGCTCACGGAAGGCTGGATCGGAGGCCTGGTGATCTTTTGCGACTCCCTGGACTGGGTGCCGGAAAGCCAGCGGGAGCGCTATGTCTCCCAGGAACTGGCGGGAAAATTCATCTGGGGCATCTTTCAATATTTCGGTGAGCGGATACTTTCCACCCTGCCCCGGGAGGTCCAGGACTTCCTCATCAGGTCCTCTATCCTGGAAGTGGTGGAACCGGAATTTATCACCGAGGCCATGGATCTGGCCAACCCCCAGGCGACCCTGGAGGATTTGGTCAAGCGGAACCTGTTCGTCCAGTCGATCTATGACAAAAAGAAAGGCTGGTCCTACCGGTACCACCCCCTGTTCAAGGAATTCCTCCAGGGCAAGTTTCAGTCCCTGATGGCCCAGGAAGAGCAGCGGGATTCATACTACCGGGCCGCCTCCTTTTCCGAGCGCCGGGAAAACCTGGAGGCCGCGGTGCGGTACTATCTCAGGGCCCGTGCCTTCGCTAAGGCGGCTTCGATCATGGAAAGGGCGGGCCTGGAGCTGGCGCGGCTGGGCAAAACCGCGGAACTGGCCCAGTGGCTGGCCGCTCTCCCCAAGGGGCTGGTTCAGGACAATCCCTGGCTCCTTTTCCTGCATTATATGACCGGACGGTTCTCCGGCACCGAAGAGCATCTGTGCAGTTTGGAGAAAGCCTGCCAATTATTCGGCGAACAGGGAGACACCAAAGGACTCCTCCTAACCCTGGCATATCTCATCGAGGCCTCCGTTGCCCTGGGGTACAGATCCATCCCCCTGATTCACACCCTGCTGGCCCGGGCCGAAGACCTGGTGCAATCCCCGGCCGCCCAGCCTTTGCCCTTGGAGCGCGCCGTTCTCTGGTGCCAGATGGGATTCGCCCACTATCTCCGGAGCGGCACCCCCAGGAAGGGGGTCTGGGCCTGCCAGAACGCTTATCACCTGGGCCGGGAACTGGGCATCATTCCCCTCCAGATAAACGCCCTCAGTCACGTCTTGGGGTGTCTGAGCATTTTGGGGGAATTTCATCGAGCCGAGGAAGCGCGCCTGGAAGCTGAAAAGTTGTTGGACAAATGCCCATATCCCGAACTGCAGGCCATACACCTGATCAACTCCTGCCAGTTCCATATCATCAAGGGGGAATTTGTCCGGGCCTCAGAGGAGCTGCGACGGGCTGCGGAAGCAACTCAACACCATGGCCTTACCCACCTGCAATATGCTGTCATGCTCTACGATCTGGTCTTGAAAAATTACCAGGGCGAATTCAGCGCCGCCGAGGAGGTGGGCGGCACCCTGTTAAATCTGCTTTCTACCGCGGGCAACCTGTTCGTGTACGGCAATGCCTTATTGCACTTGGGGCTGGGCAGTTATCGTAAGGATGATTATTCCAGAGCCCGGGAGTTGCTGAGGCGCGCCTGTGAGGTATACAGCACCGAGGAAGGCCGCTCGGAGCTGCACCTGAGCCTTGCCAAAAGTTTACTCGGCCTGGCTGCCGGGCATCTTGAAGAAAACGGCGCGGCCCTGAAGGGCCTGGAAGAGGCCCACGCCCATTTTCAGGAAGCCGAAATTACCCTTTTCTTGAAAGAAACCCACCTGGCCCTGGCCCTGTGGGATTGGCGGCAGGGCCGGGAGAGGCAGGCGGCCGTCCACCTGGAGGCCGGCCTTAAGATCGCCCGGGACCGGGACTTTCACCTGAACCTGCTGTTGAACCGCGAGGATATGCTGAAGACCTGCATCCTGGCCCTGGAATTGGGACTTGAGGGTGTCTGGGATTTTGTCGCCCGGTTCCTGGCCAGTCGGCTGCCGGACCTGGCCGACCCGGAACTGACCCGGGTGGCTCAACATCGGAACCCGAAGATAGCCGAAAAAGCAGGGGATATCAGAAAGACTATCCGCCGCCGAGAGCGCCCCAAACTGCGGCTGCAGACCCTGGGAGGGTTTCGCCTGTGGCGCGGCGACACCTTGATGCAGGAACAGGACTGGGAAGGCCACCAGCCCCAGTTGCTCCTTAAGGCCCTCATCGCCCGGGGCCCCAAGGGGGTAGCCAAAGACGTGCTCATGGAAGACCTGTGGCCCGAGGCTTCCCCGGATCTCTCCGAAAAGAACTTTAAGGTCAACCTGCACCGGCTGCGGAAGATTTTGGAGCCCAATCTGGACAAGGCCTTCCATGAGCACGTCTTTGGCTA
>Ga0315268_10001258_pt1 | contig 29089 bp, 32 predicted proteins | sample C1_top_MG_FD_204535 | JGI IMG/M metagenome (GOLD analysis project Ga0315268, IMG submission 204535) | Sediment microbial communities from Yellowstone Lake, YNP, Wyoming, USA - C1_top | ecosystem: Environmental > Aquatic > Freshwater > Lake > Sediment | place: USA: Wyoming | collected 2017-08-01
TCAGCCGTATCGCTTCCTGTGCTTTTCGATCAAGTTTGCGCCCATCTTTTTTCATGCAAACTCTGACCACAATCTCAATCCTGAAGTTCCTCGTGTGTCGCCTTATTTACTGACTCATGAGTAAGTTCTGATGAAACAACCAGCCATTCCACCAAGCGCGATAAAACATGCGCCAAGTGGCTGGTTCTCGGCAAGACAAGGCGCGGGCAGCGCCGTATCGCGACGAAGCGGGGTAAGCAGACAATCCGCGAAGCCGGTGCTCGCAAATCCGGATTTTTAGAAGCGCCCTCCAAATTGTTTTCCCTAACCATCAGGAGAAAATCATGAACAAACCCCATCTCATTGCAAAACTGTTGTCCATGGCGCTGCTTGCGCTCGCCATCTCAGCCTGCTCCAGCACTACCAAAGTAGAAAGTGACCTGGGTCTGAAGGGCGCTCCAGATTGGGTCAATGAGGGCACCAACATTCTCAACAACAAGGATGGCCGCCTGTTCCACGGCGTAGGTTCGGCCTCCCCGATGGGCGACATGGCACTGCAAAAATCCGTTGCCGACGACCGGTCGCGTGCGGAAGTGGCGCGGGTGCTGTCGTCTTACCTGGATGTGGTTTCCAATGATTACCTGGCCGCCGCCAAATCGGGCGAAACCACTGTCAACGAAGAATCGGTGTCGCGGCAGATCAAGAATCTCAGCAAGGTCAACCTGTCCGGCGCCAGAATCATCGGCAGCTGGCGCGATCCCAGGACCAACATCATTTATTCCATTGCCGAACTTGACATGAACCATGTGAAGAGCACGCTGGCCGGAGTGCAGGACATGAACGCCGACTTGAAGCGTTACATCGAGAACAGTGCCGACAACATTTTTGACCGCGTTGCGAAGGAGAAAAAATAATGCGCTGGCTGTTTCCAATATCCAGGATGGCTGCATTAATGGTGCTGGCTGCGGCATTGTCCGCGTGCTCTACCTCGGTAACGCGCATGGATGCGGGCGAAGTGCGGGATCTGAGCGGCGCATGGAACGATACGGACTCGCAGCAAGTGTCCGCCGAAATGATCCGGGACGTGCTGAGCCGCACCTGGCTTACCGACTTCACCCGGGAACAAAAGCGGCGCCCCGCCGTAATCGTAGGCGAGGTGCGCAACCTGAGCCACGAGCATATCAATGTCAACACTTTCATTTCCGACATGGAACGGGCATTGATCAATTCCGACCGGGTGCAATTTGTCGCCTCCTCCACCGAGCGCCAGGAAATCCGCGAGGAGCGCAAGGATCAGGACCTCAACGCCAGCGAGGCCACGCGCAAGGCGATGGGACAGGAGAAGGGCGCCGACTTCATGCTGAAAGGCGCCATCAACACCATCATTGACGCTTCCGGGCGCGACCAGTTGCGCTACTATCAGGTTGACCTGACACTGATCAGCCTGGCAGACAACCGCAAGGTCTGGGCCGGACAGAAGAAGATCAAGAAATTCGTAGAGCGCAGCAACCTGAGATTCTGACCGGCGTTGTTTGGAAACATCCGCGCATGTAATGCGGTTCGTGGAGGCGGCATGACGGGCGCTGCGGCGTCAACGGACGGCATGTCACCGCGCGTCCTGCTGGCAGGGCTGGCCGTGTCGCTTGTCATGTCGGGTTGCGCCACCTACAGCGATTCTTTCGGCGTCATTCAGCGTAATCTTGCCGCTCGGCAATATGATGCCGCCTTGCAAAACATCGAAAAGCAATCCGGCAGCAAAACCGACCGAGTGCTTTATCTGCTGAACAAAGGCATGGTGCTGCGCATGAAACGCGATTTTGCCGGTTCCAACCATGCACTGGAAGCGGCCAAGGCTGAAATGGAGCGGCTGTATGCCGCCAGCGTCAGCGAACATGCCCTGTCGTTCCTCGTCAACGACGCCACCGTCAGCTACGGCGGCGAAGACTACGAACAGGTGCTGGTGCACCTGTACATGGCGCTCAACTACCTGGAACTGGGGCAGCCGGGCGAAGCACGGGTCGAGACGTTGCAGGTGGACGCCAAGCTGCGCGAGATCGGCGAAAAAGTTTCCGGCAGCAAATTCACCGGGGACGCTTTTTCCCGCTATATCACCGGCCTGATCTATGAGGACGACGGCGAGCGGAGCGATGCCATGATCTCTTACCGCGAAGCCTATGAGGCTTACAGGAAATACCGGGCCGATTACGGGCTGGCCATACCGGACATGCTCAAGCATGACCTGTTGCGCCTGGCCAGGCGCGAAGGCTTGAAGGACGAAGCAACGCAATACCGCAGGGAATTCGGTATTGCCATCCCGCCCGATGAAAGCGCCTCATCGAAACAGGGAGAGCTGGTCTTCGTACTGAACAACGGCCTCGCTCCCATCAAGCGCGAGCGCGCCGTTACAGCGTTTGATCCGGCCAGCGGCATCCTGGTGCGCATCGCCCTGCCTTATTACGAATCACGTCCCAATAATGTGGCGGGCGCCCGCATCAGCGCTGCCGGCAGACAGACCACCACCGAGTTGATGGAAGACATAGACGCAATCGCGCGACAGAGCCTGGATTCCCACATGCCGGCGATCGTCGCCCGTTCCATCGCCCGCGCGGCCGCCAAAACAGCGGCAATCAAGGCCGCAACGCGCAGAAACAATAACAACAATGATGCCGCCATGTCCGGTTTGCTGGGAGAATTTGCGATGCAGGCAACCGCCGTGGCCACCGAGCGCGCCGACACGCGCAGCTGGCTGACCTTGCCGCCAACATCCATCTGGCACGCTTGCCCTTGCCGCCGGGCAATTACACGATTAAAGTTGAACTGTTGGGCGCGGACGGCCAAACTGTGGCGACCCGCGAATATCCCGGAATCGTAATCACCGGGGCGCGCAAAACCTATCTGACGCAGCACTGGGTGTCACCACCCGGCATTCTACCGTAAGGAGAGAACCTTGAAACCTTCCATCTCCGCCCTTTTCGCCGCCGCGCTCCTGTTGGGCGGCTGTGTCAGCCAGCCGCCCGCCGCGCCCGATTGGATCGCCGGTGACAGCGCCCAATACAAGAGCGCCCAATACCTGATCGGACGCGGACAAGCAGCCACGCAGGAAGAAGCCAGGGATCGCGCCCGCGCTGACCTGGCCAAAATATTTCAAGTGGCAGTAACGGCGGAAAGCGAGGATGTCCAGAAATTCAAGACCGTTCCCGCCGGGCCGGGACAGTATGAGAGCCAGGCTTCCCGCCGCATCACCACGCACACCGACCAGGTTATCCGCGGAATACAGATCGCGGAGTTGTGGCAAGACCCCGCTACAAAAAACTATCATGCGCTGGCAGTCCTGCCGCGATTGCAGACCGCAGCCAGCCTGCGCCAGCAGATCAGCCAACTGGATGAGGCCACCGGCAACCATATCGAGCAATCCCGCAAAAACAGCGACCTGTTCCTGAAAATAGCCGCAGCCAACCTTGCACTGGAAGCACAACAGGAACGCGACGCCTTGCAGAAGAGCCTGCAAGTGGTGGACATCACCGGCCGCGGACTGGAGTCGCAATGGAACAGCGCTAAACTCAAAAGCGACCTTGACGGGTTGCTGAAGCGGGTGCGGATAGCATCACAAGTGGCATCCGATTCAACCCCCGGCCTGGCGGAAGTGGTGGCCGGCGCGCTGGCCAAAGCCGGGTTCATGATCGAGACCGGGCAGAATCCCGATTTTGTGTTGCAGGCAAAGATGGATCTGGCTGACCTGGGATTCAAGGAAGGCTGGTACTGGCAGCGCGGCATCCTGGAAATCGCCTTGTCGGAAACGGCCACAGGCCGTGTGCGCGGCACCAGGCGATGGACCGTCAAGAGCAACGCCCCGGACAAGGAAAGCGCGGCCCAGCGCGCCTTGAACCAAGCCGATACAATCCTGAAGCAGGAACTGCGGACAACAATCATTGATATGGTCAACAGCCACTGATAACACCTTTTATTGATGATGAAAGGGAGCTTCTAAATAGTAACGTGTCGCGGGATGTGGGGTAGAAATTTTGGTTGCGTTCATGCTTGGCTTCTACCCCCTCCCTAGCCCTCCCCCTGCAAGGAGGAGGGAATGAAAATTCAAAGGGGTCGTGTTCGGATTGTTTTTCTATTGATCCGGCACGGTGAAGTATGGAACCTCCGAGGGACAGGCTACGACTTTCTGTTGGCGCTCCCGGCGGCGATTACGCCGACACCAAACAACAAGGCCTGTAATCAGCAGGCCTTGTTGTTTCTACTGTTTGAATCTGATGTTAATTCCCGTTGCGCAACGCGGCGATACGCTCATCCAGCGGCGGAAGAGTCATGAACAAGCGCATCATCCCCTTGCCGCCCGAGATGCCAAAAAAACCACAGGGTCACCCATTAGCCTCCCCTGTCAGGTCTAGCTTCGTAGCATCATCAGGCAGAAACGGACGCATGAGAATTGAAAGGTCTTTGGCATCAGAGACATTTTTAAATCACCTCAATCAGCTCGGAGTACTGGCGCAACAATCCATCTGCTGTCAGCAATTTCAACGGTTCGGCCATGGCTTGCGCAATGAGCATCCGGTCGAACGGATCGCGATGATATTCAGGCAGGTTGGCGGCCAACGCGCCGTGCGTTGCGGTAATCGGCAATTCGATGAAGCCGCTGGAGGCGATCCCGGCAATCAGACCATCGGTGTTGGTTTGTAATCTGCCTTGTTTGATTTTGATGCTGGCTTCCCAGATTGAAGCGGCGCTGATAAATACGACATCAGCAATTTCTATTCGATTAAAAACGGATTTTGGCAGTTTGCGCGATGCGGCGAGATACCACAAAAAGATGTGGGTATCGAGCAACAGGCGCATCAGGCTTTTCCTTCAAAGGCATCCAGCAGGTCTTCCGGCAGCGGCGCATCGAAGTCGTCAGCGATTTTGATTTTCCCTTTCAGGAAGCCGGGCTTGCGTATGGGCTTGGCAAAACCGATCCCAGTCAATCTCGCCATCGGTTTGCCCGATTTGGCGATGACGATCTCCTGCCCCTTGCTGACCTCTTCCAATAGCTTGGAGAGGTGCGTTTTTGCTTCGTGGATGTTGACTGTGTGCATGATGTTCTCCGTTCAAGTTAGTTCAGTTTAGTCCAGTTGTGTGAGCCAGGCAACTCTGTTGTGTTTGAAATGTTGAGTTCAAAAATTTAAAGGGGTCGTGTTCGGATTGTTTTTCTATTGATCCGGCACGGTGAAGTATGGAACCTCCGAGGGACAGGCTACGACTTTCTGTTGGCGCTCCCGGCGGCGATTACGCCGACACCAAACAACAAGACCTGTAATCAGCAGGCCTTGTTGTTTCTACTGTTTGAATCTGACGTTAATTCGCGCTGCGCAATGCGGCGATCCGTTCATCCAGCGGCGGATGGGTCATGAATATTTTTGCGAAAGCGTGACCGCCCGAAATGCCGAACGCAGCCATCTTTTCCGGCAGAGTGGCCTGTTCATGGTTGATCTTCAGGCGTTCGAGTGCCGCAATCATATTTCCCCGTCCGGCCAGATGCGCTCCTCCCGCATCGGCTCGGAATTCGCGCTGGCGCGAGAACCACATCACGATGACGCTGGCCAGCACACCCAGCACCAGTTGCGCCGCTATTTCCGCCACGAAGGCGCCGATGCCGGGACCATTCCGGCCATCGTTCTTGAGCAGCACGCGATCCACGAAAAAGCCGAACAGCTTGGCGAAAAATATCACGAAGGTGTTCACCACGCCCTGGATCAGCGCCAGCGTCACCATGTCGCCGTTGGCGACGTGACTGATTTCGTGCCCCAGCACGGCTTCCGCTTCTTCCTTGCTCATGTTGCGCAACAGGCCGGTGCTCACCGCAACCAGCGCATCGTTGCGATTCCATCCGGTGGCAAACGCATTCACATCCGGCGCGTCATAAACCGCCACTTCCGGCATCCCGATACCGGCAGCTTGCGCATGCCGGCGCACGGTTTCAACCAGCCAGCGTTCAGTCGGATCAATCGGGTTTTCGATGACCTGCGCACCGACCATGCGCTTTGCCGACCACTTGGACATCGCCAGCGAAACCAGCGAACCGGCAAAGCCGATCACGGCAGACAGCACCAGCAACGCGCTGAAGTTGATACCGCCGGATTGATCCAGCCAGCGATCCACACCGAGCAAACGCAGCGTGATGTTGATCACAAACACCACTGCCAAATTGGTCACAATAAACAGGAAAATCCGTTTCATAAACTAATCGCCTCCAATGTTAAAATCATGCCGCGCAGTCTATCATCCTAGCCACTCCGCGCCGTGAATGTTGGGGGTTCATCACCAGATTTCAAGAGTTGCTTCGACGGTGGTAAACTAGCTCCGGTTCAATGGTCAAACGGAGGCTAAGTTGAGAGAACTGCTCAATAATCCCGCTATACAAGCCGGCCTGGCCCCCTTTCTGGCCGCTCTGATTACCGCCGAACTATTCCAGCGAATAAAATTGAGCGGCCTGGCCGTCATCGCCGGATTTGCCGTCACCGTTTACCTGGCCAGCGATTTCACCATCGAGCCGCTCACCGCCGCGCGGAAAATCGTTCTGTTTGGATTGCTCAGCGCATTGCTCGCCCTGTTGCTCGTTTTATTGCAGTCGCGCTGGTTCGGTTGGCTGCTTCCCGTGCTCGGCGGTGCGGCCACCATCTGGACGGTGCAGCGTATTCTCCAGCAACAGGCGCCCCAGGCAGCACTGCTTGGGGGCGCGGGTTGCGCGGCATATGTCGCGTTTCTGGTATGGGGCATGGACAAGCTGTCGGACAAGGAACCGCTGCGCGCTGCCAGCGCAGCCACCGCGCTGGGCATCGGCACCGGCGGCGCGGCACTGGTCGGCGCGTCCGCCTTGCTCGGTCAATTCGGTTTAGCGCTCGGGTCTGCCGCAGCCGCGCACTGGTTGATCCAGATGATCAGCAATAAACCGCTCCCCACCGGGCGCACTTTCACTTTGCCGCTCGCGACGATTGCCGGACTGACCGGCTGCGTGGCCGTGCTAAGCGCGCAACTTCCGTGGTACGCGCTGCCTATCCTTGCCGCTATTCCGCTTGCTGCATGGCTCGTGCCACTGCCCAAGCTGTCAGTCCGGTTACAAAGCCTGCTGCTGGCGATACCGACATCCGCCTTGGCGGCAGGCGCGATTTATGTGGCTTGGCGCGTGGCTGGCGACGTGCCTTTTTAGCTCCAGGACATTTCTATAATTTTTTTGGATGAAACGCAAGTCGCCGCACAAACGAATTTATAGAAGCATCATGTTGAGTAAACGCCCTGCAAAAGAATTATTATTCGCATATCGTTGGTTCACAGGAGGCCCCCATGAAAGCACCCGTTCGCATCACCGTCACCGGAGCCGCCGGGCAAATCGGCTACGCTGTTCTGTTCCGTATCGCCAACGGCGACATGCTCGGGCACGAGCAGCCGGTCATCCTGCAACTGCTGGACTTGCCGCAGGCGCAGCAAATTTTGCGCGGCGTGATGATGGAGCTGGAGGATTGCGCCTTCCCGCTGCTGCAGCAAATCATCATCACCGACGATCCGAAGGTCGCGTTCAAGGATACCGAGGTCGCGATGCTGATCGGCGCGCGCCCGCGCAGCAAGGGCATGGAGCGCAAGGACTTGCTCGAGGCCAACGGCGCGATCTTCTCCGAACAGGGCAAGCTGCTCGACGAATATGCCGCGCGCCACGTCAAGGTGCTGGTGGTGGGCAACCCCGCCAACACCAACGCGCTGATCGCGATGAAGAACGCCCCCGATCTTGACCCGCACAATTTCAGCGCGATGATGCGCCTCGACCACAACCGCGCCATCGCGCAAATCGCACTCAAGCTGTTCCAGCCGATCCGCGATATCAAGAAAATGATCATCTGGGGCAACCACTCCGGCACCCAATATCCCGATCTCGACCACGCCGAGATTCGCGGCCGTCTGGTGCGCGACATCTTGTTGAATCAATTTGGACCCGACCAGGACTGGGTGGAACGCGAGTTCATTCCCACCGTGCAAAAGCGTGGGGCCTCGGTTATCGAAGCACGCGGATTATCGAGTGCGGCGAGTGCCGCCAATGCCGCCATCGCGCACATGCACGACTGGATGCTCAGCTCGCACCACAACGACTGGGTGACCATGAGCGTGCCATCCGACGGCAGCTACGGCATTCCGGAGGGCGTGATTTACGGCTTTCCTGTCACTTGCAAACTCGGTCATTTTCACATCGTGCAGGGACTGCCGATCAGCGCACTGGGGCGTAAGCATATGGAAGAGAGTTACCGCGAACTGACCGAAGAACGCGATCACGTGAGGCATTTGCTCGGCTAATCATCTCATCCTCCATGTCTCTGGCATGGAGAAACAGTTGCACGGCCATCTTGATTCTGCCCGGCCAGCCCTCATCTTGCCAGCATCGCTTGAAGAGAGGTCGCCATGTCCAACGTCCGCCCGCCTGCCGTTGCAGGACTGTTCTACCCCGCCGAACCCGGGCAACTCGCCCATGACGTGCGACAGTTGCTGGCAGCAGCGCGTCCCTACGACCCTCTCCCCAACCCTCTCCCGCAAGCGGGCGAGGGGGCAAATGTATCGCTGCGCGAGTCTCAAGTTAAGGCGCTGATCGTTCCGCACGCCGGTTATGTTTATTCCGGCGCGATCGCCGCCACGGCTTATGCCGCGCTCCAGGCCGTTGCGCCGCGCATCCGCCGCGTGGTGCTGCTCGGTCCCGCGCACCGGGTTGCGGTGCGCGGCCTGGCGCTGCCCGGTGCGGATGCTTTTGACACGCCGCTGGGCCGCGTGACGCTGGACGCTGCCGGCGCGCGCGCCATCGCACATCTGCCGCAAGTCGGCACCAGCGCCCAGGCACATGCGCTGGAGCATTCGCTGGAAGTGCAACTGCCGTTCCTGCAAAGCATATTGACCGATTTCACGCTGCTGCCGCTGGCGGTCGGCATGGCCAGCGCCGAGGAAGTCGCCGAGGTGCTGGAGACGGTATGGGGCGGCGAGGAAACGCTGATCGTGATCAGCTCCGACCTGTCGCACTATCTGCCTTACGCCACCGCGCAGCGCGTGGACAAAGAGACCGCTCAGTCCATCCTGGAACTGCGCCAGCCCATCGCACATGACCGTGCCTGCGGCGGCACGCCGATCAGCGGCCTGATCGTCGCGGCGCAGAAACACCGCCTCACACCTCATTTGCTCGATCTGCGAAACTCTGGCGACACAGCGGGGTCTCAGGATCAAGTGGTGGGGTATGCGGCGTTTGCATTCAGCCCTGCAAATTGAATCTTCGGGAGAAATGAATATGTCAGATGGACGGGGTGAAGTGTTATTGCCGATTGCGCGCGCCGCGATTGCGCGCGTGTTGAACGTGCCGCACACAGCAGATGAATCCGCACCGTGGCTCACCGAGCATGGCGCGTGTTTCGTCACGCTCACACAATTCGGCGAGTTGCGCGGCTGCATCGGCTCGCTGCAAGCGCGCCAGCCACTGCTTGCCGACGTCAAGAGCAACGCCGTGTCCGCCGCGTTGCGCGATCCGCGTTTTACGCCGTTGAGAGTGGAAGAGCTCGACATCACCGAGATCGAGATTTCGCTGCTCTCGGCTACTCAGGCCATGGTTGTCCGCGACGAGGCCGATGCGCTGGCGCAACTGCGTCCCAACGTGGACGGCATCGTGTTCGAGTATGGCTCTTACCGCAGCACTTTTCTGCCGCAAGTGTGGGAGAACCTCGCCCATCCACGCGATTTTCTTGCGATGCTCAGACGCAAGGCCGGGCTGCCCGATGATTTCTGGGCGGAGGGCGTGAAGCTGTCGCGCTACAGCGTGACCAAATGGAGCGAATCCGAAAAACTTTTGGCCGGGCACCCGAAGGAACATCAACATGGATGAACCGATCAGCATCGCGGAACAATATCCGGCCAGGTACTGGCACAAGCTGGATGACGGTCGCATCCAGTGCGACCTGTGCCCGCGCGACTGCAAACTCCACGAAGGCCAGCGCGGCGCATGTTTCGTGCGCGGCCGCGTTGATGATGCGATGGTGCTCACCACCTACGGGCGCTCCTCGGGTTTCTGCGTCGACCCGATCGAGAAAAAACCGCTCAACCATTTTTATCCGGGCAGCAGCATCCTGTCTTTCGGCACGGCGGGCTGCAACCTCGCCTGCAAATTCTGCCAGAACTGGGACATCTCAAAATCGCGCAGTTTCGACAAACTCGCCGACCATGCCACCCCGGAAGCCATCGCGCGCAGCGCCGAAAAACTGGGCTGCAAGAGCGTCGCCTTCACCTACAACGACCCGGTGATCTTCGCCGAATATGCGATGGACGTGGCCGATGCCTGCCACGAACGGGGCGTCAAGACCGTGGCCGTCACGGCGGGCTATATGCACGATCTGCCGCGCCGCGAATTCTTCGCGAAGATGGATGCGGCCAACGTCGACCTGAAAGCGTTCACCGACGAGTTCTATGTCAAGCAGACCGGCTCGCATCTGCAACCGGTGCTGGACACGCTGAAATACCTGCGCCAGGAAACCGGTGTATGGGTCGAACTGACCACACTGCTGATTCCCGGCCTCAACGACTCGGCCCACGAGATCGGCAAGATGAGCGAGTGGATCGCGAAGGAGCTCGGCGTGGACGTGCCGCTGCACTTCAGCGCGTTTCATCCCGACTACAAGATGACCGGCATCCCCGCCACCCCGCCGCAAACTTTGGTGCAAGCGCGGAACATCGCCCGCGCTGCCGGGCTGCAGCATGTCTACACCGGCAACGTGCATAACCGCGATGGGGATACCACGCATTGTCCATCCTGCAACAGCGCGCTGATCGTGCGCGATTGGTATGAGATCGAACAATACCGCCTTACGCCCGACGGCCATTGCCCGGATTGCCATGCGCGCATCGCCGGACGCTTCGAAAAATTCAGCAAGGCATTCGGGGCGCGACGCATCCCTGTGTTGATGAAAGGAACAGCATGAGCACCGTACATATTCCGGCCGGCCAGGTCGAGCTCGATGGCGAGCTGATCCTGCCTCCGTCCGCAAAAGGCGTGGTGCTGTTCGCCCACGGCAGCGGCAGCAGCCGCTTCAGCCCGCGCAACACCTATGTCGCCGGAGTGCTGCAACAACGCGGCATCGGCACGCTGCTGTTCGATCTGCTGACAAGTGCAGAGGATCAGGATTACGAAACGCGCTTCGACATCGCACTGCTCACCCAGCGCCTGCTCGCGGCCACTGCCTGGCTGCAAAGCAACCCGGAGACGCAAGCCCTGAGCCTGGGCTATTTCGGCGCCAGCACCGGTGCCGCAGCGGCATTGCAGGCCGCGGCAAAGATGGAAAATAAAATCTCGGCGGTGGTATCGCGCGGCGGACGCCCGGACCTCGCCGGAGCAATTGCACTGCGTCGCGTGACTGCGCCGACGCTGCTCATCGTCGGCGGCGCGGACTACGGCGTGATCGAGCTGAACCAGCAGGCCGACGCGCTGTTGAATTGCGAGAAGAAACTCACGCTGATCCCCGGCGCGACCCACTTGTTCGAAGAACCCGGCACGCTGCAACAGGCGGCGCGCAGCGCGGCAGACTGGTTCGTGCAGCATCTGTAAAGGATTTAATATGGAGTGCGGCCTGCGTGTGTTGTTGGGGCTTGAGCCCCTTGCAACCACGGCGGTGACGATCTTGTCCAGCCTTTGGCTGGCTACAAGTCGCCTGCACAGCTACCCCTTGCGGGTGGACTCGTCGCAGCTTTGAATAGGCTGCGACGCGTCGCAGCACTCCAAAAAAACATGCCACAAATCCAAAGCTTCCCGCCGATCGAAAACCCGGCCGCGACTACCCTGATCCTCGGCAGCATGCCGGGCAAGGAATCGCTGCGGGCCGGGCAATATTATGCGCATCGCCGCAACGCTTTCTGGCCGATCATGGGCGAACTGCTCGGCGCTGCGCCTACCCTGCCTTACGATGCGCGAATTCAAATACTGAAGTCTGCCGGCATCGCGCTCTGGGATGTGCTCGCCTCATGCACCCGGCACAGCAGCATGGATGCCGATATCGAAGCGGACTCGATCTGCGCTAACGATTTCGCGTCATTCTTCCAGAAACATCCGCGCATCACGCAGGTCTTTTTCAACGGCAGCATGGCCGAACAATGCTTCCACAAACATGTGCAGCCTGTACTCAAACCACTGCTCGAAAACCGTCCGCTGCACTGCCAGCGCCTGCCATCAACCAGCCCGGCCAACGCGTCCATGACATATGAGAGAAAGCTGGGCACATGGAAGGTGATCCTCGAAGACAGCTCACAGCATCATGAAACCGCAGCCAGCAGCTTTATCACTTCCTCGTCGCTCACCTGCTGGAAAGACTGGTAGAACTGCCCCACCGCATAGAACATTTCCGGCGCGCTCAGGCACACGACTTCATCGGCGTAGGGTTTCACTTTCGCCAGCGTATCCGGCGGCGCCACCGGCACGGCGCAGATCAGTTTTTTCGGGGACTTGGCGCGCAGCGCGTGCAGCGCGGCGATCATCGTGGAGCCGGTGGCCAGGCCATCGTCCACGACGATGACGATGCGCCCAGCCGGGTCGTGCGGGGGGCGTATCGGGGTGTAGCTGGCGCGACGTTCGCGCATCACCTTGAGTTGCGCTTCCTTCTCGGCTTCGATGTATTGCGAACTGCCCCCCACCTGCCCGGCATAGTCGCCGAGATAGGTCCAGCCGGTCTCGTCCACCGAACCGATCGCGAATTCCGGGTTGCCCGGCGCGCGCAGTTTGCGCACCAGCACCACGTCCACTTCACCGCCCAGCGCTTCGGCAATGATCTTCGCCATCGGCACCGCGCCGCGCGGGATCGCCAGCACCAGCGGGTTCTGGCCGCGATATTGCGCAAGCGCTTCCGCCAGCCGGCGCGCGGCATCTTCTCGATCGCGAAATATCATGTTCATCCCTCCTCATGTTGTCCGGCAACAGTTGACGTTTTCGTAATAGGCGACACTCTTTCCCCCATCCCGACCCTTCCTCCGGCGGGAGAAGGACTTGTCTTCCCTCTCCCTATGGGGGAGGGATTGAGGGTGGGGGCCTTGCGGCTTCGCTGTCACCCTTCCGCTGCCGACGCGCCTCGAACAGGCAGATGCCGGCGCTCACCGAGACATTCAAACTTTCCACGCTGCCCAGCATCGGGATGCGCACCAGCTCGTCGCAGGTCTCGCGGGTCAGGCGGCGCAGGCCTTCGCCCTCCGCGCCCAGCACCCAGGCCAGTGCGCCAGCGTGTTTGAAGCCGTTCAAATCCTGCTCGGCTTCGCCCGCCGCGCCGACCACCCAGATGTCGCGTTCCTGCAATTCGCGCAGCGTGCGCGCGAGGTTCGTCACGGTAATGTAAGGCACGGTTTCCGCCGCGCCGCAGGCGACCTTTTCCACCGTCGCGGTGATGCCGACCGCGCGGTCCTTGGGAGCAATCACCGCATGCACGCCGAACGCATCGGCGCTGCGCAGGCACGCGCCGAGATTATGCGGGTCCTGTACGCCATCCAGCACCAGCAGCAACGGAGGTTCGCTCAAGGTGTCCAGCACATCATCCAGATGCTGCACCCGTTGCGCCGCATCGACGCGCGCCGCCACGCCCTGATGGCGCGCATTGCCCGCCATGCCATCCAGGCGTGCCGCTTCTACCGGAATGATGCGCACGCCATTGGTTTCGGCGAGCTTGACCAGGTCGCGCATACGCGGGTCGTTCCGTTGCGCCTGCAGATAGATTTCCTGCACACCATCGGGATTCTGGCGAATACGCGAGGTCACGGCATGGAAGCCGTAAATCAGGCGCAGATCAGCCATGGCGTTTCTTTTCCTTGGAGGCTTTTTTTGTGGTGGTTTTTTTGACCGCCGCGTGCCCCCTGGTTTCGTGTCCGGCAGATTCGATCAACTCATGCAGCACGAAATCGATCTTGGTGCTTTCCATGTCCACCTTCACGACGCGAACTTGAACACGGTCGCCGAGGCGATAGCGCTGACCGGTGCGCTCGCCGAGCAACTGGTGTTTGGCGGCATCGAACTGGAAATAATCCTTGCCAAGTTCGGAGATGTGCACCAGACCTTCGACATACAGATCGTCCAGCGACACGAACATGCCGAAGCTGGTGACCGACGAGACCGATCCGGTGAACACGCTGCCGAGATGGTCGCGCATGTAGAAACATTTCAGCCAGGCCTCGACATCGCGTGTTGCGTCGTCGGCACGGCGCTCGGTCATCGAACAATGCGCACCCAGCTCTGCCCACTTCTGCGCGGGTGTATATTTTTTGCCTTGCAGCACGGCCTTGATGGCGCGATGCACCAGCAGATCCGGGTAGCGGCGTATCGGCGAGGTGAAGTGGGTGTATGCATCGTAGCCCAGACCGAAGTGCCCGATATTTTCCGGCTCGTATTTGGCCTGACGCAACGAACGCAGCATCACCATTTGCAGCAGCCCGGCATCGGGGCGGCCTTTGATACGCTTGAGCAGCTTGGAATAATCGGCTGCCTGCGGATCGTCTTCACCGGTCAATTGCAGACCGAATTCCTTCATGAATTCGCGTAGCGCTTCCAGCTTCTCCGGTGTCGGCCCCTGGTGGATGCGGTACAGCACGGTGTGCCCCTGTTCGTGCAAATAGCCCGCCGCGCAGACGTTGGCCGCCAGCATGCATTCCTCGATCAGCTTGTGCGCGTCGTTGCGCACCACCGGCACGATCTTTTCGATCTTGCCCTGGTCGGTGAAGATCATCTGCGTCTCGACCGTCTCGAAGTCGATCGCGCCGCGCTTCTCGCGCGCTTTTAACAGCTTCTGGAACAACTGATAGAGATGTTGCAGATGCGGCACGATGGCAACGTTGCTCCTGGCCAGTTCACCGTCCGGCTCGGCGAGCATTGCCGCAACCTGGGTGTAGGTCAGCCGCGCCTGGGAATGCATCACCGACGGATAGAAGCGATATTTTTCGATGTCTCCGCTGCTGCTGATGTGCATGTCGCACACCATGCACAGCCGATCCACGTGCGGGTTCAGCGAGCACAGGCCGTTGGATAATTCTTCCGGCAGCATCGGGATCACGCGGCGCGGAAAGTACACCGAGTTGCCGCGCAGAATCGCCTCGCGGTCCAGCGCGTCGCCGGTCTGCACATAGTGGCTGACGTCGGCGATCGCCACGACCAGACGGTAGCCGCCCTTTTCCGGCGCGCAATACACCGCATCGTCGAAATCGCGCGCGGTCTCGCCGTCTATCGTGACCAGCGGCAGGCTGCGGATATCTTCGCGGCCGGCCCAGTCTGCGGCAGCAACGACAGGCGAAATCGCTTTGGCTTGCCTTTCTGCATCCTTGGGAAACTCATAGGGCAGATCATGCTTGCGCAACGCGATCTCGATCTCCATACCCGGATCGGCATAATTGCCCAGCACCTCGATGATGCGGCCGATCGGCTGCGCGTGTTTGTCGGGGTGTTGCAGAATTTCCAGCACCACCACCTGTCCGGCCTTGGCCCCGCCGGATTCGCCGGGAGCGACCAGAATGTCCTGGGTGATGCGGCGGTTTTCCGCCACCACGAAGTTGATGCCGTGTTCTTCATACAGGCGGCCAACCACGCGGTTATTGGCGCGCTCCAACACCTCGACGATCTTCGCCTCGGGGCGGCCGCGCCGGTCCACACCGCTCTGCCGCACCATCACCACGTCGCCGTGCAGCACCTGATGCATTTCCTTCTCGCTGAGGAACATGTCCGGGCTGCCGTCTTCCGGGATCAGGAAGCCGAACCCATCCGGATGGCCCTGCACCTTGCCCTTGACCAGGTCGAGCTTGTCCACCACGCAGATGGCGCGCTTGCGATTGCGCATGATCTGCCCGTCTCGCTCCATCGCGCGCAGGCGCCGCGAAAACAGGTCTTCTTCCTCTTTTTCGATGTGCAATATTTCCAGCAGCTCTTCATCGGCTACAGGTGCGCCCTGTTCGGTAAGTATCTGCAAAATAAATTCGCGGCTGGGCAGCGGATGCTCATATTGTTCGCGTTCGCGCTCCAGAAACGGGTCTTGCAGACGTAAGTTCTTTTTATTTTTCATCGCTTCGCGCCCCCTATCCAAATCCCCCTCGCTACGCTCTCCCCCTGCGCAAGCGGGATAACCAGCGACTTGGCTGCGGTCGTTTGCGGCTTAGTCGAATGGCTAGTTGTTTCACCCAGAAAGGGCAATCGTGGAAAACAATTATTATTCATTGACAATGTATCCTTTAACAATTAAATTGCGCGCCTTCGGCAAATCTAAGCCCAGATGGCGGAATTGGTAGACGCGCACGGTTCAGGTCCGTGTGCCGCAAGGTGTGGAGGTTCGAGTCCTCTTCTGGGCACCAAGACATGAATCGGCTCGCGCAAGCGGGCCTTTTTCTTTTCGTGCCCGGAAAAGCGAAGCATGCTTCGCGCCAGGACTCGAAAGGCATCCGGTGCACCCGCATAACAAAGTCAGGCAATCCGTTACCAGCCGAAGGCTGGACGGAATTGACACATGAGTACACCGCTGCCTGATTTTAGGCTGGCGCTGGTTTTTGTTACCCGTAAGGTTACCCGGATAGTTTCTTGCCAGCCTGACTTAAGGGAACCTCTAAAAATTCGTCACACCGGCGAAGGCCGGTGTCCAGTCTATTAAAAATGCTGGATTCCGGCCTTCGCCGGAATGACGAAATCCGAATTTTTAGAAGCTCCCTTAACTCGAAATCCTGCGGCATTTTACACTATCGGCACTGCATACCCAGACAACCTTTTAGCCGCGCCGATCAACTTGTCTCTATCACCCGCGCCACATCGCCGCGGCACCCCGAACATAAAAAAGGCGGGACTCAGACCCGCCCCCTGCGGGGTCACAACTATTCGTCCTGCATTTCCCGTCCGGGAAACAATTCTTCGGTGTAGCCGAATTGCGTCATGTCCCGGATGCGCATCGGATACAAAATCCCGTCCAGGTGATCGCATTCGTGCTGCACCACCCGCGCATGAAATCCGCTCACGGTGCGGTCGATCGGCGCGCCGTATTCGTCCCGCCCCTGATAGCGGATATGTGCATGGCGCGGCACCAGGCCGCGCAAGCCGGGCACGCTCAGACAACCTTCCCAGCCTTCTTCCATCGCTTCACCCAGCGGGGTGATGACCGGATTGATGAGCACCGTTTCCGGCACGGTCTCAGCATCGGGATAGCGAGAATTGAGTTGCACGCCGAAAACCACCACGCGAAGCGCTACGCCGATCTGAGGCGCGGCCAGACCCGCGCCGTTCAATGCCTGCATGGTGTCGCGCATATCAACCAGCAGAGCGTGCAATTGGCAGGTGTCGAAATGGCCGACCGGTTCGGCGCGCTGCAACAAGCGCGCATCGCCCATGCGCAACACGTTTCTAATCGTCATCGTTCACCATGTATTCGAGTATGCTGCGCACCCGCTCCATCGCCGCGCTGGCGGTAACATTTACGTTTTCAATATTGATGCCCGCCGCGCTGTCTCCGCGTCCCGCCGCGTAATTCGCCACCACTGCGATGGCCGCATAATTGAGCTCCAGTTCTTTGGCCAGCGCGGTTTCCGGCATGCCGGTCATGCCCACCATATCCGCCCCGTCGCGTTCATAGCGGTTGATTTCGGCGATGCTGTCCAGACGCGGCCCTTGCATGGCCGCATAAACGCCGCCATCCACACACGGCTGTTGTGCGGTTTGCGCGCTGCGCAAAATACGGCTGCGCAATGAGGCGCTGTAGGGAAAAGTAAAATCGGCATTGCTGAACGGCTTGTCGCGTGCCTCGAAAAAGGTTGCGTCGCGGCCATGGGTGTAGTCGATGATCTGGTCCGGCACGACGATCACGCCGGGCTTGAGATCGGCGCGGATACCGCCCACGGTCGCCACCGAGATTATTTTTCTGGCACCCTGTTCGCGCAGCACCCAAAGGTTGGCGCGATAGTTCACCAGATGCGGCGGGATGGTGTGGCCATAACCGTGGCGCGCCAGAAAGATCACCTCGTGCTGATTCAGCGTGCCGAACAGAAACGCGCCGGACGGCTCGCCGTATGGTGTGCGCATCACCTGTTGGTGCGTGATTTTAAGATTCGCCAATTGCGTCAGGCCGCGACCGCCTATGATTGCCAACATGTTCTCTACTCCTTGACTGCGTAAATGGCGGGCAGATTGCGCCACGCCCCTTCGACATCCATGCCATAGCCGAACACGAAGCGATCCGGCACTTCCATCCCGACAAAATCCGCGCGGATCGGTTTTTTCCGGCCATGCCGCTTGTCGGCAAACACCGCGCAGTAACATTTATCCGCACCCAGTTCCAACACCCGTTCGCGCAACGCCGCCATTGTGTGGCCCTCGTCCAGAATATCATCCAGCAACAGCACCGCCCGGCCGCGCACATTCTCGCGCGGCTCGACCTTCCAGTGCATTGCACCGCCGTCTCTTGCATCGCCGTAGCGCGAAACATGCACGTAATCGAAATCCAGCGGGAAATCGAGCAGCGGCAACAGCTGCCCGCTGAACACCACCGCCCCGCCCATCACCGACAGCACCAGCGGATGGCTGTCCGCAAGCCTGGCATTGATTTGATGTGCGACGCGCAGCAACGCAGCCTGCACTTGCTCGGCGGAATACAGCATTTCAGCCTGTTGCAGAATGTCGCGCGCGTGCTGGATGGATACCGTCATGGGTTGCTTCCCTGAGCCGGACGAGCCGGAACCAATGTAGGCCGGGCTGTGCCCACCCTACGGTTTTTTGGTCTATTTCAAACTATTCAAATACGCCGCAAACTCGCCGCTCACCTCGGGATGCTTGAGCCCCAGCGCCACCGTCGCCTTGAGATAGCCCAGCTTGGAACCGCAATCGTAGCGCGTCCCGTTGAAGCGATAGGCGAGCATTTTTTCCTCCTGCATCAATGCGGCGATGCCATCGGTCAATTGAATTTCGCCCCCTGCCCCGGCCCGCACTTTTTCCAGATGATGAAAAATTCGCGGTGTGAGAATGTAGCGTCCCACCACCGCAAGCGTAGCAGGCGCGTCCTCGGGACTGGGTTTTTCCACGATGCCATTCACTTCCTCGATATTGGTTGCCAGCGGCACACTGCTGACGATACCGTATTGGCGGGTCTGCTCGCGCGGCACATTCTGCACGCCGAGAACCGAACACTGATGCTGCCGGAACACCTCCACCATCTGCTTGATGGCAGGCGGCTCGCCATCGATCAAATCGTCCGCTAGCAGCACCGCGAACGGCTCATCCTGCACCACCGGTCTTGCGCATAGCACCGCGTGCCCCAGGCCCAGCGGCTCGGTCTGGCGGATGTAGATGCAGTTGATGTGTACGGGTGTGACTTCGCGCACGATGCGCAACAACTCTTCCTTGCCGCGCATCGCCAGCTCGGCTTCCAGCTCGTAGGCCTTGTCGAAATGATCCTCGATCGCGCGCTTGTTGCGTCCGGTGATGAACACCATATCGGTGATGCCCGCCGCCACCGCTTCTTCCACCGCATACTGGATCAGCGGCTTGTCCACGATGGGCATCATTTCTTTCGGGCTGACCTTGGTGGCCGGCAGGAAGCGGCTGCCCATGCCGGCGACGGGAAACACTGCTTTGGTGATTTTTTTCATGCCCTCTCCAGTAATGCCAAAAACTGCTGCTCGTCCAGCACCGCCACGCCCAGTTCCCGCGCCTTGTCCAGTTTGCCGCCCGCTTCGGCACCCGCCACCACGTAATCGGTTTTTTTCGACACGCTGCCGCTGACCTTTGCGCCCAGCGCTTCCAGTTTTTCTTTCGCCTGTTCGCGAGACAGGGTTGCCAGGGTGCCGGTCAGCACGAAGGTCTTGCCGCTCAAAGGCAGACTGGTCGCCGGCCGCGGTTGATGCTCTGCCCAATGCACACCGCAGGCGCGCAACTGTTCTATCACTTCACGGTTATGCGCTTCCGCAAAAAAGTCGGCGATACTCTGCGCCACCACCGGCCCGACATCGTGCACCTGCTGCAAACTCTCGACATCGGCAACGAGCAGATTATCCAACGAGCCGAAGTGTTGCGCCAAGTCTTTTGCGGTTGCCTCGCCGACGTTGCGTATGCCGAGCGCGAAAATGAAGCGCGCCAGCGTGGTCTGCTTGCTGTGTTCGATCGCGGCCAGCAGGTTGACTGCGGATTTTTCGCCCATGCGTTCCAGGTTGACGATCGCCGGCAAGCCGAGTTTATACAGGGCTGCCGGGTTGTTGACGAAATGCGTATCCACGAGTTGCTCGACCAGCTTTTCGCCGAGCCCTTCGATATTCATCGCGCGGCGGCTGGCAAAATGCAGCAACGCCTGCTTGCGCTGGGCAGGGCAGAACAGCCCGCCGGTGCAGCGCCACACGGCCTCATCTTCCAGCCTGGCCACGCGCGAGCCGCACACCGGACACACCCTGGGCATCGCGAACTCGCGGGCATCCCGCGGGCGCCGCTCGAGCACCACGCGCGCCACTTCAGGGATCACATCTCCGGCGCGGCGCACGATGACGGTATCGCCGATACGCGCATCCTTGCGGCGTATCTCGTCTTCGTTGTGCAGCGTGGCGTTGGTCACCGTCACCCCACCGACGAACACCGGCGCCAGCCGCGCCACGGGCGTCAGCGCACCGGTGCGCCCGACTTGCACCTCGATGTCCAGCAAAATGGTCATCGCTTCCTCGGCGGGAAATTTGTGCGCGATGGCCCAGCGAGGCGCGCGCGACACGAAACCGAGTTGTTGCTGTTGGGCGATATCATTGACCTTGTATACCACGCCATCTATGTCGAACGGCAGCCGATCGCGCGCATCGCCTATTTCGCGGTAATACGCCAGCAAGCCCTCAAGACCTTGCACCACGCCGCGCTGTTGCGCGACCGGCACGCCCCACTGCTGCAACAAGGCCATTTGCCGGTCTTGCTGATTCGGCAGCTTCGCGCCATCGCAAAAACCGATGCCATAGGAAAAAAAACTCAGCCGGCGGCTGGCGGTGATGCGCGAATCAAGCTGGCGCAATGACCCTGCCGCCGCGTTGCGCGGGTTGGCGAATTCCTTTTCGCCTTTGGCGCGCTGCGCGTCGTTCAGTCTGGCGAAGTCGCGCTTGAGCATCAGCACTTCGCCGCGCACCTCCACATCCCTGACCGGCTTGCGTAATTTCAGCGGTATCGTCCGCACGGTGCGCAGGTTTTCCGTGACATCCTCACCCGTACTGCCATCGCCGCGCGTCGCTCCCCGCACAAACACGCCGTCGCGATAGCTCAGGGTAATGGCCAGTCCGTCAAATTTCGGCTCGACTGCATATTCCACTTCCGCCGCGCCGAGAGCCTCGCGGATACGCGCATCGAAGGCGCGCACCTCATCCTCGCCGAACGCATTGTTGAGCGACAACATCGGCGTGCGATGCTGCACTTCGGCAAAAGACTTCAGCGGGGTGACGCCGACGCGCTGGGTCGGCGAATCTGCGCTCAGCAGTTCGGGATGCTGCGCTTCGAGTGTCTGCAGTTCGCGAAACAGCCTGTCGAATTCCGCGTCGGGGATAGAGGGGTCATCCAGCACATAATAACGGTAATTGTGCTGTTCGATTCCCGCGCGCAGTTGCGCGATGCGAGCGGCAACACTCATCAGGAAAACAATCTGCGTGCCTGCGCGCTGCCCGGTGCGATTCCGTGATCGCGCATCTTCACCTCGACCCCGGCGATCCTTGCGCGGATGAGTGCCAGCCCGATGTCGCTGAGCGCCACGCGATGATCGTCCACCACGTTGACCTGCAATTCCCCGGCCAACTCGCGCGCAACGTGCATCATCCGGTCGAACTGGTTGCCGGGATTTTCGACGCGCGGCACATCCAGCAACAACGTGATGCCCGCCGTGCTGAAAGTTTCCAGTGTGTGATGCTGGAACGGGCTGGAATCCTGGTTGATCAGGCTGAACAGGGTATACCCCTGTGCATCCAGCAAATGAAACGCGCCATCCGCTTCCAGCGTCATGCCGCGCAGGGCTGCGGCTTGTGCGATTCTCCCGCCGCGCAATAAACGCCCGGCGGGCGGCACCAGATTGACCCCGGCCATCTGATCCACCTCGGCGCAGAACGCGTCCAGTTCGACCGCATGATGGTATGTTTCGCGGATATCCGGAACGGCGGTATCCGCCTTGATATGCCTGGCGACACCCAGCACCAGATCCCGGAAATCCGCCAGTTTTGCCTCGCTGATCGCGCCGCTTCTATCCACCAGTTGCAGCGCGATACGAAAGCGCGCATAGAGAACCTGACTCTCGGCGATGGCGCGCTCCCATTTCCCGGTGGCCAGCGTCAGGCCGCACACCTGCACCGGCTTGCGGAAATCGAACTTGCGCTGCCACAAACCATCCAGCACGGCAGCCGGACTGGGCTCGGCCGGATGCAATTCGATGATGAAATCGCCGCGCGCATTCAACAGCAAGCAGGAGTCGTCCAGAAGGTTGGTTGCCGATGATTCTGCGGCGGATACTCCGGCAATCCCAGCTTCAGTGATGATCTCCTCGCCCATCGCTTCATCGACCATGCGCGCCGCTGCCGGCTGCCGAGATTTTTCGTCACCACCCTCCCGATACAGCGCATCCGCATGGCTAGACTTGAATGCCGCGCCGAACTTGAGCCGGTAACGCCTTTGCTGCCACCAGCCAAAGGCATACACCGCGACGATCACGCCAAAACCGATTGCCAGCAGGGCTGCTTGTAATTCACTCATATGAGAACCATAACAAATATCCGGGATATGGCGCAGATTATCTCACGCCACCGAGGACAGACATAATTTTCACTGTCACCAGGTCAACTAGGCCAGCGGCAATTCCGGGTTGATCATGCCGATAGCGGCAACCTCGTCCAGCGCCTTCAGGAACTGATGTTGTTCATGCAACTGGGCCAGCGATTCGGGATGAGGCTTTCCGCGCATCTGGGCGAGCCGTGCGCGGCTGGCGGCGGGCATTTCCCAATTCAATCCCCGCAGCAATTCATCCGCCGATTGCGGCTTGTTGCACACCAGCACCATGTCGCAGCCCGCATTCAGCGCGGCCTCCGCGCGTTGCACGATGCCGCCTGCGACGGCGGCGCCTGCCATACTCAAATCGTCGCTGAAGATGCAGCCTTCGAAGCCCAGTTGGCCGCGCAAAATATTTTTCAGCCAGACCGGCGAGAACCCTGCCGGACGGCTGTCCACTTTGGGATAGATGACATGGGCCGGCATCACGGCGGCCAGGCCATAGTTCACCATCTGCCGGAAGGGAATCAAGTCGCACATCTCGATATCGACAAACTCGCGCTCGTCCACCGGAATGCCCAGATGCGAATCGGCAGTTACGAAACCATGACCGGGAAAATGCTTGCCCACCGTGTGCATCCCGCCCTGCTTCAATCCCAGCAACAAACTGTGCGCCAGTTCGGCGATCGCTTGCGGGTCGCTGTGAAACGCGCGGTCGCCGATCACGCTGCTTTGCCCGTAATCGATGTCCAGCACCGGCGTGAAACTGAAGTCCACGCCGCAGGCGCGCAATTCCGACGCCAGCACATAGCCAACCTGCTGTGCCAGATGGTGCGCGCGTTGCGGATGCGTATCCCAGATCTTTCCGAGTTCGCGCATCGCGGGGATTTTGCTGAAGCCTTCGCGGAAACGTTGCACCCTTCCGCCCTCGTGATCCACCGCGATCAGCAGCGACGGGCTACGCAGCGCATGGATCGCGGCGGTGAGCTCGGTCAATTGGCCGGGCGATTGGAAGTTGCGCGCGAAAAGAATCACCCCGCCGACCAGCGGATGGCGCAGCCGAACTTCATCCTCCGCAGTCAGTTGCGTGCCGAGCACATCCAGCATCACCGGCCCCAGGCTCATATACATTCTCCGATCAACTAAAAATGAATTTAATAAATTTGCAGTTTATTGCCCCTACCTGTCCAGCGGACTCACCACACCCCTGCCGCCCTTGTTCAGCACGTGAGTGTAAATCATCGTGGTGGAAACATCGGAATGACCGAGCAGCTCCTGCACGGTGCGGATGTCGTAGCCGCTTTCCAGCAGATGCGTGGCGAAGGAATGGCGCAAGGTGTGCGGCGTGGCAAGCTTGGTAATGCCCGACGCGACCACCGCCCGCTTCACCGCGCGCTGCAACAACTTCTCGTCGATATGATGGCGGCGATCTCGCCCGCTACGCGGATCGACCGAATAACTGCCGGCTGGGAACACATACTGCCAGGCCCAATCGCTGGCGGCATTGGGATATTTCCGTGCCAGCGCATCCGGCAAAAACACCTCAGCCATCCCCTTCGCCCGATCGTCCCCGTAAAGCAGGCGGCGTCTTGCCAAGTGCGCCTGCAACGGCGCAATCAGCGTATCCGGCAACATCGTCACCCTGTCTTTAGCACCCTTACCGTCACGGATCAAAATCTCCCGCTGCGCAAAATCCACATCCTTCACCCGCAGCCGCACGCATTCCATCAAACGCATCCCGGTACCGTACAACATGCGCGCCATCAAACTGTAATTGCCTTCCATGCGCTCCAGCACCAGCGCCACCTCGGAACGATTCAATACAACCGGCAAGCGCTGCGGCTTCTTCGCGCGCACCATCGTATCCATCCACGGCAAGTCGATACCCATCACCTCGCGGTAAAGAAACAGCAACGCCGATAGCGCCTGGTTTTGCGTCGATGCCGACACCGTGCCGTCAACGGCAAGATGGGTCAGAAAAGCCTCCACCTCGACCGCATCCATATCCTGCGGATGACGTTTGCCGTGAAACAGAATGAACCGTTTGATCCATTGCAGATATTGCGTTTCTGTGCGGATGCTGTAATGTTTGACCCTGATCTTGTCGCGGACTTGATCGAGCAGTTTTGGGGTGGTTGGAGCCGGAGGTGTATTTTCAGTGCCCATTACGCGACTCCTTGATGAACTATTTGAAAACAAACAATAGGATAAGTTGTTTGATGCGTCAAATTATACACCTATTTTTACCAGAATATACACCGGCATCGGTGTATATTTAACGTTAGGCCTTTCCGCAACTACACAGAGGGAGTTCTCATGACAATAAACTTTGATGATTCAGTAAAACAAGAAATCTGGGCAACTGTTCGTGCGATGAATGACGCATGGACAAAAGGCAATCCTGACGACCTTGCCAAGTTTTTTCATCGAAACATGGTTGCCATTACCGCTACCGACCGCAATCGTCTCGATGGTGGCGCTGCTTGTATTGCCGGTTGGAAAGGCTTTGCCGCCGCCACGCGCATTCACCGCTGGGAGGAAGTCGATCCGGTAATCAACGTCTACGGCAGCTCTGCCGTTGTTGCTTACTACTTCGATATGTCCTTTGATATGGGCGGACAGACAATCAACATGGGAGGCCGAGACATGTTTTTCTTCATCAAAGAAAATGGCAAGTGGTGGGCTGTTGCAGACCAGTTCTCCCCATACCCGGTCTAACATGGCGTTCGAGAGGGACGCGCCAAAAGCGGCGCGCCCCTCAACTTTACGTTAGGTTTATTGCCATCACGAGCAAGGGAAATTTACAAGGGGTCAGGGCTTGCGCCAGCCTGAAAGTGTAATTCGTTGAGGAAAGTTTGCTGTCCGTTTGCATCACGCCAGGAAAGCTTTTATAGTTTCCTCATGAGTTCTGTGTGTGGCGTGATGCAAGCCGGAAAACATCGTGATGCTGTAACATATTGGTTATATTAAATAATTTACCTGGTGCTCTGGTTGTGGTTGTTGAGCTTCTAGCCACATCAACCTAACCCGGCATTCGAGCGGGACTCGCCAGAAGCGGGCGAGCCCCTCAATTTTACGTTAGGTTTATTGCCATCACGAGCAAGGGAAATTTACAAGGGGTCAGGGCTTGCGCCAGCCTGAAAGTGTAATTCGTTGAGGAAAGTTTGCTGTCCGTTTGCATCACGCCATGAAAGCTTTTATAGTTTCCTCATGGTTTCGGTGTGTGGCGTGATGCAAGCCGGAAAACCTTGCGATGTTGCAACATATTGTTTATATTAAATAATTTACCTGGTGCTCTGGTTGTGGTTGTTGAGCTTCTAGCCACATCAACCTAACCCGGCATTCGAGCGGGACTCGCCAGAAGCGGGCGAGCCCCTCAATTTTACGTTAGGTGTTGAATGTTGCCACGAAGAAATACAACCATATCATCTTTCAGGTGTTCCTCTACATGAGATTTTAGGCTCGCAATAATTTCAACAACACCAGTTTTTTTGTGTATTCCAGCAAGACATTTATTTTCCATGATATTCTCCTGTTAAACCAGCCTAACCCGACGGTGAAGCGGGACTGCCGCAGAAGCGCGTCAGCCCCTTACCTTTACGTTGGGGGAATCATAATTGACGATTGGGGGTTACGTGCCGAAGGTGACAATGTGAAAAAAGGCTTTGGGAGCTTTCACTACTGCGCCAATTTCTTCGATAGAGTGTTGTCGAGGTCGGCACGTTCGCCGAGTGATGCCATCGCTGCATTCCATATCGCATCGCATCTTTTGAAAGAGCTTGACGCTCTTCAAGAAAAAAATCCGCTGGTGACGCTGTCCTTTGCAACCGACTCACTTCGCGTATATTTCCGTGGGCAGTTACAGTTTCACATTCAACCGAGAAAGTGCCGAACGATTATTTGGATACCCGGCGGCTATAGCAGAGACCTCATTCGTGAAATTCAAAAACGACCACAGTTATTTGTTGTTGAAGGCGAGCACATTTCGTGGGTATTCAGCACTGTAGGAGTCGAATGGCTCATGGAATACCTGAGTTCCAACTGGCAAGCCACTAATGTCGGCGCTTCAAAGGTACCTGACTCTCACACCAGGCATATACCTGGCGAGGTTAGGCAAGCCGTTCTCACAGAGTTCCTTGCGTCCGGTCGTTGGTGCCCCGGAGTGGCGGGAATCACCAAACGACACAAGGTAGATGAGGCCATACGTATTGAGTTCGACCACATCCTGCCTTATTCAGTCGGCGGCTCAAATGGCTACTGGAATGTTCAAGTCTTGTGCTCCGACTGTAACCAGTTAAAGAGAGCAACTGCGGCATGAGTCCCTCAACTCTTCATTCCACCGGCCCCCCATGGGTGAGCCGGTATCAACCCAATTTTCTCTTTTGCAGTATTTGTCCATTTGCTTGTATCAGTCATCATTTTTCTCCTGTGGAGGGTTTATGAAAAAACAACTCATCAAAAGCTTCGATACCCTTGATTCCAATTCTCTTGAAGATTTCTATATGGTCATTGCCCAAAGTATTGAAGCATCCCTCATTCAATCAGGTGCTGCTCCTGGCACCGACTACACACTTCTTGATCTCTACAAACTTGCACAGCCATTTGTTCTTGACAGGTTTAAAACCGAAAAATCATTAAGCTATGCGCTCAAGTGGTGAGTTAACCCCCAACCCGGCGCTCAAGCGGGACGCCGCAGAAGCGCGGCGCCCCTTAGCTCCACGTTAGGCATTTGTTCAGCAAGGAGAGGGAATAACAATGAGTTCTATTTTTCTGCTGCTGGTTGTCGTCGTTGTGGTAGTCGTTTTGGCTCTTCTTAAAGCTAAGGCGCAAGGTGGTGGTGCTGGTGATGAGGTGTGGCCTTTCTACGCAAAAAAACCACTTTCGCAACCCGAACAAATTCTCTATTTTCGGCTTGTTCAGGCGTTGCCAGACCATATCATTCTTGCCCAAGTTCAGCTCTCACGCTTGCTTGGGGTCAAGAAGGGCAGCAACTATCAGGCATGGTCAAACCGAATTAACCGTATGAGTGCTGATTTCGTGGTTTGCAACAAAGACTCAAGCATTGTCGCGGTAATCGAGCTTGATGATGCCACTCACGAAAGGGAAGACCGCCAAGCCGCAGATGCAAAAAAAGACAAAGCGTTGGGGGCTGCGGGTGTGCAGATTGTGCGGTGGCAAGCTAAGGCAATCCCCGATTTGGCAACCATTCAGAAGGCTTTCATGCCTAAAGCAAATGCCTAATCCTACGCTCAAGCGGGACTGCGCAAAAGCGCGCAGCCCCTTAGCTCCACGTTAGAAGTCAGGAAGCCAAGATGTCCAGTCAGCCATTGATTCTCCTATTTGGTCATGAAAACTCTTCGCAGGGTCAGCTATCCGAAGTCGCTAACGCTCGATGTAATGTTGCAATTGATTTGCTAGCACAACATTCAAACGCTATTGTTTTACCGACTGGCGCATTTGGAGAACATTTCAACAAAACAGACCGGGTTCATTCTAGCTATCTTCGTAACTATCTTACCAATCACGGTGTTAAAGAAGGCCGTGTGCTTCTCGGTACGGACAGTTCAAACACGCTTGAAGACTGTTTGTGCGCTCGAAAGCTAGTGATGGACAACTCATATTCAAGTGTGATCGCCGTTACTTCTGAATATCATAGTCCAAGGGTGCGCTATATTTTTGACCGTATTTTTCGGGGCATTGAATTTTCGGTAAGGGAAGCGAATACACCACCAGAATTCATCGACAATGAAAAGCGAAAAGAGAAAGCCTCCTTTGATTGGTTAAAAAAGAATTGGGTAACCCCGCCGCTTTACGAAAAGAATGCTCCATTTCCTGATGTCGTATACGAAGCTACATCAAACGATCAGCGGCATTACGATACAGTCTCATTGGGTGCGGTAACTGGAGCCATCGTCCTAAGTGGCATCATATTTCAAACGGTAATGACCGCAACCGGTACGTTTCCCAAAGCCGCGATACTCTGTGCAGGAGCATTGATCGATTTTTGTCTCCTAGTTATTTATGAGCGATGCGCGGCATCAGCGAGGACTGCGCGCCGATCAATGCGTCTAACGGAAATAGGTTTTGGTGTTCGTGGGTTCTCCGCTAGTTACAACCCAGTGCAACTCTTCAAATGGCTCCCCTCGATTCAAGCAGCCGTTCGCTACCTATTTGCTGTTGTGATTACTGTGCTTGTCACGTTTGGAATCTTGTCTGCGGTCGTGTGACACGCCATGACTTCTAACGGCTAAGGTTAGATCGTGATCGCGCAGCGAGCCACGATCTGAACCGTTTGTTGGACGAGCCCGGTGGGGCTGCCGGGAATCTGCTTGTTATGGAAATATCTCTCTGACCATCGCGCTGCCA
>Ga0315268_10001259_pt1 | contig 29069 bp, 27 predicted proteins | sample C1_top_MG_FD_204535 | JGI IMG/M metagenome (GOLD analysis project Ga0315268, IMG submission 204535) | Sediment microbial communities from Yellowstone Lake, YNP, Wyoming, USA - C1_top | ecosystem: Environmental > Aquatic > Freshwater > Lake > Sediment | place: USA: Wyoming | collected 2017-08-01
TTCAGGTTTCAGATCACCCGATCACCCGATCGCCAGATCACCAGATCGACAACTGCGAGCTGCCGATAGGGATGAACAACGACATGAATTATCTGTCCCCCGACGAATACGAGGCGTACAACCTGGAGGCCAGCACCCCGTCCAGTTGGGTGGCCGCGGCCTCGGCGCTGATCGACGCTTACTGCCGCCGACCCACCCTGGAGGTGGCGCAGTACTGCGAGCGCCTGCGCCTCGCCGGCGGGCGCAACACGGTCCGCCTGTCCTATCTCCCCCTGGCCGTGGTTGCGCCCGCCACCACCCCGTTTGTCGCCGCCCGCGGCCGCTACGCCCAGCCGCGCCGCGGCGACGATCAGCTCACCGCCGACGTCGCGCAGGCCTTCTCGCTGCCCGGCTCCTGGACCGCTCTGGACGCGGCTTCCATCGAGTATTCGAGCGGCACCGGCGAACTCACCCTGCCGCAGAACCCGCTCGGCCTCGGCTTCAACGAGCTCGAGATCACCTATACCGCCGGTCTGGCCGACATCCCCGCACCGGTGAAGTTCGCCTGCGCCCAGATCGTGCGCAACGCCCAGGCCACCCCCGCGCTCAACGTCCGCGCCGGCTCGCTCGACCGCATGCACCTGGAGTATTTTGCAGACACGCTGCTGGACTCGACCGTGCGCAAACTGCTGGCGCCCTGCGTGGCCCAGAAGCTCTAATCCCAAACCGCTCTACCCCAAACCGCAGAGGACGCAAAGGACGCAGAGGAAGCCGACCACGGATTCACGCGGATTTCCACGGATTTCTTTTTCTTGTTTTATCCGTGTGTATCCGCGTAAATCCGCGGTTGATTCTTCCTCGGCGTCCTCGGCGTCCTCGGCGGTTCGAATTTTGTCGAGGACCAGAAAAATGTCCGAAGGAAACCGCGGCCTCGCCCTGGCGCGCGCCGCTGAAGCCATGCTGCGCGCGCTGGGCGGCGGCGAGGTCGTGCTGCGCTGTCCCGTGGCGCCTGCCGCCAACGAAACCAACCGCGAGCTCGGCCTGGAAGCGCCGCCCAGTGACGATTTCGCCATCTCGCCCGTGCTGCTGCGTGTGGTGGGTGCGGCCCGTTACGAATTTCTCTTTGCGCCGGCCTCGCTGGTTTCTTATCTCGCCGACCGCCGCCAGTCGGCGGAAGCATTCTTCTCCGCGCTGATCGGCGTGCTGCACCAGGGCCGGCTGCTGCACGTCGAGAGCATGACCACCGACACCTTCGCCGGCGCCGCGTACCTCTACCGCGTGACCGCCACCGAGTGAACGAACAACACGGAGGCACGGAGACACGGAAGCGCAAGTAAAGAAGAAATCTCCGTGCACCTCCGTGCCTCCGTGTCTCCGTGGTGAATTCTTTATGCAAAACGCCAAAGACAGCTTCTACATCGCCCTCCGCGACCGCCTGGCGGCGCTCAATCCGGCGCGCACCGTGGTGGTGGAGGGCGTCATGCGGCCGGCGGTGCTGGTCGCCGAAAACGAGCCCGCCACCATGGCCGCGCCGCTGCCCAACGCTTTTTACCTGCACTGGGGCGCCGCCCAGGTAGTCGCAGGCACGGAATCGGCGCGCCGCCCGCTGCTGAAGATCGAGTGCGGCATCGCCTACCGCGCGCCCGGCGTGCAGGCCGGCGCCGGAGACCGCGGCCGCGCCCTGGCCGCTCTCGATTGCGAGCTGCTGCGCCTGTGCGCTCCCCCGCGCACGCCAAAATGTGACTACGCGCACACGCCGGTGGCCGCCCTGGGCAGCAGCGTCTTCTGGGGCGAGCCCGAATTTGGCGCCGCCGAATCCGTGCATGACGAGCTGCGGCGCAGCGCGCGCCTGCTCGTCTTCTTCTTCCCCGAGGTGGACCAGGCATGAGCACATACGCCCTGCGCGCGCCCATGGCGGCCGTGTCGCGCCGCGCCCGCGCCTACTTCGCTCCCGTCAATCGCGCCACCGGCGCGCCCGCCGTGTACGATCCGGCAAAGCACGGCGCCTTCACCCTGGACGCGCCACCCGCGCCCTGGCTGGACCTAGGCTGGATCTCCGGCCTCAAGCGCCTGCCCGGCACCCAGGTGGAAGCCGTCCGCAGTGGCTCGAAAGCCGCGCCCAGCGGGCAGTTCCGCCGCCACCTGGAGGCGCGCGTCGAGTTCGAGTTCCGCGACTGGGGCAAGCTCCAGATGGCCCTGGCCGGCGGCTCGCAGCACATGAACGTGCTTGCCGCCGACGTCAATGCCGACCCCATGCCCTCCGGCGGCAGCCCGCAGAGCGCGGTCGCCGTGCTGGCCGGCTCCACCGCCCAGGAGCTCGTCTTCGGCGCCGGCGCGGTCGAGGTGTTTAACGCCGGCGATATGCTCGCCGTCGATCTCGATTACCAGCAGCAGACCGGCTATGTCGGCAGCGGCGTGGCCGGCGCCTGCGTCAAGAATCCGCTCGACGTGCTGCTCGACCCCAACTACGTCCGCCGCGTCACCTTCAACGTGGGCCGGGTGGCCGTGAAGACCACCACCAGCGTCATCCTGGCGCAGCCGCTGATCGGCGGCGCGCCGCCCTCCGGCGCCGGGGCGCAGAAAGTCGTCGCCTTCGTGGACCGCGAGGGCGGCAGCTTCTTCCAGGAGTGGTCGGCGCTGTTCGTGCTCGAGCAGGAAAGCGGGGCGCGCGCCTGCTTCTACTATCCGCGCCTGCAGCCCGCCGCGCCCGCGCAGGAATCCCCGTTCGAGCTGCCGCCGCCGTTTGAGGGCTGCGCTTTGCGCGCCGGCTTCACCGCCCTGCCGCACACCGACCTCAACGACGGCGAGCAGGTGCTCTGTTACCGCAGCTTCTTCCCCGCAACCAACGCGGCGCTGTACTGAACGGTCGATGGTCGATGGCCCATAGTCGATGGCCATCGACCATCGACCATCGACCATCGACATGAATCTTACGATTGACAATCTCGACGGCTCCGGCCCGCGCGACTACACCGCCGCGCTCGACGCCGAGCGCCCGCCGCGCGTGCATCGCCGCCTGAACCGGCCGGCCGAGCTGCGCGCCTGGCTGGTGGCAAACGACGCCCAGTTCGTGGTTCCCGCCCGCGGCGCGCGCATCATCCTGGCGCGCGACAGCGGCGAGAAACTGTTCACCGGCTATGCCGCCGCCCCGCCGCAGTACGATTACCTCGGCTGGGGCGAGCGCGGGCCGGTGTACCGCTACGCCCTGCGCGCGCTGGGCGACGAATCTCTGCTCGACAGCAAAGCTCTGCCCCGGCGCGCGCCCCTGGTGAACCGCGCCGCCGGCGACGCCCTGAAGCAGCTCGCCAACGATCTGCTCCCCGGCGCTTTCAACACTTCGGCGGTGGAGAATCTCACACTGCTGCCCTTCTACTCCGCCGACACGCGCAGGAGTTGGAGCGAGCATGCCTCCGCTCTCGCCCTGCGCAGCCGCGCCGTTTACCGCGCCCACGACGGCGCGCTCTGGTTCCACGCCGTCGGCGCCACCACGCACGCGCTGGACGAGGCCTCGCCCTCGTTTTCTCCCGAAGGCTTGCAACTGGATCTGGCGCATCGGCTGCTGAACGACGTCACCATCACCGGGTACATCGAGCCGCGGGCCTACGTGAAGGACTATTTCCTCGGCGACGGGTACAGCCTGGGTTTCAACCTGTCGGAAGTTCCCTTCTCGCGCGGCGGCTCGGTGGTGCTCGACGAGGAATACAAGGACGCGCTGCTCAGCCCGCTGCGCTGGACGGTCAGCGCCGCGCCCGGCGCGGTCGCCGTCAGCGGCGGCAAGCTGCGCGTCGACGGCGCCGGCGCGGTCTCGTTCGCCGAGCAAGTGGAACTGGGCGGCGCCGTGCTCCTGCAGCACGGCGATTTCGAATTCACCGCCGCCTCCGACGCCCTCCTCGGCGGCCTTTACACCGGCGCCCTTGCCCTCGCCGGCTGCTTCGCCGGGTTCCGCGTCTCGCCTTCGGGCGCGCAGTCGGTCATCGCAGGGGTGGCCAACGGCGCGCCCGCGGGCACCACCCTCACCACCGTCGCCGGGCATCGCTACGTGCTGACCACGCGTCTGTACGCGCAGGAGATCTATCGCCGCGGTCCGGCGTATCACTCCTCGCTTCACCCCGCGGGCAGCGGACGCGGCGGCGCAACCGTCCGCGCCGGTGTCCGCGTAATTCTGGAAGTGCACGACCTCGATCCCAACAATCCGCCGTCGCTGGTCGCGCCCTCCACCGTGCTCTTCGACGCCGTGCTGCCCGCCGCGCCCGAGTTCTGCCGCTACGCGCTCGTCAATGCCGCCGCCCTGCATTGCTCGATCGCTTTCACCCGCCTGCTGCGTCCCGCCGAAGCCCAGGTGCGCAGTTGCATGGTGGGCGGAAGCTGGCGCAGCCGCCTGGTGGGCGCGCTTTCCGAAGGCGCGGAATGCCGGATATCAAGCGCGCCCGAGCTTTACTTTTATTCTCCCTACGCGCCCGCTTCCAACGAGAAGATCGTAGTCACGTACCGCAGCAGCGGCCGCGCCTCGGCGAGGGTGAAGGACCCGGACAGCATCGCGGCGGAGGCGCGCGGCGCCGACGACGGCGTGCGCGGCGCCGTGCTGGCCCTGGCGGCGCCTCCGGCCCTGACCTCGGCCGACTGCGAGCAGGCCGCACTGGCCGTGCTGGACGATTCCACGCAGCCGGCCTGCGCCGGCGAGTACGGCGTCTGGAGCGACTTTCTCCCCGGCGGCAGCGACGTCTTCCCGGGCGACGCCCTCCAAGTGAACGTCCCCTCGCGCGCCGCCGCCTTCTCGGCCATCGTGCGTGAGGTCGAGATCGAGGCCGCCGACCTGGCCGGCGATCGCGCGCAATACAAGATTCGCTTCGCCAACGACGCCGCCGAGCCGCTCGCCCTCGATTTTCACCAGGCCGCCACCTCCGCCCTCCCGGACACGGCGGCCATCCCCGCGCAGGTCGGCGCGCAGTACCTTGCCGCGGTTACCGAGGCCGAGGTGATCGACGTCACATCCACCTCGGTCATGATCGACGCGGGCGCCGACCCGCCCGCCGGCGGCGGCTTCGAGGTCCGCCGCTCCGACGCCGGCTGGGGCCCCGATAACGACCGCAACCTGCTGGGCCGCTTCACCGGCCGCCTGCTGTTTCTTTCCCGGCTCTCGCGCGTGCAGAATTACTTCCTGCGCCAGTACGACGCCGCGGCGCCCCCGCGCTACTCGCGATACTCGGCGCTGCTGCACGTGGACTATCCGCTGTGATCCATTGGCCATTAGCCATTGGCCGTTAGCCATTGGCAAAACCTGATCGGCCAACGGCCAATGGCCAACGGCCGGGTGCCCCACGTCTGCCCGCTTTTGGCAGACGTGGGCATTGTGAAGCCTGCAACTCTGAGCCCGCGCAGCGGGCGCTAGTTCATAGCCCGGGGCGTAAGCCCCGGGGTAGCCGTCCAGATAAGGTCCGAGTCCCGTAGGGACGGCACCAACAGTCACGACCATGACCGAATTCGAAAAACAAGTCCTCGCCGACCTGGCCGAGCTCAAGGCCAACATGCGCTGGCTGGTGGGCAACGGCCGGGCCGGCGTTATCCACGAACTGAGCGAGCGCGTCGACCAGCACGAGCGCTTCGTGCAGCGCGCCGGCGGCATCGGCGCCGTCATCGCCGGACTGCTTACGCTCCTGCACGTCGCGGTCGACTACCTGAAACTCCACCGCTGAACTTCGCAGCCATTGGCCATTAGCCGTTGGCCATTGGCAACTCAGGTCTTAGCTAACGGCCAAAGGCCAATGGCCAATGGCCTCTATGAGGTGATGAAAATGAACTTCCTGGCAATTCTGCTGCGCGGCATTTCCTTCGTCCCCGCCATCGTGCATGGCATCGAGGCCCTGTTCGGCAGCAAAACCGGCAATGACAAGAAAGAAGCGGCGCTCTCCTTCGTCACCGCCGCGCTCTCCATGAGCGAAGCGGTTGCCCAGCGGGAGATTGTCGACGAAGGCAAGTTCCGCGACGGCCTGGGCAAGGTCATCGACGGCGTCGTCCAGTGCCTCAACGCCTCGGCTTGGGCGAAGACGAATTAGGTGACGGATAGCATTGATTTGCTTAGGCTTCCTCCAACTCAGCAAGGACGCGGGTTACCTAAGTAACGGACTAGTCGAAGGCCCCCTTGACTCTGGCGATAGCTTACCGGTAAGCTATGCGATGTCAAGATTGATTTCCAGTCCATCTGCCAATTTGATTGCAACTTTTCTATCAGGTTAGGCGTCTATATTGGTAGCAGGTTTTGAGGACTGGTCCTCTCCCCCGCCCGGAGGTTTTTATGCCAACCGCATTGTACAAACACGCCACACAGACGACGACCGTACGCCTACCGAAACCCCTGTATGACGAGGCTAAGGCCTTGGTCGACGAAAACAAAGTGCCCAGCCTAAACGATCTTATGATCACTGCCGTGCGAGCGTTCTTGCGGTCTGCCGAGCGCCGCAGCATAGACGCGGCCTTTGCGGGAATGGCCGAAGATGCTGAGTACCAGAAGGAAGCTAAGTTGATCGCAGAGCAGTTTGAGGCAAGCGATTGGGAGACACTTGAGATCTCCAATCAGGACATTGAAAGGTGAGCGTAGCCGCCCTGCAGCCCATGCGCGGAGATGTATTTTGCGCACAGCTGAATCCTATACAAGGATCAGAACAGGGCGGCACTCGCCCAGTTGTCGTCGTTAGTCGAGACGCGATCAATCGCTTCAGCCCGATCGTCATCGTCGTACCGGCGACTGATCTTGGCAATAAGAAGAAGATTCTTCCTAGCCACGTCAAGGTCGCTGCAGGTAGCGGTGGCCTGACTCTGGATTCAGTCATCCTCTGCGAGCAGGTGAGGTCCATTGCTAAGACGCGCCTTACTACGCACATGGGCCGCTTGGACAAAGCGATCATGACCAGCATCGACGCCGCGCTGAAGATTACCCTCGATCTGCCGTAAAACAACACGGCACGCCGAAAAGCCTGCCGTATCTGCGTTCATCAGCGTTAATCAGCGGCCAATCCGGCCTGACGACTGACGACTGAGGCCTGACGACTATCCCAGCGGCTCGCTCCAATTCTCCAAATACTGCTTCACCTCGCGCAGGTACTGGTCGGCGACGGCGCCGTCCACCACGCGATGGTCGTAGCCCAGGATCAGGTGGCAGATGGAGCGGATGGAAATCGAGTCGGCGCCGTTCTCGTCGGTGACTACCACCGGTTGCTTCTTGATCGCCGCCACACCCATGATCGCCACCTGCGGCTGCATGATGATCGGCAGCCCGAACATCTGCCCGTACTGGCCGGGGTTGGTGATGGAGAAGGTCCCGCCCTGCACCTCGTCGGGCAGCAGCTTCTTGTTGCGCGCGCGCTCCGCCAGGTCCAGGATAGCGCGCTGGATGCCCAGGAAGTTCAGCTCCTCGGCGCGCTTGATCACCGGCACGATCAGGCCCCAGTCCAGCGCCACCGCGACGCCCAGGTTCACCGAGCGGTGATAGCGGATGTTGTCGCCCTCGACCGAGGCGTTGACGATCGGCCACTGGCGCATGGCTTCTATGGCGGCACGGCAGAAAAACGGCATCACCGTCAGGCGCGTGCCGGCGCGCTGTTCGAAGCCGGCCTTCTCGCGCTGGCGCAGCGCCATGATCCGTGTCATGTCGATTTCGAAGACGCTGTGCACGTGCGCGCTGGTGCGTTTGGACTCGACCATGCGCTCGGCGATCTTCTTGCGCATGGGCGTCATCGCCACCAGCTCGCCCGGCATGGCCACCGGCTGGGGCTGCGCCGCGGGCATCGCCGGAGCCGCCGCGCCCGCCTGGTACGCCGGACGCTGCGCCACCGCTGCCGCTGGTTGCGCCGCCGCGGGCTGCGCCGGACGCTGCTCCACGAAGCGGAGGATGTCTTCCTTGCTGATGCGGCCGCCCATTCCGGTGCCGGGCACGCGGCCGAGATCCACGCCGTACTCGCGCGCGATGCGGCGCACCAGCGGCGAGGAGTGGACGCGTTTGCCCTCGCGTTCGCCTTCGCGCGGAAATTCCACTACCGTGCTCGGCTGCTGCGCCACCGCCTCGCGTTCTTTGGGCCTGGCGGCCGGTTCCACTCCCGCGCGCTCGCGCAGGTAGGTGGGGACCTCGGTCTCTTCCTCGCCGGCCCGCGGCGCGGCGGCATGCTCGGGCGCCCGCGGGCGCCCCTCACGCGCGGGCTCGCGGCCCGTCGGCGGCGCCTCAGCGCGTTTAGATTCTGGTTGCGGTTTTGCCAGCGCCGCGGCGGGCGCTGCGGCGGCCTCGCCTTCGGCGGCAATCGTGCCCACCACCGTATTCACCTGAACGGTCGAGCCCTCGGGAACCTTGATTTCCTTCAGCACGCCGGCCGTCGGCGAAGGAATCTCAGCATCCACCTTGTCGGTGGAAATTTCAAACAGCGGCTCGTCGCGCTGCACCTTGTCGCCCAGCTTCTTCAGCCACTTGGTGATGGTGCCTTCGAATATCGACTCCCCCATCTGGGGCATGATCACGTCAGTCGGCATAACTTTCCTTTCCCGAGCCAATGGCCAACGGCAAACGGCCAATGGCGCTCAGTACGCGCGCAATCTTCGCGCCTCGCGTACCACGTCCCCTGCCTTGGGCAGGAACCACTCCTCCAGCGGCGGCGAGAAGGGCACCGGCGTATCCATGGACGTGATGCGCACAATGGGCGCGTCCAGCCAGTCGAAAGCCTCTTCGTTGATGATGGCCGCGATCTCGCCCGCGATGCCCCCGGTGCGCACGTCCTCGTGCAGCAGGATCACCCGGTTCGTCTTCTTTACCGTGGCGGCGATGGCCTCGCGGTCCAGCGGCAGCAGCGTGCGCAGGTCCACCACTTCCAGTTCGATGCCTTCCTTCGCCAGCGCCTCGGCGGCTTCCAGCGCGGTGTGCACCATGGCCGCGTAGGTAATCACGCTCACGTCGCGGCCCGGGCGCGCCACCCTCGCCTGGCCCAGCGGCACCGTGTAGTCGCCGGCGGGCACGTCTTCTTTGATGCGCCGGTAGAGAAATTTATGCTCGAAAAAGATCACCGGGTTGTTGTCGCGGATGGCTGATTTGATCAGCCCCTTGGCATCGTAGGCGGTGGCCGGGCACACCACCTTCAGCCCCGGCACGTGCGTGAACCAGGCCTCCGGGTTCTGCGAGTGAAACGGCCCGCCGTGCACTCCGCCGCCTGACGGGCCGCGCAGCACCAGCGGCGCCGGCGCGCCCCAGCGGAAATGCGCCTTGGCCACCATGTTGACGATCTGGTTGAAGGCGCAGCCGATGAAGTCCATGAACTGGAACTCGGCGACGGGGCGCATGCCGGTGAGCGAGGCCCCGAAGGCCGCGCCCACGATGGCCGACTCGGCAATCGGCGTGTCGATGATGCGCTCGGGCCCGAAGCGGTCCACGAATCCCTCGGTCACCTTGAACGCGCCGCCGTAAATGCCGATGTCCTCGCCAATGCAGAAGACGCTGGGATCGCGCTCCATCTCCTCCCAGATCCCCTGGCGGATAGCTTCGAGATAAGTGACTTTGGACATATCTTTCACGTCAGTTCAACTCGCCAGCCAAAAAGGCGTCGAGAATGGTCCTATACCAAGGTTCCGTTCGCAAATCCTTTGCGTCGACAGTCTCGCCGCGAGAGGCAAACTTTTCCTTCAATCCAGGAATGTGCTCGGCGCCAACGACAATCAGCTTGGGACCTGTAAGGGAGCATGCGGAATAGGTCGTAGAGATCATGTGTCGCTCACGAATATCAAATCCACGTGACCGCACCGCGCCACCTTGCTTTTCGTAGTCGTCCGGGATTCCAGCTTCACGACGCTGCTCCATTGGCATGTCTATCTCCGCGTAGTGACATCCGAGTTCCTGCGCAAGAACTCGCGCAATGGTTTTCTTTCCTGTGTGGCACTCCTCACCAATGAACATTATCCCAAGATCTTTTATTGATTTCTCCACGTACGAGTACGTCTGTTCCTTCACTGAGTACTCCAGACGCTTCTCCGCCTCGTTTGACTGCTCGAGGTCGTAACCCTGCATCGAGTGATCCAGTCCAATGATGAATACGCTTGGGGTGCTCATTTCAAATGCAGCCTGAAAGCTGATAGCTGACAGCTATTTCAAATGCCCCGCCGCCTCCACCTGCTTGGCCTTGGCGTCCTTCTTCTCGTGCGGATACTGCGGCACGGCGTACTTCAGCCTGACCTCGTGACAGCCCTCGCACCACACGTCGAGCGGCGTCGTCGCTGGATCCGGCATGGGTGAGTTGACGGCGAACTCGCGGTCTTCATCCAACTGGCGCTCGATGTCGGCAATGAGTTTTTCGTTCTCCTCGCGCGACAGCCACTTCTTCACGTTGACCAGGTAATCCTCGAAGCGCGCGATAGGGTCGCGCCGCGTCCAGTACTCGAACAGCGGACGCGGCACGTACTGCGCCGCGTCATGGATGGCGTGGCCCTTCATGCGCATCATCTTGGCCTCGATCAGCGTGGGGCCCTCGCCGCGGCGGGCGCGCTCGCAGGCCTCGTGCGCCGCGTCGTACACCTGGCAGGCGTCGGTGCCGTCCACGATCACGCCCGGGATGCCGTAGGCGATGGCACGCTCGGCCAAGTCCTTGCAGCGGAACTGTTCGTCGGTCGGCGTGGAGTACGCCCAGATGTTGTTCTCGACGAACAGCACCAGCCCCAGCTTCTGCACCGCGGCAAAGTTCAGGCCTTCGTAGGTGACGCCCGTGCTCTGCCCGCCGTCGCCGACGTACGTCATCACCGCGATGTTCCGCCCCTGCAAGCGCGCGCCCAGCGCCACTCCGGTGAGCACCGGGATCAGATCGCCCAGGGTCGAAATGGGCGCCACCGTGTTGCGCTCGTGGATGTCGCCGAAGTGCGAGCTGGCGTCCTTGCCGAACGTGGGCGAGCCCGCCTTGGCCATGTACTGCATCATGATGTCGCGCGCGGAAAAGCCCTTCACCAGCAGGGAGCCTTGGTTGCGGATCAGCGGGCCCATCCACTCGTCGGGCCGCAGCGCGTAGCACGAAGCGCACGAGCACGCTTCCTGTCCCAGCCCGAAATACACGCCGCCGACCACCTTGCCCTGCTTGTAGAGGTTCTCCAGCGCGGCTTCCATGCGGCGGTTGAGCAGCATCCAACGGTAGATTTCGATGTGCTGCTCGCGCGTCAGGTAGCGCGACTCGCGGATGGGCGGCGCCGGCCGCGACAGGTCGCCGTGCACCAGGTAACGGACTTCCTCACCGTCGCGCACCTGCTCGATCTTGAAGTCCGGTCTTTCCAGCCGCCAGTCGGCGATGGTGTACGAGCGCTGATCCGATGCTTGTGGCGCGGTCGCATGTGGCGCGGCCGCCCCCGGCCGCGAATGCTTCGCGCCGCGCTTGCTGCCGGCGGGCTTGGCAGGACGTTTCTTCGTCATAACCGCAACCAAACATTATTGCACCGGCGGGCCCCGACATTGAAACCCACAAAGGACACCAAGGGCCGCAAAGGTTTAGCTTCCAATTCCTTCGCGCCTTCGTTTGCTCTGTGGTTTGTTTCTTACGCCCAGAACTTGTCGTCTTTGCCGGTAATTTTCCGCAGCTCTTCCGGCGCGCGGGCGGGCACGCCGACCCTGTGCCCCAGCAGCGCCTCCAGCGTGTCAACCCAGAGGATCTGGGCGCTGAACACGCGGCCGAAGTTGCGGGCGATGGATTGCGCGACATCGTCCAGCGACGGCGTGGCGCCCGAGCAGGGGTCCTTCGACTCGGACGCGCCTTGTTCGCGGCCCCCTCGGCTTCGCTCGGGGCAGGCTTTCCCGGGCCGCTCACGTTTTGGCGCGACCTCGTCGATTGCGACCACACGACCCAGTTCGCGCTCGATCGACGTTACCGGCTTACTGCTGATTCCGCAGGGCACGATCAACTTAAAGTACTCGAGCGGCTCGCTCGTGACGTTGAGCGCAAAACCGTGCGAGGTGACCCCGCGCGAGATGTGCACCCCGATGGCGGCGATCTTGGACTGGTTTGTGTGGGGGCGGGTCTCCGACCCGCCCGGACGGGCCGGAGGCCCGTCCCCACACACGCCCAACTGTGTCCACACCCCGGTCATGCCCTTCACGCGCTCGGTGGCGATGCCGAAGTCGGCGCAGGTGCGGATGAGCGCTTCTTCCAGCCGGCGCACGTAATCCACGGCGCCCAGGGTTTTGCGCTGGCCGTCGGGACCGGTGAAGCCGCGCAGGTCGAAAATCGGGTAGCCCACCAGTTGCCCCGGGCCGTGGAACGTGACGTCGCCGCCGCGGTCGCACTCGTACAGCTCCACCCCGCGCTGCTTCAGGAAATCATCGGAGGCGAGCACGTTCTCGCGGCTGGCGTTGCGCCCCAGGGTGATCACCGGCGTGTGCTCCAGCAGCAGCAGCACGTTGCCAATCTTGTCTTGCTTGCGGAGATCCACCAGCTTCTGCTGCAGGCGCAGCCCGGTGGCGTAATCGATGCGGCCGATTTGGACGACGGAGATGATCAAAAGCTTGGCCGCGGATCAACGCGGATGAACGCGGATCACAACAGTTTCTTGAACTCTTCCACAGTAAGGCCCGCATCTTTCACGATGCCGCCCATGGTCAACGCGTTCACCGGGTCATGACGCGGGATCGTCACAAAACGTGTCCCTTTCGTCATTACGATGTGCCCGCTGCCCTCGCGAATGATCCGAAACCCGGCCTTCTCAAGGGCGCGTACTGCGCGGCGATGTGGGACGCCAGCTAACTTTGTCATTCCGAGGTGGTGGTACTTTTAGCGGAACCTCGGTGTCAAGTTTTTTCCGAGCTACACAGGGACTTCTACCTCGCGTATATCTCCCTTTGTCACCGCCGCGACGGCCGCCAAGTATTCGCGAATTGCGTCGCGGATATTCGCGAGGGCCTCCGCTTCAGTGCTCCCTTGGGACCAGCAGCCAGGTAGGCCAGGACAGGAAACGGCATAACCTTCTTCAGACTTTTGTAACACGACTTTGTACTTCATATCGCTATTCTAATCCGCGCAGGTCCGCGTTAATCCGCGGGTGGCTATTTCTCCGCGGCTACATGTCGATCGCCAGCCCCTCCACGCTCTCCACCGCGTCCAGCATGGCTTCCGACAGCGTGGGGTGGGCGTGGACGGTGTACATCATGTCCTCGACCGTCGCCTCCAGTTCGATGGCGGCCGCGGCCTCGGCGATCAGCTCGGCCGCGTTGGGCCCGATGATGTGCACCCCGAGGATCTCGCCGTAGGTGGCGTCGCTCACCACTTTGATGAATCCTTCGTGCGCGCCCAGGATGGAGGCCCGCGAGTTGGCGGTGAAGGGGAACTTGCCGATCTTTACCTGCCGCCCGGCCTGTTTGGCGGCCGCTTCGCTCATGCCCACGCTGCCGATTTCCGGGTGGCAGAAGGTGCACGCCGGCACGCGGTTGGTCCCGAGCGGCTTCGCTTTCTTGCCCGCGATGTGCGCCACCGCCACCTTGGCATGCATGAACCCGACGTGCGCCAACTGCGGGGCGCCGGCGACGATATCGCCCATGGCGTACACGCCCGGCTCGTCCGTCTCCAGCCACTCGCTGGTATGGATGAAGCCGCGCTCCACCTTGACTTTGGTTTTCTCCAGCCCGATGTTGTCGGTGCGCGGCTTGCGCCCCACCGCGATCAGCACCTTCTCCGCCTCCAGGGTTTGCGGCTTGCCCTCGATCTCAAAGGTGACCGCCACGCCGTCGGCGGTCCTGTCCACCTTTTTCACCATCGCGTTCACGTAGGACGTGATGTTGCGCTTGCGGAAGGCGCGGTCCAGTTCCTTGGAGATGTCCTCGTCCTCCAGCGGCACGATGCGCGGCAGCATCTCCAGCACCGTGCACTGGGCGCCGAAGGAGTGGTACATGGAGGCGAACTCCACGCCCACCGCGCCCGAGCCCACCACGATCAGCGACTTGGGGATGGCCGGAAGGCTGAGGATTTCGACGTTGCTCAGGATGCGCGAATCGGGCTGCATGCCGGGGAACATGCGCGCCTCCGAGCCCGTCGCCAGCAGCACCTTCTTGGCTTTCACCGTGGTGTGTTCGCCGGCGGCGCCGCCGCCCCCGGCGGTGTATACCTCGACTTCGTGCACGCCGTCTTTGGCCGGGCCGGTCAGGCGGCCGTAGCCCTCGACCGTCTCCACCTTGTGCTTGCGCATCAGGAATTCCAGCCCCTTGGCATGCTTGGTCACGATCTTGTTCTTGCGCTGCTGGATGGTGGCCCAGTTCAGCTTGGGGGCGCCCAGGTCTTCGATGCCGAGTTCCTTCGCCCCTTTCAGGTGGTCCCAAAGCTCAGCGCTGAACAGCAGCACCTTGGTCGGAATGCAGCCCACGTGCAGGCAGGTGCCGCCCAGCTTGTCTTCCTTCTCGATGACGCAGGATTTCAGTCCAAACTGCCCGGCGCGGATGGCCGCGGTGTAGCCGGCCGGGCCGCTGCCGATAATGGCCAGGTCGTAGATCTTGTCTGCCAAGGTTGTGCTCCGTACTGGTAGGAATTTGCAGGGGCCCCAATTCTACGCCATATCCCCCGCTTCAGCCCTGAAGAATGAACCGCGGAGGTAAGTCGCCGGTCTTCAGTCGCCGGGGAAGAATTAACCGCGGATTTACGCGGATGCACACGGATCTGGACAAACGGGTATTGAAACCCGCGAGAGAACATCAATTTCCTTTCAGATCATTGACGTCAGGTCCCCAGTGAATCACAAGAAAATCCGCGAGAATCCGCGTTAATCCGCGGTTTGTTTTTCAGCCCCGGCGCTGGTGAGCACCATCACGTTCACCCGCGACGCCGCATCTTTCGACCGGTACACGCGCTCGGTGGCCTTCTGGAAATCGGACGCCTTGGCCGTATAGATGTTGACGAACGTCTGCGGATTCAGGTCCACCAGCGGGAACCACGAACTCTGCACCTGCACCATGATGCGGTGCCCGCGCCGGAAGGTGTGGTTCACATCGGGCATGACGTACTCGATCTTGGTCAGCTTGCCGGGCTGGAACGGCTCCGGCTTCTCGTAGCTGTTGCGGAAGCGGCCGCGCATCACCTCGCCGCGCACCAGTTGCTCATAGGCGCCCATGCGGGCTTCGGTGGGATTGGGCTCCGGGTCGGTGACATCGCCGGGGTAAACGTCGATCAGCTTGACCACGAAATCCGAGTCGGTGCCGGTGGTCGAAACCCGCAGGCTGGGCTCGACCGGCCCGGCCAGCGTGATGTCCTCCTGGAGCGGCTCGGTCTGGTAAACCAGCACGTCGGTGCGCCGGCCCTGCAGGCGCTGGTCGGCCACCATGTACTCGCGCGCCATGCCGATGTCGGTCTTGTCGATGTAAGGCACCGGCTTGGCCGGATCGCTTACGTACTCGTCAAAGGCGTTCGCCTCCGCCGGCGGGGCGGAGGTCAATGCGCCGTTGGAGCCGAAGTAGAGGGTCTTGGCCACGGTGTTCTTCGGCGGCCAGGAGTCGTACCGCCGCCACTGGTTGGTGCCGGTTTCAAAGACGTAGGCGGTGGGCAGAACCATCTCGCCTTTGCCCTTCAGGTAGTACTCGAAAAATGGCAACTCGATGTGCTCGCGGTAGAACGCGCTGGTGCTGGCGTTGAAGCGCACGTCGCCGAGGTGGTCGCCTTCGGCGTGCGACCAGCAGCCGTGGCACCAGGGTCCCATCACCAGCCGCATCGGGCCCGCTGGTGCGTTCTTGGCTGCTGTCTTGTAGATGTTGAGCGCGCCATACAGGTCCTCGGCGTCGAACCAGCCGCCCACCGTCAGCACCGCCGGCCTGATGTTCTTCTCATGGCGCAGCAGGTTGCGCGCCTGCCAGAAGGCGTCGTAGTTGGGGTGCTGCAGCAGCTCGTTCCAGAACGCGACGTTGTTCTTCAGGTACTTTTCGTTGGCCAGCGACAGTGGCTCGATGCCCTTGAAGAATTCGTAGCCGTCGGGCGTGCCGTGCACCCACTCAGGACGCGACCAGCGCGGAGTCGGCGCCGGGCGCGGCAAGCCGAAGTTGGCGATGAAGTTGAAGAAGTGCGGCAGGTAGAGCGCGCCGTTGTGGTGGAAGTCGTCGCCGATGAACCAGTCGGCAATGGGCGCCTGCGGCGACACCGCCTTCAGCGCCGGGTGTGCGTTGATCATGCCGGCGGCCACGTAAAAGCCGGGATAGGAAATGCCCCACATCCCCACCTTGCCGTTGTTGCCGGGGATGTTCTTCACCAGCCAATCGATGGTGTCGTAGGTGTCGGTGCTCTCGTCGACAGCCCGGCCACCCTTCTCCGCGGCGTCGTTGGGCCGCATGTTGACGTACTCGCCTTCCGACATCATGCGCCCGCGCACGTCCTGCAAGGCAAAGATGTACTTGGCGCGCGCGAACAGCTCCGAGGGTCCCAGCCGCGCCGGGTAATTCTCGATGCCGTAGGGCGCCACGCTGTAAGGCGTGCGCATCAGCATGATGGGGTACTTCTGCTCCGCTCCGGCGTCTTTGGGGATGTACACGTAGGTGAACAGGTGCACGCCGTCGCGCATGGCGATGTGATATTCGTGCTTGGTGTAGTTCGCCTTGATGAAGTCGGCGAGCTCGCGTTCCTTTCCCGAAAGCGGCGGCCCGCGCCGCTCCTGCGCGGCCAGCGGCAGGACGGACATCAGTGACAGTACCAGCACGAACCACAGGACGGCACAGCGCTGCTTCAACAGGCGCACTTGGCACCTCCACGAAAATTGTGATCTGGAATCAGAACCGACGATTAGAACGCAAGCGGGGTGCAGGGCGCAAGCGGCGCAGTAAGGGCATTTGACGAAGGTCTGATCGGTGCAGGCAGGACGACGACGGCCTTTGCACCGCCTGCTTTTGCTTTGCAATTCCACTTGACAGTTCGCAAAATGCGAAATAGACTGCCTCTGGTTCGCGGAATGCGAATCTTATTCCCCTTAGAGGCAACTTCGCAAATTGCGAAAGGACTCTAACTTAGTGAGCCTGATTCGTGACTGTGCTGGGTTTAGCGGTGATCGACAAGGCGATCAAAGCGCATCCGGATTTGGAAAATCCAATGAAGGCATGGCTCTCGACAGCGAAACAGGCCAAATGGAGGCACCTGGTTGAGCTTCGCCAGACGTGGCGGAACACGGATTTTGTCGAGGGCGAAACAATCTTCAACGTCAAGGGCAACAGCTACAGGCTGGTTGCGTTAGTAAATTACGAAGCCCAGACAATTATTGTGCGCCAGGTACTGACGCACGCTGAATACAGCAAGCGATAGGGGAAGCAAAGAGGGATGGCAGCCGTGGGCACTGCAGTCGATTACAAACAGCTTATTGCAGAGATTCCCCCTCGGGTGATCCGCTCCGAAGAAGAGAACCGGATCTACCTCGAAAAGCTGGCGGAGATGACGCAGCGCTGGAATGCGCTTTCACCCGCCGAAAAGGATCTCTACGACACCTTGAAGCTCTTGGTTGAAGACTTTGAGAAGCGAACCTATCAAATTCCGGCCGCTACTCCGATTGAGGTCATTCACGAGCTCATGGAGGTGAATGGTCTCAGGCAAAAAGACCTGGTGGGCATTTTCGAAACCGCAAGCGTTGTTTCCGAAGTTCTCAGTGGAAAACGAGAACTCACGAAAGACCACATCAGGCGGCTCTGCGGGCGCTTTCACGTTTCGCCGGAGCTGTTCCTTTAGAAAGCCCGCGCAGCGGGCGAAAGAATCCGTCAACCAAATTCTTGCGCCCGCTACGCGGGCTGGGACTTCATTTTGTCTCTGTTTCTCTTGAAAAAGGTGTCACATCTTCGCAAGCCTGTCGAGTGCGCGGCGATACTTCACGATGAAGTCCGGAATCTTGGGGCTCGCGTTGTAAAAAATGTCAGAATCGTAGCCTTCGTCCTCCGTCAGACCCAGGTCTTTGCGCACTCTATGGATCGCTTCCGGCCATACATCGCGTCCTTCACCGCCATAAAACGTCTGCGTTTGACGACCATTGCGGATGATGTTGATACGACCCTTGGGAACGACGTCGAAACGACATTCGTAATTCGTCAAAATACGGCGCAATTCACGGAATTTGATACACAACTCACCGCTCCGGACCCGCCGTATGCGGCCTTGTAGCCATCGGGATATTGCGATACTTTCGCGGTCGCTAAATTCAGTACCGGGGGCCTGAATGTCCGGCAGAATACGATGCCTCGCAATGGCAAGAACATAATCGAAAAGTTCGTCTTGGCTAGCGGAAAGAATATAGCCGTTCTTGTCAAGGAACACGAGCAAGGCTACCAATGCAGTTCTCTTATTTCCGTTAAAAAATGCATGGTCATGCACGACGGCATGGAACAATGCAGCGGCAGCCATCGCGACGGTAGGGTATTTCTCAGTCTCCCCAATGGCCGTATGCGGCCGAAAGGCAGCTGATTCGAGCAGCTTACGGTCGCGTACGCCTGGGGGATCTATCGGATCACGACTCTTCCGAAAGTCGTCGACAAGGATGTAGTGAATAGCTTCCAGGTCGCCCGGAGTCAAGTGGATGAGCGGTTCGGGGCGACCAACAATCTTCCAATCGGACTCTCGTGCCTGTTGCCGCCGGCGCCGCTGTTCCTGTCTTAGCTCGGGCAGTCGCCTCTGTTCCTCCTCGGTGCGGACTCGCTGTCGTTCGGCCTCCTGTTCAGCCACTAGCCTTTGGTCGGCGGCTTTGCGCTCCGCTGTTTGTTTTTCCGCAGACTCTCTAAGTTTCCGCTTGGCAACCTGGAGCACTGCGCGCGCATGTGATAAGCGTTGCCCAGGAACCCGGACCTCATCCAGTCCAAGAATCCCCGCATCTTCGAGGGCATCCATTGCATATTCTGCTGTGATGTCGAAATCGGCGGCTAGCGCTGAAACAGTTCTCGCTTCACGCAGTCGTGGCATCTCCAAAATGCGGCGCGCTTCCGAAAGTAGCCCTCGCGGGACCGCCGCGCCAACCGATGACACTCGGATCCCATGGTCCTGCAAGAATTCCAAAACCATTTCAGGCGCACTGGCGGCCTCACGAGCGAGTTGTCTAACCGTGATCCGGGCGCGTGACAACAATTCCTCCGATTACCCCAGCAGCCTCGCCACATCCTTGGCGAAGTAGGTCAGGATAATGCTGGCCCCGGCGCGCTGGATGGAGGTCAGCGACTCCAGGATGACGCGCTCGCGGTCGATCCAGCCGTTGCGCGCGGCGGCCTCGATCATGGCGAACTCGCCCGAGACCTGGTAGGCCGCGATGGGCGCCTGGAAGCGCTCCCAGGCGGCGCGGATCACGTCCAGGTAGGGCAGCGCCGGCTTCACCATCACGATATCTGCGCCCTCCTCCAGGTCCAGCGCGATCTCCTTCAGCGCCTCGCGGAAGTTGGCCGGGTCCATCTGGTAGCTGCGGCGGTCGCCGAACTGGGGCGCCGAATCGGCCGCCTCGCGGAACGGCCCGTAGAAGCCGCTGGCGAACTTGGCCGCGTAGCTGAGGATGGGGATGTTGGTAAACCCGTTCTCGTCCAGCGCCTTGCGGATGGCCGCCACGCGGCCGTCCATCATGTCGCTGGGGGCGATGATGTCCATGCCCGCCCTGGCCTGCGAAACCGCGGTCTTGGCCAGAATCTCCAGCGAGGCGTCGTTATCGATCTCGAACCCCTCGGCGGCGAATTTCTCCACCGCCGCGGCAGCGGAACCGCGCGCGACCACCGCGCGGCCCTTGCGCGCGGGCTTGGCGGCCGGCACAACGATCCCGCAGTGGCCGTGGCTCATGTATTCGCACAGGCAGACGTCGCCAACCACCATCAGGCCTGGGACCTCGGCCTTGATGGCGCGGGTGGCCCTCTGCACGATGCCGTCTTCTTCCCAGGCGCCGGTGGCGGCTTCGTCCTTTTTCTCCGGCAGGCCGAACAGGATCACCGCCGGAATGCCCAGCGACTTCACTTCGCGCGCTTCCTTCACCGCCTGGTCTACCGACAGGTTGCACACCCCGGGCATGGAGCGGATTTCCTTGCGTACGCCCTGGCCGGGGCAGACAAACAGCGGATAAATGAGGCCTTCGGGGGTCAGGCGGGTCTCGCGGACAAAGGAGCGCAGGGCATCGGTGCGGCGCAGCCGCCGCGGGCGCTGGACAGGAAACATGAGTGGCCTCGCAGTGAAATTAAATTCTAACACTCGCGCCGGGGCTGTTAGCCGTTGGCAGCGCGCCGATCATCCACTCGCCAATGGCTAACGGCTAACGGCCAAGGGCCTGTAACATAAGTGCAAATGCCTGACCCCCTACAACACACCAGCGCGCAGGTGCTCGAGTACGGCGCCCTGCGCCACTTGCTGCGCGGCTATGCCTGGTCGGCGCTGGGGCAGGCGCGCGTGGAGCGCTTGCAGCCCACCGCCGACCGCGCCTGGATCGAGCGCCAGCAGCAGCTCACTGCGGAAGTACGGCGTTTCCTGCGCGCCGGCGGCCACTTCGATTTTTCCGGGCTGCTCGATCCCGCCGCGCTGCTGGAGAAGTCGCGCATCGAGGGCGCGGCGCTGGAGTCCGGGCAGTTGCGCGACATCCTGATGGTGGTGGACCGCGCCGACGAGTGGCGCCAGACGGCGCAGAGCCCGCCCAATGCCATGCGGGCGCCGCAACCGGGGCAGCCGGGGGCGGCTGCCCCCACGGGCGACAATCCCTGGCCGGCGGTGACCGAACTTTCCGCCGCCATTGCCGACTTCACCGACCTGCTGCGCTTCTTCCGCAACAAGATCCTGCCCGACGGCACCCTGGACGACCGCGCCTCGCCCGAACTGGCGCACATCCGCCGCGACATCGAGAAGCAGAAGCGCCTTATCCAGGATTCGCTGCGCACCTACCTGCGGCGGCTGGCCGAGGGCGGCGCCGTGCAGGAAGAGCTGATCACCATCCGCGGCGAGCGCTTCGTCATCCCGGTAAAGGTGGAGCAGAAAAAGCGCGTGCAGGGCGTGGTGCACGGCGCCAGCTCCAGCGGGCAGACGGTGTTCGTCGAGCCCCTGGAGACCATCGAGCAGAACAACGAACTGGTGCGGCTGCTGGAGGAAGAGCTGGAGGAAATCCACCGCATCCTGCTGGAGATGACCCGCCGCGTCGCCGAGCAGGCGTGGGCCATCCAGGCGGCCACCGGCACGCTGGCCGAGCTGGAGCTGCAATTCGCCAAGGCGCGCTTCGCCGAAGATTACAACTGCACCGCGGTCCGTTTCATCGGAGACGACCGGGTGGCGCAGGACAACCGGGTGGCGCAGGACAACCGGGTGGCGCAGGATAACCGGGTGGCGCAGGGCTTCAGCCCTGCGGACTACGACCCAGTAAGTACCGGGGCTTCAGCCCCTGAGGTACTTGGAAGTGCTCTGATCCTGCACCACGCTCGTCACCCTCTTCTCGAACGAACCCTGCGGACAAAGAAACAAAATGTTGTCCCTATTTCCGTCGAGATCGACCGCGAGCACCGCCAGCTGGTGATTACCGGCCCCAATACCGGCGGGAAAACGGTTTCACTCAAGACCATCGGCCTGCTGGCAGTGATGGCGCAAGCGGGCATGCCGGTTCCGGCGGACCGCGCCGAGCTGCCGGTCTTCGACGCCATGCTGGCCGACATTGGCGACTACCAGTCCATCGAGCAGAACCTCTCGACTTTTTCCGCGCACGTCACCAACATCGACTTCATCTCCCGCACCGCGACACCGCGTTCCCTGGTGGTGCTGGATGAGCTGGGCTCGGCCACCGATCCCGAGGAAGGCGCGGCGCTGGCCGTGGCCATTGCCGAACACTTCCGCCTCGCCGGCTGCATCAGCGTGGTTTCCACCCACCACACTTCGCTGAAAGTCTACGGCGCGAACACCCCGGGAGTGCTCAACGCCGCCGTCGGTTTCGACGAGCGCACGCTTCAGCCCACCTACGAGCTGCGCGTGGGCGTGCCCGGCGCCTCGGCCGGCATCAACATTGCGCAGCGGTTGGGACTGAATGCGGCGATCATCGAATCGGCGCGCTCCCGCCTGGGCGCGCAGGCGCAGGACGTGGGCAAGTTCCTCGACCGCCTGCACGCCGAATTGCGCCAGGCCGAAGCCGAGCGCCGGCGCCTGCAAACGCGCGAGCAGGAGCTGGAGCGCGAAAAGACGCGGTTGGCCGCCGAGGGACTGAAAGAGCAGCGCGCGCGCATCCGCGAACTGGAGGACAAGCTGGCCTCGCTGCTGCGCGATTTCGAGTACCACGCCCGCGAGGCCGTGCAGGCGGTGCAGGAGCGTGTGGCGCAGCAGAAGCTGTCCAAGGAAGCGGAGCGGCGCATCGCCCGCCTGCGGCGGGAGTTTCGCGAGCAGTTCGACAACACCGTGGTGGCGCACACGAGCGGCGCCGACCGCGACGACGCGCACGCCCAGCCGCACGTCGTGGCGCGCGTGCTCGAGGGCGACACCGTCAAGCTGAAATCCCTGGGGCGCACCGGGCAGGTGAAGCGCCGCGTGGGCGACGACCTGTTTGAAATTGCGGTCGGGCCCATGACCATGAAGGTGCGCCAGGACGATATCGCCGAAGTGGTGGCGCACGCGGCCGACAACCCGGTCGCGGCGGCGCGCGCCCGCGGCGTCTCCGTCACCCTGGAGAAAGAGGACCTGACCACGCCCACCGAGATCAACGTGATCGGCCGCACCGTGGATGAGGCCACCCGCGAGGTGGAGAAGTTCGTCGACCGCGCTTTCCTCGCCGGCATGCCCAAGGTCCGCATCGTGCACGGCAGCGGCATGGGCATCCTGCGCAAGGCCCTGCGCGAGTACTTGAAGTCGCACCCGCACGTGGCCAGCGTCTCCGAGCCTCCGCAGCAGGAAGGCGGCGCCGGGGCCACGGTGGTGGAGTTGCGCGTCTGATGCCGGCCGTGGTTCCGTCTCCATTCTGTCGCGTGCATAGCTCGCTGCGTGTCACCCCCGCGATGGAGGTGGGAATTGCAGATCATCTTTGGACGCTGGACGAACTTGTTATGTCATTGGAACGGAAGGCACATGCCGAAGCAGTGTGATGATTTACCTTGACTCTCACGAGACATTTTTATAGCGTTCAGCGTCTAATCGTCCAGGAGTATAGGACATGCGTGCCAAGAACGACGCTCGCAGCGAAGCGCTTCGCAAAGCGCCACTCAACTCATGGGTGGCCTTGTCTGGTGACGAGACGCGCGTCGTCGCCGTAGGGAAGACCTACGGTGAAGTTGCGGAGCAATTGGATCGCGCGGGCGACGAGCATTCCGTGATTCTGCGAACGCCGGATGCCTGGCTCCCGCTCGCCGTCTGATGCGAGTGCCTTACCGAACATATCCAGGCCCAAATAACACAGTGTTTTTCTATCCACTGATCAGGATTCGTGTGGGTAGAAAGCATGGCCCCACCACGCGTTTTTTCGAAGCCCTGGTCGATTCGGGAGCGGCGGATTGTATGTTTCCGGAGGACGTAGCGGGGGCTATCGGCATTAAAGACATCACAACGGGAAAGAAAGACGAGCGGACGGGCATCGGTGGACGACAGGATGTCTGGTTGCACCCCATCATCTTGTACGTGGGGGAACACGCGCTAAGCATTCAGGCTGCGTTTTCCCGTACCCTTCCGGTGGGCGGAATTCTGGGAATGCAAGGCTTTTTCGAGCACTTCAAGGTCACCTTCGATCCAACCAGCGAACCGCCCGGACTCGACCTTGAGCGCGTTCACAAAGCGTAAAAATTCAAACTGACCCACTACGGCTGCCTGCTTCAGCTTGACCCTTGCCCCAAGCCTCCGGTACTCTGCATCGGCCTGATTTCCCATGCGGTTTCGCGGAGGTAATTGTGAAAGGCAACGAGAAAGTCATCGCCGAGCTGAACAGCGCCCTGGTCTCTGAGCTCAACGCCATCCTGCAATACATGGTGCAGGCCGAGATGTGCCACAACTGGAGCTATCACCGGCTGGGCGACTACCTCAAACAGCAGGCCTTCGGCGAAATGCGCCACGCCGAGGGGCTGATCGAGCGCATTCTCTTCCTCGACGGCCAGCCCAAGGTGGAGGTCCCCTTGAAGCCCAAGATCTCCGGCGACGTCAAGGCGCAACTGGAGGACGATCTGGCCGACGAAAAGGGCGCCGTGCGCCAGTACAACGCCTCCGCCAAGGTGTGCGTGGAGGCGGGCGACAACGGCTCGCGCGAGCTCTTCGAGCGCATGATCAAGGACGAGGAAGAGCACACCGACCAGCTCGAAGGCAAGCTGCAGGCGATCAAGGACATGGGCCTGCCATACTGGCTGTCGCAGCAGTTGCAGGCCGAGGCTAAATAGCCGGCTGGAGGCGCTCATGAGCGGGGCCGCCGCCGATGCCGTTCAGATCTGGGCCGACCTGGTCGCCGGCAACCAGCGCTTCCGCGCCGGCAAGCCGCAGACGCGTGACCTCATCGCGGAACGCGACGCGCTGGTCAAGGGACAACACCCGAAGGCCATCGTGCTGGCCTGCTCCGACAGCCGCGTGGCGCCGGAGACCATCTTCGATCAGCCGCTGGGCACGTTGTTCGTCGTGCGTACCGCCGGCAATACCGCCGACGCGCTGGGCATCGGCTCTATCGAGTACGCCGCCGAGCACCTGGGCGCCACCGTGCTGGTGGTGCTCGGGCACACGAGTTGCGGCGCCGTCGCCGCGGCGTGCTCCTCCGAAAAAGTGAGCTCGCCGAACCTGAAGGCCGTGGTCAAGCCCATCCGGCCCGCCTGCGAGAAGCCCGGCCTGGAAGGCGACGTCCTGCTGCGCGCCGCCGAGCAGCACAACGTGCGCCTCAGCGCGCGCGCCATCCTGGACCGCAGCCCGCTGCTCTACGAGCTGGCGCAGCAGGGCAAACTGACCGTCATCGAGGCCTACTACCGGCTGGACACCGGCGAGGTGCAGCGGCGGAACTGATCGGAGACCTGTTTTCCACAGTTCTCCACAGAAAAAATGCGCTTGCGGCTTGTTTCCACAGAAAAAATGCGCTTGCGGCTTGCGGCGCGCTCCGTCCGGCGCGAACCTACAACATCCCAGAATTGCGGGGTGCTCCATGGCTGACTCCCCCCGGTCCCAGGAGTGGATACCCGAATCGAAGCTGCGCGACGCGCTCTTGTCGGGCAAGTTGCCGGCTGCGGTCCGCGATAGAAACCTGTTCTGGATCAACGTGCGGCAGTACCTTCAGCACCAGAACGCGCAACTGCCGCCCGAAGACTATCTGAACCACTGGAAGGCAGTGTACGAGTGCTGCCTGTCGCAAGACCTGGAGACGCTGCGGCGGTTGTCCTACGTCAGTTTCGACGACCCCGCGGACGCGTGATACGAGTCGCCAGTCGCCGGTCGCCGGTCGTCAGCACGGATGACTCTCTGGCGACTGACCGCTGGCGACTGGCGACTGCTCATGGCCAACCCCGGTGATTTCGCGTACACGGTGAAGCAGCAGGCGGACATTGTCCGCATCATCGGCGAGTACGTGAAGCTGAAAAAGTCCGGTGCCCAGAACTTCACCGGCCTCTGCCCCTTCCACAACGAGAAGACGGGCTCGTTCTCGGTGCACGCCACGCGCCAGTTCTACCACTGTTTCGGCTGCGGCGCCTCGGGCGACGTCTTCAGCTTCGTGCAGAAAATCGAGAACATCACCTTCCCCGAGGCGGTGCGCGGGGTGGCGCAGAAGCTCGGCATCCCGCTGCCGCAGGTGAGCTACAGCAGCCCGGAAGAGGCGCGCGAAGCCCGCCAGCGCGGCGCTCTGATGGAGATCAACGAGCGCGCCTGCTCCTGGTTCCAGGAGCAGTTGCGGCGGCCGGAGGCGGCGCACGCCCGCGAGTACCTGGCCGGACGCGGCCTGAACCCGGAAATGATCGCGCGCTTCCGCATCGGCTACGCCCCGGATTCCGGCTTCCTGCTGCGCGACCGGCTGAAGGGCGAGTTCGAGGAGGAAATCCAGCGCGCGAGCGGGCTGTTTTCCTGGAAAGAGGCCGATGGTCGATCGTCGATGGTCGATGGCAAAACCGATTCTGAGCGGCCATCGGCCATCGACCATGGACCTTCGGCCATCTACTCCAAATTCCGCAACCGCGTCATGTTCCCCATCTGCAACGAGGGCGGGCGCGTGATCGCCTTCACCGGGCGCACCCTGAGCACCGACGAGAAGGCCGGCCCCAAGTACCTGAACTCCCCCGAAACGCCGATCTACTCGAAATCGCGCGTGCTGTTCAACCTCGACAAGGCGAAAGAGGCGATTCGCAAGCTGGACTACGCCATCCTGGTCGAGGGCCAGATGGACTGCATCAGCGTCTTCGCCGCCGGCTTCCACAACGTGATCGCCTCCTCCGGAACCGCTTTCAGCGAATTGCAGGTGCGGCTGCTGGCGCGCTTCAGCCGCAAGATCGTGGTCAACTTCGATCCCGACGTGGCCGGCGCGGCCGCCGCCGAACGCTCGCTGGCGCTACTGGTCGGCGAAGAATTCGAAATCAAGGTGCTCACCCTGGAGCCGGGTTTCGATCCCGACCTTTACATCCGGCGCAAGGGGCCGCCCGCCTACGCGGCCGCGCTGAAAACTTCGCAGCGGTATTTCGATTACCTGATCGACCGTGCCCGCGCGCAATTTGCGGTGCGCACGCCGGAGGGCAAGCAGAAAGCGGTGAACTACCTGCTGCCGCATATTCAGCGGGTGCCGAGCCGCATCGTGCGCGACGAACTGGCGCAGGAGATCGCCCAGAAGCTGGCCATCGATTCGGCCGTGCTGCGGCAGGAGCTGCGGCATGCAGCCACCCACCGGGCAGTCAAGTCGGTGGCGGCGCCCGCCGAGGCGCAGGTCACGCCCGCCGAGCGCATCCTGATCCGCGCCCTGGCTTCGGCTTCCGACATCGCTCCCGGCCAGCAACACAGCTCGTCGCGCAACGGCGCGGAGGAAGAATTCGATCCTGCCCGCCAGGCGCGCTTTGCCCTGCAGCAGGAGCATCTCCATCGGGGCGCCTCCGCCGAGGGGCTTCTGGAACAGCTACTCGTCAACCAGGGCGACCCCATGTCCCTGCCCTTGCCGGAAGCCGACCGCCGCCTGCTGGCCGAGGTGCTGCTCAAAGATCACGAAGACCTCACGCCGGAGTTGGTGGATGGCGCCATCGCGGCCTTGCGCCGGCGTACCTTGGAGCGGCGTCAGCGCGAGCTGCGCGGGCAGATCGTCGAGGCCGAGTGCCGCGCCGACGCCGCCGAACTCGGCCGTTTGTTGCGGCTGAAAGTGGAGGTTGATCGCGCCCTGGGCGGGACGGCCGGAGCGGGCGTAAGCCCCTTGGGGCCTTAGCACCGCCGGCGATTTATTGCGCCAACGCCGAAACTAACTTCGCCCTGGGGCCATCTAACTTGTTACAGGCGCTCAGGCTCGGGCGGTCCGAGGCGGGTTTGCTGGTCAGCGGCTGGGCAGTCCAGTGCTCTTGTGCTAAAATTCGAAAGTTTCTGCGTCAGTCGCAGTTTCCACAATACACAACATTCCGCCGCTTGCGCGCCGGCGGCTCTTTTTGCCGCGAGAGAGCCGTGTACTGAGGGGTATTGCCGCTTGGCTTTGGAAGATAAGTACGACGACATCAAGAAGCTGATCGATGCGGGCAAGGAGAAGGGTTACCTCACCTACAGCGAGGTGAACGACCTCATCCCGCACGATGTCCACTCGCCGGAGGACCTCGACGACCTGCTGACCACCATCGGCACGCAGGGCATCGACGTGCTCGAAGGCCCGGCGAAGTTGCCTTCGTCCGCCCTGGAGAAGAAGTTCGACCAGGAAATCGAGGAAGGCGAGGAAGTCGAGCTGGACCTGACGCCGGGAGCCCTGGAAAAGACCAACGACCCGGTCCGCATGTACCTGCGCGAGATGGGCACCGTGCCGCTGCTCACCCGCGAAGGCGAGGTCGAGATTGCCAAGCGCATCGAGCGCGGCCAGTTGCGCGTCCTGAAAGCGATCTCCCGTTCCCCCATCGTAATCCGGGAAATCGTGGGTTTGGGCGAGGACCTCAAGAAGGGCGTCCGCTCCATCAAGGAAGTGGTCACCTTCGACGAGGAGGAGATCACCGAAGAAATCCTTCAGAACCGCCTGAAGGACATGACCGGCAAGATCGACGACATCGCCCGGCATTACAAGAAGTCGCTGCAGCTGGCGGAAAAGCTGGAGGCCGTCCCCGCCGCCAGGAAGAAGCAGCGCGAAGGCCGCAAGCTGCGCTGGGCGCTGGGCCGCGAACTGGTGGATCTGTCGTGCGGCGTCCGCCTGCTCGGCTTCACCAACAATGAGCGCAAGCGGCTGATCGACCGGGTCAACAAGACGGTCGAAGCCATGCGCGCCCTCGACCGCCAGGCCCAGAACATCGAGAAGAAGGTCGACGCCTCCCGCAACGAGGAGCAGAAGAAGGACCTGCGGCGCCAGGCCCGCCAACTCCGCGCCGACCTGGAGCGGCTGGAGCAGGAGTCGGGGACCCTGTTCGCCGAACTGAAGCGCACGCAGCGCGAAATCATCCAGGGCGATATTGACGCCGAGCAGGCCAAGCGCGAACTGATCGAGGCCAACCTCCGCCTGGTGGTCTCCATCGCCAAGAAGTACACCAACCGCGGCCTGCAGTTCCTCGACCTCATCCAGGAGGGAAACATCGGCCTGATGAAGGCGGTGGACAAGTTCGAATACCGGCGCGGCTACAAGTTCTCGACCTACGCGACGTGGTGGATCCGCCAGGCCATCACCCGCGCCATCGCCGACCAGGCGCGCACCATCCGCATTCCGGTGCACATGATCGAGACCATCAACAAGCTGATCCGCACTTCGCGCCAGCTTGTCCAGGAACTCGGCCGCGAACCGACCTCGGAAGAGATCGCCAAGCGCATGGACATCCCGGTGGCCAAGGTGCGCAAGGTGCTGAAGATCGCGCAGGAGCCGATCTCGCTGGAAACCCCGATCGGCGAGGAGGAAGATTCGCACCTGGGCGACTTCATCGAGGACCGCGCCGTGATCTCGCCCGCCGAGGCGGTGATCAACGTCAACCTCAAGGACCAGACGGCGCAGGTGCTGCGCACCCTGACCCCGCGCGAAGAGAAGGTCATCAAGATGCGCTTCGGGCTGGAGGACGGCAGCGAGCACACGCTGGAGGA
>Ga0315268_10001260_pt1 | contig 29061 bp, 21 predicted proteins | sample C1_top_MG_FD_204535 | JGI IMG/M metagenome (GOLD analysis project Ga0315268, IMG submission 204535) | Sediment microbial communities from Yellowstone Lake, YNP, Wyoming, USA - C1_top | ecosystem: Environmental > Aquatic > Freshwater > Lake > Sediment | place: USA: Wyoming | collected 2017-08-01
CGAACATCCTAAACGAAAACCGGCCTTAATTCGAGAGCAATTGGTGCAGGTCCCGGAGGTCTTCCCGGGCTTGCCGCAGGGTTTGACGGATCCGCGGGGACACCGTGGCCTTGACAGCGACGGCAGGAGGCGGAAGTCCTGGCTCCCGCTCCGCTTCCGGCGCCAACTGGGACTTGAGGGTCGTCAACTCCTGGCACAGCGCCAGGTAGAGGGCCGCCAGAGGACCTTGGGCGTCCTCCGGGGAACGCCCCGGAGTGAGCGGCAGCTGGCGCGTTTCGACTGACGCCCCGGCTCCCATGCCGGAGGCCCCCGGCTCTTCTGTTTGACCGGCCAGCGCTTGGGTTAGAGGAAGCTTTGCAAGCTTGGTCGTCTTGCCGGCAAGCTGTTTCTTTTTCGCCATATCTCCAGAAACTCGGCGGCTAATTGCTGATAATCCTGAGACCCGGAACACCTGGGGTCGTAATCAAAGATGGCCTTCTGGGCTATCTGGGCCTGGTTCAGGGCCTCGTTCTTCATAATGATGGTATTGAAGGTTTTGTCCCGGTAGGGCTCCAACTGCTCCAGGATATATTCATTGGTGACCTTGTTCCGTTTATCGAACATGGTCAGCAGGATGCGGTACAGATCGCCTTGGTAGAGGTCTTCCAAAGACAAGCCCTTCACCGTCTCGATGGTATTTAAAAGGTCGGCCAGCCCATCCAGGGAATACCTGGAGATCTGGCAAGGAATGATGATGAAATCACAGGCGTACAGGGAGTTGGTGGTGAGCACTCCCAGGGACGGCGGACAGTCCACCAGGACGAAGTCATAGTCCACGCCCTTCAGGGCCTGGGCCAGGATGGATTCGCGAAAAACCCGGGTATAGACCTGCTCCGCGGCCTGGGCCAGGTGAATATGGGCCGGCGCCACCTCCAATCCCAGAATGTAGGTGGGAACCACCACGTCAGTGATGCTTTTCTTGGGAACAGTTACCACGTCGGCCATGGAGCCGGTGATGGTGTCGGGATCCAAGCCCACGCCGATGGTCGTATGACCCTGTGGGTCCAGATCGACAATGAGCGTCCGGTACCCCCGATAAGCCAGGGAGGCTCCCAGGTTAACCGCGGTGGTGGTTTTCCCCGTTCCCCCCTTTTGATTAAGAATGGCGACAATATGAGACATGCGGCGTCCGTGGATCCTGGCGGTTTGCAATTTTGGTAGGTTTTTTGGTATGATAAAAAAAAGGGCCGGGGCCGTCAAGGAATATCTGGACGCACAAATCTGTTGACCTCTGGCACATGACATGCAATAAACGTAACGGGGAATTTTTCGTTCAACCGGTTCGGGGAACCAGGTCATGGCTGATTCAGTGATGGAAAATAGACGTTATAACCGCCTGGTGGTCCCACTTTCCGTGGAATTTCACACTCACCTTCCCGAAACCGGCTATGCCTGCTCCGGTACCGGCATCCTGCGGGATATCAGCCTCTCCGGCAGTTTTTTCCATACCGAATCCCCTTGTGACTTTAAGCCGGGCCAGATCGTTTCCCTCACCATCGCCGCCCCCCTGCCCTTCCTTGATTACCAGGAAATTACCCACCTGAAAGCCAAAGGACAAGTCGTGCGACTGGAGCCTCCAGCGGCGTCTGCTCCTTATTATGGGATAGCCGTTCAATTTCTGGAAGGGCTGTCTTTCGCCACCGTCTGATCCCCTTACCCTCACCGCCGTTTGCCTGATTTCTGTTCAACTAAATGAACAAAATTCCTGCCGCCCTTTCTCCCTGGATTAATATTTATTATAATTTCAATAAATTATATATAAATAGCCGTAAGCCGGTCATTTCACCGCCAAGCTATCAAGATAATTAAACAGATGCTTAGAAAAATTAACGGCAATTTGAAAGTGGCCGTGGCCTTGAGCGGCGGGGTGGACAGCAGCGTCGCCGCAGCCCTGCTCCAAAAAGCGGGGTTTAACGTCTGGGGGGTGCACCTTCGTCTCTCCCCGGCCGGACCTGCCGCCGACCACCTGGCGGCATTGGGGCAGGGTCTGGGAATCGAAGTCACGGAAATGGACCTCCAGGACGATTTCGCCCGGGAGGTGCAGGATTATTTCCTCCAGGAATACTCCCGGGGCCGCACGCCCAACCCTTGCGTCCAGTGCAACGCCGTCATCAAGTTCGGACGCCTGTGGGAGCGGGTCCGGGAGGCCGGGGCCTCTTACCTGGCCACCGGTCACTATGCCCGCCTGGTGAGGCACCCCGGCGGTCCCGGGCTACACCGGGGGATGGACCGCCGCAAGGACCAGTCCTATTTCCTCTCCCGCCTGCCCCGGGAAGTTCTCCCTTACCTGCTCTTTCCCCTGGGAGAGATGACCAAGACAGAGGTGCGGCGTCTCTACCAGGAAATGGGCCTGCCGGCCAGCCCCGACTGCCGGGAAAGCGTGGAACTCTGCTTCATCCCTGAAGGCCGCTACCAGGAGTTCATCGCCGCCCGGCTGGGGAAACCGGGCGCCCCGGGGGAGATGGTGGATACCGACGGCCGCCTGTTGGGCCGTCATCAGGGGCTGGAGCGCTACACCGTGGGGCAGCGCCGGGGCCTGGGGGTGCCGGCCCCGGAGCCCTACTACGTGCTGGAACTCCGCCCCGAAAGCAACCGCCTGGTCCTGGGCCACAAGGCGGAAACGTTTTCCTCCGGTCTCATCGCCGGCCAGGTCAACTGGCTCATCGACCCTCCTTCGGGGGAACTCTCCGCCCTGGCGGTGATCCGCTACCGCCACCCGGGGGTCAGGTCCCTTATTTCCCCCCGGGGAGAGGAAGAAGTGGAGGTGCGGTTCGACTCTCCTCAGGGCGCCGTGGCTCCGGGCCAGGCCGTGGTCTTTTACCAGGGCGACCGCGTCCTGGGTGGCGGCTGGATCGAGGAACGAATAAAATAGAAGACTGAAATAAGAGCCAGGGGCACGGGCGTTCGCCCATGGAAAGCCCCTGGCCGACGGCCTCCAATAACCGATGCCAACCCAAAACCGCAAACCGCAAACCGCAAACCGGCTTTTCCGCCTCATCACTTTCGGCTGCAAAGTGAACCAGGTGGACTCCGCCGGCCTGGCCCAGGAGCTTGCCGGCCTGGGATGGCGCCCGGCCGCGGCCGGGGAGGCCCCGGACCTGGGTCTGGTCAATACCTGCACCGTCACGGCCCGGGCCGACCAGCAGGCCCGCCAGACCATCCGCCGCCTGGCCCGGGATTATCCGGGGCTCCCCATCTGGGTCACCGGCTGCTACGCCCAGCGGGCCCCCCGGGAAGTGGCCGCCCTCCCGGGAGTCCGGGCCGTCCTCGGAAACCAGGAAAAGTCCTTGCTAAGCAGGCTGGGAGCTGGATGCTCCGGCTCCCCCCCGGAAATTCACGTCAGCACATTTTCCCCGGCAGTGACCTTCCATTCCTGGCGGCTCCGGGCTTTTCCGGGGCATACCCGGGCCTGGCTGAAGATCCAGGACGGCTGCAGCCACGGCTGCAGTTACTGCATCGTTCCCCGGGTCCGGGGCCCCCGGCGGAGCCTGCCGCCGGAACAGGTGGCAGAATGCCTCCTTGACCTGGCGGTTCAAGGGTACCAGGAAGTGGTGCTCACCGGCGTGGATTTGGGCCAATACGGCCGGGACCTGGCCCTGCCCTCGGACCTGGCGGCGTTGGTGCGGAGCCTGCGGAGTGAGCCCCTGCCCTTCCGGGTGCGCCTCAGCTCCCTGGAACCCCAGGAGGTGGAGGTGGAGCTCCTCGATGAATTGGCAGCCTGGCAGGAATTCTGCCCCCACTTCCACCTGCCGCTGCAAAGCGGCTCCGATACGGTCCTGGCCCGCATGGCCCGGCCCTATCGGGCTGCAGACTTCCTGGCGCTGGCCCGGGAAATCCTGCGGCGCTTTCCCGAGGCCGGCCTGGGGTTGGATGTGCTGGTGGGCTTTCCCGGGGAGTCCGCCGCCGACTTCGAGGCCACCCGGGCTTTGGTGGCGTCTCTGCCGGTGACTTACCTCCATGTCTTCCCCTATTCCCCCCGGCCCGGCACCCCCGCAGCCCAATTGACGCCGCTGCCCGCCCGGGAGATTCGGGAGCGGGCCCGGCTCATGCGGGATTTGGGCCGCCGCAAAAAAATGGAGTTTTTACAGGCCCAACTGGGACGGGTGCGGGAAGTGCTGGTGGAAGGCCCAGCCCCCCAGGCGGGGTGGCTCCAGGGCCTCAGCGACCATTATCTGCGGGTGGTCTTGCCGGGCCCCGGGGAGTGGCGCAACCGGCGCCTGCAGGTGCGTTTTCGGCGCACAAACGGCGAGACCCTGGCGGGCGAAGTGGTGGGGGAAACCGGCTGACGGCGGGCGGTCAAAAAAAGGCAGAGGCCCCCCGCCTCTGCCTTTGAGGTTCTTAACCCCCCTTATCTGGACAAGGTGACCCTTGCCAGCCCGAAGTCTTTGCCCCGATCCAGGCGTTGGGCCAGTCCCACCAGCCCCAGCAACCCCGACCCGAACATCCACACCGCACCAAGCAGTGGGATGACGCCGATGAGACCGTCCAGGACTCCCGTGAGCATCAAGACCAGAAGCATCACGCTCAGCCGGAAGATTTTCATATAGGTTCCTTCAATTAAGCTCCTAATCCTAATTCGTGGGGCAACTCCAAAAACGTGAATATTTACAGCAAGTTTTATGCCATAAAATAAGGCCATAATATGATTTGTATTGTGGGTATCCCGTTGACTCCCTTAACTGTTTTCCTGGAAAACATCTAATGACCTTATGGCCACTGTAAGATATAAAATGCAGAACTCCGCCGAGGGCGGCGGCGCGGCGCTCCCCTTCTGTTTAAACACCGGCCCATCCCGCCTTCCATAAGAAAAGGCAGGCCCTGGCCTGCCCCACCGAAAACTGAGAACCGAAGACCGTTTTTTAAGCCGGAGCGCCTCCCCAGAGAGGCACCTGCAACCTGTAGGGCTTCCTTTCCCGGGAAGGCATCTCCGGGGTCCAGATTCGCCAGGCCGCCTCCTGACGCATCAGGAAGCTGAGAAAGTTGCAATGCAGTTCATGGCTGCCCCGGCCCACTTCCAGGCGGCCCAGAAGAGGCAGGCCAAGGAGGGCCAGGTCGCCCACCGCATCCAGGATCTTGTGGCGCACACACTCCTCGGGGAACCGCAATCCCCCGGGATTCAGCACCCTGGCGTCGTCCAGCACCACGGCATTATCCAGGGAGCCGCCCAGCGCCAGGCCCCGGGTCCGGAGGTGTACCACTTCCTTTAAAAAACCGAAAGTTCGGGCCGGCGCAATCTCGGCGCTAAAAGTCTCGGAATTCAGCGCTACGGTATAGCGCTGGCGCCGGATGAGGGGGTGGCTGAAATCAATGGAGTAAGTGATGCTGGGTTCGCCGGGCGTCAGCCGGATCCATTGGTCCCCTTGCTTAAGTTCCACCGGCCGTCTGACCAGGATATAAGCCCGGGGCCAGAAGAGTTCCCGCAGACCGGCTTCTTTTAAGAGATGAAGAAAGGGGGCGGCGCTGCCGTCCATAATGGGCAGCTCCGGGCCATTCACCCGTATGCGGGCGTTGTCCACCCCCAGCCCGCGCAGGGCCGCCAGCAGGTGCTCCACCGTGGACAGGGTGCACCCGCCCTCCCCCAGCGTGGTGGCCCGGGTCGTATCCACCACCCGGGTATAATGCGCCAGGATCTCGGGGTTGCCGGGCAAATCCGCCCGTACGAACCGCAACCCGTAGTTGGCGCCGGCCGGGTTGATGGAGACCTTCACGGGCCGGCCCGAATGCAGGCCGATGCCGGTGAAATCGAGAGGCTGAGCCAGGGTCTGTTGCCACAACATGATTATAGTTGTCCCCCGCCCGGTAATGTGCAAGCCCCATACCAGGGCCCCGGGGACTGAACAAAGACTGTGATTGAACGGATAATGTCCTGATTTAACCGGTCTTATAAATTTCTCATGGGTCAGGGCCCCTTGGCTGCCGGGCCTATTTGTGGCAAAAATGAGACGGATTATCGGAAAACTGTGGTTAATGCACCACAAGGGTTGCCCGGGTTGGGGATGTTTACTCCCTAGTCCTCCTGGACCGGGTATTCCAGCCGGGCCCACCACCTCGGGTCCAGATCCGGGAAGATATCGTCCCGCTCCCGGCAAAATTGCAAAAAATTCCAGTCCTCCGGCGGCAGCTCCCGTTCGGCCGCGTAGCGCCGGGTCATGGCCGCCAGCCGCCGGAAGTCGTCGTGGTGCACCACCAGCCTGAGTTCCGCATAGTCCCGGGCGCTGAAGGTGCTGATGAGGAACTGCCAATCCGAGGCCTCCAGCAGCAGCAGGGACCGGCCGCATTGCTTGAGCAGGTCCTGGAGCCGGGGGTCCGGGTCATGGGCCCAGAGGACGGCCATTTCTTCCATTTCCTGCTCCGCCGGGTAAATGTGACGCCAGGTCCAGTCGTTCATCTCGTTGAGCCAGATCCAGTGGTAACCGCCTTCGCCCCAGGAGCCCTCGGGCAGCGAAATCACCGCCCGGGGCGCGACCTCCTGAAGGATTCCGGCGCCGGGGGTCAGACTCACCTCGGTGTACTGATGGAAACGGCTTAGCACCTGGTAGATCCATTCCGGCCCTTCGAACCACCAGTGGCCGATTAGTTCGGTGTCATACGGGGCCACCACCATGCCGGGCGCCCCCTGTTGGGCCCGGACCTCGGTGAGAATTCCCGTGACCAGGGAGACAAAGTGGTCGGCCTGCTCATGCAGGCGGGCCGACACCCACTGCGGATAATAAGGCTCCTTGTCCGCCAGATCTGCTTTGGCGCTGGTCACCTTCCAGTACCGAAGACCCCCCGGGAAGCGCTTCTTGTGGAAGTCCAGGTAGTTGCCGTCCCCGGGGTAGCCCCATTCGCCGCTCCACACCTGGAGCCCCGTCTTGGGGTCCCGGGTGAAGACCGCCACCGGCCGTTTGGTCTCCGGCGCCGAGGACACCAGGTAAACCTGGTAGGGGGATTTGTCCTCTTCCTCCGGCCGCTCCTGGTACTGGGAGGCAAAACGCTCCCAGAGCCTTTCCAGGGCCTCGAACCGGTCTTTGTAAACGCCGATGGCCCGGCCGCCTTTCAGGAGGTGGGAGTCGATAAAGAAGTAATCGAGGCTGTTTTCCGAGAGAAACTCCTCCACCCCTTTGCGCAGCACCGGCTCACCGGCCATGCCGGCCAGGGGCGGGGCCCACCGGTAGCGGGGACGATAGGCGCACTCCGGCAGCCAGAAGCCTTTGGGGTCCCGGCCGAAATGCCGCCGGTAAGCGGCCACCCCCTGCTTCACCTGGGCCTGCACCGCACTGTCCCGCCCCAACAGGGGCAGATAGCCGTGGGTCGCGGCCGACGTGATCACCTCCAGGACGCCGGCCTCCATCAGGCGCCGGAATTCCCCCAGGAGGTCCTCCCCCAGGTCCTGGGTGAAGGTCTGCCATAGTTCCGCATAGTGGGCTTCCCACATGGCGGCCAGGGAAGCGAAATGTTCGTCCCCCAGCCGTTTGAAGGTTTCCAGGTCTTCCCGGGCCGCTTTGACCTTTTGGTCCAGGTAGTCCTTGAATTCCTCTTTAAAGCTGGTGGCCGCCAGCATCTCCGCCAGGATGGGGGTGATTCCCAGGGTGACCCCCGAACCCCGGCCTTCCCGCTCCAGGCGTTGGAAAACCTGGAGCAGGGGGATGTAGGATTCCGCCGCGGCTTCGTTGAGCCAGTCCATACCATGGGGCCAGCGGCCGTGTCCGATGACGTAGGGCAGGTGTGAGTGCAGCACAAACGTGAAATATCCTAGTGGTTCGGCCATCGATCCTCCGAGAAAATCTTGGAAAAATGAGGGATTCACTTAAATTTTAAGAATCAATCAGCCAGGGTCAATAGGCGCCGCCAAACCGCCTCGGGTGTGCTCACCCTTCGCCGCCGAGGGCGGCGGCGCTACATTTTCTGAAAGCTGACCGCTGACTGCTACGAAATAATATCCGCTTTGATCAGATTGGTGGTCCCCCGGGTGCCGATGGGAGTCCCGGCGGTGATGATCACCCTATCCCCGGGGCTCAGCATCCTGGCCCGGACCGCCTGCTCCTTCACCACCCGGAGCATATGGTCCGTGTCCTCCAAGTTGGGCGTCAACAAGGGGAAAACCCCCCAGGAAAGGCACAGGCGCCGCAGAGTCTCCGGTCTTGGCGTCACTCCAATGACCGGGGAAGAGGGGCGGAAACGGCTGATTAAGCGGGCGGTAAAGCCTGAGTCGGTGCTGGCCAGGATGGCGGCGGGTTCCAGATCCAGGGCCATTTCACAGGCTGCGTAGCTAATGGCCTCCGGGATTTCCTGCCGCTTCACCGGGGCCTGGGACCTGAGCCACTGCGCATGCGGGAACTTCTCCTCGGTGGCCCGACTCACCAGGTCCAAAAACTTCACCGCTTCCACTGGATAGCGGCCCATCGCGGTCTCCTCGGACAGCATAACCGCATCGGTGCCATCCAGGATGGCGTTGGCCACATCGGTGGCTTCCGCCCGGCTGGGCCGGGACTTGGTCACCATGGAGAGCAACATCTGGGTGGCGGTGATCACCGGCTTGGAGGCCTCGCTGGCCGCGGCAATGATCTCTTTCTGTATTATGGGAACCCGCTCCAGAGGAATTTCCACTCCCAGGTCACCCCGGGCCACCATGAGGCCGTCCACTGCGGCCAAGATTTCCTGGAGATTTTCCAGGGCCTCGTGCTTCTCGATCTTGGCGATGAGGGGAATGTCCGCCCCCAGGCTCTGCATGAAATCCCGGGCCTCTATTACGTCCTGGGCGGTGCGGACGTAAGAAAGGGCCACAAAGTCCACCCCTTGTTCGACGCCGAACCTGAGGTCCTCCCGGTCTTTGGCGGTGAAGGCGGGGAGCTTCAGGGAATGCTGGGGGAAATTTATCCCCACCTGGGAGCGCAATACCCCACCGAACGCCACCCGGCAGCGGAGGGCCTTCTCGGTTTTCTCCACCACCCGAAGTTCAATGGTGCCGTCGGCCAGCAGGAGGGAAACCCCCGCCGGAGTGTCCCGGATGATTTCCGGAAAGGGCACCGTGGCCCCGATAACCCCCGGCGCCGGGGAATCGATGCTCAAGTAAAACTCCTGGTCCGGCATCAGCTCAAGTTCACCGCCCGGGACATCCCCAATGCGGACCTTGGGGCCGGAAAGGTCCTGCAAGATGGCCACCGGCGTCCCCATGGCCTCCGAGATTGCCCGGACCCGGCCGATCCACTGGCCGTGTTCTTCCTGGGTGCCGTGGGAAAAGTTCAGGCGAGCCACATCCATCCCGGCTGCCAGCAGTCGCGGCAGCACCTCGCCGGCGCAAGCCGGCCCCAAGGTGCACACAATCTTGGTGCGGCGTTTTCCCCACAATGTGGACATGTACCCTCCGGTAATGCTTGAGAAAAATTTACTCCACCAGGGCTTTGGGGAAAAATTTCCCAGACAAAAAATAACATTGGTTCATTTTGTCCATTGGAATCATGAAAAAGAAAAAGTAAAGAAGCTTTAATAAGCTGGGTTGACAAAATGTTATTTGAAATTAACAAATTATCAATAATAAAAAATAATTGTTGTTCGGTATAATTATTGCATTATAATTAGGCGAAGGGGGAGAGAAATTATGCCTATTTACGAGTACCAATGCGTTGATTGCGGGGGCCGCGACCAGCGGGTGGCCGGACTGGACGACCACACCGCCCTGTGCTCCCAGTGCGGCGGCCTGATGCTGCGCCTGGACGAAGACGTCTTCCAGCCGTACTTCGAGGAAGTGGCGCAGCAGCCGAGCTGGTCCGAGACCACCAAGACCAAGGCTTCCTTGTAGTTGTCCAAAAGTCTGGGTGCAAAAAAGCCTCTCGGGGGAGGGGCTTTTTTTGTGGCCTGGGATAGTGAAATATTTCACTTCATAACACCATTGTAATTTTCCCATGACTGCCTCACCCCTGAGGTCCGCTGCCGCAGTTTCACCTCCTCGCCTTTAACGTATGACTCCCTGCTAAAAATTAAGGGTCCTTAAATAACCCGTGAATGTCTCTCGTGGCGTTCGTAGGCACTTCGGCCTTAAGAGAAGCAGGTTAGCCAGTCTCCCCAGGGGGCGCTTTCATTTTGAGATTTCCGGATTTGCCCACACCGGCAGCTTTGAGCAATTTGCGAATCCCTCGGCAGTGGTTAGGGTCTGGTCCGGTTTGATGACACCGCCTTAACACGACTTATCTGTAACCGGTCTGATAAGGCAGGTCGGCGAAAATTTGGTGGCCAAGGGGGGGCGGTATGTCCGGATTTGTGGTAAGCTGCAAGGCCATGGAAGTCATCGCCGATCTGCACCTCCATTCCCGCTACTCCATCGCCACCGGCCGGGACGCCGACCTGGAGCACCTGGACCTCTGGGGCCGTTACAAAGGGGTGCGGGTGGTGGGTACGGGGGACTGCACCCACCCGGAGTGGCTCAAGGAAATGGCCGGGAAATTGGTGCCGGTGGCCGAGGGCACCTATGCCCTCAAAAGGGAACTGGCCCTGCCCTCGAACCTGAAGGGTTCTTTCTGGCAGGAGACTCCCAGGGTCCGCTTCCTGATCACCGGCGAGGTGAGCGCCATTTACAAGAAGGGCGGCAGGGTGCGCAAGGTTCACCTCCTACTCCTGCTCTCCAGCCTGGAACACGCCGAAAAGCTGTCGCAGCGCCTGGGGCGTCTGGGCAACGTCTCCTCCGACGGCCGCCCCATCCTGGGTCTGGATGCCCGGCACCTGCTGGAACTGACACTGGAGACCGACCCCCGGGCCCTGGTGATTCCGGCCCATATCTGGACCCCCTGGTTTTCGGTGCTGGGGAGCAAAAGCGGCTTCGATTCCCTGGAGGAATGTTTCGAGGACGGGGTTAACCACATTTACGCCCTGGAAACCGGCCTGTCCTCCGACCCGGCCATGAACTGGCGGGTCTCGGCCCTGGACCGCTTCCGGCTGGTCTCCAATTCCGACGCCCACTCCCCCGCCAAGCTGGGCCGGGAAGCCAACCTCTTTAACGTGCCCCCCGATTATGCCAGTCTGGCCCGGGCCCTGCGCAGCGGGGAAGGATTCAGGGGCACCATCGAGTTTTTTCCCCAGGAAGGCAAGTACCACCTGGACGGCCACCGCAACTGCGGGCTCCGCCTCACCCCTGAGGAGGCCGAGGCCCTGGGCGGAATCTGCCCCCAGTGCGGCAAGGCCTTGACCTACGGGGTGATGCACCGGGTTCTGGACCTGGCGGACCGCACCCCGGGGTCGCGGCCGGCCGCGGCCAGGCCCTATGAATCCCTCATCGCGCTCCTTGAAATTCTCAAGGAGGTGCTGGAAGTGAGCTCTGCCAACAGCAAGAAGGTCCAGGGCCGCTACTTCCGCCTGCTGGAAAAATTGGGCCCCGAGCTCAACATTTTACGCCAGGCCCCCCTGGAGGACCTGGCCCGGGAAGGGGGCGAGCGGGGCGCCCTGCTGGCCCGGGGCATCGAAAAAATGCGCCGGGGCGAGGTGCACATTGCCGGCGGCTACGACGGCGCCTACGGGGAAATCCGCCTCTTCACCCCGGAGGAGCGCCTGGGGCTGCTGCGGCAAAGCGCCTTCTTCAGCCCGCCCGCCCCCCCCGCCGCCGCCGCCAAAGCCCAACCGGCCGCAACGTCGCCTGCTGCTGGTCCTCTTTTCGACAATTCGGTTCACGAAAAACGAAAAACGAAAAATGAAAAACGGCCTTTGGATGATCCGCTGCTGGCCGGCCTCAACCCTGCCCAGCGGCAAGCGGTGACGCATCAGGGCCCCCCCCTCCTGGTGGCCGCCGGTCCCGGCACCGGCAAAACCAAGGCCCTCACCCACCGCCTGGCCTATCTCCTGGCCCGCCGGGGGGTGGCCCCCAACTCCGTCTTGGCCGTCACCTTCACCCGCCAGGCGGCCGCAGAGATGAAGGAACGCATCCAGCGCCTGCTCCCCGACTTTCCCGGGAAGGAGAGCTTGGCGGTAAAGACTTTCCACGCCCTGGGCCTTGAGCTCCTGCGCGACCATGCCGGGGACAGCCGGGAAGTGGCCACCGAAGAGCAGCGCCGGGCCCTCCTCCGGGAAGTCGCCCGGGATCCCGGCCTCCCCGCCGCCTCCCTGGACCGGCAGATCATCACATGGAAGCAGGCCCTCCTTTACCCGGAGGACCTGGAGACCGAAGCCGAGCCCTATAAGGGGGCGTACCAGTCCTATGAAGCAGCCCTGGCCGGACGGGGTTGGTGGGATTATGAAGACCTCATTGCCCGCACCACCCTGCTGCTGTCCCGTCAGCCGGAGCTTCTGCAGACCTGCCGGGCCCGGTTCCGGCACCTCCTGGTGGACGAATATCAGGATTTGAACCAAGCCCAGTACCGCCTGTTCCGGGCCCTGGCCGGCCCCGGCGCGGAAATCATGGCCATCGGCGACCCGGACCAGGCCATTTACGGCTTTCGGGGGGCGAACCCGCATTACTTTGCCCGGTTCGTCACTGACTGGCCCGACGCGGTGTCCCTGACTTTCAGTGAAACTTACCGGCTGCCCCGCCCCGTCCTGGAGGCCTCCCGGCGGCTGCGGGCGGCGGAGTTCGCCGGCCCTCTTGGCACCCATCAGCGAGGCGCCGACCCCCTGGTCTTGCTGGAGGCCGCCACCGAAGAGGGCGAAGCCCGGGCCATTGCCCGGGAAATCCAGCAACTGATGGGCGGCCTCACCCATTATGCCCTGGAAGATGACAGCCTCAGGCATGATCACCCCCAGGACGCCGCCAGCTTCCGGGACGTGGCGGTGCTCTACCGCCTCCACGCCCTGGGGCCCGGGTTGGAGCGGAGCCTCACCGAGGCCGGCATCCCCTGCCAGCAGGCCCGGGAAGGCGTGGGTCCCGAATGGGAGGGGCTTGACCTGGCGGCCGAGAAGGTGAAGCTCCTCAGCCTCCACGCCGCCAAGGGCCTGGAGTTTCCCTATGTCTTTATTGCCGGTTGCGAGGCCGGCCTCATCCCCTGGGAGCCGGAAGACTGCCAGACCGACCCGGAAGAGGAAAGGCGCCTCTTCTACGTGGGACTCACCCGGGCCTCCCGCCGGGTATACCTCAGCCGCTCCCGGGAACGCACCTTGTGGGGCCAGCGGCGCCGCACCCGCCTTTCCCCCCTGGTGGAGGGACTGCCGCCGGAAACGCTTCAGCGTCCCCAGTCAGATTCCCCGCGCCGTCCCTCCGGCCGGCAGCGGCACCTGTTTCCGGAACTGCGGCATCCCGGAGACCGCAAGGGCAGATGAGGCAGGTTCTGGGTTCTGGGTTTTAGCTGATGGATTTTTTTTACCGGAAACCGAAAACCGAAAACCGAAAACCGCTGCTTCGGGTGCCTCCCTTCCCGACCAGATGGCTGGCGGCCCTGGCCCTGGCCGCGCTTTTGACTGCGGCGGTTCCCGGTGGGGCGGCCGAGCCTCCCGAGGAGGGAATGAAGCCCCTGATTCTGCGCTCTTTCAAGATCACGGGCAACCAGGTAGTCAAGCAACAGGACCTCAAAAAAGAGCTTTCCATCAAATTGCCGTCCTTCTGGCCCCCCTGGAAAAAGCCGCCGACTTTCCGCCCGGTGGACCTGGATTATGACGTAGAGCGCCTGAAGGATTACTACCGCCGCCAGGGTTTCTACCACGCCCAAATCCAGCCGGAAATCGAATACCTGCCCAATGGCGAAGCCAACATTGCTTTGAAGATCGAAGAAGGCCCCTGGGTCGAGGTCACCGAACTCAAGGTGGACACCAAGAATCAGGTGGACCTTTCCGACCTGGAGAAAAAATGGCCCCTGAAGCCGGGAGACCGGTACGCCGAGAAGGCCTACGACGCCCTGAAAAACCTCTATCTCAACTACCTGCCCAACCATGGCTATCCTCGGGTCAAGGTGGAAGGCCGCATCCTGTTGGACCCCGAGCAGAACACCGCGAAAATCCATCTCACGGTGAACCCCGGGACCCTGAGCTGCTTCGGACCGGCCCGGGTGAAGAATCCGGAGAAACTGGAAACCCCGGTTAAAGCCATCGCGTCGAAAGTGACTTTCAGACCCGGAGACGTGTTTTCCCTGGATGAGCTCTTCAAGACCCAGCGCCGCCTATACTCCACAGACCTGTTCCGCAGCGTGGTGCTTACTCCCGAGGAAGTCCCCCCCCAAGAGCGGGAGATCCCCATTGCCATCCAGGTGGAGGAGAAGAAGAAACATTCCGTGAAGGTGGGCCTGGGGTACGGTGATGAAGACAAGGTGCGGGCCCGACTGGGGTTCGTTTACCGCAACCTCTGGGGCGGCGGCCGGGTGCTGAATCTGGACAGCAAGTATTCCAGCCTGGGCTACCTGGTCACCGAAACCTTTAACAACCCGGTGGTGTGGGGCAGTGACTTCGATTTCGTGCATCAAATGGGGGCCCGGCACCGGGACCTGCCCGGTTTTACCGATCAGGCTTACTTCACCCAGGAACGGTTGGAACGCGATCTCACCTGGGATTTCCGCTACTACTTCGGCCACGGCCTGGAGTTCTCCCGGCCCTTCGACATCCCGGTGGAGACCCTGATCCGCCTCCAGGGCACCGAGCCGTCCAAAATTTACCGCTCCTCCTTCGTGTTGTTCGGTCTGCGCCGGGACACGGTGGACAGCCACATCGAGCCCACCCAGGGGGGCATCGTCAACCTGAGCAACGAAGTGGCCCCCACCTTCCTGGGCTCGGGATTGCAATATGCCCAAACGGTGGCCGAGGTCCGGCACTACTACAGCGTGGGCGACACCGGCCTGGTGCTGGCGGGCCGCGCCAAGTTCGGCATCATCCAGCCCATGCAAACCACTCACCAGATTCCCATCCAGAAGCGCTTTTTCAGCGGCGGCGCCACCACGGTCCGGGGTTACAAGCTGGACTTCCTGAGCCCCCGGAATGCTTCCGGGAACCCCATCGGCGGTGATGCGGTCTTAGAGGCGAACCTCGAGGCCCGCTTCCCCCTGCCCCTGCCCCTTTTTGGCAAAAAAATCGGCGCCGTGGTTTTTATGGACGCCGGCAATGTCTATTTTAACGCCCGGGACATCAATCCCGGCCAGTTGCGATATTCCCCCGGCGTGGGCCTCCGCTACCTTTCGCCCATCGGCCCCATCGGTGTAGACGTGGCCTTTCCGACGAACCGCATCGATCCCAACACGGACAGGCCCTATCAGATTCACTTCACCATCGGCTATGGCTTTTGAGGCCGTTTGTGGTTTTTCGTTTTTGGTTTTTGGTTAAAATGCATGTATGAATTAGAAAATAAGGTAATCTGAGAGCCAGGGGAAAAGAACACTTTGGGCCGCCGGTTAAAAATTCTGCTGCTCGCCACCGCCCTCCTGCTCCCGGCAGGACTGGGAGGGTGCGGCCTGTTGCCCGAAAAGCTCTGGAATTGGGGCGGCCCCCAGCTTCTCGACCTGGCCCGGGACCGGATCAACGGCCGGATCACCGCCCGGGAAATCTCCGGCAACCCCTTTACCGGTCTCACCTTCCAGGACCTGGTCGTCAGCGATCCTAAGGGGCAGGTGGTCTTGCGGGCGGAGCGGCTGGAACTGCGCTTTTCGCTGCAGTCCCTCACCGCCCTCTGCCCCATCATCGCCCGGGTGGCCCTGGTTAACCCGCATTTCTATCTGGTGGAGGAAGCCGGGACCTGGAACCACAGCCGGCTGGCGCGGGCGCCAGGGGAAGCTCCTGCCCAGGCACCTGGAGCCATAACCCGGTTTTTCCTCCGGGAGATCGATATATCCCGGGTCCTGGTGGAGCAGGGCGTCATCGACCTGACCCGGGACGGCGCGAGCCAGCGCTACACCGACCTGGACCTGGACGCCGCCGTCAGCCTCTCTAACGTGGCCGCCGCCAACCGGAAGATCGATCTCCGGCACGCCGACCTGAAGCTCACCGCTCCCCAGGGGCGCTTGGAGCTGGCCACCGGCTTTACCTACGCCGCCGACCTGGTTGATATCCACTCCCTGCTGCTAAAGCTCGCCGGCAAACCGGTCCTCTCCCTGAAAGGTGAAATCTGCCGGCCCCTGGAAGAGATCACCTGCAAGCTGACGGGGCAATTGGGCCCACTCCAGGGTGAAACCATTCGGTCCTTCTGGCCCCGTTGGCCCGCTCCCTGGAACCTGGGGGGCAAGTTCAGCTTCGGCAGCAGCCCCCAGGGGATGGAGCTTTCCGGCTCCGGAGACCTGGGCCAGGCCACCTTTGAAATGAAAGGCAAGCTGGATGCCACGGCCAAACCCGCGGTCTTCGAGCTGAACCTGGACCTCAAGGGACTGGCCACGGGCCAACTGGAAGGGATTAAGGGCCTGGAGGCCGGGAAGATCCAGGGGCTGAGCACTCTGAACGGCCGCCTGCGGCTCCAAGGCCAGGGGCTTCCCTGGTCTCCCCGGGAGCTTAAGGCCGAACTCAAGCTGGAGCCCTTCCAGTACCGGGAGGTCAAGGTAAAGGCCCTGGACCTCACCCTGACGGGCGACGCCGAGCGCCAGACCCTTAACGCCCGGGCCGAAGGGAGCTTTGGGGCCTTGGCGCTGGAGTTCCGGGGCCGCCTGCTGCCGCTGGGGAAGGCGGCGCCGGGGGCCTTCGGGGACCTGACGGTCAAGATGACGGAGTTTCAGCCCGCCATGCTGGGATTAGGGAAGTATCCGGGAACCGTCCTCACCGGCGGTTTTACCGGAGAATTCCGCCTGCCGTCCGGTTACAATCTGACCCAGGCCAGGCTTTCCGGAAAGTTGGAGGCCCGCGGCAAATTTTCCGGGCAGGCCCTGGAGGAGCTTAAGAGCCAGTTCACCCTGGAGGAACGCAAGCTCCACCTGCGCGAGGCCCGGGTCCGCCTGGCTGCGGTCACCGCCACCTTGAGCGGCGAAATCGCCACGTCGGGGCTGGACCTCAAGTTTGCCGCAGAGGTCGCCGGCTCCCAGGGGCTCCCCGTGGCCAGCCCCGCCGCCTTTGCCTTCCTCCAGGCCGAAGGAACCGTCAAAGGCCCCTGGAAAACCCCACAATTCTCGCTGTCCGGCAAAGGCAGAAGGCTCTCCGTCCAGGGCGCCATCCTGGAGACCGTCAGTTTTTCCGCCAATTTGACCGGCTGGCCGCCGCAGTCGGGGAGCCTGCAACTCCAGGGGGACCGGCTCCACACCCCGGCCGGCGATTTCTCCCGCCTCACCCTCGGCGCCCGGGGGGAGGAAGGCCGCTGGGGCCTCCAGATGGCCGCCACCTCCCCCAAACACCCCCAGTTCCGGTTGACAGGAACCGCGGACCTCCGGGAACGCCCCCTGACGGTTGCGGTTAACCTCCTTTCCTGGCAGGGGCAGACCCTGACGCTCAAGAACCGGGCCCCCTTTACGGTGCGCCTGCTGCCTGGTTGGGAGATCGCTCCCGCCGCCTTCCAGGTGGATGGCGGCCTGGTCACGGTCCAGGCCCTGGTGCGGGGCGACGAGGTCTCCGGAAAGCTGGAAATCCAGGGACTGGATGCGAGCCTGCTGAGCCCCTCGGACCTCCAGGCCCAGGGAAAGGTCAACGCCAAGCTGACCCTGGCCGGTTCGCCCCGGGCCCCCGTCCTCCATGGCAGCCTGTCGCTGGTGTCCGGCAGGATCAAGGACATCCCCATCCAGACCCTGACCGCCACCCTGGGTTACGAGGATGAGCGCCTGGAGGTCTCCGGCTACCTGGAGGAAGGCCTGAACCGCAGCCGTCTCACCTGGAAGGGCGCGGTGCCGGCCAGCCTCAGCCTGCTGCCGCCCAAATTCGTCCTGGGCCGCCAGGACCTCTACCTCCGGGTCCAGAGCGACAGGGTCAACCTCTCCCTCCTGCCCTTGCTCATCCGGGAGGTCCAGTCCGCCCAGGGACCCCTGGACCTGCTGCTGGAACTGCGGGGCGACCCCTACCACCCGCTCCTTTCGGGCTTCCTCCGCTGGAGTGAGGGGACCCTCCAGCTCCGCAAGACCGGAGCCTCATATCAATTGACTCCCGGAGAAATCCGCCTCCTGGGAGACAAGGTGACTATTCCGGGAATCGTGCTCATCAGCGACGGGACTTTCCGCCTGGCCGGAGACCTGAGCCTGACGGCGGCCCCCACTACCCGCCTCAAGGCCGAACTCAACAATTTTCTGCTGCTGAACCGGGGCGGCAATGAAATCTGGGGCAGCGGCTACGTGGACCTGGCCGGCCCCCTGAACGCCCTGGTGGCCACCGGCCGCCTCACGGTGCCCAAGGCCCAGTTCCGCCCCACCTTCTTCCGCTCTCCCCAGGACCCGGACATCGTCCTGGTGCAGCATAAACCCCCGCCCGAAGCGGGTCCCGCCCCGGAGATCTACCGGAACCTGCGGGTGGACGTACCTCTGGAGTCCACCGGGAACGTCTTTCTCAAGGACCCCGTCGGCCAGGTGGAGATGAAGGGTAATCTCCGGGCCACCAAAAGCCCCGGCGGCAAGCTGGTGGTGGGCGGGACCATCGAAGCCCTCAAAGGCACCGTGGACGTACAGGAACGGGAATTCAAGGTGGAGCGGGCCGTTCTCACCTTACCCGGCGTGGCCGGCCAGCCCGCCCTGGTGGACGGCAAGGCCGTTCACCCCATGGATGACATCACCCTGGTGTTCATCGTCACCGGCACTGTGACCAATCCCCAGATGCGCCTGGAAAGCGAGCCGCCTCTGCCGCCATCGGACGTGCTCTCCTACCTGGTCTTCGGCGCCCCCACCGCCAGTCTCACCAGGGACCAATTCTACGCCCTGGGCGCGCAGACCCTGGGAGTCTTGGGGGGAATCACTTCCAAAAAGATTAGCGAGATTCTCGGGAGCAGCGTGCCGTTTCTGGGAGGCGGCGTGGCGGTCAAAAGCGGCACCGCGGCCGGCCGCGCCACCCTCGGAGTGGAGAAGAAGATCACCCAGAACGTCAGCGTCTCGTACCAGCGCAACTTCAACGAAGAGCGGGGGCAGTACGAACGCCAGGTGGTCATCGACTACAAGATCAACAAGAACTTCAGCGTGGAGTCTCAACTGGGGACCAGGAACTCCGGGGCCGACGTGTTGTTCAACTACGATTTTTAAGGCGGTCCGACTTCCGGACCAAGTGAACTATTTTTTAGTTTGCTTAAATCGCAGGCCCTCATAGAAACCTGCCCCGCCAGCCTGGGCCTCCTTCCAAAAATCCACAGGTTGCTCAGGAGTAACCTCCCTCACTGCAAATCCGCCAACACCTTCGAAAGCAACGGGAACTCCCCGGGCCGCTCCGCCAGCCGCCGTCGCAAGCTCGCCAGGGCTGCGGGGATATAGCGGGCAAAATAGCTTTTCCCCTTCACTTTGGTGAGAAAGCCGAAGGCCCCCAGGATCTGGAGGTTCCGGCACAGGGCCAGATGGTAATACTGCTCCCGGAAGGCCTTGGGGTCCAGGTCGGTCCGCTCTCTGATTAAATTCAGGTAATAGTCCAGCAACTCTTCCTGAAAGGATGGGCTTAACTTGACGTAGGGATCGATGAGTAGGGACGCCACGTCGTAAGGAAGAGGCCCCTGCCGCCCTCCCTGGAAATCGATGATCCGCAAGCGGCCGTCCCTGATGAGCAGGTTGCGGGACTGGAAGTCCCGGTGCAGAAAGAAGTGGGGCGTCGCCGGCAGGGCCCCGGTGAGCACCCGCTCGAAGTCCGGGGCCAGGTCCTCCACCGTGACACTGAGTCTCAGGTAACCCTGCAGAAAGGCCCGGACAAAGTAGGTGCATTCCCGCTCCCACAGGAAGGGGCGGTGCATCATGGGGGTGTCGAAACACCAGGAAGGGTCAAAACCTTCGGAACCATTGATCTGCATCTGGGCCAGCATCTCCAGGGCCTTCCGGTACCAGAAGCGCACCAGGCCTTCCTGGGGCTGCCGCTTGATGGCCGCCTCCAGACTGATGTCCCCCAAATCCTCCAGGAGCATCCAGAACTCTTCCCGGCAATAGGTATGGATCTCCGGCACCGGCACTTTCTTGGCCCGCAGGTGGCGTCCCAGCAGGTAGTAGGAGTCGTTTTCATTAACCTCGCCGCCGGGCGCCCCGGGGTGAAACAGCAGAACTATGGTGGGGGACCCCAGCAGGCGGAAGAAACGGCGGTCGGAGCCGTCGCCGGCCAGGGGCTGGGCCCCGTCCAAGGTGGCCCCCAACTCGGCCACCGCCTTTTCCAGTCGCAGGGTTTTAAAAACCTCGGGCATGAAACGCTTTCCTGGAGAAGCTATCCTCAATTGCCATGGCCTTTAAGGCCGGTATTTTTGCCACCATAAGCGGTTGAAGAGAAACGGATTTGGCAACTCTTTAAACCAACATCCGGCCCCGGGCCGATTGGGTCACCTTGACGTTGGCGGCCACGATGCAATCCTCCAGGCTCACCCCGGGGGCCACCGTTGCACCGGCCCAGGCCACGGTGTTCTTCAAAGACGCGGCCTCTCCGATTCGCACTCCGGGCCCGAGACAGACCCCCCCCCGGAACCCGACGCCTGGGCCAATGCTCGCCTCCGGGCCGATAAAGGGATCGGCCAGCCCCGGAAACAGCCGGGCCAACTTGACAGAAGCTCCCCCCAGAAGCCGCCGGTGCAATTCCAGGTACGCCTCCGGCGAGCCCAGGTCCTGCCAGAAGTGACCCGAAACCACCACCCCGGACAACTGTTCGCCGGCAGCCAGGGCCTCCCGCCAGGCCGCCACCAGGTCGTATTCCCGCCCCGCCGGGGGCAAGTATGCCAACATCTTGGGGCTCACCACCTGGACCCCGGTGTAGGCCAGGGGCGGGTCCGTGGGGACTCCGGGGGCGGCGCCGATGGCCACCACCTTACCGCCTGCGGTCCAGACCTTGTTGTGGGGGGGGCAGTCGTGGAGCACCAGGGTGCTGACGGATTCCTGGCGGTGACCCTGATAAATGCCCGCCAGGTCAAGGTCGGTGACGATGTCGCCGTTCACCGCCAGGAAGGGTTCTTCCCGGCATTCCAGGACCTCTGCCAGTTGCTTCAAGCCGCCGCCGGTCCCCAACAATTCCGGCTCCCGGCTGACCCTGACCTCCAGGTCCGGCGGCCGCCGCTCTTCTAAAAAAGCCGCCACCGCCTCCGCCAGATGATGGGTGTTCACCGCCACCCGGCGGCAGCCCCCGGCTTTAAGCTGCTCCAGCAACAGGCCCAACAGAGGCCGGTTCAACACCGGCATCAGGGGTTTGGGGACCGACTCCGTCAGGGGCCGGAGCCTGGTTCCCAACCCCGCCGCCAAGATCACTGCATTCATGGGTGTCACCGATGTTGAGGGGGCGGGGTACCCTTACAATTAATGTTCCCCGGCCTCCCCCCGGAAGATCCCCTCATGCCACCACCCGGCAGTCCACGCACCAGCAGCCCCGGAGAGTGGCGGCCCTGAACCTTTTGCAGCTTTACGACACGGCAAGGCTTGGTTAGCCCTGGGAGGCGGCAGCTCGAAGGTGTCCGCAAAATCGCCCGGGAGCGGTCCCCGGGATAGCGGTTCATGGCCGCCAGTCCCCTGGCGGCCTCATCCAGACTGTCGAAGCCGGCCACCGCCGGCAACTCTTCCAGAACCCGGGCCTGCGCCCGTGGGGGGAGGGCAGGGGCCGGTGGCACAGGCGTCGCCTGTGGAAGCCCCTGGCTCTCCCCCCCAAAGACCTTCCTCACTTCTTATACCCGATCTTCCTCAGGATTTCGTGGCGCCAGGTCCGGCCGGCCTCGTCTTCCACCCCCTTGGGGGCGGAGCCGTCCACCACTCCCAGAATGCCCCGGCCCTGTTCGGTCTGGGCCAGGATGACCTCCACCGGGTTGGCGGTGGCGCAGAAGATGCAGGCCACTTCCGGGCACATCTTGACGGCGTTGAGGACGTTGATGGGGTAGGCGTCTTTCACCAGCAGGTTGAAGGTGTGGCCCGCGGCGAGGCGCTTGGCGTTTTCCGTGGCCGCGGCCATCAGTTCCGGGTCGTTTCCCTCCACCCGGATGAGGCACTCGCCGGAAGATTCGGAGAATGCCAGACCGAATTTGCAACCCGGCACGGCCCCCACCATAATCTCATAAAGATCTTCCACGGTTTTGATGAAGTGGCTCTGGCCCAGGATGAGGTTGGCGCCTTGGGGAATGAGAAGTTTTGCCGCCTTTAGCTCCATGCCGCACCTCTCGAAATGACCGGAATTCATTTCCGGATCACGGGTTTTTGTGATATTATAAGAACGTTAAGGGGCGGGCACAACCTTTTAAAAACTTGGGGGAAAAGGTCAAACTGGGAAAAGGCGGGAAGGCTCCGCGCCCTAACCCCGGTCAGGTATTGTTTCTTTTCCCTCTTGCCATTTTCGCCTGTTTTCTCACCTCGGCTGCTCGGAAAGGAGTTCGGCAATCAACAGACCCTGGTTCATCGGGTGCTTATTAGGGCTGCTCGCGGCAACTCCCGCGGCCGCCGAAGTCAAAATCGGGCTCTATCTTCCCATGACCGGACCCGCCGCGGCCATGGGCCAGATGGCCTGGGAGGGGGTGCAGGTCGCCCACCGCCTCCAGCCCCAGGTGTTGGGACAGCCCGTGAAGCTGATCCTGCTGGACACCCGCAGCGACCGCATCGAATCGGCCAACGCGGTGAGCCGCCTCATCGAAAAGGACAAAGTGGCGGCCATCATCGGGGAAGTCATCAGCAGCGACACCCTGGCCGGAGTCCCCATCGCCGAGCGGGCCGGCGTTCCCAATCTCTCCCCCACGGCCACCAATCCCCTGGTGACCCAGGGCCGCACCTTCGCCTTCCGGGCCGCCTATGTGGACGACCTCCAGGGCCGGGTGGCGGCCCGCTTCGCCTGGGAGAGCCTGAAGGCCCGCAAGGTGGCCGTACTTATCGATCAGGCCCAGGACTACTGCGTGGGGCTGGCCAATTTTTTCGTCAATGAGTTTAAGCGCCGGGGCGGCGAAATCGTTTCCACCAGCTACCTCCAGACGGGCGACCAGGACTTCACCGCCCAGATTTCGGCCATCAAGACGGCCCATCCCGATCTGATTTACGCCCCCAACTACTACACCGAGGACGCCCTCCTGGCCAAGCAGCTCAAGGACCTGGGCGTTAAAATCCCGGTTCTCACCGGGGACGGGGCCCAGGTGCCGGAGCTCATCCAGATCGGCGGCGACGCGGTGGAGGGCATGTATTTTACCGCCCTCTTCCACCGCCAAGGGATCACCTCCGATTTGGGGCGCCGGTTCCTTAAGGCTTACGAAGACACATTCCACAAGCAGCTGGACGCCTTCGCGGCCCTGGGGGGTGACGCCTACTTCCTGCTGGCCGCGGCCATCAATACGGCCGGCGACACAAACGGCGCCAAGATCGCCCGGGCCCTGGCCGCCACCAGGAACTTCCCCGGAGTCACCGGCAATATCACCATGGGTCCGGACCACAACCCCATCAAGGGCGTGACCGTCATCAAGGTGGAAAAAGGCCAGTTCGTGTTTCAGACCGTGATTAACCCCTGAGTGCCGACGAGCCATGGGCGGATTTCTCTTAATTATTAAAAAACCTACGGATAGCCTGGAAGCCGTCAAGGAGGCTCATGCGGACGTAACGGCTACCATCGCCAGGAGAGGCATCCCTCTCAGTGAAATTATCGACCACCGGGATTGCGCTGCCTTCATCTTTGCCAAGGCCAATTTCCGTCCGGAAAGCGTCCTCCGATTCGATAACGGCGACTTTATTTTTGCCACCGGCACCCTGCTTTACAAAAATAGCCTGGGGGCCAAGGCCCTGGCCGCCCTTTACGATGACTTCGAGCCCACCGGCGGCCGCATTTTCGACTCCCTGCGGGGACATTATTTCGTCTGTCTGGCCAAAGACGGAGGCTTGTACGCGTTCAACGACTTTAACGGCATCTACGGCGTCTACACCAACCGGGAGAAGACCATCATTTCCAGCTCTTTTCTCGGCCTGGCCCGGTCGCAGCAACCGCGGACCATTTCGGAACAGGAGTTGTTTGAATATATTTCCCACGGCGCCTGGTATGGCGACGCCACCATGGTTAAAGAGGTGCGCCGGCTGGACACCCACAATCTGCACCGGCTTAAGCCCCACTACGCCGCGCTGGCCAAGGCCGGTTCCTTCCCGGAGCTTGACCCCGGGCTCAAGCTGGAGGAGCAGCGGGACCTGGTGGTCCGCCAGTTGACCGGCTATTTCGGCAGCCTGAAGGAGAATCTGGACAACAGCATCTGCAGCGCCCTCTCCGGGGGCTATGACAGCCGCCTGATGGTGGGCCTGTGCCGCCAGGTGGGGATCAATCCCCTTCTCTATGTTTATGGCGCCGAAGATTCCCCGGACGTGCAAATTTCCAAGCTCATCTGCCGGGGGGAGCACCTGCCCCTGACGCACCAGAACAAAAACGGCTTGCCCCGGGTGACGGTGGAGGAGTTCGTTGAAACCGTCTCTGCCCAATACCATTTCCTGGACGCCCAGTTTGAAGACGGCTCCTTTGATCCGGGGACGGATCTGGCCACCCGCCGCTGGCGGACGGCCCAGGCCAGATTGCAGTTGAGCGGGGTGGGCGGGGAGATCTACCGCAATTATTTTTACGTTTCCGAGCGGCCGGTGGAGGTTTACCCCCTGGCCCGGCAACACTTCGAGGTCCCCGCCCTGGACTGGTTCACCTCCCGGTTTCACCGGGAAAACTACCTCCAGACCCTGGCGGCCAAGCTCAAGTTTGCCCTGGGCGTCACTTCCGACCGGCTGAGCCGGCGGCAGGCCGAGATGGCCTATCCCGCCCTGCGGTTGAAATACTGGATGGGCTCCAATGTGGCGGCCAACAACGTGCTCTCTTATGCCCTGGCGCCCTTCTCCGAGCCGGTGTTCACCTTTCCCAGCCTGGGGATTCCCACCAGGTATAAGTATTGCGGCAAATTCGAGGCCGCGGTGCTCTCGGCCGTGGCTCCCGGGCTGGCGAAATATCCCTCCATTTACGGCTTTAATTTTTACGATCCGCCCCCGGTCTCGGCCCTGCTGAAAAATTTGCTCATGGTCCACACCCCGGTGGCGCTGCGCCCGGCCCTGCTGCAGCCCATCCGGAGATGGGTGGCCAAAAAAGGGGAATTCCCTTATTATCTGCAAAAGGATTATGTGGACGCGGTCCTGGGCTCCGGCGAGCGGCGGGTCTCCCAATACATCCATCTGGACCGCATCACGGCCCCCAAGGTCATGAACCGGGCCCTGACGGTGGAGCTATTGCTGAAGGACCTGTTTTAAGCCGGCGCCGGAAAACGCTGAGAAAGGTTAAAACCCATGAAGATCAAGGTCATCGTTCACGAAGCCGAAGAAGGCGGCTATTGGGCTGAAGTTCCGGCCATTCCTGGCTGCGCCACTCAAGGTGAAACCTTCGAGGACTTGCTCAAAAACCTTTACGAAGCCGTGGAGGGCTGCCTTTCAGTGGATATAGAGGAGCCAAAATCGGACGGCCGGGTGTTGGAAATCGTCATATGAAGTCCTTCTCCGGCAAGGAGCTTATCAAAATTCTCGAACGCCACGGCTGGAAATTGTTACGGGTTAGCGGCAGCCATCATATTTACGGAAAATCTGGTAGCATCGTGCGCTTATCGGTGCCGGTTCACGGCAACTCGCCTCTTAAAATAGGACTTCTGCGCCATCTTTTACAAATGGCAGGATTAGAAGAGATGATTGAAAAATAACACTATGGAAATCATACGGCGTTCAGATTAAGGAATCCAAGATACTGCATCTCTAAAACAGATTAATTTTAAAACCAAATTGAAACAAACGAGCCTATTCAACATGGAAGCACGATCCGTACCCATCAACATCGAGGATGAAATCCGCAAGTCGTACCTGGAGTACGCCCTCTCCGTCATCATCGGCCGGGCCCTGCCCGACGTGCGCGACGGCCTCAAACCCGTGCACCGCCGGATACTGTTCGCCATGAGCGAAGCGGGCAACGATTATAACCGGCCCTACCGCAAGAGCGCCCGCATCGTGGGGGACGTCATCGGCAAATACCACCCCCACGGCGACACCGCGGTCTACGACGCGGCGGTGCGCATGGCCCAGGATTTCTCCATGCGCTATCCCCTGGTGGACGGCCAGGGCAACTTCGGTTCCATCGACGGCGACTCCCCCGCGGCCATGCGCTACACCGAGGTGCGCCTGACCCGCCTGGCCCACGAACTCCTCCAGGACCTGGACAAGGACACGGTGGACTTCGTGCCCAACTACGACGGCTCCCTGAAAGAGCCGCTGGTAATGCCCACCCGGTTACCCAACCTCCTGGTGAACGGCGGCTCCGGCATCGCGGTGGGCATGGCCACCAACATCCCGCCCCACAGCCTGGACGAGGTCTGCGAGGCGCTGTTGGCCACCCTGGCCAACCCGGACATCACCCTGCCGGAGTTGATGGCGGTCCTGCCGGGGCCGGACTTCCCCACCGGCGGCTTCATTTACGGGGCCGAGGGCATCGCCGAGGCCTACCGCACCGGCCGGGGCCTTATCCGCCTCCGGGCCAAGGTCACGGTGGAGCGCAAGGCCGGCCGGGAGACCCTGGTGATCCGGGAGCTTCCCTACCAGGTGAACAAAGCCCGGCTCATCGAGCGCATCGCCGAGTTGGTGAAGGAAAAGAAGGTCGAAGGCATCTCCGACATCCGGGACGAGTCCGACCGGGAAGGGATGCGGGTAGTGATCCATCTCAAGAAGGACGAGCAGGCCGAGGTCATCCTGAACCAGCTCTACCTCAATACCCAGATGCAGGTCACCTTCGGCATCAACCTGGTGGCCATCGTCAACAACCGGCCGGAGCTCCTGAGCTTAAAGGACCTCCTGCGCCACTTCCTGGAGCACCGCCGGGAAGTCATTTTAAGACGCACCCGTTATGAACTGAAGCAGGCCGAGGCCCGGTCCCACATCCTGGAAGGGCTCCTCATGGCCCTCAGCTACCTGGACCAGGTCATCGCCCTGATCCGGGCCGCGGCCAGCCCCCCGGAAGCCAAAGCGCAGTTGATGGCCGGGGCCTTCATCACCAAAGCCCAGCGCAAGATGACCCTGGAGGAGACCCAGACCCGGTTCGCCCTCTCCGAGCTCCAGGCCCAGGCCATCCTGGACATGCGGCTCCAGCGCCTCACGGGACTGGAACGCGCCAAGATCATCCAGGAGGCCAAGGAAGTGGAGGAGGCCATCAAGCGCTACCGCCACATCCTGACGGACGAGTCCGAAGTCAGGGCCCTCATCGCCCAGGAACTCACCGAACTCAAGGAGCGCTACGGCGACGGCCGCCGCACCGAGATCATCCCCCAGGCCGCGGACTTCACCGCCGAGGATCTCATCGCCGACGAGGACATGGTGGTGACCATCAGCCACCGGGGCTACATCAAGCGCACCCCGCTCACCATCTACCGCAGCCAGCGCCGGGGCGGCAAAGGCCGCACCGGCATGGCCACCCGGGAAAACGACTTCGTCTCCCAACTCTACGTGGAATCCACCCACAGCTATTTCCTGGTCTTCACCAACAAAGGCCGGCTCTACTGGCTCAAGGTGCACGAAATCCCCGTGGGCTCGCCTTCCGCCCAGGGCAAGGCCATTGTCAACCTGGTGCACCTGAACGAAGACGAAAAAGTGGCCACCATCCTGCCGGTGCGGGAATTCACCCCGGGGCTCTCGGTGGTGCTGGCCACCCGCCGGGGCGTGGTCAAAAAAACGGACCTCCTGAACTTCCAGCGGCCCCGGAGCGGCGGCCTCATCGCCCTGTCCCTGGACCCCGAGGACGAGCTGGTGAGCGCGGCCCTGAGCGAGCCGGACCAGAGCATCCTCCTGGGGACCCGGGAGGGCAAAATCATCCGCTTCCCCGCCTCCGAAGTCCGGGACATGGGCCGGGCCGCCCGGGGCGTCAAAGGCATGGCGGTCTCTCCCGAGGACGAGGTGGTGGGCATGGAAGTGCTGCGCCCCCAGGGCACCATCCTGACGGTGACGGAGCGGGGCTTCGGCAAGCGCACCGACCCGGCCAAGTACCCCCAGCACCACCGGGGGGGGCGGGGGGTCCTGGGTCTCAACATCACCAAGCGCACCGGCCGGGTCATGGGCATCCTCCAGGTGAACGAAGACGATGAGGTCATGCTGGTCACCGACGGGGGCAAAATCCTGCGCCTGGCCGCCAAAGGCATCTCCCTCATCGGCCGGGTCACCCAGGGCGTCAAGCTCATGGACGCGGAAGCCGAAGAGCGGGTGGTGAGCGTAGCCAAGGTGGCGGAGCAGGGCGACAACGGCGACGGCGAACCCGAGCCGGAGGCTGACCTTGGAATCCTCTGAAGCCAGACCCGTAGCCGTCATCGGCGCCGGCAGCTGGGGGACTACTCTGGCCCAACTCCTGGCGGATAAAGGCGTCGGCGTCCGTCTCTGGGTGCGGGAGCCCGAAGTCCTGGAAGGCTTGCGGCGGGACCGGGTCAACCACACCTTCTTACCGGGAGTCCGGCTCTCCTCCCGCCTCAGCTTCACCCAGGATTTCGCCGAGGCCCTGGCGGGCGCCGGAGTGGTCCTCATGGCAGTGCCGTCCCATGTCTTCCGCCTCGTGCTGCAAGCCTTGAAACCGCACTGGCCCCCTGGCGGGGTCCTCCTCAGTGCCACCAAAGGCATGGAGATCGACTCGCTGCTCACCATGGACGGGGTGGCCCGGGAGGAATTGGGTCCCGAGACCCCTTACGCGGTGCTGGCGGGCCCCAGCTTCGCCCGGGAAGTGATGCAAAAGCAACCCACCGCAGTGACCGTGGCCTCCCGGTGGCGGGGCGTGGCCCAACACCTGCAAAAACTCTTCTCCGCCCCGTACTTCCGCATCTATTCTTCCCACGACGTCACCGGCGCGGAGTTGGGCGGCGCTTCCAAAAACATCTTTGCCATCGGCACCGGGATCCTCTCCGGTATGGGCCTGGGCGACAACCCCCGGGCCGCGGTCATCACCCGGGGACTGGCGGAGATGACCCGGCTGGGGGCCCGGCTGGGGGCCAACCCCATGACCCTCATGGGCCTCGCCGGCCTGGGGGACCTGATTGCCACCTGCACCGGCCGTCAAAGCCGCAACTTCCAGGTGGGGGAGCGGCTCGGCCGGGGCGAGCCCCTTTCC
>Ga0315268_10001261_pt1 | contig 29057 bp, 34 predicted proteins | sample C1_top_MG_FD_204535 | JGI IMG/M metagenome (GOLD analysis project Ga0315268, IMG submission 204535) | Sediment microbial communities from Yellowstone Lake, YNP, Wyoming, USA - C1_top | ecosystem: Environmental > Aquatic > Freshwater > Lake > Sediment | place: USA: Wyoming | collected 2017-08-01
CTTTTACCCCATCGCTTTTGAACTGGTTTCAATCCTCGCCCGCCCCGAGGGGCGGGCGCTACGGTTGAATGGTTACGACTTCGCCGCTGTGCGTGAGTTTCAATCCTCGCCCGCCCCGAGGGGCGGGCGCTACTAAGAAAAGTATTTCTGTATATTTATCCCCAAAATGGTTTCAATCCTCGCCCGCCCCGAGGGGCGGGCGCTACAAGGCAGCACCGTTGATTGGTGCTACCGTAAAAGTGTTTCAATCCTCGCCCGCCCCGAGGGGCGGGCGCTACGTTATTGAAAAAGCTCGCATTGAAAAGGAACAAAACGTTTCAATCCTCGCCCGCCCCGAGGGGCGGGCGCTACTAAGGTCTACTCAGCTTGAGCCAAAGCAATCCGAAGTTTCAATCCTCGCCCGCCCCGAGGGGCGGGCGCTACCAGTTGCATATACTGGAACAGGCAATCGGGTGATGTTTCAATCCTCGCCCGCCCCGAGGGGCGGGCGCTACCAAATTGGACTCACGCAGATATTCGCCGTGTTGCTGTTTCAATCCTCGCCCGCCCCGAGGGGCGGGCGCTACGTAGATACCCAATCAGAGCTCGTTAGCGATGTATCAGTTTCAATCCTCGCCCGCCCCGAGGGGCGGGCGCTACTTGCAACTCCTACGCATAACGCAACCAGTAAAGTGTTTCAATCCTCGCCCGCCCCGAGGGGCGGGCGCTACGTACCCCGCAGATCAAGTGCCGCTGTTTCAGACAGTTTCAATCCTCGCCCGCCCCGAGGGGCGGGCGCTACCTTCGGCGTAGGTCTTGATGGGGTCGTCTCAGAAGTTTCAATCCTCGCCCGCCCCGAGGGGCGGGCGCTACTCATGCTTCGATTTAAAACAAAATCAGCTCTACGTGTTTCAATCCTCGCCCGCCCCGAGGGGCGGGCGCTACTCCTTGGTGAGCTATCTTTGCCTCCACCTTTAAAAGTTTCAATCCTCGCCCGCCCCGAGGGGCGGGCGCTACGGTCCGCCTACAACGCCATGTGTATCAACGTTAATAAGCGTACTTTGCGCGATCCCTCGAATTACTTGCATCCAAGAGACCGCACATTCAAACGACGAAGGAAAAAAGCCTTCCTTCGTCAATATCTTAGCCACAACGCGAACCTGCCACGTTATTGTCGTTGCTACTGGTTCGCGCATCATATTACCAGTGCTCCTTCAAAATCGACTGCACGAAATTTGCCATACTCCTTGATGTGCAATTCTACTGGTTCCGTCAAACGATAGAGGCGCAAACAATCTTCCTTTTCATCGATCTCGGCAAGGAGTCGGCGCTCTAATTCTTCAAGTTGCATCTGATCGACCTTGCACTCAAACACCGAATTTTGCACACGTTGCCCGGTGCTTTCGCATACCTTTGCAACACGGCGCAAGCGTTTACGCCCAGCTGCAGTTATTGTAGATACATCATAAGTGATAATGATCAGCATGGTGTTTAACGGTAGAGAAACGGAAGATAACCTTCCATATCACCCCGCAGAGTACGCGCCATAAAGCGTGCCTGCAATAGCGGCAGCAGGCCAATCGGCACTTTTGTTTCGAGCAAGGGATGCATGACTTCCTCCTGTTTGCGTTCCTGATAGGCCACCACCACGGTACGACGTGCATCGCCTTCGAGCAATACGGCGCCGCCTTCCCGCTCGGCGAAATCCTTGGCGGAAATTTGCCCCCGATTTATCAATGTTAACGCCAAGCGGTCAGCAAGGATGGCGCGAAATTCCTCCATCAAATCCAGCGCCAGCGCCGCCCGTCCGGGGCGCACTGCATGCAGAAAACCAAGTTGCGGATCAAGTCCAACTCCCTCTAGCGCAGAGCGGCAATCATTCATCACCATCGAATAGAGGAAGGAAATGAGCGCATTGAATCGGTCGCGTGGCGGGCGGCGGGTGCGCCCATCCATGGTGAAATGTTCACGCGCATTTTTCCGAACCAGGCTGGACAGCGCGCCAAAATACACCTTGGCTGCATCCCCCTCAATGCCGCGCACCACATCCAGACCACCCGCCAGCGGCAGATTGCGCACAGAAATTGCCAGCGACTCCGCCGCATCGCTCAATGCCTTGCCGTCTTGCACATCATCAGCCTCGCGCGCTCCGCGCAACAGCACTTGCCGCGCGTTGCGTAACTTACCGGCGATCATTGCTTGTGCCATTTCCAGCGCAAACTTTTCTTCTGCCGCCCTTGCGTGCTGCGCCTGCCGTAACAGTATGTTGCCGGACACTGCACCTTCCAGCCGTGCCTTGAAACGCCCATTGTGATCAAGCAGCACCAGGCTGATGCCCTCATCGGCACAGCGATGCATCAACGCCGGGGAAAGCATGATGTTGCCCAGACACACCACACTGCCCAGATGATGCAGCGGCACCTGCAATTTTTTCTCGCGCTCGACATCCACACGCACCGTGTCATTCTCAAGATGGAGGTAGGAGTTTGGCGTCATGACATAGAGGGTATTGAGAATCTGGCGCGCCATGATTACGTTGCCTCCGGTTTGAACAAGGTTTCCAGCAAACCGTGTTGGGTTGCACGTTCGGCAACTGCCTGCGGCTGGCAAATTTCCTTCAGCGAACATTCCTTGCAGCGCGCGTCATTGGCAGGAGGCGGCAGTTTGCCTGACGCCAGCATGGCGCGGATGGCGTTCACGGTTTCTTTCACCTTGTCGCGTAACTCTTGTGTAATTGCCACCTCACGCCTGCGCCGCGAACCGTGGTGATAAATCGCGCCATGCGTAATAGTCTTGCCGGTCATCTCTTCCAGACACAAAGCTTGTGCCACCAGTTGCAGGTCATCATTGAGGCGCTTCTTGCGTTCCCCATGCTTGTATTCCACCGGATATATATTGCCATCCGGCCAGAATTCCACCACGTCACATTTGCCAATCAGCCCAAGCCGCTCAGACCATACGGGCAAGGTATATTCTGCCCGCGCACCTTCGCGCGTTGTCACATACCCAGACTGATCAACACGCTCATGTTCAGCGTTGCCGCGTGCAGTGTGGATGTTATTGGAAAATTCGCTCTCCAAGTAGATCAAACCACAACGCCTCGGGCAGTAGGTGTACTGGTTGAGGGCGGAAACATTGATAGGGTCGGCTATTTCGCTCATGGCAGAGGTGCTATCATGCTGACTGAATTTTTGTATCTATGGAGGACATCATGGCAGTAATTTTGGAAGAACTGGAAAACCAGGCTTTGCAACTGTCGCTACCGGAACGCAGCAAATTGATCCATCGCTTGATCGTCAGCCTCGACGGCGAACCCACAGAATCGCCGGAAGCTATTGCGAAAGCCTGGGACGAAGAAAACGCCCGGCGCGTAGCGGACATGGAAGCCGGACGCACGCAATGGATACCCGCCGAAGAAGTGATGGCTCGACTCCGCACAAAAATCAATGCCGCAAAAACTGCTGCCAGTCTGACTTAGCAGCGAAGTCCAGGCTGACGCCGATGCCGCTATCGACTGGTATATCGGCGAAGGCGCATTCAATGCGGCAGATGATTTCGCCGATGAAATCGAGCGGGCACTTGGCCTCCTGAGCCAATTCCCCGAGTTGGGCGAAACCGGCGCATACAACACACGAACCCTGCCTCTCCATAGTTTCCCCTATTCGCTAATTTACCGTCTGCAAGGCGATATGATCCGTGTCATTGCCGTTGCCCATCACAGCCGCCGACCCGGGTATTGGGTTGGGCGACGTTGAGACTTCAATAATTCCGAAAAACCTTGTACATCATGCGCACCATGGAACTGGCTTGTTCAAGGTCGGCCATGAAGCACCCTCCCTTCACGATGCGCCCTTCCGACGACATGGTTCAAGGAATTTTTCCAGCGCTCGAATTCATCCCGGCTGTACAGGAGAATATCCTTGGAAATTGCCAGCCCTTTTAACGCAATATACAAGCGCGCCGCTTCCTTCCGGCGGCTGCGCTGGGGCGAAAACAGCTCCGTTTCAACCACGAGCAAATCAACGTCGGAATCGGAGCGCGCATCACCTCGCGCACGGGAACCGAAGAGGATTATCGTCTGCGGGGAAACTTCACGAACGATGGTTTCCACCATTTGTTGTAACAGGGTTTCTTGATTGGTATCCATGTCACCATGCTCCATCGTCGTCAATCCACAAAAGGGTTAAGGATTTGCAACGTCGGCGTAACCCACAAGCCATGGTGCATGTCTTCGCTGTAAAGTGTACGGCAACCGGCGCGCAATGCTGTCGCCACAATAAGCGCATCCCAGTGGGAAAGTGAATACTCGCGTGTCAGTTCGATGGCCTGCTGTATGTCCCGTGGTTCGAGCGAGATCACCTCGCAACTCTCCATCAAAAAAATCGCCACCTCTTGCGCGGCAGCAAGCGGACGCCTGAGTTTGCGCACCTGCACATTGATCGTTTCGTTGACCACTTGCACACTGATGACGGGCCGCTGAAGCAACAATTCCGTCGCTATTGTGTATTGAGGCAAGGCCGCATTCAGACCATAAATCACGACATTGCTATCAATAAAAACCTTATCGGTCATACAACTCGTCCCGATTAAACTTCAGATCGGTGGTAGAAACCTGATGCTTGGCAAAAAACTTCTCAATTTCTTTGCGTCGCTGTTCAAGGGACTCGAATGGCACAGACACCACCATAATTTCAACCGGATGGTTAAGGAAAGACTCGGGAATCTCTACCGTTATGGTGCGTTCGGTTGGGGTGAGGGTATGGATGAACATGGGGTATCTCCTTTTTACTAAATAATTATCAAGCAGCAGATTCACGCAAAAAATGCAGACGAATCAGGCTGGCACACGACCCTTGTCGAAATAGCAATGCACGGCATCGCGTACCTGTTCATGCGGTGCGTGAATGTCGCACACCTCGTGCGTGCGAAGTAGCCTCCACGGGAGACTCTCCGGCGATAAAGTGGGTTTCGGTCATAATCACTCTCCCATATTACTCGTGTCTTTTATGCAAACGCACACCTTTCGGCAGGTTGTCATCACGTTCACTCGCTAACCTAAGTGCTGATTGGGAACAGTAACGTTGATGAACTCGTCATCTATATATTTCAAAACACTGCTCCGCCCTTTGCAGCAAACTCTTCAACCTGTAGCACGCCTGCCATGTAACCGAGAAAATCATCATAAGCTAGGTTCCATTCAAATAAATTCGGATACCGCTCGAACTGCGGAACGCACAATGAATCAATCCGCGTTCCCCATATCTGCACACTGCTATTTTGAATCTCCTGCCATGAGACCTTATCCCAATTTTTCAAACGTTGCTTAACCAAGTCGTCCACCACAACCGTATATGTGTTCGCATCAATGACGCGGAATAACGAATGAACTTCTGGAAAATCTTTGGCATCCTCGAAATCGCGGATTTTATCTTTCAAACCGGTTAAACAAACTTCCCGTCGCAAGGCTTCTTTACAATCGTCCGGCGTGGCTCGACCTTCAGCGAACATCGTTTCGAGAACCTTTGATGAGACTTTAAAACCAGGATGAAGTCGAAGCAAGTCGGTTTGCTGCAATGCAAATGTCCAAACTTCCGATTGTCCAAATTCTTGATGACGATTTACGCGCCCACCCACCTGAATCAAACTTACCAAACTTGCGCTCTCTCTCAGACCTGTTCGGAAAGAAAAATCAACACCAGCCTCCACACATGATGTTGCCACCAATGTCCAATCTGCAAAGTCCGCCTCATCCGGCTTATCTTGATGTTGTCGTAATCTCGCTTTAACACGCGCCAACGTTTTTTCGCGATCAAGCGGCATGAGTGCGGTAGAAAGATGCTCAACTTTGCCGTTACCATCTACAGCCTGAATAGATTTGGCAATCACCGCCGCAGATTGAACGGTGTTAACGATCAAAAGTCTTGGCCCTGCCAATCCTCGCAGCCATGCAAGCAAATCATCCACGTTGATTGCATCTGGCTTGTGTTTGTACATCACTCGCTGCGTTTCGTTTCCTACAAGACCGGCTCGCATTTCCCCGGTTACAAGCTCTGGAAGTTTTGCTGGTGGATCAACGAAATCCTGCAACTCCCAGAATCGAGTCAGCGAACCGGAGCCAAACACAAAATGACAACCCCAATCCTGAGCGAGTTCCTGTATCCATCGCCATGTCTGCGGCCACAAATGCGCAGGCAAGGCGGCATGAGCTTCGTCAATAAACACGGCAGAACCCGCCAGGTTGTGTAGTTTACGTAACGCGGCTGGTTGGTTGTTCGCCAAGGTTTCAAAAAACTGCACAGCCGTAGTAACAACAATCGGTGCTTGCCAAAGTGCAGTGAATTGTCGTGCATCCGGGCTTGAGAACTCGGCGCGATGGTGATGTGCGACTACAACCTCATCGGTTTTTTCTCCATCAAGAACGAGTGCCTTGCGGTATACATCAACTGACTGGCTAATGATGTTGGTATAGGGCAACACGACAAACACGCGACGCAATCCTTTGTCATGTGCTGCCTTGAGCAAGTGTGCCATCACAGCGGTTGTTTTGCCTGTACCTACCGGGCTGTCGCAAGCATATAGAGAGGGCTGGGTGTCTGCGCCTCGACACGTTTCATATACTGCTTGCCGTGCCTTTGCACGATCATCGGCATCGTTACCTAACGAGCTCACATACCGATCAAGTGCCACTGCCCGTTCCAGCGGATGAAGCAGGTAGGGTTCGCGTTGTGCCACCTCGCCATAGTGACGTGCCGTATCACCATGATCAGCATCGACCATGCACGATAGCGCCATACGTAGAAACAATTGCGGTTGAGGCAGTTCAATGTTATTTGGAGCTATGAAATCCAACTTGCCGAGGTTATGCCAATGCCGGACAAGGTATTGATGCAACCGCTCCTTGGTCAGCGCAACTGTCTTTCCGTCGCGAAGAAACTGATCGCCCTTGTTAACTTCTGCTGAAAACGATTGCAGCCCGATGTGATGTGCATAAGAAACAAATGCCGCGAGTTGATGCCATTGTTCTCCCAAACTCAAAAGATGAGCCACCCCGGCATCAACATGCTGTACGGGTAGCTTCTTGGCGGAAACGCTGCCATTGAGCACCGCTTGATTATCATCATCAAGCTTACCCATATCATGAAACTCGCCCGCGAGCGCAGCCACGACTTCCAGCAAACGGCCATACTTTGTTGCATAGTGCCCCGCCTTTACAGCGTTTTCTTGCGCACGACGCCGCGTCTCGATGACGTGCTCGCGATATTCCTGAACAGGAATGCCACGATCCGAGCGGGCACTGTGCGCGAGATAACTCATGCAAGATTTACAAGATCAACGCACTCGACTTTATTTTTCAAGTCATCCGGCAAGCCTGTCGGTACGTCGTAGTCGGCCCAACTGGTGGATGGCTTATTGGCATCAATTTTCTTCTTCGGTTTCAATGCATCAATCAAGGCGAAGTCGGAGCATGAACCCAGCGGATTGTTATGTTCGCAATACCATGCATGGCGAATTTCAACAAACGGACGCGCGTGTGAGCGTGTGTGCGCATACGCGTGCTGAATCAGTTTTTTGAGCAACTCAATGTCTTGCGCCGTGCAGCCAGATTTATGCGCCATGGTTGGGTTTACGAAAAACGGCATGCAATACACTCCGTGTTGAACAAAGCGGTAGGCCATTGGAGCCATGCCAGCGGTCTTGCCTTCTTCTACTCCGGCCTTGTTGGTGTTGGTATGACGCTCAATATCGATTGGGGCAATGGACACGCCAAGGCCAATCTGTACGACACCCGTCTTGATAGTACCCTTGTCCATTGCATCTTCGAGAAACGTATTGCCGAATACGCGGCCATCCCAATACTTCTTCTGAAATTGGCCGTTTTTAAGTTCGTCGTTGATTGTTGCTCTGTTACGCCCGCGCGATTCAAGTATGGCGAATTCCTCAGGATTCAACTTCATCTGCTCATTGAGAACCTGCCAAACATCAGCCTGCTTATCCTCGACGAGGTCACGCAATTTGCGTTTGTATGACACAGGCGAAATCTCGCCTTTCCCATCCGGTCTCTGGCGCGGATCGCTTTCTCGGTCGGGATCACCGTTAGGATTGGAATTGATGACCTCAATGATTAACAAACCTGTTGCACGTTTAATCTTGCTATCGGTATTACTCATGGTGCTCTCCTAACGTTATTGGTTATTGTGCGGTATTGGTCGAATCCGATTTTTCTGTCTTGGCAAGATAACCAAGCAACATCTGTGCTTTATCTATATCGGCGCAGCGACAAGGCACATCAACAAGTGCGACTTCGGAACACACCTTACCAAGTTCCGAGAGAAAATATTTTGCAAGTCCTGCGCCATCACCACCCGTAGTTTTTGCCCACGCCTGATACGGCAATATCCGCTGCGCATACAGTGCTAAAGCCTTCTCCGGCTCTTCCAGTGCCGTTGCCATCAGCGCATTGCCAATCAATTGCGACGGGGCACTTCCTTTTCGTACATGCTGGCAATAGTGATAATGAATCTGATCCGCCAAGCTCAGCATTCTGCCAATTAGATATGGAGCAGTTTTCATGTAGTCCCCCTTATTGCATTCAAGTTTCGCCAAAAGTAATCCCAATATCGCAGGTAGTAATAGTTTCTGTTTATCGTACTTTCCATTGACTTTGTGAATGTCACCCTGATGCTGAGTATGTGCCATCGCTATCATCAAATTCCCGCCATTGCGTATGGCCGCATGCAAAGCTCGTTCCAATAGCGGTTTGAGCCGCACTCCCTCATCAAGCAACAAACCAATACCGTCCGAACTGGAAAATTCCCGGACTCTTTTCTTCGCATCATCCGCAGCCTTCGGCCAAGGTGTGTTAAGGCACCAGATCACCTCCAGTGGGAACGGGACTTCTAAGGGTTGCCATACGGGCTTGGCTCCTTTCTCTTTGCCCCATAGCCTAATCTCAATCGTAGGTACGTTGCCACAGTTCGTTTGCCATTCTGTAGCAGCAGCTATCAATCGCTCCGCCGAATACTGCCGGTTACATGAAATCTGTGTTCTTGCCAGATCCATTTTGCGCAAAGCAAAGACGTGCATTTCCACTTCTTTAAGTGGTCGTGAAATTGTACGCAACGCTTTGATCACGTCTTCCGCATAATCCACAAATCGTGCAGATTGTGTTGCTGCATTTGTGGTGGCCCCTCCAAACATTGCAACGGCAGCGATGGGAGCCTCCGGCAATTCAGAAGGGTAAACAAGTAATATCTCTTTATCATCACGGGCGAATGAGACATCTCCCCATGTCTTACCCTTCCGTTCGTCATCAGTCAGCCATTCCAATGCACCCTTAACTCGCTTGCGGACTTCCTTTCCCACTACAAATGATGTTGAGCTAATCCGGCGATAGCGCGTTTGACATTGCGATTCTGAACTCATAGCGCGCAATATGACGCCACCCAATAAAGGTACGCTGACTTTCGCAAGTTTGTTTTCCCAATCTTCACTTGTTAAACCAAAAGCATCCACATTTTTACTTGAGGCAACGCCTTCTGATAACCCATCACTTTTGTGATTCAGCAGTTGCTGATTAAGCCAGTGGTGTATCTTTGGATTTGCCGCAGGCAATGGGAATGCTGAAAGCCCATCCGCCAGTTCCAGAATGAGTTGAATATCGTTCTTTGGCGGATTTGCACCGGAGTGCAACAGAAAACTAGCATACTTGTCGCAAGCATTTGGATTTTTACGAATGTGCACTTTTAGCAACACAGCAAGTTGTTTGAAAAAATTATCTGCCGTTGTTTTACGACAGCGCTCAATCAGCGCGGTTATCGCGCGATACTCATCAGGTGGTACGCCTAGCATTGCGTTTAGTTTCGATGGAATACTATCCAGGCATGTAGCAACACGTTTTTTATCCTCATCACCCCACAGAGCATTGCCATTGTTTGCATAGCGTTCAAGCGTCGTCGCCGCTTCATCACTCAGCACCTGCGTCTTTTTTAATCCTTTCAACCAGTCATCAAATTCTTTCTTCTCAGCATCTTTTGCACCGCTTCCCGCATAGGCTTTATACAAAGGGCGCACATTGAAACAAGGAAACGAAAAACCATTGGCGCCACTTTGCCACTTCCTAAGACTCTCGATACCCGCACTATCTTCGATTGGTTCAATATCAGCAATTGCACCGTCTTGCGCCAAGTAAATCTTAAAACAAGGCTTGACCTTCGTTACGTTTGGCAGCTCCTTCAAGTCGGGATGCCATTCAGCAGGCATAATCCCGGCCTTCTCCAAGCTCAATGACAATTCATAAAGTTCATTCAACATTAGTCACGTCCTTGAAGGTGAGCACACCTTCCGTTATGTCTACATTATTGTCGTACACATATTGAAGCTCACTATTCAGGCCATTCGGGAAAACTTGCCGCAACATGCTGGGAATCCGTAGATTGATGTCACGCATCACTTGGGTTGTTTGCCGAAAGGAGCCGACATAGTCTGGTGCAAACTCCTTCCAGCCCAAGAAAGGTATAGAAAAGCACTGACCGCGTTTCAGTCTGCGGTTGAACATTTCCTGATAAGCATGTTCAGGCGATGTAGTTTTATTTTGCCAAACCCGTGTTCGTTCGCTCATTACGCCGTTTGTCCTTGGGTTGCGCCGGATTTCGGCATGCAAACGGTAACAAGGGTTAATCAGTGCCGACGCCAAAAGCTGGAAGCTGCCGCCAGACTTGATGACTCCGCCCTTGCGCAATGGCCCACCATAATTTGTGTTGTAGCTGTGATATACGACGGGAGCGCATATCTCGATTTGGGTTGGAATAACCTCGACTGCCTGTATCCACAAAATGGACTCGAAGATGCCTTTTACGGCGGAATATGTCGGTGCAGGGTAGCTAACCGGAGAGTCTCCAGTGTCGGGCCTAGTCCACATAGCCGTTGGCCCAGAAATTTCTAACGCCACAGAATATTTCTTACTCATTAAAGTCGCCTTTCGCAATTCGCTTTTCGCCATGCTAACACCCCAACTGTCTCAAAACCTGAGCCTGCGGATTCAAACTCGAAACCCGGGGAAATGATTGATTACTCAGCCTGACAACCATAATTTAATATTATTCAATATAATCAACAACTTATAATTGTCAGCAGCTCCGCCAATATATTGAACTGAAGTGCCTCTAAAAATCTCCACCTCCCGCGTCATCCGCACTCAGACAGCACTTTTTGTATTTCTTGCCGCTTCCGTCCGCGTGCAGATGGCTTCCGGATTTACCCCGCTACAGAATATTTTTGAGATTAACAAGTTCCACGCCCTCAACTTGCTTGAATCCCATATCTTGAGTGATGAGGTATTTACACCCTGCTTGCAGCGCGGTAGCGAGATGCAAGGCATCTATCAGTTTCATGCCGTGTTTGGCGGAAATCTGTGCGGCCACATCAAAGGTTTGGCTGTCGTGCGGGAGAATGGTTAAGAAATTTTCCCGATGAAAAAAGGCTTTGAATTGCCCGATCATGGCGATATTGCCAATTTTATAGGGGCGTACCATCGTTTCTGCAATGACCGCATCGCCCGTGTATCCGATAATTTTTCCTGCTGAAACTGCCTGCAAAAATGGCGCAATCACTGCAAGGAAATCTTTGTTGCCATCGAGGAAATATATAAAGATGTTTGTGTCGATATAGACACTGTTCCCGGCGAGTCTGGCGATAAGGGGTTTTATCTTGTCCATGAATCACGCAGCTCGGTGATGGATTTCTCTACCTCCTGCGCCGTGTCCCCCCAGCACCCATGACCCACCCCAGCAAAATCCATAATGCTTTTTTTCTTGTCGTGATCTGTGCGTTTCACGGGGATCAGTGTAACCACGCCATTCTGGAAGTTTATTTCCACTTGTTCGTATGGCTGGAGATTCCACAATTGCAGGATATGCGCGGGGATCGTGATTTGTCCCTTGGGACGTATGGTGGCTACTGTCATGTCTTGAATCCTCTTGAGTGGGAAATAAGAAAATAATTCTTACTTTCTTAAATTATAGGCTGAACGTTTGAATTGTCAATGCTCATAGCCAATAACGAAATCCCTGTATTCCGATGCATCCATATTGCCACCTTTGTCGATCAGGCATTGTTTGAGGTGCTGAAGTTTGTTGGTGGCATCTTCTGACGTGGGGTGTTGTCCGCCGCTTTGCCCGACATGTCGGGTTAAAACCCGACCTTGTATGATCGAATAGATTTTTTGGGTTTACCTCACATCCAATACCCGCATAAACCCGGCCTTGCCATATTCCACCAAACGTTCGTCCGCCGTTGCCAGCACGGCATCGCGCGCCCTGGCCGTGGCCGTCAGCATGCGATCTGCGGGGTCGCCGTGCATGTCACCCGGCAGGCGGGAGCTGGCAACGGCGATTTCCGGATCAAGTCCGATCAGGCGCAAGCCGGGCAAAGCCAGTGCGCTTGCCACCCATTTTTCGCAAGGTAGCCCGAGGACGATGCGACCCTTGGCTTCCAGCATACCGATTTCCCATACCGAAATGGCCGTAACGGCAAGTTTGCCTCCCTGCGCGGCGGCTTCGATTTTTTTACGCACAGGGGCGGCGATTCGTCCGGTGTCGCCCAACGCAAACCAGAGCCAGACGTGGGTGTCCAGCAGCAAGAGAGGCGTTGCGGATGTCATGCTTCGCTCTCCGCTTCCCATTCCACATCAAGTGGCGCGACGATGTCGCCGCGCACGGACGCAGTGCCCGCCATGTAGCCGAACAGCGATGTGCCCGGCTCCGGTGTTACCGGCACCATCATGGCGACAGGCTTGCCGTGTTTGGTGATGATCAGCGGCTCGTGGGTGCTCGCCACGTTGTCCATTAACTTGAGGCATTTTGCTTTGAATTCTCCGGCTGAAATTTCCATTACATTCTCCATGGTCACAAAATTATGGTCATATTATATGCCGTTTTATGACACCAGGCTTGCGGCTGACAGTGCCTCGCCCATGACCAGCCCGATATCCGGGCGGTAAAGCCCGTTCGTCATCAGCACGAAAACACCGGGGAAGACTTCTTGCACGTCACTGCCAGCCATCAGTTTCTTGCATTCATGCTCGCGGATGCTGACAGTGTAGCGTTGCAGCTTGCGAAGTATTGCGCGGCGCCGATACGGCTCCATGTTCCGGCTGGCTTCGAGTGAGGCGATCAGGCTGGGGCTTTCGCCGTAGCCCACGATGATGGCAGTTTGTCCTTCCTCGTCGATCAGCCGGAATTTGTCGGCAGCAGTGTGGAAGTTGAATTTGCATTTCGCCGCCTCGGCCATGTTGTGCATGTCCAGCAGGCCGACGATGCCGGCCTTGTCGAGACTGTTGAGTCTTTCATAATACTGGCGAAAGTAGGCCTCGAAGCGTTCCCGCATGAGCGGGTCGCCTTTGCTGTCTTTTGTCAATTTCATGATCTCGCGCCCGGCATCTTGTGCCTTGCGCAGCAGGCCGGGGGCGGCGGGTTTGGGCGGCACGAATACCACAACTTTACCCATACCTGGCAGTGCGCCTTCGCGGTTGCAGCGCCCGGCGGCCTGCGCCACGGCGTCCAGTCCGGCCAATGCGCGATAGACCACGGGGAAATCCATGTCTACCCCCGCTTCCACCAGTTGGGTGCTGACCACACGTGTCGGTATGCCGTCTTTCAGGCGTTGCTTGATGTCGGCGATGACCTGGCTGCGGTGTTGCCCGCACATCAGTGCGGAGAGGTGGATGGTGTCCCTGGGCATCAAGGCATGCAGTTCGCGGCAATCCTTGCGCGAGTTGACTATGCACAACACTGAGTCGTATTGCTGTATTTCGTCGGCGATGGATTCCCAGGTGCGCTGGGCGTTGAAGTCGGCGGGTAGTTCGGCATTGACGCGCTTGAGGTTGACATAGAGTTGTTCCGGGTCGTCCATCAGTTCGCGCACTTCCTTGAGGCCGGGGAATTTCGGGCGCGGTGAGAAGGCGGGCTGGGTTGCGGTGGAAAGCACGAAGCTGACTCTGTAGCCGGGGCTCGCCAAGTCCTGCATCACATGCAGGATGGGCGCGAGGAATTCTGGTGGCAACAACTGCGCTTCGTCCAGCACCACCACACTGTTCACAATATTGTGCAGCTTGCGGCAGCGGCTGGTTCTGGCGGCGAATAGCGATTCGAAAAACTGTACGTTGGTGGTGACGACGATGGGCGCATCCCAGTTTTCTGTTGCCAGGCGGGAACGTGTGTCTTCCTTGTCCGGATCGAGATTGCTGTGGTGCTCGATGACGTTTTTGTCGCCAAATACTTCCCGAAAAATATTGGCGGTCTGTTCCAGGATACTGGTGTACGGGATGACGTAGATCACCCGTTTCTTGCCGTAATGCACGGCATGATTAAGCGCGAAGGCCATACTGGAAAGCGTCTTGCCGCCGCCGGTCGGCACGGTGAGCGAGAACAGTCCGGAGGGCAAAACCGCTTTGTCGCGGCACTGGCGCAGCACGTCGGCACGGATGATGTTAACTGGGGAGCTCACTGCCTTGGCGGCCTTGTCCGCCATGTATCGGTCGAATGCAGATTTCAGTTCCTTTAGCGCGGGATAAGCGGAGCGCTGTCCGTTTTTTCACTCATCCATGAATTTCTCTGTGTCGAGGAAGTCTGCATCCACCAGGCAGGAAAACAGCACTCTGATCCATAGCGCCAACGAACCTGGTAACGGTAGCGATGCCGGACAAGTTTGATTGAGCAGGGTTTGTGGTGGCGAGGCAAGCAGTGATTCTTGTAAATATCCTTTCCTTCTGCCTTCCTCCACACGGTTGAAAAGAGAGGATTGCCCACTCTCCGCATTGTTCCAGTCTGGCAATCCGGCATGATGTCCGGCAATCAGGTAGGCGAGGATGCGCCCCTGCATGCCCAGTTTCTCGATGGCGTGGATAGCGCCAGCCGTGGAATGATCCACCCGTCCCGGAGCGCCTTCGATGTGCGCTTCGGCGGCATCGTATCCACTGGCGGTCTTGATGTAGCGCTGGAACGCTTCGCGATATTTGCCAAGGTCGTGCCATAGGCCTGCGATGTTTGCCCAATCACCTGAATCAAAGTCAGCGGCAAAATCGTCCGCCAGCTTTGCCACCCCACGCAGGTGTTCCTCTAGCCGATGTTCATGCCACTTACCCTTATCATCCTGACGAACATGAGCAAGATGGTTAGTTTCAGATTTGTCGTTCATGTCAAACATGCTAACACCCCCACTGTCTCAAAACCTGAGCCTGCGGATTCAAACTCGAAAATCAGGGAAATGGTTAATCACTCGGTCTGACAATCAGAATGCAATATTATTTAATATAATCAATTAGTTGCAATTAACAGCAACTCCGCCAATATATTGAATTGACCCTAAAAATCGCCACCTCCTGCGTCATCTGCACTCAAACAGCACTTTTTGTACTTCTTGCCGCTGCCGCACGGACAAGGGTCGTTGCGGCCAATTTTGGGCTCTGCGCGGACAAAGGTCTCGGGGAGATATATCTCATCGTTGTCGTAAGCACCATCCCATTCGAGCGCATCTTTTTTCGCATCTTCTTCTGCCCAGCGTTGTGTGCGCGCCGCAATCTCGCCGGGCGAGTAGAATTTCCACGGGTTGCTGAAGCGTTCCCAGCCAGCTTTATCCTGCATAGCCATGTAAGCTTTGGTAACGTCACTTTGGGCGAAGTGCACACCCAAACTGCCCTGTCTTGCTGCCATCTCTTCCAGCAGTGGCTTGTATTGAATGCGTGGAAAATCCAGCAGGGTGTTGCCGGAGCACAGGCGCAAGTTCCAGTCTTCTTCCTCGTTGGCAACTATTCCTGCCAGCCATTCCAGCGCATTTTCAAGCGCGCCACTTCCTCGATGTCGTGCTGCTGCTACATATGCTTCAATAGCGCCTGCCCTGATATACCAATCCACGGTACAGTCTTCGTCTAGCGCACGCAGTGCCGGCAGCACATCGTCCGGCTTGTTTAAAAACAATGCCGGCCAGTAACCGGCCAGCCAGTCTTGCAGGTCGTGATCTTCCTCGCGCGACATGCGGCGCATGAATTTCACCAGCAACTGCCCGGCGCGCTCGGTTGGTATCAGCCCGAGTATCATGGTGGCGTGCAGTCTCAGCCACCACTCGCCCGACGATACATCCGACCAGTTCATGCTATCTTCAATCAGATAACTCAGCTTCTCAACCATTGCATCGCCACGGCGGGCGCATTCGTCTATCACGTTGCGCGGTACGCGGTCTTCGTCGACTATCATCAGGTCGAGCATGCCGGGAAGGTCGATATTTTCGAGTTTATCGTTAGGGTAGGCTGGAAGTTGGGTTAAATTATTCACTATTTTTCCTTGGTTTTGTCGTTCCATTTTGCATTAAAAATGCGAAATGCAGGGTGTCGTCCCATGCTCCGCCTTTGGTACAACAATGGTGCGTGAGACGCACCCTGCCAAACCGCCGCAGATGTTAACGCAAATTGAGTTAATAACGAGCCAGCGCTGTTCGCAGGTGCTGTGTTACCTCTTTCCGTAGCGAATTGGGTGAGATAACCTCAACCTCCGCCCCATGCTTGAGTATATCCATCACCAGTTCGCGCGGGTCGGCGTAGGGGATGTGCAGTTCGTAGCTGCCATCATCCAGCATCCGGCCCTGTTGTTGCGGGTGCCATTGTTCTTCCGCGACCCAGCGGGCGCGCTCGGGGGTGAAGCGCAATACGGCGGTGTGCCTGGTTTTGCCGGCGAAGATGCCTTAGCTGGAGGCGAAGTGCGCATCCAGTTCATTTTCGGTGATGTCCTTTGCAGTTTTTTCCAGCGCCTTAACTTCACGCAGCCGATCCACGGCAAAGCTGCGCAGCCCGTTGCGTTGATGGCACCAGGCATCCAGGTACCAATTGTGGCTTCGGCATAACGCGGCATTCGCCGCATTAGCCTGCACCGCAAGAAGGCATGCGCCGTCTTGTCACTGTAATGGGTGAGGCGTTGCGGCGAGATTTCGCGCTCCGTTTCTGTATTGTCGCTGCGGCTGTGGTAGCGGATGGTGAGGCGTTTCCTTTGCAGCACTGCTCCGGCTACGGTTTGAAAATGTTCGCCGGAGGTGTTGCGCCCGGCCATGCACAGGATGCGCACGCGCTTGGCGATTTCGCCGCTCGGGTGCCCGGACAAGAGCTTTTCGTCGCCCGCTTGTGCGCTGGCGAGGATTTTTTTATCCCTCACCCTAACCCTCTCCCGTAAACGGTAGAGGGGACAAACGTGAAAAAAATTTTCTCATTCTGCGCGTTTTTAGCGGCTTGAGGTGGATGTCCAGCAGGCCGGGCTGGGCTTGTTCAAGCAATTGTTGTGCGGTGAGCAGCGCATAAAGCTCGGTGGCGTTGAACCAGACGCCGGGCAGTTCAAAAATTTCGCCATCTTTGGTGTCGTAGTAGTAGCCATTACTCTCGCGGTCATATTCGAGTGGGGCGCTGAAATAGAGCCGCATTTCCTGAATAATCCGGTTGATCGTGGCGCGCGAGCATTCGAGTTTTTCTTGCAACAGGCTGTGCGGCACGGGCAGGCGGTGTGCAACAATCAGATTATGCAGCTTGTAGATGCGTTGCAGACGATCCAAGGTTTATCGCTCCTCGATAGTGTGTGCCAATGGCCGCGAGGGCAGGCAAGGTCAGCTTTACCGGCGTTAAACATAGCGGCCACAACTAAAATCTTATCCCCTCGTCGCTCTGGCATGTTTGGTTTTTTTGGTTGCCGGGAAGTGTATACCCTTGGGTGTATCAAAACCTGAGTTTGCCACAATTTTTATCATGACGACTTGTGGTTAGCATTGCAGTGATCGGAACGGCTACCGTACCAATATTGTAGCGTGCATATCTCTGGACAAGCTGATTGATGATGGGTACAGTCTGCGCTATGTTTAGCCTCCGCTTTCAACGCCTCGTAGTTATTTCCAGTTATGCAAGGATTCGCATGGTCGAGCGCGATATTAGCGAGGAAATGTTGCTTGAGGTGATTGATTCCGGCGAGGCACGCTATAAAGACGCGACTCACTTATGGGCATTCAAGGAATTTCCGGTGCGGCATGACAATTTGTTATGCGCGGTGCTGGTGTTGGAAGATTGCGTTGTTGTTAAAACGGTTATGCACCATTTTACGGTTTTGTAGGAGATCGCCATGCACACTACTTATTTTGATGAGGACGATATTCTCGTCATCCGCCTGTCAGATAAACCCATTACTCGTGAGGTTTCGCAAAACTGGAACACGCACATCAGCTACGCCGAGGACGGCAGCGCGGTAGAGGTGGTGCTGCTGGAAGCGCGCGCCAACGGGGCTTATCCGCTGGAGGTGCAGCGCGCTCGCGCAGCTTGATTTATGCACCATATAGCCACTGTTAGTGACCCATGTTGTATAATGATGTCCAGTGTACGAAACATGAATACGCACCTGAACAAAGAGCTTGAGCACCTGAGCATTGCTGAAAAGCGGTCGCTCGGGGAAGCGTTGATTGTCAGCGCCGAAAGCGAAGCTTCAGCGCCACTTATCACAGAAGCCCAGCGTACCGAGCTTCGTTCCCGTCTTGCCTACCACCGCGCAAATCCCGGCGAGCCGGGCGTTACCTTTTTGCAGCTCAAGAAAAAACTCCTGTCCACGTCGCGTTAGGTATGCTGTACCAGGTCATCTACAAGCCACTGGTTCAGATTGAGGCATCCGAAGCTTATCATTGGTATGGGCAACCACACATCGGCATATCGGCATGGGCAATGCTTTTCTTGATGAACTCGAACGCACCAACGGTTTTATTGCCAACAACCCGCATCTCTATACGAGCGTAGAGTCCGAATTGAGACGGGCGAACCTGAATCGCTTTCCCTACTCGTTGTTCTATGTGATCGACGGAGACACCGTAAATGTGCTGTCATGCTTCCACCAACACCGCGAACCTCAAACTTTGCTGCAGTTTCTCTCGGAGAGCCAATTCAACAAGGGTTCAGCAGAGTAATAGCGCAATAACAAGAACTGTTAATCAGCAGATTCTTGGCTTGATCGGTACCTGAGCCCGCAGTCCCACTTGCACATCTTTATTACAACAACTCCAGCCGCTCCCGCAATTCTGCAATGATGGCGGGGTCAAACTGCAGGCTGAATCCTTGCCATAGCGCCGGTAAGCTTCGCGTGTGATTCGTTGTTGCGCATCATCGAAGGTGGCAATCTCGAACTGTGCTGCGCTGAGTAGCTCGTCCAGCAACGCTACCCGGCTTCTCCCTTTTTGCTTAACATGACGATGGACGCCTCACGGGCATGGCGAATAGCCTCCATGATTATTAAACTTGCCATGCCCGTTCCCTCTCACAATCCTCTCCCGCAAGCGGGCGAGGAGGCAATCGAAGCGTTGCGCGAGTTTCACGTTAATAGACGGAGACTGCGCTGATGATGCGTGTAGAAGATGCTGCTGCAAGGGTGGTGGAGAGTATTTCGGCATCCGCTTCGTTCAAGAAAATCGCAACCAGCGCCGAAGTATCAACTATCATTTTTTTATTGAGGCAGTCCAGTCTTGCCGTAGCCGAGTATTTCGTCTGGGAGACGCGGATCGAGATCGGGGAGTGCCTTGCAACGTGCGGCAATTTTCAGGATGATGTCACGGGTGATGGCGGTTGTGTTTGGCGTTTTCAGGCTGAGCAATTGCGCTTCCAGGGCGCGTACGATCACATCGGGGACGGTGCCGCCGATCTTTTGTGCGAGCTCGTGTGCGAGTTGCTCGGCTTTGGGGTCTGTAATTACCAGGGACATAAACACACTATAAGGGATGCGGTGCTATTGTTCAACCCAAGCCTGATTTGGAATGGGCTTTATCGGCATGGGTGGCTTAAAACCAGAGACTGTGGAACTCAAAAATCAATCACTAAAAAATATCCTCCCCTGTTTCATCCATAATTCAGACAGCACTTTTTATACTTCTTGCCGCTGCCGCACGGGCAGGGATCGTTGCTGCCAATTTTGGGTTCTGCGCGTACAAAGAAATGCTTCGTTGTAGTAGTAAGCGCTATCCTATTCAACTGCCCCCTCTTCTGCCCAGCGTTGTGTGCGTGCCGCAATCTCGCCGGGTATGTAGAATTTCCACGGGTTGCTGAAACGCTCCCAGTCGGCTTTATCCTGCACAGCTCCGCCAGCCCCCTTGTATCACCGCTTCTGCCCGCGTGCAGACAGCTTCCGAAATCACCCCGCTGCAAAATATTTTTGAGATTAACAAGTTCCACGCCCTCCACTTGCTTGAATCCCATATCCTGGGTGATGAGGTATTTACACCCTGCTTGCAGCGCGGTAGCGAGATGCAGCGCGATTCTGTTGCGCAACAGAATCGCGCTCCTACATTGAGGGTTCAGGCATTTTGAACATAACGATCATCATGAGGATCTCTACGATCTGTGTCATTCCCGCATAGTAATTCGAATTCTAATTCAATAGTGCATTAGCACTCCCTACCCCTCTCCCCGCAAGCGGGGAGAGGGTACATATTTAGTGGCTGATTGAAATGTAATTGGAATAAGTCAACAATGAGGTTTTGTCCGCTTCGCGGAGTGTTGTTTTCACTGGTTTCCCGCCTTCACGGGAATGTCAGCACTAATGGATATTTTGGGATCATCTCAACGTTTCAGGATTAACTGCACACCCTGAATGCCTGAAAAATCTTCGTCTTGTGTCCACGAGACAGCGGCATGGGCGCGGGCAGTGGCAAGAATCAGACTGTTCGCCATAGGCAATTTGAGATCAATGGAGAGTTTTGCCGCCGAGAGTGCAAGGGCATCATCCAGCACCACCACGCGCCCCTGCTGCATTAACGCAACCGCTCGCAAGGCATCATTCTCGGTGCGCTGTTGAAGTATACGCTTGAACACTTCAAACAGGCTTATGGCGGGGACGATCAACGATGCTGTGTCTTCGATGGAGGGGGCAAAAAAATCGGCGTTTTGACCGTCGGCAAAATACTCAAGCCAGCCGCAAGAATCTACCACATTCATGGACGGTCTGCCTCACGCGGTACGGATGTATCTATGCCCTTGAGAAAACCACGCATATGAATCGGGGCTTGCACGGGAATCAATTCGATACGGCCATTGTAGGCAATGACTTGCATCTGTTGCCCCGCCTCCAGGTGCACCTGGTCGCGCACCTCCTGGGGGATGATGATTTGAAATTGTGGTGAAACAGTGACTGCATTCATAATTGACCTCATTATTGTGAGTGACTACTGCCGTTATAGTAATCGTTCGCCCATTACCTTGCCACCAAAGTTAGCGCAACCCCATCGAACAAACAATTTTCGGCTCATATTGCGCCACTGCGCATCAGACTGTTAAGTGTATCGATGGCTCCCCGCAACGGTGTTGAGTTCGGGCGACTGTGCGAATTTAACGCGGTAGCCTACGGAAACAATGACATCCAAATTGTAATAATCAACTTGGCAGGCTTTACCGTCCTCAGCAGTATATGCAAATTTTGCATATACTGAACCATGCTCTAGCTCACCCTCTTTGAATATATTGCGAATAAGCCGCACAATAACAGATTGTTCTCTACCAAAAAGCGCCACCATTTTAGACTGGTTTAGCCATACGGTTTCTTCTTGTAAATGGACATCTAAACGAATTAGCCCGTCCCGGGTTTCAAAGATCTGTATTTGTTTGAGATTATCAGTTATCTTGGTTCATCCTTAGTTCATGACAACCATGCCAACACCCCCACTGTCTCAAAAATGAGCCTGCAGATTTAAAATCGATAACTAAAAAATATCCTCCCCTGTTTCATCCGCACTCAGGCAGCACTTTTTGTATTTTTTTCCGCTGCCGCACGGGCAGGGATCGTTGCGTCCGGTTTTTGGTTCGGGGCGGACGTAGGGTTCGTTGTCATAGTACGAGTTATATGAGGCGGGCAGATAGTCGGCATCTGTATTCAGGCTGCGTTTTTTTCTTCTTTCGTCTTCTTCCCGCCAGCGTATCTGGCGCTTGGTGATGGCTTCCGGTTGATAAAATGCCCAAGGGTCTGTGAATCTTTCCCATTCGGGCGGGAAATATTTTCCTGCATAAGCTTGCTGGATTTCCTCTGCTGAAAAATGAGCCATGAATCCGCCCTGTTGTTCTGCCAGGTCTTCCAGCAAAGGCCGATATTGTTCACGCGGGAAGTGCAGCAACATGTTGGCTGCCGACAAACGAAACTCCCAGTCATCGTCTTCATCATTCGCCATTCCGGCGAGCCATGCCAGTGCTTGCTCGAGCTTTTCACCCCCTTGACGCGCGGCTGCGGCGATTACCGTTTCGATGGCGTTGGCGCGCATGTACTCGCCTATTTCGCTGTCTTTGCAGAGGGCGATCAAGGCGGGCAACACGCTATCCGGTTTGTTCAAAAACAGTGCGGGCCAATAGCCCGCGAGCCAGTCTTGCATGTCGTCATCTTCTTGCGCCAAGTGCCGCATGATTTCCACCAGCTTGAGTCCTGCTTGTTCGCTGGGGATGAGTCCGAGTATGCAGGCCGCATGATGTTGCAGCCACCACACACCCACGCCAATTTCGTCCGTCCAAAAAATACCTTCATTATCCGGAATATCAAAAGTTTCAATCATCGCGTCGCATCGACTGGCGCATTCGTTTATGACATTGCGCGGAACGCGGTCTGCGTTTTCGATGAGGATGTCTGTGAGTTTGGATGGGCTGAGTTCGGCGAGTTCTGCGTCTGGATAGGCTGGAAGTTGCGGTTGGCTATTCATGACTTTTCCTTTCAATTTCGAATATCTACTTCGCATATCAACCCTCACCCTAACCCCGTTTGCGGGAGAGGGTTAGGGAGCTTGCACCAGTTCCCGGTGCTGATTTTTCGCCGTGCCCACGCCGTGCTTTGCGGCGTGGTTGTGTTGCGGAGGTTGCGCAAGTGGTGTGACTTTAGGGGAGAAGGGCGCCGGCTGTCAATTATTGGGCGGAATTTGGCAGGACGGTCGCTGCCACAATCAGCCTGTGTGGTTTTGAGTCGGGCGCGGCACTGGCAACGGTGGTGGGGGTACTTATAGAAGTGCCTGTTATGCTGTCGGTGGTGTTTCTGGTTAAGCGCAGTAAAGGCTGGTACGAAAAATCAGTAAATTGAACAGACGGTTGTGCTGACCGGGCAGGGCAGCAGTGTGGCGACCGGCAGAGAGTACACAATTGAAACCGGCGCGTTTCTATCAATTTTGTTGTAATGGTCTGGCGGTATAATCTTTCCCTTGCAATAAATTGGGAATTGGAAATGTCCGCAACTATTCTGGCTATCGGGTTGATGGTGTTCTTTGCACACTTTCTGTCTTTGCAATTCCGCAGAACAAATATTCCTGACGTCCTGGTGCTGATGCTGGTGGGTATTCTGATCGGTCCGGTTTTTGGTTTAATGTCACCGGCCGATTTTGGCAGGGTAGGATCACTGGTTGCTGCCATTGCACTCGTGGTGATTCTGTTTGAGGGTGGCACTTCGCTGAATATAAGCGTGTTTAACAAATCGTTGGGCACCATCGGCTTGCTGGCCATTGGTGGTTTTGTATTCACCGCCATTATTGTCACACTGGTTGGTTTGTATGCGCTTGGGATGACACTCCTGCCTGCATCGCTGCTTGGGGTCATTCTTGGCAGTACCGCCGCGTCGGTCGTGATCCCGTTGGTCAGCACGCTGCGCCTGTCGGAGAAGTCTGCCACCGTCGTGGTGCTGGAGTCGGTGCTGACCGACGTGCTCAGTATCGTGATTGTCTTCGCGCTGTTGCAGGTTCATAACCAGGGTGAGATCGAGCCGGGAAGGCTGGTTGGCACTGTCATGTCCTCATTGGTTTTTGCGGCGGTGATTGGTGTGGTAGGCGGCATCGGCTGGCTGCTGGTGTTAGGCAAGGTGCGCGATTTCCCCAATACCATTTCCTCATCGCTCGCATATGTGTTCATTGTTTATGGCCTGACCGAGATGCTGGGTTTCTCCGGCGCAATCGCGGCGTTGGCATTGGGGATTACACTGACCAACTTTGAGAAATTCGGGCTGCACCGAATTCCGAGCATTAACCAGAATCTCGTGCCGCTGAACGAAATGGATCTGATGTTTTATGGCGAAGCAGTTTTTTTACTGAAGACTTATTTCTTTGTCTATCTTGGTATTTCCATCCGTTTCGGCGATCTGAAGGTTGCACTCATTGCAATGGCGACGGTCGCGATTGTCTATATCATGCGTATCGTGCTTACCCGCTATGTTTTTCGCGACAGCAGCTACAGCTTGCGTGATACGGCCATCACCTCGATGCTGGCTCCGAAAGGGCTGGCCTCTGCCGTGCTGGCTACGCTGCCTCTAAAAGAAGGGATTGCAGGCGGGGGGCTCATTCGTGATGTTACTTTTATGGTGATTCTGGTCAGCATCACGCTGACAGCCATACTGGTAATGGTCTTCCCTTTGCATGGCGTGCAGAAAATTTACGCTCAGTTATTGGGCAAGAAAGCTTCATCAGATAACAAGTGAGCGCTTGTTTGTGTTTGCATCGCGATGTTTAAACTTCAATCCGCTTAACCACCGCGATTGATGCGGATACCGACACGGGCGATGTCACCCAGTGCCCCGGGTTTTTCAATGCCTAATACCACACTGCTGCATTGCCACTCCGCCAATATGCGGGCGCACAAGTGTTCCGCCAGCGCTTCCAGCAGGCGATAACGGCACGGCGCAAGCCACTCGCCAAGTTTTTGCTCAATCAGGCTGCGCTCCAGATGCAGTGGCTGACGGCTCTCCAGCCGCAAGTCAAAAATCAGCGGGCGTTCAGCCGTGCGCTCCCACTCATATACGCCGACGATAGTATGCAGTGTGATGCATCCCTCGCTGTGTATGCACGAACCATCAGGCACAGGCACTGCGTAACTCACGTGCAACCGCGACCATGTTTTGCAGTGCCGCTTCCACCTCGGGCCAGCCGCGTGTCTTCAGACCACAGTCCGGGTTAATCCACAGGCGTTCACGCGGAATGACGGCGGAAGCTTTGCGCATCAGGCGCAGCATTTCTTCTGTGCCGGGCACGCGTGGCGAATGAATGTCATATACACCGGGTCCGATGTCATTGGGGTAATGGAAGGCGCGGAAAGCTTCCAGCAACTCCATATCCGAGCGCGAAGTCTCTATCGTGATGACATCGGCATCCATCGCGGCAATGGCGGGCAGGATGTCGTTGAATTCCGAGTAGCACATATGCGTGTGGATTTGCGTGGCGTCCGCAACCGCGCTGGTGCTGACACGGAATGCTTTAACTGCCCAGGCAAGGTAATGTGCCCAGTCGCGGCGTTTAATCGGCAGGCCTTCGCGCAATGCGGCTTCATCTATCTGGATGATGCTGATGCCGGCTTTTTCCAGATCCTGCACTTCATCGCGGATCGCCAGAGCAATTTGCATGGCGGTGTCGGCGCGCGCTATGTCGTTGCGCACGAACGACCACTGCAAAATGGTGATGGGGCCGGTGAGCATGCCTTTCATCGGTTTGCTGGTCAGGCTTTGCGCATAGCGAATCCACTCCACCGTCATCGGTTGCGGGCGCGAAATGTCGCCATAGATGATGGGCGGTTTAACACAGCGCGAGCCATAGCTTTGCACCCAGCCGTACTCGGTAAAGGCGAAACCCTGCAGCTGTTCACCGAAGTATTCCACCATGTCATTGCGCTCGGCTTCGCCGTGTACCAGCACATCCAGCCCCAGCGCTTCCTGCTTTTTGACCGCATGCAGTATCTCGGTCCGGATCGCCTCGTGATACTGCGTGGCGTCGGTTTTTCCCTGCTTGAATTCGGCGCGAACTGCGCGTATAGCGGGCGTTTGCGGGAACGAACCTATGGTAGTGGTCGGGAAGGCTGGCAGCTTGAGTCGTGCCTGCTGCAGTGCGATACGCTGACCGAATGGGGATTTGCGTTTGTCGTCACCCGGTTTTAATGCCGCCACGCGCTGGCGTACTGTACGGTTATGCAACAAGGGAGAATACACGCGGCTTTCCAGCGCGGCATTGGCCTGTGATAGTTGCGGCGCGATGGCTTCCTTGCCGTCACTTGCGCCGCGAGCCAGGGCCGCGACTTCGCCGAGTTTTTGCACGGCAAACGCCATCCAGCTTTTAAGCGTTTTATCCAGTTTGATTTCCTGCGCCAAATCAACCGGCACATGCTGCAGCGAACAGCTGGGCGCGACCCATAGCCGGCTGCCCAGCGTCTCGCGCAGGCCCTTCAGCGTCTGCAATGAGGCTGCGATGTTGTTGCGCCAGATATTGCGTCCGTCCACGATGCCGGCGGACAAAATCTTGTCCGCCGGATAATTGAGCACAAAAGCATCCGCCTGCTGCGGCGCGCGTACCAGGTCTATGTGCAAACCGGCGACAGGCAAAGCCTTAAGAATATCCGCATGTTCTTCCACGCTGTCAAAATAGGTGGCAAGCAATATCCTCGGCGCCTGTTGCGACAGACTTGCATAAGTGGAGGTGAGTTCGTTCACCCACTCCTGCGGCAGGTCGAGTGCAAGTGCAGGCTCGTCTATCTGCACCCACTCGACCCCCTGTGCTTGGAGACGCGCCAGTATTTGCCGGTACACCGGTATCAATTTTGGCAGCAGATTCAGGCGGCGCAGGCCGGCATCCTTTTCCTTGCCCAGATACAGATAAGTGAGCGGCCCTATCAGCACAGGCTTGGCGTTAATACCCAGTGCCTGCGCTTCGGCGACCTCATCAAACAGCCAGCTACTGCTCAGGCTGAACTCACTGCTGTGCAGAAATTCCGGCACGATGTAGTGGTAGTTGGTGTCAAACCACTTGGTCATTTCCATTGCCGCTTGCGCGTTATTGCCTCGTGCCAGCTGAAAGTATTGCGCCAGGGATAATTCGTTACCGAAGCCGAAGCGCGCGGGCGCGGCACCCAGCAATGCAGTCATGTTCAGCATCTGGTCATACCAGGCGAAATCTCCGACGGGTATCAGACTGATACCCGCATCGCGCTGTGTGTGCCAATGGCGCGCGCGCAGGGTTTTGCCGGTGGCAAGCAGGTCGGCATCGCCGAGATTGCCTTTCCAGTTGGCTTCCAGCGCCTGTTTTAACTCGCGTTGCGCGCCTATGCGCGGAAAGCCCAGGTTGTGTGCGATGGCCATGTTCGTCTCCAGATAGATAAGGTTGGCATCATGACGAAAAACGTACTATTATTCAAAATCAATATATTCATGATTAGTATTAATTTAATTCATAATGATATCCATCTTGGAACTTAGACATTTACAGACTCTGCTGGCCTTGCTGGAAAGCGGCACCCTGTCAGGAGCGGCAACACGCGTGCATTTAACCCAGTCGGCGTTGTCGCATCAGGTCAAGCAGCTGGAAGACTATTACGGCGCCAGTCTGTTTGAGCGTAAGACACAGCCTGTACGTTTAACGCCGGTGGGGCAACGCTTGCATGCCCTTGCGCTGGGCGTGCTCAGCCAGGTCAGCGAGGCGGAGCGCGACATCGCACGGCTGGTGCAAGGCCGGGCGGGGAAGTTGCGCATCGCCGTGGAATGCCATACCTGCTTTGAATGGCTGATGCCGGCAATGGATGTGTTCCGCCAGAACTGGCCGGAAGTGGAAATGGATCTGGTCTCCGGCTTTCACACCAACCCCCTGGGACTGTTACGCGACGATCGCGCCGAACTGGTTATCCTGTCGGAGCGCAAGAAAATAGATGGCGTGATATTCCATCCGCTGTTCGGTTTTGAAATCGTGGGTCTGGTATCCGGCGCACATCCGCTCGCACAAAAGGAATATTTAACACCCCGTGATTTTGCCGACCAGACACTGGTGTCTTACCCCGTGCCCGACGACATGCTGGACGTGGTGCGTAAATTTTTGCGACCGCGCGGAGTCAATCCGAAGCGTCGCACCGCCGAGCTGACGGTGGCGATTTTGCAAATGGTTGCAAGCCAGCGCGGTATTGCCGCATTGCCGGAATGGGCCGTGCAAAGCTATCTGAAGACGAATTATGTGCTGGGTAAACGGTTGGGAAAAAATGGTTTGCGCGGTGAGTTGTACGCCGTGACCGGTGAGGCGATTACCCGGACTGCTTACATGCAGGATTTTTTGCAAAAATTGCGCACGGATGGCTTTAATCGGCTACCGGGACTTATTCCTCTTGCGCGGGTATGACCAGTGAGTTTCCCCTATTGGCTCACCGCAACAAAAGATTCCGGGAATTGAACAGTCGTGGCTTTGAAGCAATAAATCCCGGAATCAATCTGGTGCATTTTTACATTGTGCGGAGCAGGTGGTTTTTTATGTCCCGCAGTCAAGCCAAGGCGTGCAAACCTTGATAGCCGACATAGAAGCCGACCAGCACCATCAACGCACCAGAGAAGTACGGTGCTTTACGGGTGAACTCGCCGAAGCCGCTCCACCGCCTCGAAACGTGCTTGACGCTCAGGGCGGCCAGCACGCCCGATGCCACCATCGTCAGCGCCAGTCCGATGCTAAAACCCAAAACAAGAGTAGCTCCTAACGCGATTTGTTTCAGTTGCAGGCATAGCAGCAACACAGTGATGGAAGCGGGGCACGGAATCAGCCCGCCTGTCAGCCCGAACAAAATAATCTGCCCGGTCGTCACTTGCCGGTTGGCGAAGCGGTGGCGGATATCGTTGGCGTGAGCCAGCTCGTGCGGATCCTGGTAGCCCGGAGCCGACACATCCAGCCCTTCATAGTCCTTGATGGCGTGGTGATGATCGTGTTCAACGAACTCCACGTCATAGTCATGGCTGTGGTGCGCATGACCCAAACGGAGGCGGGCGACGAATTCATGCGGTTCGGGAATCTCCTGCTCGGATTCCACAAAGCCTGCGCGTTGTACGAAGGTGAAAGACTGGCTGCTACCGTCTGGCCGCTCTGTCTCTATCTTCACCTGATCCGCAGCCCAAACCTGGCCATGTTTGCTGTCGCTGAACAAGCGGAAACGCGGCGGCACGCCTTCCTCGAACACCTCCAGCCGCGCAACACCATGGCCCGTGTCGATGTGCTTTGTTTCGTCATGGTGGTGATCGTGGCCATGTTTGTGGTCTTGAAAGCAAGCGCTTTGCTGCTGCCAGGTC